>OHAG01000473.1_pt1 | contig 32510 bp, 27 predicted proteins | sample 1577081 | NCBI WGS metagenome assembly OHAG01 (sample SAMEA3541513, study PRJEB24748) | human gut metagenome | biome: human gut; feature: human-associated habitat; material: faeces | place: China | collected 2012
CTACGCCCGGAAAACGCTTGGTCGCGTTTTTCAGTTCTACTACGTATTCACTCATTTGCATATCACCTTTTCTTCTCCGAGATGAAGTGCGGGACAAAGTAAACTGTTCTCGGTTCAGTTCCCTAAGGAAAAGCCTGCCCAGTGCAAGCTCTTTACCATTTCTTGTCCGCGGGAGCATGTTTGAAAAGAGAACCCCTGCAGAGATTAAAATCGAGCAGGGGTTTCTTCTCGTTCACTTAAATGCTGGAACTAATGGAAAACCACAAGCGTGTGGGATGGATTGCTTAGCCGATGTAGCCCTTCAGCTTATCCAGGCGCTCCTGAGCGTTATCCTTGGTGACAACGGAGCAGCCGGAGTCGATGAACTTCTCCAGTTTTTCACCGTTAACAGCCTTTACAGCCGCATCAACTGCCTTGTAGCCCATGTCGTATGCTTCCTGAGCAACGGACATGGTCTCCTCGCCAGACAGGATAGCGTTGCAAGCGGACTGGATGCCGTCGAAGCCAACAAAGATGGTCTTCTCATAAGCAGCATTGCCCTTTGCAGCACGAGCAGCAGCCATAGCCATATCGTCGTTGTTGCAGACGATGATAGCGACGCCATCCGGATGGTTCTGCATGATTGCTTCCATCGAGGTAGCAGCCTTATCAGCAACAGCGTCAGCGTACTGGATCTCGTCCTTCAGGAACTCGCCGCCAGCCTCGGTAACGCCCTTCTCATAACCGGTCAGACGTGCGGTAGCAGTGCCGTCGCCCTGTACGCCGGAAATTGCGATTGCCTGAACCTTATCCCAGCCAGCAGCCTTAGCAGCTTCAACAGCAGCCTTGCCGCCTTCTGCAGCAGCATCCTCGTTGCCGGTGCCTACGAAGGACAGAACCTCAGGTGCATCGATGTTGGTATCAACTGCAACGATCGGTGCGGTCTGGCCAGCGATCAGGGTCTTAACGAGGTCAGCCTGCAGCGGAGCGATAACGAATGCATCGTATGCGCCAGAGTTCAGGTCGGTCTCGATCATATTCTGCTGCTCGTCGTAAGCGGTCTCGGAGGTAGCGCCCTTAACCTCAACCTTTACGTCCGGGTTATCCTTGGAGTAAGCCTCAGCGCCAGCCTTAACGTAGCTCCAGTACTCGGAAGCAGTCGTCTTCAGGATAACGTCAACAGAGCAGCCGGAACCGCTCTGCGCCTTATCGCCGCCGGTCTTGTCGTCCGTAGACGGGGTGGAAGAACCGCCGCCGCAAGCTGCAAGGCTTGCAACCATAGCACCGGTCATCAGCATAGCAAGTAATCTCTTCTTCATGATAAAAACCTCTCTCCTTTTTCATACGGAGCAAACAGTCTCTCAGATTGTCTGCTCTGCGGTCGGTTCCCACTGCTGTGGGACTTAGGAACGCTCCAACGTTCTGGTAATATTTTAATGCAATAATACCGTTTTGGCAACCCTTCGTTATTATTTTTGTAAGAGGTGGTGATTTTCGTACGTTCCGTTTTGTGCACATTCACAAATTCCTGCTTTGACAATCGAAAGCCAGGTACTGTGCATTGTGCATTTTTATTTTTCTTACGGCATTTTTCCTATAAAATCATGGGAATTTCATGGTCATTTTGGGCATATTTTGGAGACATCTCTTGCCAGCAAAGGTTACAATGTGGTAAAATTACAGTATCCTAATGAGAGAAGGAATACGACAATGAAGCTTGCTATCAAAACCTGCACGCTGGATATGCCCTATGAGCAGATGCTCGACTTCTGCGTGGAGCAGAAAATTGCCGCCATTGAAATCGGCACCGGCAACTGGTCGGGTGCGCCGCACTGTGACCTCGACCTTCTGGTAAGCGACAAGACCGCCCGTGAAAAATGGTATGACGCCATGCGTAAAAAGGGGCTGGAGCTGTGCGCGCTCAACTGCTCGGGCAACCCGCTCGCGTATGAAAAGGACATGGATGTAACCAAGAAAACCTTCGAGCTGGCGCATCAGCTCGGAGTAAAGAAGATCGTTATGATGAGCGGTCTGCCGGTCGGTTGCGAGGGTGATAAAACGCCGGTGTGGATCACGACCTCGTGGCCGCCAGAGACGCAGGACATTCTGGATTACCAGTGGAATCAGGTTGCGATTCCCGCATGGAAAAACCTTGTTAAGCTGGCGGAGGATTGCGGAATCGAGCGGATTGCGCTCGAAAACCACGGTATGCAGCTGGTTTACAACCCGGAAACACTGCTCCGCCTGCGTGAGGCTGTCGGCCCGATGATCGGCATGAACCTTGATCCGTCCCACCTGTTCTGGATGGGCGGCGATCCGATCGAAGCGGCCCGCGTGCTCGGTGAGCACGGCGCGATTTACCATATTCACGGCAAGGATTCGCGACCGGAGCGCCGCTACTGGCAGCCAAACGGCATGCTGGATACCAAGCCGATCGACGCATTTGCCCGCCGCTCGTGGAACTATGTTGCCGTCGGCGCGGGACACGATGCCAAGTGGTGGAAGGAGTTTTTCTCGGTTGTCCGCATGTCGGGCTACAACGATGAGATTTCCCTTGAAATGGAAGATTTGACGCTCTCCATGCTCGACGGTCATCTCGCCAGCCTGCAGGTGCTGCGCGAAGCGCTCAATATTGGTTAAGGCAACACCGCACAATTAAAGCGGCGGTGCTTTGCGAAAATTTTGTGTCCTGACTTTGGCTTCGGTTCCTTGCGCGAGTTCCGTCCGCGCTGCCGAAGTTTCACGGTAATACATCAAGTATTACCGCAAAACTGTGCCTCGTCAGTACGCAAAATTCACTCGCAAATCACTCTTGTTCAATTATGCGGTATTGCCTCAAATCTTATATCTATAATAACAGGTGCTGTAATTTTAACTTACAGCACCTGTTTTCTTTATTATATTAAGTCTCAGCGTTCCTTAAGAGAAATATAAGGCTCCGCAGGCTGCACGCAGCGGTACGCCGGACGGATGATCTTATCCGTGTTGATCAGCTCCTCCAGGCGATGCGCGCTCCAGCCGACGATACGCGCCATGGCGAACACCGGCGTGTACAATTCCGGCGGCAAACCCAGCATGGAATACACAAAACCTGAGTAAAAATCAACATTTGCGGACACGCCCTTATAGATGTGGCGTTCCTGCGCGATAACCCGAGGCGCCACCTCCTCGACCATGGTGTACAGCGCGAAATCCGCGTCTCTGCCCTTCTCGTGCGCCAGCTGACCGACGAAGGATTTAAATACCTGCGCACGCGGATCCGAGATCGAGTACACGGCGTGGCCCATGCCGTAAATGAGTCCCTTCTGATCAAATGCCTCACGACGCAGCAGCTTGACAAGGTAATCCGCAACCGCCTGCTCATCCGTGGTATCCGACACGTTTTTCTTCATATCCTCGAACATCTGCACGACCTTGTAGTTCGCTCCGCCGTGCTTCGGGCCTTTCAGTGAACCGAGCGCCGCCGAAATAGCCGAATAGGTATCCGTGCCGGAGGACGTGACGACGTGTGTTGTGAACGACGAGTTATTGCCGCCGCCGTGCTCCATGTGCAGCACAAGCGCCAGATCGAGCACTCTTGCCTCGAGCGGCGTGTACTGCATATCCGGACGCAGCATGCGCAGAAAGTTGGACGCAGTAGACAGACTGTCCGACGGGTAGTGAATGTACATGCTGCCGCCGCACTCGTAGTGATTGTAGGCGTGATAGGAATACACCGCCAGCATCGGAAAGACCGAAATCAGCATCAGGCACTGCCGCAGCACGTTGGGCAGGCTGATATCATCCGCGTTGCTGTCGTAGGATGCCAGCGTGAGCACACTGCGCGACAGGCTGTTCATCATATCGTGCGTCGGCGCCTTCATGATAACATCGCGCGTGAAATTGGTCGGCAGCGTGCGTCCCTGTGCCAGCAGAGCCTTGAAATCGCCCAGACTCTTGGCATCCGGCAGCTCACCGAACAGCAGCAGATAGGCAACCTCCTCATACCCCTTGCGGCCGTCCCGCACAAAGCCCTGCACCAGATCCTGAATGCGAATGCCGCGATAGTACAGCTCGCCCTCACAGGGCACGATTTCGCCGCCTATCTCCTTGCGGGAGATAATGTCCGAAATGTTGGTCAGACCGGCCAGTACGCCCTGTCCATTGATGTCGCGCAGACCGCGCTTGACATCGTACTTGCGGTACAACGCCGGATCAATGCGGCTGTTCGAGCGGCAGAGCGCCGCCAGCGCTTCCACACGCGGCGTGACCTGTAAAATATCGTGTTCCGGTGTCATGATGATTCCTCCCTTTTACTGCATTGTGTGATATATTTATTGTATCAGAATCCACTCGCGTTTACATGACATTTTTTGCACAGTTCCGTTAACAATTCGTGAATTTTTTCGCATATATCAGCAGTTACACAGGATATGCCCACCAATTTGATAAATTTATGCACAAAAGGCACAATGAGTTTCTCATTGTGCCTTTTGGGACTCTGCAATTTTTGTTTAGCGGATAACCATACGGATCAGCGGATAAAGTTCATCATCGTGCGCGGACGGCTTTCCGGCGGCTCGATTCCGGCCTTGTCGATCACCTTGAGCATCCATGCGATATTGCGGCCCAGCTTTTCGATGACTTCAACGCCCTCGATATCCTGCATCGCCTCGCCCTTGTCCGCACCGTGTACGGCGTTCCAGTAGTCCGAGGTGACGAGCACCATCTCCATGGTGTTGATCGTGCCGAGCAGCTGCTGGTAGGTCTCCATGCCGCCCGAACGGCGCAGCGTACACAGCGCCGCACCGACCTTGTGCTTCAGCTGATTATCGCCGCAGCCTGCCGCCAGAATCAGACGGTCGAGCACGCACTTCATACCGCCCGCAATGCCGCCGTGGTACACCGGGGACGCGAGCACGATGCCGTCCGCCTCAATGCACTTGGCGATGATTTCATTTACACCGTCGTCGTCCTGCACGCAGCGCAGCGTGCCGTTGTCCAGGCAGTGATAGCACGCCATGCACGGATGCACCTTCGCCCCCGGCTGACATACCTCAAACTCGATGCCCTCCTGCTCGAGCACCTTGCCGAGCACCTCGAGCATCTGCGTACAGTTGCCGCCCTTGCGCGGCGAGCCGTTGATTGCTACAACTTTCATATCCTTTTCCTCCGTGTTTTCTCTATTTTCAGTGCGCGTCCGCACCGTTTTAAGGCAATACCACATAATTGAACAAGAGCGATTTACGAGTAAATTTTGTGTTCTGAATAGGCGTGGTTTTGCGGTAATGCTTTGTGCATTACCGTGAAGTCACAACGACGTCAGAGCGCAAAATTTCCGTAAAGCGCCGCAGCTTTAATTGTGTGGTGTTGCCGCATTTACAAATGCTTCTGATTTTCCAATCGATACAGGCGCATGACCACCAGTGTATGATTCAGCTGCGGACCCATCAGCAGGATCATGCTGACGATATACAGCCACAGCATCAGTACGATAATCGCCGCCAGAGAGCCGTACAGCACAGAATACCGCGCCATATTGTCCACATAGAACGAAAATCCAAGCGATACCAGAATCCACGCTACCAGCGAGAACAGCGCCCCCGGCCACACCTCGCGGAACCTAAGGTGCAGATTGGGCACGACCTTGTTGAACAGCATGAGGAACACGAAAATAAACGCGATCATCACCCAGAAGCTGGCATCGTGCAGTCCGTCCATCACAGCCGGCGGCACCGGCAGATATTTCGGTACAACGCGAATGATGGTTCGTCCGGCGACAACGAGCACAAAGCTGCACACAACCGAAACAAGAAAACCCGCCGTAATGCCGAACGAAATGAGCACGTCCTTGACCATGCCGCGCGAGATTTCAACGTGGTAAATATCGTTGACCGTGCGCATCATTGAGCGCACCGCACGGGACAGAAAATACAGCGTCAGACCCAGACCGACGATCATCGGACTGAACGACGGCGTGCCGGTCAGCTGCTGAATATAGCCGCCTATGAGCTGCTGCAGACTTTTCGGCAGCATTTCCAACACCGGCTGCATTCCCTCGATTGACAGGTCAAGCTGTGCGAGCATGGAGTTGACGAACATCAGCAGCGGGAACATGGAAAACAGCAGAAAATACGAAAGCTCTGCCGCGGACTGCGGAATGCCGTCATCAAAAAAGCGGTAAACCATGCGCTTGATCAGATATAGCCATCGGTTTTGACCGTTCATTGCGTCCCTCCCCTGTGTCGGTAGATTTTGCTGTACTTATCATATCAGCTTTTTATCCAATTTACAACTTGCGTTTTGGCTTCATCTATTGTATACTGATAAAAATAGAACATTTGTTCTGATTGGAGGGTGTGTCATGGCGGATCTGCGTCCGGTGACCTGCTGTTTTTCCGGCTACCGAATTGAAAAAATGCCGTTTCGGAACGAGGACTGTCCCGCTGCGCTCGAGCTGTTTACCGCACTCGATGCTGCGGTCGCGGAGGCCGCCGCTGACGGCTGTACACGGTTTCTCTCCGGCATGTCCACCGGCTTTGACCTGTGGGCCGCTGAGGCCGTCCTGCGTGCGCGTGCGGCGCTCCCGGTGCAGCTGCTGTGCGCCGTACCGTTCGACGGACAGGCTGATCGGTTTCCGCTCGAGTGGAAACGCCGGTTCAACCGCTGTCTGCTCGCCGCAGATAAGGTGTATGCGCTCTCGCGGAGCTATCACGCCGGGTGCTTTGCCGCGCGCAACCGGTTTATGGTGGATGCATCGTCAAGGCTCATCTGTTACTATGATGGACGGTCAGGCGGTACCGCGCAGACCGTGCATATGGCTGAGCAGAGCGGACTGAAAATTGTAAATCTCGCAGATGGACAGCTGTCGCTGCTGTAAAAAGGACTGACCGAGACGGGCAGTCCTTTTGTTTTGCATTTGTTTGCGTATGTGTTCTCTGTAGAACGGCGGGGTGGGGTCATCCCGCCGTTTCTCTCTAAATTGCACCGATTTTACTCAGCTATACACAGCATCGTAGGGGCGCACCAATGTGTGCGCCCTAAGCGAACCGCCACCTATGAAAAAGGGCGGACACATTGGTCTGCCCCTACGGTAATCTGTTCAGGTAGATTGCATCACAGCGTTGTTGTTACGAATTGCAAATTTCATCCAGCTGAGTAAGAATCTCACTGCCGTTTTTCAAATCATGCACCCAGCCGTTGCCGTTGTACACAAAATTAAGTTCACCGATATTAAGGAAGGTCGGCGTATCATTATACACCGCGATGATTTCGTAGCTGACCTTATCCATCGAGAAGCTATGCTGCGAACGCGGAACACGTTTGGCCTGCACCTGTGTCAGCGCTTCGCGCAGAGCCGTTTGATTGACCTGCTCGGTCAGTTCGGTCATATCCGCGCCATTGACGCGCCAGATACGCACGTTCCAGAAGCCGTCCATATCCGGCATTGGCGTGTACGGTACAAGCCAAACCGCTGCTCCGACGCACACCAGTATGCCCACCAATACAAATGCGATTCGTTTTTTCATGTCGGTTCCTCCCTTTTATTGTTTATCAAGCAGCGCAAGAAGCTTCTCGCTGCCGGACAGCTTATGCACCCACGGTGACATACTTTCTGTGACCTCATACGCATAGCTCGGTTCACCGAGGCTAAAACATACTGTTTTGCCGCCGTATACCACCTGAATCTGATAGCAGTCTTCGCTGATGCCACGATGATAACTCGGCAGACGGCGCGCTCTGATTTGCGGCAGCAGTTCGCATACGGCGTTCGTATCGACCTGCCCGGTGATGTCCTCAGCCGTATCTCCCGCATGAACATGGAGTACCAGCACGTCCACAATCTCTGCTGTATCCGGCATTGGCGTGTACGGTACAAGCCAAACCGCTGCTCCCACACAAATCAGCACACTTATCAATGCAAATACTATCCTTCGTTTCATCGCTATCCCTCCCCTTTGTTGTAGTAGCTGTCCGCCAGCAACGTGAGCAATTCCTCACCGCCGGACACCTTGTGCATCCACAGCGTAGGACGAAATATACCGTCATACACATAATCCGGTCCACCCGGTTCGCCGAGATTGATACACATAGTTTTATCCCAGTATTTCACCTCAACGACAAAACTGTCTTCCTGTATCCCCTCAAGCCGCAGACTCGGTATACGGCGTGCCCGAATATGCGTAAGCAGTTCGCGTACGGTATCTGTATCAACCCGCTCGGTGAAATCATCAGCGTATTCTCCCCTGTCAAGCTGATACACCCGCATTTCCGTGATATTCACCGTATCCGGTATCGGCGAATACGGCACAAGCCAATATGCCCATCCAAAAATCAGAATACCTGCAATAACAGCTATAATCTTCCGTTTCATACGCTTTCCCTCCCCACTGAAAAAGCAAAATCCGCCGACGCGATTGAATTTTCACGTCGGCGGATTCCTTACTTATGCAATTATGTGTGTGCTGAAATTACTTCAGGCCAGCGGTGATGATCGCCATCTGGTAAACCTCGTCAGCGTTGCAGCCGCGGGACAGATCGTTGATCGGCGCATTCAGACCCTGCAGAATCGGGCCGTAAGCAGCGTAGCCGCCCAGACGCTGAGCGATCTTGTAGCCGATGTTGCCAGCCTCGATAGACGGGAAAATGAAGGTGTTAGCCTGGCCTGCAACCGGAGAGCCCTTGCACTTGGTAGCAGCAACAACCGGGGATACGGCAGCGTCAAACTGCAGCTCGCCGTCGATCGCCAGCTCCGGGTTCATCTCCTTAGCGTACTCGGTAGCCTCGCGGGACAGAGCAACCGTGCCGCCCTTGCCGGAGCCCTTGGTGGAGAAGGACAGAACAGCAACCTTCGGGTCGATGCCGAAAGCCTTAGCGGTGTTTGCGGTCTCGATTGCAACCTCAGCCAGCTTCTGGCTGCCCTTCAGGGTTACGTTGCCTTCCTTGTCAACAGAATCCGGATAGTCGATGTTGATCGCGCAGTCGCCCATAGCCAGCTTCTCCTCTACGCCGTCCTTCTCGCGGACCAGAATAAAGCAGGAGCTTACGAGGTGTGCGCCCGGCTTGGTCTTGATCAGCTGCAGAGCCGGACGAACGGTGTCAGCGGTGGAGTAGGTGGCGCCGCCGAGCAGAGCGTCAGCCTTGCCCATCTTAACGAGCATGGTGCCGAAGTAGTTGCCCTTGGACAGTGCAGCGCGGCAGTCTTCCTCGCTCATCTTGCCCTTGCGGAGCTCTACCATCTTAGCTACCATAGCGTCCATCTCCGGGTAGGTAGCCGGGTCGATGATCTCCATGCCCTCGATATCGAAGCCGCCCTTTGCAGCAGCAGCCTTTACCTCGTCAACATTGCCGACCAGGATGGAATCCATCAGGCCGTCCTTCTTCAGGCGTGCAGCCGCTTCGAGGATACGAGCATCCGGGCCTTCGGTGAATACGATCTTGCGCTTGTCAGCCTTGAGTGCTGCAATCAGATTTTCAAACATATTGCATTCTCCTTCGTTTTCAATCGTCTGTATGCAGTGTGACGCTGCAAACAGGCATTCTCTTGAATTTATTATACACCCTTTCCCCCTATTCCCACAAGAGGGAATTTCTGATGGGCGCAAAACGCTTTCTCGGTTCCATATCACAAGGCAAACGTGAAATTTGTCGAATCTCCGTCCCATGCAAAATATTTCGTCGGTATATTTGAACGGGACCGCGGGGAAAATCCAGATAGTATCCTCATAGTGACGACCAACAGGAGGGAATTTTATGCAGACAAAAGTTGAGATCTGCGGTGTGAATACATCGGGACTGCCGGTGCTCTCCGCAAAAAAGACGGACGAGCTTTTGAAAAAATCCGCTGCCGGAGACAAGCAGGCACGCGATGAGCTGATCCGCGGTAATCTGCGGCTGGTGCTCAGCGTTGTTCAGCGGTTTCAGGGCCGTGGCGAATCGCCGGACGACCTGTTTCAGGTCGGGTGCATCGGCCTGATGAAAGCCATCGACAATTTTAATACCGAACTCGGCGTGCGCTTCTCCACCTACGCCGTACCGATGATCATCGGCGAAATCCGCCGCTACCTGCGCGACAACAGTGCCATGCGAGTCTCGCGCAGCCTGCGCGACACGGCGTACCGCGCTCTGCAGGCCAAGGAGGCGTTCATCCGCGAGCACCAGCGTGAGCCGGACATCGTGGAACTGGCCAGGCTGATGGACGTGCCGAAAGAGGAGGTCGTGTTCGCGCTCGACGCGATACTCGACCCGGTGTCGCTGTTCGAGCCGGTGTTCCACGACGGCACGGACACGGTCTGCGTGATGGATCAGGTCGGTGACACCAAAAACACGGACGACAACTGGCTGGCCGGTATTGCTCTGCGGGACGCTATGCGCAGCCTGAACGACCGCGAGCGCCGTATCATTCGGCTGCGGTTCTTCGAGGGACGCACACAGATGGAGGTGGCACGCGAAATACACCTTTCGCCAAACAAAAGGAAGGAAGATTCCGGTCCTTTTCTTACTATATATAATGTACGAGCGGCAGAAAACGCGAGGATAGGTGCAAACGGTTTGCGCCTATCCCCATCTGAATATCCACACAATATTTGACGCTTCAAACAGGATATCTCATGGCTATTGATAGATTGATCTGCTCTCTTTCGAATGCAATGGCATCAAGTTAATTCGCAAGACGCTCAACCACTTATGACAGCGGTTGAGCGTCTCAGTCTGTCCAGAACCTTTGTTATTGCAGCATCTCCCGCTTGATTTTCCCAATCCGCATATAATACCAGACCAGATTGAGCGCCGCCGCACACACCCATGCTGCGCCTTCCGCAAAGAATACGCCGCTCTGCCCGATGAAGGTCGGCAGCACGAGCGCCGCGCCCATGCGCATGAGCATTTCCGCAAAGCCGGAAAGCGTCGGCACAGTCATCTCGCCCAGTCCCTGCAGTGAAGAGCGGTATGCCTGCAGCATGAACAGTGCAAACAAAAACGCCATCAGCACCATGAGATACTGATAGGCCACCGCCAGCGCATCTGCCGCACCCGCCTCCTCGGTCGAAAGAAACAGTCCCAGCAGCGGTTTGCCCGCAAGAAGCATAGCCGTCACGATGGCGGCTGTAAATCCGGCGGATAGGGCCAGCACCGCCCGAATGCCTGTATCAATGCGTGCCGCGTTTCGTGCACCACGGTTCTGACCCATATAAGCTGTCATGGCATAGCCAAACGCCACCGATGCACTTTCGAGTATGCCGTACAGCTTGTTTGCCGCCGTGTAGCCCGCAACAAACACCACGCCGAAGCCGTTCAGCACGGACTGCAGCACCATGCCGCCCAGTGTGATCATGCTCATCTGCAGGCCGGTAGGAATGCCAAGGCGGCACAGGTGCAGCAGAATGGCAGGGTCGGTCTTCCAGTCGGCCTTTGTCAGCTGCACGAACGGCAGCCGCCGCAGCGAACGCAGACACAGCAGAAACGCAATCAACTGCGCCAGTACGGTTGCGAACGAAGCCCCGAAAATGCCCCAGCCAAACCCCATCACGAACAGCAGGTCGAGTGCAATATTGGCAAAGCTTGCCGCGATGATCGCGAGCAGCGGCGTTTTACTGTCGCCCAGACAGCGCAGCACGGCCGCCGCCATGTTGTACGCAATGATGATGAGCGAGCCGCCGAACTGCACATATAAGTACGTCTGCGCTCCACCGAACACCGCAGGATCGGTGTGCAGCAACGTAAGCAGCGGCCTTACCAGCAACAGGCTGATGATCGTCACCGCAATGCCGAACCAGCACGACAGCTTAACGATCATAGCCAGTACACGACGCAGCCGATCGTATGCGCCCGCACCGAACTCCTGTGCCGCGAGAATCGCAAAGCCCTGCGTAAAGCCCTGCAGTCCCCATAAAACCAGCCAGTTGATCCAATCCGCCGCACCGATGGACGCCAATGCCTGCATGCCGACACCGCGTCCGATGATAATCGTATCCACAATGGTATATAGCTGCTGAAACACGCTGCCCAACATCAGCGGCAGCGAAAACAGCAGAATCAGCCGTATCGGACGGCCGTGTGTCATATCGGTAACGCGCACCCTATCACACCTCCCTTGCGAAAAAAATCATAAAACCCAAAGCGCAGAAGGAGACAGAACTGCACTTCGGGTTTCAAAACGACGGTACCGCAGAATGCTGTTGATTTACCGCACGGTGAGATAAAACGCAGTACCGCCGCTGCCATGGTCATCAATCAGAGGAAATCGCCGCACAGGCTGAGAGCCGCCTCATCCGCGATAACGATCGCGTCATTGTGCAGCTGCAGAATCGAACCGGGCACCTTGGGCGTTACCGGACCGAAGCAGGATTCACGGATAGCCCATGCCTTGTCCTCGCCGCTGGCAACGACCAGCACTTTTTTTGCGGTCATGATGGTGTGAATGCCCATCGAGTAGGCACGGCGCGGCACCTCGTCCTCGCTGGCGAAAAAGCGCTTGTTTGCCTCGATGGTGGACTCGGTCAGCTCCACGCAGTGTGTGCCCTTGGCAAAGCAGTCGTCCGGCTCGTTGAATCCGATATGGCCATTGCGGCCGATGCCGAGCAGCTGGATATCCACATCGCCCACACTGCGGAGCACCGCGTCATAGCGGGCGCACTCCTTTTTCTCGTCCGGCTCCATGCCGTTCGGCAGATTGATACGCGACGGGTCAATGTTCACATGGTCAAAAAAGTGGTCGTGCATGAAATAATGATAGCTCTGATCGTTTTCCGGCTTCATGCCATAGTATTCATCCAGATTGACTGTAGTCACATCCGCAAAATCCAGATCGTCCTTTTCGTACCACTTGACCAGCTGCTCATATGTGCCGATCGGCGACGAGCCGGTGGCAAGGCCGAGCACGGAATCCGGCTTGAGGATGACCTGCGCGGAAATGATATTTGCCGCCTTGCGGCTCATATCCTTATAATCCTTTGCACGAATGATTCTCATAACGAAAAAGCCTCCAAACGCTTATAAATCCTTATACTTTTCACGCAGTGCGAGCAGCTCGCTCTCCTGCACATACTCGGTCAGGCAGCCCACACCGGTGACACTCTTGCCGCCTGTGATGTTGCCGAACCGCACACAATCCGCGAACGGATAGCCGTGGTACAGACCGTACATCAGTCCCGCAAGAAACGCATCGCCCGCACCGGTGGAATCCTTACAGGTGAATTCCGGAATATTGCGCAGCAGACGCGGCCTGCCGTCCTCGAGGATGAGACAGCCGTCCTTATCCAGCTTGACCAGCGGATGCTCAAAATACTCCGCCAGCACGCGGAGCGCCTCCTCCGGCGTGTCCCTGCCGGTAATCTTGAGCGCTTCCTTGGTATTCGGCGTATAGTAATCCGCCAGACGCAGATAATCGCCGTATTTCTCAAAGCTCAGTTCATCATCCCATCCCATGTCGAAAATCAGAATGGTGCCTTCCTCGTGCAGCTTGCGATATACCGGCAAAAAGCCCTCCTGCATCTGCACCAGCTTCGCGCCCTTAGACATGGTATATACCCGCTCGAGCAGCTCGTCCGTGATGGCAGTCGGCTTGCAGTAGGTCGCAAATGTACGGTCACCGGGCGTGAGCATGGCACTGGTGACATTCACCGGAATACCGGTCTCGCCCTCTGCCGCCAGATTGTACGGAGAAACGCCGTTCTGCTCGAACTGCGCGCGGGCAAAGCCGGAAAACAGATCGCTGCCGAGATAGGTCGCCAGACGGGTCGGAATGCCAAGACGGGCGGCGTTTACTGCCGTACCCGGTGCACCGCCGCCGAGCAGCACGCGGAAGTCCTGCGAAAAGATCTCCTCGCCCTCCTGCGGCACGCGCGGCATGCCGACATACATCAAATCCACATTGGTCACACCGACCGAAGCGAGAAACGACATGCGTCAGTCCCTCCAGTCCCCGATATACGGCGCGTTGAGCTTGATATACTCGTCGGTCAGCTTGCTTGCCAGCGAGTAAGAGCCGACCAGCGGGTGCATGGTCAGGCACTCGGTGATATCCTTCCTGGAGCGGTTGACGATACCGCGTGCCGCCAGACGCTCGTAATATTTTACGCGGCGGATCATTTCCAGATTGCTCTCCGGAATATTGGTGATATGGTGCGGCTTGCAGCCCTCACGGGAGATATCGCAGGTGACCTCAATAATATCGGTCGGCTCGAGGCCCTCGATGGCATTGCCGTTCGGCGCGCACAGGATCATCGTGCCCATGCCACCGGAGGCTGCAATCTCGATGAACTTGAGCGCAACGCCTGCGTAGCCGCCCGCGTCCTTGGAATACACATCAAACGTCCACGGCTTGTCGCGGTGAACACCGGTCTCGTTGGCCATATAGTTGTTCTCGCGGATGCCGTACCACTTTTCAAAGCACTTGAGACCTGCCTCGAAGTCGTTCTCAATGTCGATCTTGGACAGCTCCTCGGTCATGTGGCGGTTGATGTCGCAAATCATCTCACCGCGCGTCTGCTTAGCGTTCAGAATGTTTGCCACTGCCTTTTCACGGTAGTAGAAGTAGTAGAGGTACTCATTGAGCACACAGCCGCGGTCCTCGAGCAGACGCTTCTCGAAAAAGCGCATATCGGTCTTGGCGTAAGCCTCGTCATTGGCGATCAGCTCGGGCATAATCTCCTTTCCGTCCACCTTGATGCTCTGGAAGTAGGACAGATGATTCAAACCGTAGCACTCGCCGTAAATGCGAGACGCATCCACGCCGTACAGGTCGGCAAACTGGTGCAGCATGCCGCTCGGCGCGTCGCAGATACCGTAGGTGAAGTCGTAGCCCATATCGCGCAGTGCCTGCGAAACCACGCCTGCCGGATTGGTGAAGTTAAATACCTTGACGCCCGGCTTTGCCAGCTTTTTGATCAGCTCGCAGTATTCAGCCAGCGCAGGGATCGAGCGCATGGCGAACGAAACGCCGGCAGCGCCGGTCGTTTCCTGACCGAGAATACCCAGATCAAGCGCCAGTCGTTCATCGCGCACGCGAGTCGCGTCGCCGCCGACACGGATGGTCGTGATGACGTAATCCGCATCGGTTACCGCCTCCTCCGCACTGGAGGTCAGCGTGAACTTCATGGTCGGACACAGCATCCGCGCAACGTGTGCCGCCAGACCGCCGTAGATGCGGAGCTTTTCCGGATCGTTATCCATAAATACCAGCTCGTCGATATGCAGCTCCTCCGCACGCTGTGCAATACTCTTTGCGAGGAACATGGAGCGTACACCGCCGCCGCCGATTACCGTTAATTTCATAAAAAGATACCTCCTGTTATCGAATCAGATACCGTTTGCAGCTGGACCAGCCGATCATGCCCGAGGCAAATCCGGACAGACCGCACGGGAACAGCAGCACATACGGCAGAGAAAGCGGGAAAAACAGCACTGCAGGAATCAGCAGCAGCGCATTTACGCCCAGCCCCAGCACGGTCATGCCGGGACGGAGCAGACACAGCAGCCACGCATTTTTCGCCGCCGCTGCAAATGGGATGTCCACCGCTGCCTGCACTGCCCAGAAATTCTGGAAAAACGCAGCCGTGACGCAGAGCAGCAGCATGCCCAGCAGCGCCGGGAAAAATCCGTCCGCCGTTACCAGCATCACGCCCATCCACAGCAGCGCAAGCTCGGCCAGTCCGCACAGAAGATTACGCACCGTATCCTGCCGCAGTGCCGCCCAAAAGTCGGTCCACACATCATTGGGCACATCACGCGCCATATTGACCGTGCAGCGCGCCATAGCGGCTCGAGTCGCGCCAAAGGTCACAACCGGCAGACAGCACAGCAGAAACAGTACATTCAGCTTGACGAGCTGCCAGAACTCCCGTACAAGGGTCTCCCCGACCCATGCGGCGCCGGTCTTTTCCGGTGCATCCTTGGCAATGCCCGGACCTTCCTTCAAATAGGATGGACGAAACACAGATTTTCCTCCTGTCAGAACGCGATCGCGCGTTCGGTCTGCTTATCGAACAAATGGATGCGGCTCATATCCACAGCCGCGGTGATGGTGTCGCCCGCATGAATCGGCTCGCCGGACGGCGTACGCACGGTCACGGACGTACCGTCACAGGTGCAGTGCGCGTAAATCTCCGCGCCCATCAGCTCAGCGATGTCCACATGCATGGTGAGCGTATGCGCCGCATTCTGCGTAAACTTTTCACCCGAGGTGTGCAGATTCTCCGGACGGATGCCGAACACGACCGTCTTTCCGACGTACTCACTCAGCGCATCGCTGCCCGCAAAGTGCAGGCTCTGGTCCGCAAAGGTCAGCTTGTAGCCGTCCGCATCGCGTCCCAGTTCGGCGTCCATGAAATTCATCTGCGGCGAGCCGATAAAGCCCGCTACGAACAGATTGCACGGATGGTCATACAGCGTCTGCGGTGTGTCCGCCTGCTGAATCTCGCCGCCCTTCATAACAACAATACGGTCGCCCATGGTCATGGCCTCGGTCTGGTCATGCGTAACGTAAACAAAGGTCGTATCCAGCTTCTGATGCAGCTTGATGATCTCGGTGCGCATCTGGGTGCGCAGCTTGGCATCCAGATTGGACAGCGGCTCATCGAGCAGGAATACCGCCGGGTCGCGCACCATCGCACGTCCGAGCGCAACACGCTGCCGCTGACCGCCGGAAAGCTGCTTGGGTTTGCGGTTGAGCAGATGCTCGATGTCCAGCACCTTAGCCGCCTCGTGCACCTTGCGGTCGATCTCGTCCTTGGGCGTTTTGCGCAGCTTGAGTGCGAACGCCATGTTCTTGTAAACCGTCATATGCGGATAGAGCGCGTAGTTCTGGAAAACCATCGCGATATCGCGGTCCTTCGGCGCTACATCGTTCACCTTGCGGTCGCCGATGTACATTTCGCCGTCCGAAATCTCCTCCAGACCCGCGATCATGCGCAGTGTGGTGGATTTGCCGCAGCCGGACGGTCCGACCAGTACGACAAACTCCTTATCCTTGATCTGCAGGTTCAGGTCGGAGATAACCTCGATATCACCGGGGTACACCTTCTTGATGTGATTCAAACTAATGCTTGCCATGTAATTTCACCTCGTTTATTCTTTGACCGAACCCGCGGTCAGGCTGGAAACGACCTGCTCCTGGAAGATCGCAAACACGATGATCGAAGGAATGACCGCAATGGTAACTGCGGCAAACAGCGCCGTGTAGTTAAAGCTGAACTGGCTGGTAAAGTAGCTGAGCGACAACGGCAGCGTGCGGGCACTCTCGCTGCTGGTCAGGATCAGGGAGAACGTAAATTCGTTCCATGTATTGAGGAAGCACAGCACAGCTGCGCTCGTAAGACCGCCCTTGGCGCACGGCATCATGATCTGGAAGAACGTGCGCAGGAAGCCCGCACCGTCGATGTAGGCGGCCTCCTCAATGGCCTTGGGGATAGACTGGAAGGCTCCGCGCAGGATGAGCAGGCTCATCGGCATATTCAGTGCGGTATTGACCAGAATCAGACCCGCCTTGGTATCGTACAGACCCAGATTGTTGACCACGCTGTACACCGGCTGCAGCAGTGCCGTCATCGGAATGACGAGCGACAGGCTGAGCAGCATGTACAGCAGCTTATCGCACGGAAAGCGGAAGCGCGCAAACGCGTAGCCTGCCATAGCGAAGACGAGCACATTGAGTACAGTCGCGCAGCAGGTGACGATCACGCTGTTGCCGAAGAACTTGAAGATCGGCGCCATATCCAGTGCGGACTGATAGCCGTCAAACCCGAAGTGCGTCGGCAGCGAAATGCCGTTCGACAGGATCTCCGCATTCGTCTTGAACGAGGACAGGATGACCCAGATGATCGGGAACAGCGCAACAACCACACACAGCGCCATAAACAGATATTTGAGCACAAAGCACAGGCGTTCTCTGCCGGTCATTGCACCGAAGCTGGTTTTCATTTGTCGAACGCCTCCTTAGTAGTCTTCTTCGTTGACGCGCATCGCTTTGTTGATGAGCGTCATGCAAACGACACCCGCGATGACGATGCAAACGCCGATTGCATTCGAGTAGCCGTAGTTATTTTCGTTCTTGTACACGCTGTACAGCATGAGCGGCAGGTTCATGGTAGCCGAGCCGGGGCCGCCCTTGGTGGTGATGTAGATCAGGTCGAACATCTGCAGCATATAGGTTGCCGCCATGACCATGGTCGTGCCGATGATCTTGCGCAGCAGCGGCAGCACAACGAACATATCGGTCTGGAACGAGGTCGCACCGTCCACACGGGCCGCTTCGAGCACCGAATCGTCAATGGTCAGCGCCTCGGCGAGCACGAGCGTCGTGGTGTAGCCCGCAAACAGCAGCCACGTCATGGTGACGGACGGGAACGCCGTTGTGGTATCCATCAGCCAGTTATGCGTCAGGCTTTCCAGACCAACAGCCTTGAGGATGGAATTGACCACGCCGTACTGCGGGTTGAAAATATTGAGGAAGATCATGCCCATTGCGGCGTTGGAGATGATATTCGGGATCATGTATGCCGTACGGACAAATTTCCAGCCGCGCGGCTTTTTGTACAGCACGAGCGCCAGGATAACGCCGATGGAGACATGAATAATACAGTGGATCAGAATCCAGACGACCGTGTGTCCGCACGCCTGCCGGAAGGTCGCATCGCTGAACAGCTGTGTATAGTTCTGCAGACCGATGAATGTCATCGAGTCGCCCGTCAGCCGGTAATCAAACAGCGAGGAAACAAACACGATCACCAACGGAACAGCATAGATCAGCAGGAACAATGCGACAGCCGGAAGCAGGAACACCGGCAGCCATCCCTTTTTACGTTTCATAAAGCGGTTTCCTTTCTTGTTGAGGAGAAAAACAGGGACCCGTTTTTTGACGGGTCCCTGCGGTAAACAGTTTACTGGTTCTTCGCTGCAGCATCCGTCAGCGTCTGGCAGAAGCCCTTTGCGTCCAGCTCACCCGAAGCGAGCAGCGGGAGCTGCTGGCTCATAACGTCGAGCAGGTTGGAGTACATCGTAGCCTGCAGAGTATCCGAGCGCTTTTCACCCTCAGTGGTTGCAAGGTCAAGGAACTCAGCAAGCAGCGGGTACTTGTCCTTTGCGGTGTCGGTCAGCTCTACCGTGTTGGAGGCCGGAACCATGCCCTGCATCTCCATTGCGGTCTGCTGTGCCTCAGCCGAGGTAAAGAACTTGACCATCTCAATGGCAGCCTCTTCTACCTTCGGGTCGTCCTGCTTGGTAACGATGTAGCCCTGAATCGGTGCATCGTATACGAAGTTGCCCGGGAACAGCGCTACGCCGACCTTATCAGCGAAGCCTTCCTCTGTCATGGAGGTATCGGAGAAATCACCGATCATCCACGGGCCGTTCGCCAGCATTGCGGTCTGACCGGACAGGAAGTTGTTTGCAGCATTCTCATACTTGCCGCCGATTGCATCCTGCGTGGTGTAGTTCTGGTACATCTTCTGAATCTTCTCGGCTGCTGCGATCATTTCCGGCGTGTTGTAGTCGGTCGGGTTCATGGTATTCATGAACTCCAGGCCTGCGTCGGACTCGGTGCCTACCATAGCGCCCATCCACAGCTGGGTTACCCACGCAGAATCTGCGGTATCCATGGACAGCGGGGTGATGCCTGCTGCCTTCAGCTTGTCGCACTGCTGGAAGAACTCGTCCCAGGTCTTAGCCGGCTCGGTGATGCCTGCCTGCTTGAACAGCTCCTTGTTGTAGAAGTAACCGATAACCTGACCTTCCATCGAGGAAGCGTAGATCTTGCCGTCGCGGCTGTTGGTAGCCAGTGCGGTATCGGAATACAGTGCCTTCCAGTCTGCATCGGAATTTACCGCATCGGTCAGATCAACTGCCAGATCCTTGGCAACGACCATATCAAGCAGATTGTAGCCGCCGCCGTAAATAACCGGCGGGAGATCGCCCGTGCCAAGCTGTACCTTGATCTTGTCGATGTAGTTCTGATCGCCCGGAACGTCTTCCTTCTTGATCTCGTACTTGCCTGCGTACTTCTCATTGAATTCCTTAATCAGTTCATCGCATACCGGAGCGGACGTATTCGTGCCGCACTGGAACGTCGGATAGTTGATGGTGATCACACCGGAGCTGTCACCGCTCTGTGCAGAATCATCCTTCTTGCCGCCGCAGCCGGTCAGTGCGCCGGTCAGCAGCGCGCCTGCCATCAGCAGGGAGAGGATACGCTTTGTTTTCATGTGGGGTTCCTCCTCTTTCTCTCCTTACGGCATTTGTCTCATTCAAATACCGCTCTGTGTTTTGTTGTATTTATTATACCCGAGGAACAGTCTGCCCTCAATGCAGTAAACCGGTCAAAACATATGACGATTTTGCTTTTCGTTCACACGCTCTGCACTCCTCTTTGAAAACATAGGATTATTTTGCGCCAAAACAGGATATTTTTTTCTAATGTCGCTTCTCCCCCTCCGGATGGTACACAAAGCGGTCGAATTGTGGTATATTTAGGGTAACTCCGCAGCTCCATTGTATGATGCTGCCCTTGTATGGTTCGCAGAATCTCCCGTGAGGTGTATTGTATGGCAAAACGCAAGATCTCTCTTATCGGGCTGGTCGTTGTGATGATATGTGTTCTGGTATTCGCACCTGTTGTCACCGCCGGCATCTATTTTATCCATACCGTATCCGGTCAGCTGCAGCATACCGCCAGTGAGACGGTTTCCATGTATCTGAACGAATTCACCGACCGCACCGACCGCATGATGGAGACCCTGCGGGATGGTGTGTACTACCTGACCTCGGACAGCGCCGCCCAGCAGATGATGAGCAGCAGCGAGCCGCTCACCCAGATCCAGATTCTCCGGCTGGAGCAGAATTTCAGCCGCGCATTCTCGCTCGGCGATTCGCTCAACCCCGATGTGGTCAGCGCCATCTACCTGATCAAAAACGACCAATATGTGCCGGTCTACGGCGGCAACTACTATTTGAATACCTCGTGGCGCGTCCGGCAGATGTACCAGACGCACGAGGACTGCAACTCCGCACGCACGCTGTACACGCACTATACCATCGTTGGATACGCATATATGATCGTCGATTTTGTTGACCTCAACACCATGCAGCCGCTTGGCAAAATCATCGTCGAGCTGAACATCAACAAGCTGCTCTCCACGCTGTCGCTGAACCAGCTTTACCCTTCCACTGTCGTCATTTTCAGCGGTGATCAGGGCAAACGTATCGGCTCTCTGCAGACCGACCTGTTCCGCGAGAACGAGGATATGAATAAGTGGTATCATGCGTCCAGCTCACTCCGCAAAAGCCGTGAGCGCGTGGATATCTATATTCCAAACGCCGAAATCCTCGCCGGTGTGCGCCAGAGTACGCGTGTGTATTTTCTCGTCTGTGCTGCCATCCTGATCCTGGCTCTGCTGCTGGCTGCCACCTATCTCATCCTGCTGCTGCGTCCTCTGCGGCAGATGCTGCACACCATCGGCAGTATCGGCAGCGGTGATTTTTCCGTGCGCATGGATGAAACGCCCTACACCGAAACGACCGCTATCTCGCATGCCTTCAACGACATGGCCGACCGGCTGGACACCCTGTTTCAGGAGGTCTATCAGCGCGGTCTGCTGCTGCGTGACGCAGAGATTCATCAGCTGGAGAGCCAGATTCAGCCGCACTTCATCTTTAATATTCTCGAGCTGATCAATGTCCGCTGCATGGTAGCCGGTCAGCCAGCCATCTGCACCACGGTGCAGAATCTGGCACAGCTGCTGCGGGCAAGCGTTGTTAACCACGGCAAGCAGATTATCACCCTGCAGGAGGAACTGGATTCTGTAAAATACTATCTCGCCCTGCAAAAGGAACGCTTTGAGGAAAAGCTGCAGTACACCGTCGATGTGGAGGACGACAAGCTGCTCGGCTGCTACCTGCCTAAGCTGACCATTCAGCCGCTGGTAGAAAACAGTATCGTACACGGACTCGAGCCTAAGCGTCACGGCGGCTGGGTGCGCGTCAGCATCTGGGAGGAGGAGGACGCCGTGTACATCCGCGTGCACGATGACGGCGTAGGCTTTGACCCGTCCGCCATCCCCCAGCCCGGCAGCGATGACAAGCACCATACACATGTTGCACTGCACAACATCGAGCGCCGTTTTCAGCTGCTGTACGGCGAGCCCTACGGCATGTCGATCAAATCCGAACCCGGACACGGCACGAGCATCGTGCTGACGCTCCCCATCATCACCGCACCGCCCGAAAAGGAGAAAGACCTATGCTGAAAGTTATGATCGTTGACAATGAATCCGCCATCCGCAAGGGTCTGGTACACTGCATCCACTGGGGGGAGCTCGGCTGTGAGATTGCCGCACAGGCAGACGACGGCATGATGGCGCTTGAGCAGATTCCGGTCATTCAGCCGAATATCGTTATCAGCGATATCCGCATGCCCGGAATGGACGGTCTTGAGCTTGCCGAGATCATCGCCCGCGACCATCCCGGCATCAAAGTCATCATTTTGACCGGCTATCCGGATTTTGCCTACGCGCAGCGTGCCATCCAGTATCATGTGGTTGATTTTGTACTCAAGCCGATGACGGTAGAAAACCTGACCAATGCCATCGAAAAAGCCAAGGCCGCCATAGCGGAAGACCGCAGCAGTCAGGATCTGCAGGAGAAGCTCTCCACGACCTCGGCGCGCAACATGGAGCTGCAGCAGAGCATGCTGCTGCATGACCTCGTCCACCGTGTTGCATGCTCGCAGCTGTATGTGCTCAACCGCCTGGCTCAGCTGAAAATGGACCTGCACAGCTATTTTGTACTCAAGCTGTATATTACCTCGCTGTCCGAGGAAACGCTGACCGATGAAGAATACAGCGAGTATCTCAACCAGTCGCAGGAGATTCTGTCCGACTGTCTATCCTCCTACCCGCATTACTACATTGCCCGCGGCACGCAGGACTGCTTTGTGGTCATCTGTGCCGCCGGCGAAGCGCCCATTACCGCATTGTGCCAGGAAGCGGTGAATATTGTCGGCAGTCTGGCGCATTTTCTGCTGTTTATCGGCATTTCCAACTGCAATGACAATCCCATCAATCTTGCCGATGCCGCCGATGAAGCCGCGCAGGCGGTGCGCTTCACCGTCTTCACGCCCGACCATCCGGTGACGCACTTCGCTGAGCTCAGCTCGTTCCCGCAGCAGCTGACCGACGAAATTTTTGAAATGCTCTCTGCCCTAAAATCTGCGATGGAGCTGCGTAATCCCGTCGACACAGAGCAGCTGCTCGACCGCATTTTCGCCTATGCGGACAGCAGCAAGCTGCCGCCGGATACCGTGCGCAATATCTGCGTATATATTCACCAGTTTGGCATGGAGCTGCAGTTTCCCGGAATAGCCGGACATTCGCTCGAGGGCGGCAGCATTTCCTCGCTCAAGCGCATTATGGAGACCAACTCCATCGCCGAGATGGAATCCTGCACCCGCGCACTCGTGCAGCAAACGCAGGACATGGCGCAGAGCAGCGCCGCCAGCGCAGATCATATCGTTTCCTCGGTACAGACCTACATCAGCGCACACTATGGCGAGCAGCTTTCGCTCGACCAGCTCGCCCAGCAGTTCTATCTCAGCTCAAGCTATCTCTCGCGCCTGTTTAAGCGCGAGACCGGCACAACGCTGACGACTTATCTGCAGAACGTGCGCATCGAAGCCGCAAAAAATCTGCTGCGCACTACGGCACTCAAAAGCTATGAAGTTGCCGAGCGGGTCGGCATTAACGATCCTGTGTATTTCTCACGCATATTTAAGAAGATCACCGGTCTCAAACCGAAGGATTACCGCCACAGCGTCCAGAACGAATCATCTGTATAAACGAAAAGAAGCGAAAAACGCTCCGGCACGCATCCCATCGGAACTTTTCCGCAATTCTCAAAATTGTCTGCACAAGCAAATCGGTTGCATTTTCCGCACCTTTACTATATAATATAGTTAAATATTTTTAATTATCAGCAAAATTCATGGCAATACCGCATGATCGAACAAGAGCGGTCTGCGAGCAAATTCTGCATCCGTATCCGTCGCGGTACTGCCCTATATAAAGGTAATCCGGAAAATGAATACAACTTGGGAAACACACAAATTTGAGCACTACATATTCAGCCTTTTGCTGGCGGTGGAAGTCATTATGTCCTTTACATTTTTAGGATATATGCACATTCCGCCGATTTCTATTACCACAGCGTATATCCCTATCGTCATTATCGCCTGCCTGTTTGGCCCGGCCGAGTCTTCCCTCGCGGGACTGCTGTTCGGTCTTGGCAGTCTGTATAAGGCTTCCGCGACCTATGTCATGCCTGCAGACGCGGTCTTTTCTCCGTTCCGGAGTGATTTTCCCATTGGAAGCATACTGCTGAGTGTCGGCACGCGCGTGCTGTTCGGTTTTCTGCTCGGCTGTCTGTTTCAGCTGGCACACAAAAGCAAACGAAAGAATCTGTGCAAGCTGCTCATCACGATCGCGGCACCTAAGCTGCACGCGCTTCTGGTCTATACGGCGATGGGTCTGCTCTTTCCCTCTCTCGGTTTTAATATTTCATCAATATTTATACTTAAAAAAAGCGACCTCATCATCCTGTCGTTCTGTGCTGCGGTCGTTCTGGCGATTGACAAGCTGTATCACAGTCCCTTTATCCAGACCTATAAAAACGCGGTCAATGAATACGAAAACACCCCGTACTGGTCTCCAAAGATTGGTTTCGTGCTGGGGGGCGTAAGTACGTTTATCTTCTGTATGGCGGTCCTCTCGACCGTGTACTTCTCCAACCGTATGTACTACATGCTCGGGCAGCACGGCGTAGATGTCACACAGCACATTCATCGGGATATTCTCCACCTGCAGGTGCAGTTTTTGACTGCCATGCTGGCGCTCAACTTCATTCTGCTCATCCTCATCCTGATGGTCTACCGCTACATGAAATTTCGTGAGTACACCGGCGAGCTGGACTTTCTGACCGGCATTATGGGCCGCAAGCTGTTCCTGCACACCTGTCTCCGCAGCCAGAAGTCCCACACCGGAGCAGCCGGCTGGTTTCTGGTCTGTGATCTGGATTATTTCAAGCACATCAACGATAAATACGGCCATTCTGTCGGTGATGAGGTCCTCAAGCAGTTTGCCGAGCATTTACAGAACACCTTTCGTTTCTGCGGCTCTGTCGGCCGTATCGGCGGTGACGAGTTTGCCGTAATGCTCGATATAGATCTGTCGCAGGACCAACTGGAGCATCTGCTGACGCAGTTCCTGCGCGATATTTCCGGTATTCTCGAGCAGGTCACGGTCAGCTGCAGCATCGGCGCGTACCGCTTTGTTTTCCCGCAGGAGATCAAGCACCTGCTCACCGAAACCGACCGCGTGCTCTATCAGGCCAAGGAGAACGGCCGAGCGTGCTTCGTGATGGAGGATTCGACTGAAAAGTAAATTGCAAAAGCCCGCACAGCGTAAAGCAGCTGTGCGGGCTTTTGTGTCTGTCGAAACACTAACGTTTTCCGAGCAGCCTCTCAATCGAATTTCGAAGAAAAGCCGCGCCTTGCAGGCACATTTTTCTTCCCTTGTGTATCTCGGAATTTATGAATTTGCTCCGCAAATTCTATTTTATGCGTGCTGCCGCACGAAGTACAAGAGTCGAAATGCTGCTTTTTGACAGACTAAAACGGAGTGCAAACGCACTCCGTTTTACTTTCGATTTTAGAAAGGCTGTGTATAACTCCATGTACCGATACCGAGCGGCGAGAACGCAAGGTAAACCGCTGCAACACAAATGAGAATCAATGCGGTGGCAACCCAGCGATACTTCCACGGGGTAAGATCGACAGCGCCGATGTCCTTCTGTACCCATGCCTCCGGATGCTTTGTCTTGTTTCGCTGATTGAAAATGAACATAATCAGCAGCTCAACCGGCAGCAGAACGAATACAGCATACAGATAATGGAACTTGTTGTTGAGGAATAGCAGGAACGAGCCGTAGCAGACCACATGCAGCGCCAGAATGACCTTTGCGCTGTATTTCGGCAGGTGCTTGAAGAAGAAGCCGCCGAATACGGCCGTCAGAACCGGCAGTGCAATCAGCATAACGAGGGAATCCAGGAAGGTCTTGAGACCTGCCGGGAAGAAGTAGATCAGCGGACCAACGATGGTGGTCAGCACCGCGAAGATGATGCCGACATTCTTGCCGATCTTGACCAGTTTTTCCTCAGAAGCGTCCTTGTCGATGAATTCCTTGTAGATATCCATGGTAAACATGGTATCTACCGAGTTCAGCACCGAGTTGAACGAGGACAGGATCGCACCGAGCATTACGGCTGCGAAGAAGCCCATCAGCGGAGCCGGAACAACCTGCGAAACCAGCTGCGGGTACGCTTCATCCATCATGGATACCTGATCGCCCTGCAGCTCAAACAGTGCATACGCGATAACGCCCGGCAGCGCAAGGTACATAAAACCAATAATTTTCAGAAACGCGCAGTAGAGTGCGCCCTTCTGTGCTTCCTTGAGGTTCTTTGCAGCAAGTACACGCTGAATAAACGACTGGTGCGTACACCAGGACTGCAGACCGAGGAAGAACAGACCGGTAAATACGGTCGGCCACGGAACCGCAGGCGGCAGAGAATCCGCCGGAGCGATAGAGTTGAGCATATCCGAATGGTTTTCGATCAGGAAACGCATACCATCGATAACCGACAGACCATCACCGCCCGCCGTTTTGCCGAGCACGCTCAGCGCGAAGAACGGGATCATGAAGCCGCCGATCAGCAGGCCGATGCCGTTTACGGTATCCGATACGGCAACAGCTTTCAGTCCGCCGAAGATGGCGTAAATCGAGCCGATGACACTGATGATGATACACAGAATGATAACGGCCTGGAACTTGGTTACGCCAAGAATGCCGGATACGTTGAAGATATTTTCAAATACCAGCGAACCGGAGTACAGGATAACCGGAATCTGTACGACAATGTACAGCAGGATGTACGCGATGGAGAACCACAGCTTCGTGCTGCGGTCATAGCGCAGACCGATCAGCTCCGGAATGGTGGTAATGCCGCTTTTCAGATAACGCGGCGCCGCAAACAGCGCCAGCACGATACAGCACGGAGCCGCTACGATCTCGAACGCCATCGGGCTCATGCCCACGCTCCAAGTCTGGCCGTTTGTGCCGACCAGCTGCTCTGCCGACAGGTTGGTCAGCAGCAGCGAACCTGCGATAACAAAGCCCGGCAGTCCGCGTCCGGCCAGAAAATAGCCGTCTGCGGTGCTCTGGTCATCGCCCTTTGTTTTTACATACGAAATAACTGCAACAAGTATCGTGAAACCGATAAACGTCGCCATAGTCCAAACCATTGGAATCCCCTCTTTCACGCGGTCCCTCAACCGCTTCAATTTCCCATATTTGTAATTTAATTCTCAAAAATGCGTATAGTTAGGGCGGACGCATGTGTCGAACTCTGCGTCCGCCCTGTCTATAAACTGTTTATGCTGTCAAATGTGTGTTTGAATTACTCCCACAGGCCCTTGGACTTCATGTCGGAGACGTACTCGTCGATATTGGAGGAGTCGATAACCTTGGAGCCGGAGTCGATGAAGGATTCAACCGAGCCGCCCTCAAGTACGGTAACTGCTGCTTCAACAGCCTTGTAACCCATGTCGTAGCCCATCTGAGCGATGTCGATGGTCAGAGAGCCGTCCATAACAGCCTCGATGGCAGACTGGTTGCCGTCAAAACCGCACAGAACGGTATCTGCGTAATTGGTGTTGCCGGAATCCTTGATAACCTTTGCAGCTGCAAGCGCCATGTCATCCGCGATGGACAGAACTGCGTCTACGCCATTCGGGTACTTCTGGATAACCGCCTCCATAGCGGCTGCTGCCTTGTCCGGCATGGTATCGGTGTACTGCACTTCGAGCACCTGACCGCCTGCGGCTTCGATCGCATCGCGGTAGCCGCGCAGACGTGCTTCATGGGTCTCGTCGCCCTGTACGCCTGCAATGATAACCGCCGTCGGCTTGTCCTTGCCGAGTGCCTTGCAGGCCTCAGCAACCGCCTTGCCGCCGTTCAGCGCTGCGTCCTCGTTGCCGGTGCCAACGAAGCATGCCTTCTTGTCCGAGGTGAAGTCGGTATCGAGTGCTACGACCGGCTTGGTCGCGGTATCTACCAGCGTTGCGGTAGAAGTGGACTGCTGCGGAGCGATAATAACGGCATCGATGCCCGGGTTGCCGAGTGCGGTCTCGATCATGTTGACCTGCTCATCATACGAGGTAGCCGAGGTCGGAGACTGGATTTCGACGTTTACATTGTCGTGCTCGCTGCCGTAAGCGCGCGCACCGGCAATAACCTTGTTGAAGTGACCGTCCGTATGCTTTACGATAACGGTTACGTTGTAGGCATCACCGGAAGCGTTGGAGCCGCTGTCGCCCGTACTGCCAGTCGATGCGGACGAACCGCCGCCGCAGCCTGCCAGCATGCCGGCACACAGAGCACTTACTAACGTCATTGCTAAAAGCTTCTTTTTCATAGTTCAAACACTGCCCTTTCTCTTCTTCTCATATTGATTTTCTTTCTTCTCTATGGGGGTGGTGCTGGAATTGCGAAAATGCTGTGGACTTAATGAAAAATCTTTTTCTTTTACGGTATCACCGGAACAATTCGACAAGAGCAATTTGCGAACAAATTTTGCGTCCTGATTAGGCGCGGCTTTGCAGCGATACTTTGTGTATTGCAAAAAGTCGGAACGACATCAGGGCACAAAATTTTCGCAAAGTGCCGCAGACGCAATTGTTCGGTGATGCCGCACCAATTACTGGCTGATGGTCTGGCGCAGTGCGTCGATAGAGGTGTTGACACCTGCATCAACGGTCATGGTCAGGTCCTCCATTTCGAGGGAAACGTCTCCGTCGTAGCCCATCATGTGGCAAACAGAGAAGAATTCCTTCCACCACTGCAAATCCTTGCCGCAGCCGACTGCAACGTAGTTCCATACACGGTCAGCGGACTCGGTAACGGGGCGAGGCTCGAGCAGACCATCGGTGTCTGCCAGACCGCGCTCGATGCGGGCATCCTTGCCGTGAACATGGAAGATGCAGCCCTTGAGTGCGCGTGCAGCCGCGATCGGGTCCGCACCCAGAACCATCATGTGGGACGGGTCAAGGTTGATGCCAAGCATCGGGTCGGTAGCTTCACGCAGCTTGAGCAGGGTCGAAGCAGACCAAACCATGGTGCCCGGGAATTCCTCGATAGCGATGTGCTCAATGCCGCACTTCTTGCAGTGTGCGATGAATTCGTTCCAGAACTCGATCGTTACCTTCCACTGGTACTCATACGCCGGAGCCATGAAATCCGGCCAGGAAACGGTAGAGGTGATCCAGTTCGGGGTGGTGTCGGTTTCGTTGCCGGCCGGCAGACCAGCCATCGCAACGATCTTCTTGACGCCCAGCAGACCTGCAAGCGTAGCGCAGTCGTACATGGACTTCTTGTATTCCTCGCCGGTCTTGCTCGGCCAAAGCGGGTTGCACGAGGTGTTCAGTGCAGAGATGCGCATGCCGCGCTTCTTGAGTTCGCCCATGAATTCCTTGCGCTTGCCTTCGTCCGCGAGCAGCTCCGCGGTGTTGCAGTGCTTGCGGGCACCCCAGCCGCCTGCGGTCATCTCGACCGCGTCGATACCGAGGGACTTTACCTTGTCAAGCATGTCCGTGTAGGACAGATCAGCGAATACGTCAGTGCAAATTGCGAGTTTCATATAAAAAACCTCACTTTTCTTCTTTTTTGTTGTAGTAGAAATCGTTGGAGCGATTTTTAGAGAGAGAATTTCAAGAGTATGTTATATAGGAGGGAATTTTTAAGCACCTTAAAAGGTTGCCGCTGCCCGCCTTACGGAAGGCAGCGGTACAGAGAAAAGAAATGAGAGAGTATCTTAGGCAACACCGCACAATTAAAGCAGCGGCGCTTTGCGGAAATTTTGTATTCTGATTTTGTTGCGATTTCTTGCAATACGGCAAGTATTGCTGCGAAACCGCGCCTCATCAGTACGCAAAATTTATTCGCAAATCGCTCTTGTTCAATTATGCGGTATTGCCTTAGTTTAGATGGAAATCGGGAGAATTACTTGAAATCTACCCATACGCCGCCCTTGTCAGCGGACTCTACGCACTTGGTTACCCAGCGGATGCCGTCGATGCCGTGCTCCAGATCCGGGTAAACCAGATTCTTGAGGGTCTCCTCGTCGCCGCGGTTCTTTGCATCCATTGCGATAGCGAAACGAGTATACAGGTTGCTCCAGGACTCGATCAGGCCGGTGTAGTGCAGAGCACCCAGGCGCTCGTACTCGAGAGCTTCCGGATTCAGGTAATCCATTGCACGAACCAGCGTCTGACGCGGCTGACCCTGTACTTCGTAGTACAGCTCATCCGGATGCATGTCGTTCCACTCGAGGGAAGCCTTGGTGCCGACAATGCGGATGTGCTGGCTGCTCATGTCGCCTGCATTAACCGCGGATGCCCACATACGGCCAACTGCGCCGTTCTCGTAACGCATCAGGACGTAAGCATTGTCCTCCAGCGGTGCGCGGGATTTGATGAAGCTCTGGCGGTCGCACAGCAGCTGCTTCAGCTTTAGCTGCGGGCAGATCAGCTCGGACATGTAGAAGGTGTGGGTGGACAGGTCGCCGAGTACGAAGGACGGGCCGGACTTTGCCGGATCAACACGCCACTTCTGACCCTCAGCCTGCTTGTCGCCGGTCGGGTCGCAAGCGAAGCCATGTGCGTAGCGGAGGTCTACCATGGTAACCTCACCGATGTCACCGTTCAGGACCATGGAGCGCATCTGACTCAGCAGGTCGAAACCGGAGAAGCCGTAGGTTACGCAAACGATCTTGCCCTTTTCCTCAGCCAGCTTCTTGATCTCCTCGCCTTCCTCAACCTTGAAGAACAGCGGCTTCTCGCAGATTACATGCAGGCCGGCTTCCAGAGCTGCCTTGCAGACCTCAAAGTGCTGGAAGTTCGGGGTTGCGATGTCAACAGCCTCGATGCCGTCCTCGCGCTTTGCTTCCTCAGCGAACATGGTCTTGTAATCCGGATAGAGGCGTTCCTCATCCATGTTCAGGTTCTTGCCGAAGTCTACGCAGCGGGCGAAGTCCAGGTCGAACGCTGCAGCCTTGAGTACGAACGAGGTGTTGTCTCGCATAGCACCCAGACGATGCTTGTAGCCAACGCCGGAAGTGCGGCCGCCGCCTACGATACCCCAACGGAACGGACGATCAATTTTCTTTTCACCGATAAACATAATGTTTTCCTTCTTTCTTTGATTTGCAAAAAAGTGTTTGATTCTGTTTTGTACTGCTAATTTTGATGTTTTGTGAAATACATACAATGAATTCGACTCATCTTTGTTTATTGTATCTATTTCCTAGCTTCTGGCCTAAGTATAAAATGTTTTATGGATATATTCAATAAGCGTTTCTGCCGTAAAGTTCATCAATCCTGCTTTCCGTGAGAAAACACAGAAAACCAGTTCATCAATCCTGCTATTTCATTCACGGATTCTATGAAGGCAAAATAAGGAAGGAGAAGAGTCTATGCAAAGTGTTGATCCCGGCATCCGAAGTGAGTCGGTTTGTTTTCCGTTTACGCCGTCGCAGACCGCGAGAGAGTTGCTGTTTTACCCGACATGGTGCGGTCACTACTACTGCACCGCCAACTATTTTATGAAGCGCGACAGTTATCCGCCGCTGCTCATCGCCTACATCCGCAAGGGACGCTTCCGCGTGGAGTACCGCGGTGAGTTCAATGTCGCCGAGGCCGGTGACATACTGCTGCTCGACTGCATTGAGCCGCACTACTACCACGCCGAGGACGGACTGGAGTTCGTGTACATGCACTTTGAAGGCTCGAACGCGCGTGAGCTGTGCCGCCGCATCACCGACCGGCACGGCTGGCTCATCCGCCGCGATAACAACACGCTGATCGGCAATCTGCTGTACGACATGGTGCGCTTTTACGATGAGAACGGTGTAGAGACCGACATGCAGCGCTCGGCACGCATCTACCGCATGTTTGACCTGCTGCTCTCACCGAGTGCCGCCGAGCAGTCAGCGGATACGCCGGTCGAGCAGGCCATCCAGTACATTCGCTCACATATCGGTCAGCCGATTTCTGTGGAGGAGCTGGCGTCTACCGTGTGCCTGAGCGCATCCTATTTTGCGCATATGTTCAAGCGCCGCACCGGCTTCTCCCCTGCCGATTATGTAATCAACTCGCGCATTGAGCGGGCGAAGGTTCTGCTCGTGCGCACGCAGAAGCCGATTGCGGAAATCGCCGAGGAGGTCGGCTACTCAACCAGCGGCAGTCTGATCAACCTGTTCGTTAAGAAGGTCGGTACGTCACCGCGGCAGTACCGTATCCAGCATATGTCCAAAGCGATTGATGCGGTATGCAAAACCGATGTACCGTTCATAGATACAGATGTGCCGGAGCTGTAACCGTGCAAATACGCAAAAAGACGCACATCGCAAGATGTGCGTCTGAGGCTGTCGAAAAACTATCGTTTTTCGAGCAGCCTCT
>OHAG01000483.1_pt1 | contig 32206 bp, 42 predicted proteins | sample 1577081 | NCBI WGS metagenome assembly OHAG01 (sample SAMEA3541513, study PRJEB24748) | human gut metagenome | biome: human gut; feature: human-associated habitat; material: faeces | place: China | collected 2012
CTAATGCAGATGCGTACTTAAAAAAATATGCGGAGGGAGAGAATGAAAAATAAATTTTATTATAACCAATTAATGAAAAAGGAGCAGTAAGAATGAGAGAAGAAAAATACCAGCCCAAAATGCCGGATATTATGGAAGCAATATTTGATGCCGGATATTTGATATTTGATTTAATAGCAGCAATTTTATTTTTCACCTATGCAAAAGGAAATACATTATTTATTCTTTATGGAATATTAACATTAACTCTTTGTGGTGGAGATGCATTTCATTTAGTACCTAGAATCATAAGAGCTGCATGTGGAACGAATGACAGAATAAAGAAACAGCTTGGGATTGGATTACAGATATCCTCAATCACAATGACTGTATTTTATATTATTTTAATGTATGTTTGGAAGTATACTTTCCCAGATTTTCATATACCTGCTGCAGTAAAAGCAATGGTATGGATTTCTGCGATCATTAGAATTGCTGTCTGTATTCTTCCACAGAATAACTGGTGTACAGAGGATGGAAATCTCAAGTTATCGATTATCAGGAATGCAGTTTTTGCTGTTACTGGTATAGGAGTCATTATTCTGTATGTGATATCTGGAAATGCAAATGGATACCATATGACAAGAATGGTCGCAGCGATTATTATTTCCTTTGGCTGTTACCTTCCTGTAACATTATTTAGCAAAACAAAACCAAAAGTTGGCTTGCTGATGATTCCAAAGACATGTGCGTATATGTGGATTATTGCAATGGGACTTCAACTGTTGTTTTGATAAATTAAGGAAAGTATCTCCAATCCTCTAATTTAAGAATGCGAGACATTTTGAATGAAATCTATCCTGACTTATTTCAAAATAATATTATTATAAAATTAACTATTTAAGCCGCAATAGCGATTATATTTGTAATTAAAAAGAAGGAAAATACTGTAAAGAAGAGTATCAGAATACTAAAGTTCTGGTACTCTTTTTGCGTATTTATGGAAGTGAAAATAAATTTAATTTTAATAGATGGACAAAATATATTTTTCTGGAAAGGGTGATATACATAGTAGAAAAAAAACGAGGGCATTATGAGCAAAAAGAAAAGCAGAGTTATTAAAGTAAATGTGATTTATGGTGATAAAAATTTGAAAGATTGTATGAAGCAGGTAATCCAGAAACATGAACGGAGTTTTGACCTTTTGACCCTGATATCATAATATTAATGAGGTGAAAGATGAACAATAAAGCAGTATTATATCTAAGATTATCAAAAGAAGACAGAAATAAAGTGAATAAAGGGGATGATAGCGAAAGTATTATTAATCAGCGTATTATGTTAAGTGATTATGCAATGCGGCATAATTTTCAGGTTGTTAAAATATATTCCGATGATGATGAGAGTGGACTATATGAAGACAGACCGGGATTTTCTCAAATGATGCAGGATGCAGAGAGGGGGCTTTTTGATATTATTATTGCGAAAAGCCAGTCAAGATTTACCCGAAATCTGGAACATTCAGAAAAATATTTACATCACAAACTGCCATTATGGGGTGTTCGATTTATTGGTGTTGTAGATGGCGTGGATACGATGGATGAAAATAATAAGATGACCAGACAGGTGAAAGGACTTACTAATGAATGGTATTGTGAGACATTGTCTAAGAATGTAAGAAGCGTATTCCTCTCCAAAATGAATCAGGGTAAATTTGTAGGTTCTTCATGTCCTTATGGATATATGAGAGATTCAGAAGACCATAATCATTTAATAATAGATGAATATGCAGCAAATATTGTGAGAAAGATTTTCCGATTATATTTAGAGGGAAATGGAAAAGCTCATATCGCTTCTATATTATCATCAGAAAATATTTTGATTCCGTCTTTATATAAAACGCGAGTTCTACAGCAAAATTACTATAACAGCAAATTAAAAGATACAACAAAGACATGGTGTTATCAGACGGTACATATGATTCTAAATAACCAGACATATTTAGGTAAAATGGTACAGCATAAGGATATAAAAATTTCTTATAAGGATAAGAAAAAGAGACGTTTGCCGAAAGAACAGTGGATTGTTGTAGATAATACTCATGAACCGATTATAGATCAGGAAACCTTTGATAGAGTTCAGGCAATACAGAAAATAAAAAGAAAATCTGTAAATACAGAGTATAGCGATAATATATTTGCAGGTATTTTATTTTGTGCCGATTGTAAACATGCTATGAATAGAGCTTATGCCAAAGAAAATAAAAAGGGCAGTATCGGGTATATTTGCAAGATATATAAAACGATGGGGAAAAAGCACTGTCCAAGTCATATGATTAAAAATGAGGAGCTGGAAGAAGCGGTTTTATCTTCTATAAAGAATGAAGCAAGAAAGATACTTACAGAGGATGATATTAGCGATTTGGATAAAGTCCAGAAGATAGATAGCCGGGAACAATTTTATAAAAAGCAAATACAGATAGTAGATGCAGAATTGGAAAAATACCAAAAGTTTAAAAAGAGAGCGTTCACAGGCTATATGGAAGAGATGATTACACCACAGGAATATCGTTCCTATGTTGCAGAATATGAAGAGAAAATATCCAAATTAGAAAGGCAGAAAGAAGAAATTCTTACAAAGTTAGCGGATGAGAATTCTCTTCAAAATCAGCATGATGAATGGGTAGAAGCTTTTAAGGATTATATTAATATTGAGAAGCTTACAAGAGATGTGGTTATTGAATTGATAGAAAAAATAGAAGTTCATGAAGATGGTGGACTGGATATTTATTACAGATTCCGTAATCCATTTCAGGTAGCAAATTAATTCCTACTATGCGAATACGCCACACATGCATCGTTAGCGGAGGAGACAGCAATACATTTTATCATAGTGTCTACGCTCTGGGTTTCACCTGGTTCTAAAAATACCTGGGAGCCTCCCATAGAAATAGCACACTTATGATGGAATTGATAAAAATATTTAAATAAGAGGAGTTATATCAATCTCAAAAGTGCTTTCTCTCCAACGATTTCCTTTTTCCTTATCAGTTGTATATGTTATTTTTTTTATACATTTTTTTAGTAGCATATTTTTTTGTAAAATATCTATATCTGGATTCTTTAAGGCTTCCACAGTATCTGTAAAGGATATAATTTTTTCTTGGTAGTCAATTTTAACGGGTTCTTGCACCTTTGCTTCTTGAAGTTTATCTAATAATACTTCACGCTCTTCTAATAACTTTTGCCGCCGCTTTTTGAATAATTCTGGAGTATAAATTTTGTTTTCTAACATTTCATATTGCGTTTCTTCTCGAACCTCTAGGTCTTGTAATTGTTTGTTTAAAACAGAAATAATTTGAGAGCGAACATTGAAGGAATTTCCGTCATCATTTTCTAATTTAACTTTAAAATCTTCAATATAGCATTCAAGAGCACTAATTATTTGATTTATAACATCTGTTGCTTTTGCTGATTTAGTATGGCAATTAGATTGATTATTGCATAAGTATCGAGGAGACTGCTTTTCGCTTCCGGCATTATTCTTATATGTCTTGTAACTCATTGCTCGGCCACAATTACCGCAAAATATTAATCCGGCCAAAGGGTTTATAAGTTTACTACTACTATGATTTCTTGGAGTCTTACCGTTGCACTCCTGGGCAGAATCAAAAAGAGTTTCATCAATGATAGCTTCATGAATGCCATCTGAAATAATAGAATCATTCAAGGCTATAGGCCTTGTTTTAAGTAAAGATTCGTTTTTATATTTCATTACAGTTTTCCTGCGATTCCATCTAACCTTACCAATATATACCGGATTGTGTAAAATTTCTTTTAAACTATATGGACTCCAAGAGGTAGATTTTCTAGGTTTTATGTTCATGGTATTTAATTTGTTTGCAATGGCAGCGTAACTCAGCGATTCATTTACATATAAATGGTAGATGAGCTGAACAACCGTTGCCTCATCAGAATTAGGCTTCAAAGTATTTACTGTGTGCTTATTTTCTTTGTAAGAATATTTATCGTAACCATACGGAGCGGTACTCCCAATATACTGTCCAGACCTTACAGAAGCAATACGTCCCCTAGCTTGAATCATTTTATAATATTCAAGATAATCAGAACCCTTATCTAATTCCATCTTGAACAACTTTAAATCAAAGTCATTATTCAAATCAAAAGTTTTATAAGGAGTGATGATTTTTGTATTAGTATATTTAAATACATTAATTAAATGCCCCTTATCAAGCAAATCTCCACGTGTTAAACGTTGTGGATCAACAACAAATACCCCTTTAATTTTTTTTGACTCCATCACTTTTAATATCTGAGATATAACAGGTCTATCTGTGATTGTTTCGCCAGATACAACCTCTCGAAAGATTTTATCTTCAGGAATACGATTGCCTAAAGTGCGTTCAGCGAGTGACTGGAGTTCTGATTCGTGTTTTGCAAATACTTCTTCTAAACTAGATTTTTCGCTATCTGCACGAGACTTTCTCAAATAGATTACATAAGTTTCATTTTCCTGCATTTTGAAACACCTCGCTTAAAATTTAAAATAAACATCCAATTTGACTTTTGAGTGATATCTTACTCCCTCTATATCATAATCAATTCTTTCTATACATTTCTTTAATAAATGATTTTTTTCTTTTGGGGGCATAGATTCATCTTTTAAAGCAAGAAGCGCATCTTTAAAACGCATTTTCTTGTCGTTACAAGATTCAGGAGGGGGTATCAGGGAAAGAGTGTTGATTTTGCCAATGATTTCTTGTCGTTTTTTCTCTAACTCTGCATGGCGTTGTGTGAAAACACTGGTTGAATATACTTTTGTTTCAAGTAGTTCAAATAAAGTATCCTCTTTATTGTTCAGTCTAGTTAATTCCTGACGCAATTCTCTAATTTTTTCGTCTGAACCAGATGAATTACAGTTATGAAAGGTAATATCAAAATCATCTATAGCACACTGAATTGTGTCAATAACAGCCTCTATTACTAAATCATATCTCGATGATTGAACATCGCATAATTTGTTAGGGCATGCATAACGATGTCCTCCTCGTGATTCTGCTACATTTAGTCTTGATATTTTTCTGCCGCATCTTTTACAGTACATAATTCCGTAAAGTGGATTTTTTAAAGAACGGTCATTCGTAAAGGATTTATTTTTAGACAGACGTTCCTGAACAGACATAAACAAACCGTGATTAACTATTGCATCATGCTTCCCATCAAATAATAGATAATCGTGTCTTTCGGGGCGATATTTTTTTAATTTTCCATCTTCCATTACCGTTTTATTGGGGGTAAATCCCCATCGTATTTTTCCGTCATACACAGGATTTGATAAAATCCGTTTCACGCTTCCTTTAGTCCATATCTGCTTACTAGGAGGTATATATCCTTCTGCATTTAATTCGTTTGTAACCCCACATATTGTTTTCCCTTCGGCATACTTCTGGAATATTATTCGCACGATTCTGGCTTCATCCTCTATGGGTTCTAAAGTGGTTACCTTGCCATAACGTACTTTTCTATAGCCAAAAGGTGGAATAGGTTGAATGAAATTACCAGCTCGCACAGATGCCAGCTTTCCTCTTGCTTGAACCATCTTATAATAATCCAGGTAATCGGCCCCGTGATTCAATTCCATTTTCAGTAATTTCATATCTGTTCCGGTAGTATCGTTTAAGTCATAAGTCTTATAGGGCGTTACAATTAAAGTATTAGTATATTTAAATGCATTGATTATATGCCCTTGGTCTAATAAATCACCACGAGAAAGCCTCTGAGGGTCAACAACAAGGACGCCTGCTATTATTCCAGATTCCATCATTTTTAAGATTTCTTTCATCAAAGGCCTGTCTTTGATGGTTCCACCAGAGACTACTTCTCTAAAAATATATTTTTCAGGAATAAGCTCGCCAAATTCACGCTTGGCAAGGGATTGAAGTTCTTCTTCATGTCGCTTTAAAATATTTTCAACATCTTGATTATATTCGTCAGCACGCGATTTTCTGAGATACATTAAATAAATGCCTTTTGAATCATTATAGTTCATTGATTACCTCCCTAAAAAAGGGTATAAAAAATACACCCTATGCAAACAGCAGGATGTATGATATAATTTATTTGAGTTTATATATCAGTCATCCTATGATTGATAAGTTACGAATCCGGTATTGCCAGTACCGGATTTTTTTATTTATAGGATTATTATACAGCCTACAGAACATATGTGCAATATAAAAATGCGAATCAAGCAAAAAGGTGCCTCAGAAGGTTTCGGATATGCGAAAACCAGTCTTGGGGTAGGTTTTTTGCACAAAAACGCATGTTTTTTGATGTAATCTGTAAGGTTTTCCGTAAAAGAGCATGTCATATTCTATAAGAGGGGAGGCTTCTGGAAACCTCAATATGCGATTTTTTTAGTCTGTATACTGAAAAATGCGTATTTAGTCAGAAAGCTGACTACAAAAAAGAAAAGAGCAGCGGATGAACTGCTCTTTTGGTATATAAGAAATAATAGTAATTGTGCCGGCGCAATTACTGAAGTTTGGCTCCTTTACTACGGTTACATCGCCAACATAATGTTTGTAAATTATCCTCCGTAGTTAATCCGCCTTTGGAAACAGGAACAATATGATCTATTTCAAGTAATAAATGTGGCTCCTGTTCGACAGACACCCCGCATTGCTTACAAGTATAATGATCTCGTTCTTTGATATGTTGACGGAGTTTGCTGGTCATCAAAGCACGTTGTCCTGCAACGCTCTTATTAAATTTAATTTTTTCAGATAAAAATAAAACGAATTTATTTAGGTTTTCAATATCCATAACAACATCACAATGCATGGAAGCATTTCCACCAGAACTGACATATTCAAACACATATTTTGGGAAATATGCGGTACTCATATCTATTTGTTCAAATCCCAATTTTTTCTCTAATTTCTTCTTGCTAAATTTTCTGATGAAAGTTGGAATATCGTTTTTTATGCTCTCAAGAATTTTTTTCTTTTCTTCTTGTAAATGATGCTTACCTTCTTCAGCAGCCTCAAAATTATTTAAGATGTTTTCAAAATATGAAAGCTCCTCTTCAGTTGCCTTAATACCGAAATATTTGCAAACATATTCAAAAGGCTTCTTTTGAGCATTACTACACACGCTGCGAGAGCAATGGTGTACGTTTGGAGCGTATTTCTGCTCTTTTAAATGCTTTCTTTTATAATTCCAAGAACTGGAATCTTGATAGGATGCATTTCCGTAGTCCAACTTATTAGATATCAAATCTGTATTTTTTAAATCTTCGATATGCTCATTTAATTCGTTGCAATCAGTAATGTAAGTATTTATACGTTCTTTTATTTCTATGAATTTTGCACTTTTATAATAAAAAGATTCATAAATTTTCCAGCCAATAATAGCGATTACGATAAGTAAAAGAAATGGCCAAATTACACTTAGTAAATAATAGATAGCATACATAACGATTGCTATAGCTATTAAGCCGATAATAAATTCCATAAGTTTCCTCTCCTTTGTAGTTACATGAATTAAAATTTTTATACTTTAATGGAAATTAATAGTTACAAGCATAATTATACAACAAAATATGTGAAACGTATATAAGAATCAAAAGATTTTATAAGTGATTTTGTGAAAATGCATGAAAATAAATTTTTTTGCAAAAAATGCCGACAAAACGAAAAATTTATACATATTGAATGGGCGCAAACGAACTGGCAATTCATTTGTGAATTTAATTGTGTATTATTTTTTTCTTACAAAAATTCTTTTGATTTTAAATTTAGTACACTGATTTCGAAAGGAGGAAAATGTTAATTTATCGAATCTGTCATACTATTAATATCAGGGAAAAGTTACTAATTGACGTACAAATGTTCGAGCGGTATAATTGTAGCAAGAAAACGAATGAATGTTCTTAGTTGTATAGAATTCTGAAAAAGAGCAAAAACTAAACCTCATTAATAGAAAGGAGAATGGTAATGAGGGTGCTTTTAACAGAAGCCATGCAAGAGAAAAAAATATCTTTTCGAGGCTTAGAAAAATTAACAGGAATTAGTCATTCAACTTTAAATGATATTGCTACAGGAAAAATAAGTCCCCGATTGGATGTATTAGAAATAATTGCTGAGAAATTGGAAATGACAATATCGGATTTATATGAATCACCATATAAGTAAAAAAGTGTCCGTGTATACGGACACTACTACATATCCTTGATAAAGTATGATAAAATAATCATATAATGTATCGAAAAATGAACCATATTAGCGGAAGAATGTGAAAGGAGTAAAAGCATGGATAAAACAAAGAAAGATTCAGAGATATTGACACATCAAAAAAGAATAACAGAAATGATATATAGTATTGATAATTTGATATTTTTAAAGAAAATAGAGGATTACATAGAAATACCATATAGACTTGCCAAAAAAGAGAAGGAGGATTAATCCCCCTTCTCTTTTTTGGATATTATTCTTTCCGCCATTTTGTACGCAATCTCTTGTAATGCTTTTCTACTAGAGGCATCTAATTCGGCATAAACCTCAATGAAATCTTTTATAAATTCATCGTTTCCAAAAGATATGTCACTCAATATTTTATCAAGAGATAATTTATCAAACATATCACCTTTTCCAGTGCGAATCCATTCCTCATTGATAACAAATCCGTTTTTTTTCCAGTCTTTTAGCATAACAATATGAGAGTCCTGTACCTTCCTGCGGCCCGCTTCTAAATCGCAAACGCCAGATTTAGAAATGTGCAATATTTCCCCGAATTCTAATTGACTCATTCCTAAAGCTTTTCTGAGTTCACGCATCCGATTATTGATAGGTTCCATCGCTTGCACCTCCCAAATTGATGATAACAAAAGTAAAATGCAAAGTCAATAGAAAAAGTTCTGAAAACAGAACAAAAGAGTATTGACAAATTCTGAATTAAGTATTAATATGTACTTGAAACAGAACGATGAAAGGAGTAGAAAGCTATGAAACCTTTAAACGATGAGATGAAAAAAGAAATCACAGAAATTTCAGAAATTTTTTTATCACTGCCCAAAGTAGACCGGCTCATTTTGCTGAATAATGCTATTGCTTTTCAGACACTTAGAAAAATTGAAAGCAATGCTAAATCTCGGATTCGGGATAATGAGAAAGTAGGATAGGAGGGAAAATTAACTTGGGAAAGATATTATCACAACTTATTGGTATACATGAGGAACTTAAGGAGATAAGAGAAAAGCTTCAAATCATCGAAGATAATTTGAAGCCAGATTCTAAAATTGATGGGAAAGCTATTTATCAAGCTGTTCAGAAATCCATTCATGATAACGCTTAAGAATCTGCATTGTCATCATGGTGTTTTGGATATTGATTTTAGTTCCGAGAATGGTATTAGGAATCATATTCTCAGTTTCAACGGAATTAGCTCTTTCATTAGCAATGTCAGCAAAATTAGCAAAATCCTCTTCGGTAAGAGAAGTCCAAAATTCCTCAAATGATTTCATAGTTGCATCTCCTTTCTTATGTATTCGGGTATGTAAGTATCCCGTAATAATATAATAGAGGAAATGTAAAAAAATGTCAATAAATATTTGGGTGAAAAGATGAGAAATTAGCCTATATGGGAAGGTCCGAGAAAGCAGGATAGGAGGGAGATAATTAATCAAGAACCAATAAAAATAGAAGACAGACAAGCTGTTGTACATAAACATGAATATGAACATAAATGAGGAGCAATTGAATGGAAAAAGAAGTAATCACTTTGGAACGTGAAAATTGTGTTATTCGTATTCACAGGCCTGATATTCCGGAGGAAGAAAGACAACGGAGAATGGAAGCGTTTAAGCAGGCAGCCGCAACATTTATGAAGGCTGTTTACAGACAAAACCAAGGAATATGAAAAAATGTGCCTGCGGGAGCGGCAACTCCCGATTGGGCACATAGATAATAACTCAGTTGAATTATAACTCATTAAGATGAAAAAGAAAAGGAGAAACCACATGATTAAAGCAAATTTAAAGAAAAATATCATCGAAGTAGCCGGAAACGACATGGATCATCTGAGTGAGCTCACGGCACTTACATGGGAGCTGAAGGAAAGATATCCAGAGTTGCGCGGGCTGATGAAGGAATCATTTGACACGGTTATGAATGCAAAAGAACGTCCGATTTTTGAATCGGAAGAGAAATTTACCCGGGATATGCGAGAACTCTTTGGAGCGACGAACGAACCGGAGGAATCCGTATCGCTGGATGAAGAAGATGTTGAATATATTCTTCTCAAAATTGTGGCATTAAAAAACACTGGCAAAGAAGCATCTTGTGACTTTTATAGCAACGGAAATGTTACCGTATGGATTTGGCGCAAAGATTCTAAGGAAAAACGGTATATAGATAAATCGTTTGATTTTTATTTATACGAGAAGGGAAGAGTCGCAGAGACATCGCGCGAAGTTTATAACGAATGCATTAAGTACTTAGAGCAGTTGGCAGGTGAGGAAGATGATAATTAATTTTCTACTTTATAAATACAGCCAAAATGAATCGGCTCTTGAACAGGAGCCTACATCGTTTCTACTACTGAGACGCAAGGCAGCTTTGGCAGAGTTAATCGCGATGGATATGAAAAAGAATGGAGTATTCCAAGAAAAATAAAGAAAATCCAGTGAAGATTATTCGCTGGCAAGATGGAAGCTTAGAGTGCTTCTGTGGAACAGAAGCAGAAGCAGAGGTTTATGCAGAGCAAAGAAGCAAAGTGATTAAACAGAATTATGTGATTGTATGAAAAAGAGGAGCCAAACATTTGACTCCTCTTAAGCAAATACCAAGATGGTACACACTAAATAACGATATCTAAAGTGTACTATCTTAAAACAATAATGTCAAGAAAAACCGGGGTAAAAGACCCGGATGGAACTTGAACAACGTATTAAAGATAGGCTCTGAGGATATTGAAATATGAGTTATACAAAGAAAATATACAGGACAAAAAACGGAATAGATGTAGAGGAGATGCACACCTATAGATACCCTAGCCCAGGTGCGAAAAGAGAGAAAAAGAAAAAAGCTACTCCAGAGCAGATGGCAAAGGTAAATCAGAAGAATAAAGAGAAGAAGTGTCGTAGGAAATTGATGCAATATTTTTCCGAGGGAGACTACTTTACTTGCTTGACATACCAGAAAGAGAACAGACCTCAAGATATGAAAGATGCCAAGAAAGACTTTTCTGATGCAATGAAAGTAATACGCAGAGAATACAAAAAGAGAGGGGAACAAGTAAGATGGATTCGAAATATTGAGGTGGGAACCAGAAATGCCTGGCATGTACATTTGGTAATAAACAGAATTCAAGATACTGATTTGATTCTTAGAAAAGCATGGAGTAAGGGAAAAGTGATAAATCAGTTGCTATATGAAAGAGGGGGATTTCGAAATTTATCAGCTTACATAACAAAGACTCCTCAGACAGATAAGCGTCTTAGAGAGACAAGCTATTCGACCTCACGCAACCTACCATTGCCGGAGCCAGAGCGGAAAGTATATATCAGGTGGAAAACGTGGAACAAGATTCGGATTCCGAAAGGGTACTATGTGGATCCAGATTCTGTTTATGAGGGAATCAATCCTATTACGAACTATCCGTACAGAGAGTACACATTACTAAAGTTGAAAAGGAGGGAATGATGGAAGTACATATCTACATAGGGACGGACAGTAAAGCCCCAAAGTCATGTACAAGAAAGTACGGATATGTACTGGAATGTAATTTGAGAGGGACACCATGGACAAAGGAAAAGTTCGGAGAAGCGGCCGGAACGTATCACAGCATAGTCCTTCGTGCACTTATCGAAGCAATGAAAAGGCTGACAAAACCAAGTGAAGTACATATCCACACAGAGGATGTGTATATCCTGTCCATGCTGGAAAACAATGTGGATAACTGGGCAGAGAACGGCTATCTCACATCAAAAGGGGAACCGGTGAGCAACGCTGATCAATGGAGGGAACTTCACGATATTGCGCAAAATCATTTGCTCCTGTCCGAACCGGGCAAACATACCTACACAAAATGGATGATAGAAAGGATGAAGAAAGATGTTTGATAAATTTGGGGAAATGAGCAGTTACAAAGAGATCAACACCCTTGCAGAAAATCTGTTTAATGAGGGAGATATAAAGAGTTTAAAGAAAATGGCGAAAGAAAATGGAATTTCAGGGGATTTCGTGGAACTTTACCTGTCTGGAGATATCGCAGAATTATGCAATGCAGAAACAGCAGCATTCGGCAAGATCGACATTGAAGCGGCCGAACTTAAGGGAAAAGGCATCATGGAGGACTGGATAGAGTATATCCGCGCGCAGATTACAGATAACAACAATTTAGCCCTTCAGGTACGAAAGAAAGGGAAAAGCTTAAAAGGGTGCATCGCCGCATTGCTTGCCTGGTCCTTTAAAAATCAAGTACCGGTAGATAAAGAAATCTTAAAAGCAGCCGGAGTGACAGCTGGAAAAGTGACACTGGGCATTCCAGCTATGGGAAGAGCAAAAGAAATCATCAGAAATTATTATCTCGGAGGCGGAGCAAGATGAAAAAGAAAGCAATCGAGAAAATCCCCTACCAGACAGTAGAAAAAGTGGCAGAAAAATATACCCATGTGGTAGCGGTGTTCACACGGGAAATATGCGGGATTTCGCATCTTTTTGTTGAATTGTATGAAAATAAAAAGGGCTCTCTTACAGTGCCTTACATGCGAGCGGTATTCACGGAACACGACTGGGGACTTTATTTTCCGAATAATAAAATCTGGAGTGCTGCAGCACCCAGAGAAATGTACTGTTATGAGGATAAAACTTATATATCAGAAAAAAACACAAAAATGATCTGGAATACTGTCGAAAAGACACGTCCGTTCGACAAAAAATATCCTTGTTGGGTGAGTAGATTAGTAAGGCTAACAAGCAAAATAGAAGATGAACGCCGGATAAAGGCGATGGAGAAAAGAGAGAGACGCCTTCAAGATCGGATTTTAAACGTACCAGAAGAACCTGCAGACTTGAAAGACTATGTAGAAGGATTATTCAACCATGAACATCGTCTTTATTACAAAAGAAAAGGACGATATGCAGATGTTTATTGCACAGCCTGCGGCGGAGATTGCACGAAAGCAATAAAGCAGGGAGAAAGTTTTGAGGCACAATTCGAATCCACTATCCCAGTGCCGAAGGAGGGCCAAACAGGCATCTGCCCGTTATGTGGTGCAACCGGAATATATAAGGCAAAAGGAAGATGGATACAAATAAAAAGCCCGGAACAACTAACAAGATACTTCTTTGTCGCGCAACAATACAAAGGAGATGGGGCGGTATTAAGATACTATGAAGCTGTGAAAGAATTCGACCTAGTCGAAAACGAACACGTGCAGGCAAAAGAGCAAACTACGATTATAGAAATTTCAAGAGAGTTTTTCGAAAAAGGGAAAAAGCCTCAAAAAGATTTTCATGTATACGACAGCTGGAACGGAAAAAATAGATGGATTGATTGCAATATACAGGGAAACAACAGCATAGGAATTTCTCCGGGAAGAATCTATCCTGGAAGTTATGTAAATTTAAAAGAAACTTGTTTACGGTATTCAGAAGCAGAGGAGTATGCAAAGAGGCATTTTAGATACAATTTGTTCAAATACATTGAAACGTATCTTAAGTTCCCCCAGATAGAGCTGTTTTCAAAAGCGGGTCTTTACGGGATAGTCGAAGGATTAGTAAATCGGTCAGAAGATTTAAATATTAATCCATTAGCAACAAAACTGAAAGATTTTTTCAAAATTTATCCGGAGAGAGTTAGCGACTTGATAAGACAAAAAGGAGACGTGCAATATTTAAAAGTATATCAGAAGGAGAAAGAGTTAGATTCTCGCCTCAAAGCTCACAGATCTTCTCACAAGAATCTAAACCAGAAGGAAAAAGGATTGAGATTTACAAAAAGACAGATAGATGCAATCAAGGCATGTCAGCTCGCAGATCATCTGAGTGTAGAATTTTTAGAATATACCGGACTCGACCGCCTGATCAACAATATAGAACGCTATGCCGGATGTGAAGCGGTAGCAGATATCTGCAGTTCTGCCGAGTTACACCTTGAAGCAGTTACGAGAAGATACTTTGACTATATCAATATGCGCGTACAACAAGGATATGACTTACACAATTCTATTTATCTTTTTCCGCGTGATTTAAATACAGCTCACGAGGAAATGACAGAAGAGGTCAATAAAGAAAAAATTGAAAAGAGAAATAAAGAGATTACCTTGAAATACCCAGACATTGCGAAAAACTACCGTAAACTATGTTACCGGTATTCCTACAAAACAGAAAAGTATCTCATTCGCCCGGCCAGAAGCGCAATAGAGATAGTTAGGGAAGGACGCGTGCTACATCACTGCGTTGGTGGCGACAATTATCTAAGTGGACACAACAACGGAAAAAGCTATATTTTATTTCTTCGTAAAAAGGACAATCCAGAAGAACCTTACATAACGATTGAGATACGAGGGAACGAGATTGTACAGTGGTACGGAGCTTATGACAAGAAACCAAATAAAAAGTTTATTGATGGGTTATTGAAAAAATACACAAAGGAAGTCGAAGAAAGATTAAAACGCCCGACTATGGCAGCGGCAGTATAGGAGACAGATATGGAATACAAACAAATCACACTCGCAGAGTGGCTAGATATCAAACAGAAATTAAAAGAGAACATCTCATCCGCAAAGGATAAGCTGAACGGCCTAAAGAAAGATTTTGTCCGTATTGGTTACCTATTGCGCAAAATAGATGATAACGAATTATACAGGCAAGATGGCTATAAAAGTATCGCAGAATTTGCCAAGGCAGAATGTGGCTTATTTCCGTCAGATACAACAAGATTCATTCAGATAAACAAAAAATATTCCGTAGATGGAAATTCTGAAGAACTTCGGCCGGAATTTTTAGAGTACGGCCAAAGTAAGCTTGCGGCTATGCTGGCCCTGCCTGATTCCGACTTAAACATGATCACCCCGCAGACGAGCAGGGAAGACATTAGAGAATTAAACCGTTTTAACAAGTCGGATCCGGAACAGGGAGCGGATGACGACATAGACCGGCTTATCAGAGACTTCTACATATCTCAAGAACTTGTAAGAAAAGCGGTAACGGTAAAAGATGACCCCAAAGCCTTACGAGAGTTAATCGCTCCAAGCGGTAGCCGGTCTTTCCGGAAGGGCATTTGGTTTATCCTGTTTCATGAGAACAAGATAAATATCAAAAAATACTCCGGGGTAGCAAAAGAAATATCCTGGGAAGAATTTGCCGCAATAACGGCTAAAATCCTAGAAAAGTACGAGCCAGAAGAGGAGAACACAGATGGATTTAAGAGAGGTAGCGAAGGCGACAAACAAGACAGAGCTGGAAGTAGAAGAGATGATACTGAAGCTGGAGGAGATATCAGAAAGCTGGAAGAGAACACACCAGAGCCTACACAGAGCGAAACGGAACATGAAACCGATAACAATATCCCAGAAGAATCCAGAGAAAAAGATATGGGATACACAGAGAAACCAGCGAGAGAAGAAAACACCGAAAAAGAAACAATTGCGCCGGCGCAAAAATCGCCAAAACCCGCATTAATCCCAAGTGAGGAAGCGGTTTTAAAAGAGAATAAAATCATCCGTTGGGAAAAAATGAAATTCATGTCTATCCCAGAAGTGTCCGAATTATTATACTTGGGATACAAAAGCCGCCACCTAACCTTTAACAGCATCACAGAAGTAGAAAACTGGCTGAGTGAGGAAATGGAAAAATAGCTGGACAACCTCCAGAGGTTTTACATATTACACGAAACTTATCAACGGTTCCATGAACTATATGCCATTGTTATTCCTCCGGAATAAATCCGGAGGAGAAAGGAGTCGAAATGTTTTTGAACCCTAAGATTTTAAAAAAGTTATTAAAAGAAGCGTATAAGCATAGAAGCCTTTATCTTGCTTGTAAAACAGAAAGCTTATATATAGCAGCAGGATATTGGGAGATGGAATTTTTAAAAGAATACATCCCAAAAGAAACATTAGGAGATATTGTAGCACTTTCAGGAATGCTTCCAGAAGATGGACAGCGGTATCAAGTCTTAGAATCAGGTAATCAGTTAGAGACTGGATTGCCACTTGAAATAAAAAAATATGTGGATATGCGCCCAACAGAAGTGACAAATTGGTTAACTGTTTCAAGCGCAAGCAGAATGTTGCGGGTATTGCAGGATGCGTCTGGTGAAACCAAACTGGTAGATGATACATGCGTAAAAGCAGTAGACAGTAGTTATTGCGAAACAGAGAAAGGAGAAACAGCTCCAGCACCCCCTACTTATAACGAGTGGTCTGTTGTATGGGGAAATAATGTTGGTAAATTCAGAGTAATGCTTCACCGGATGGATGAAGACAAAGAGGGAGTATTACAACAATTAGGAATGGTAGATCTGAGGAGGAATCCTGATTGAAAAAACGAAAGAAACATAAATCGAGTATATTACAACAAAAGGGAGAACCTTGTTACCTCTGCATGAAATTAAAACCAATTCGAGAGTGGAGACGAGCAGTACACGAACACCATATATTTGGCGGTTCGAACAGAAACAAGTCGGAAGCGGAAGGATTAAAAGTTTATCTTTGCCTGGAACATCATATCAGTGGCAAGGAAGCGGTACATAACAATGCTGAAATGATGAGATTACTTAGAGAAGATGGACAAAGAGCTTTCGAACAGAAATATACAAGAGAGGAGTTTATAAAGATGTTTGGTAAAAATTACTTAGAAGAATGAAAGGCGATAAAATGAACGATTTAATGATTTTTGAAAATGCAGAATTTGGGAAAGTACGAACTATGAATATCAATAATGAACCATGGTTTTGTTTATTGGATATATGTAAGGCTTTAGAAATTAAAAATATTAGTCAGCTGAAAACTAGACTGAATGGAGATGGGGTCATTATTAATGAGGTCATCGATAACGTAGGAAGAAAGCAAAATGCAAACTTTGTGAATGAGGCTAATTTGTATAAAGTTATTTTTCAGAGCCGAAAGGCATCTGCAAATAGATTCATTGACTGGGTAACGGGAGAAGTTCTCCCATCTATTCGTAAAAACGGTGGGTACATAATGAATCAGGAATGTATGACTCCAGAAGAAATCATGGCTGCTGGATTAAAAGCAGCGCAGAAGATAATTGAGAGTAAAGACAAAGAGATTCATCGCATGAAACCCAAGGAGATTTTTGCAGATGCCGTGACATCTAGCTATTCATCAATTCTAATTGGAGAGTTGGCGAAAATTTTAAAACAAAATGGAATCGAGATAGGTCAGAAGCGGCTGTTTCAATGGATGAGAGACAACGGTTACTTAATTAAGCGGAGTGGATCAGAGCATAATATGCCAACGCAGCGGAGTATGGAACTTAAAATTTTAGAAATCAAAGAATCAATAATTACTAATCCTGATGGTTCGACAAAGATAGTTAAGACTACGAAGGTAACAGGAAAAGGTCAGCAATATTTTATTAATAAATTTTTAGAGAATAAATAGTTATTATTCCCCGGTTACGGCCGGGGAGAAAGGAGACATAAGATGGATTATGAGAAAATTTATGAAGCACTTAGACTAATACAAGAAACGTGTAGCGGCAAAACCGGAGTCGATTGTTGCCAAAAGTGTCCATTAGGGAGAGAAGATGGCACTTGCCACATAACAGGAAGAATTCCAGAAAATTGGAATATTAAAAAGCCGGATCCAGTTATGAGATTAATGGAGTGATTATGAGGCACGATTATAGGATTTTACATGATATGCTAATCAATGGAAGGATAGACACGAACGAATTTAAAGAACGGATAGATGCAATCAAACCGGATACATATATGAACTTATCAGAGAGGTTCATGAAAGGTGAAATAGGCGAAGAAGAGTTCGTGGAGCGGTACAATAGGTTAATCGAACAAGATGCTGAAAAACACTGGGAACCAATTAGACCGCATGAACATATATAAGGAGATGGGGCAAATGGATAGAAGAAATCACGAACATTACAAAGATACAACGGCACACGATGCAATCAAAGCAGCAGACAAGCCGCCGGATTCCCTTATAAAAACGATTGAAGCAATGAGAGCGGTAGCGAGGGTCGGAGGATTTAAAGTATTTGGTAGAATCAAGCTTCGTGATGAAGAAACAGGCAAAATTTATAGATAGCAGGAGGTGTTTGACTTGAATGTAAAACAGGTTTTAAATGATTATGTAGATGCCTGCGAACTTGTTAGAGAAACAGAGGAAGATATTGAAGCATTACAAAATGAAGAGTCAATGATGACTTCGGATAAAGTAAAAGGAAGTATGAAAGAGTATCCATACATAGGAAAAAACTTTAACATTAAAGGTGCTGACAGAAGACAAGTCGAACATTTAAGAAAAAAGCGATTAATTTTAAATGAGAGAAAGGAGAAAGCGGAGGAGACAAAGTTGCAGGCATTAGAAATTATCAATACAGCTCCACCACGTATTCAGAGAATTATTCGATATCGCTACATGGAGAAATTAACATGGAAAGAAGTAGCAGAAAAAATGGATATACGAACTACAGAAAAGAGTGTTCAGAAGGAATTTGAAAGATTTCTTAAAAATTTTTAAAAGTTTGTCGCAAATGTCGTACATGTCGCAAAGAAGTGTGATAAAGTTTAAAATGGAAGAGGAAGCAGGAACAGAAGTTTCCTTTTTCACTATCTTTTGTGAGGAAAACTGCCAGAGAGACACCCTGTATTTTTTTACAGGGTGTTTTTCTTATGCAATATTAGTAGTGAATTGAATGAGAGGTGGTGAGGTTGGAAAAGAAAACGAAAGCCGATTCCGCTTTTGCAGATTATTTAAGCGGGATGAAATATAAAGATATTGCAGAAAAATATGGTGTGACTGTAAACACTGTGAAGTCATGGAAAACAAGATACGGATGGTCCAGAAATAAAGAAAAAGGTGTGCACACAAAAAAGAAAAAAGTGTGCACACAAAAAGAACAGGAAAATCCTTTATCTTATCAAAAAGAAAATGATGAAATAACAGAGATTATGGGAAACTCCGAATTGACCGATAAACAAAGACTTTTCTGTATTTATTATGTGAGATGTTTTAATGCTACAAAAGCATATCAAAAAGCGTACGAATGTAGCTATGAAACGGCAGTGGCCAATGCTTACAGAATGATGGGAAATGATGGAATAAAAAAAGAAATCCACAACCTCAAACAAAACCGTCTTAATCGGGAATTTCTGTCAGAAGAAGATATATTTCAAATGTACATGGATATTGCTTTTGCAGATATTACAGATTATGTTTCGTTTGGTAGAGAAACAGTAGAAGTAATGGGAGCTTTTGGACCAGTACAGGTAAAAAACGAAAAGACTGGCAAGAAAGAAATTCTAAAAAGAGAGATAAACACAGTTCGTTTTAAAGAATCTGATTCCGTAGACGGAAGATTGATCAGCGAGATAAAGCAGGGAAAAGATGGAGCAAGTATAAAACTGGCCGACAGGATGAAAGCCCTGCAATGGCTGTCAGATCATATGGATCTTGCAACAGAAGAACAGAAAGCAAGAATAGGAGTATTGAAAGCAAAGGCTAAAGTTGATGATCAGATATCTGTAGAGGATAAGGTGGCTAAGCTATTCGAAGCGATAGGCGGTGAGCTAGATGCTGAATCTGAATAATATTTATACGCAGAAGCAGATAGATATACTGAAAGCCTGCCAGAATACAGATTGGTTTATGCTGATCAATCATGGGGCGAAGCGTAGCGGTAAGACACAGCTAGACAATGATATATTCTTGCAGGAACTCATGAGGGTTCGGGGAATAGCAAATAAACTTGGGATAGATACTCCACAATACATTCTTGCAGGATATTCTTTTTCAAATATTCAGAAGAATATCCTCATAGAGCTATCTAATAAATATGGATTTGAATTTAAGTTTGATAAATACAATAATTTCACATTATTTGGTGTAAGGGTTGTGCAGACTTCGCATGGTTCGATATCTGGCTTGGGACGAATCCGAGGCATGACAGCTTTTGGAGCTTATATTAATGAGGCATCACTTGCAAATCAGGAAGTATTTGACGAGATTAAAGCAAGATGTAGCGGACCAGGAGCAAGAATTATTGCCGATACTAACCCAGACCATCCGGAACATTGGCTACTAAAAGACTACATCCAGTCAGAAGCGGCTGGGATTATGAGTTTTCATTTCCGATTAGATGATAATACGTTCTTGGATGAAAGATATGTGCAGCAGATCAAAGAAACAACCCCCAAAGGGATGTTTTATGATAGAGGTATTAATGGATTATGGGTATCGGGAGAAGGAGTTGTTTATCCGGAATTTGATAGAAATGTCCATGTAATCACGAGAGAACAGGCAAACAAGATAATATTTGACCGGTATTTTGCTGGTGTGGACTGGGGCTGGGAGCATTATGGAGCAATTGTTGTAATCGGAGTAAAAGGTGATGAGTATTACATCATAGAAGAATATGCAGCACAGCATAAATATATAGGCGAATGGATAAAGAGAGCAAAGGATGTTACCAGAAGATATGGTAACATCCCTTTTTATTGTGACCCGGCCAGAACGGAGCATATCTCAGCTTTTCAGAAAGCGGGAATATCCGCATATCTGGCAAGCAACAGAGTGCTGTCAGGAATCGAAGCGGTTGCAACGCTTATGAACACAAAGAAGTTTTTTATTATTTATGATGAGTGTCCAAGATTTCGGGAAGAGATTTATAAGTACGTGTGGAAAAAGAACACAGGAGAACCATTAAAAGAGAATGACGATGTTCTTTGCGCAATCCGATACGGCATTTACTCCGATATGACAGTAAGAGAGATAGAAACTCCACAAAAACAGATACAGAACGCAAAGAGATTGAGAGGTATGTTGCGATGAGCGAGGAAACATTACATGTAAATGAATTTGAGAAAGATACAAAACCGGTGTATCGTTCTGAAAGAAATTTACAACAGAGATATGAGCCGGAAGCCAACTTCTCGTATCGCGCTCATAGTGCGGAAGAGATTTTGAGTGATAAAGCATTATTAAGAGAAATGATAATGAATCATCATGAAGTGCAGTGTCCAAGACTTGCGGCATTAGATGATTATATCAAAGCCAGAAATCCAACGATTTATAATGCGGAGCGGCGAAGGACAGAAAAAGAAAAGGCAGATTACAGAGTGGCTCACAATTTTGCTAAGATTATCAATGTATTTGACGTAGGATACAACACCGGGGTTCCAATAAAGAAGGTCAGCGAAGATGATAAGATTAACGAGATGATAAAAGAATATGACCGGGTAAATGATGTTGAAGCACTGGATGCGGAGCTGTGGAGAGATTTCCGCAAGTATGGAAGGGCCTATGAACTACAGTATCGTAACCAGAATGATGAGGATAGGTCGGTGATTAGTAATGTGTTTGAGACGTTCGTATGTTATGGATTAGATGTAGAACGCACGCCTTTGTTTGCCGTAAGGTATCCGAAGTACAAGATCGGACAGGAGGAAAGAGTATCCATAACGGTCTATACAGATGCAGAGACCATTACATATAAACCGACCACTGTAAACATTCTCAATCTGGAAGAAGAAAGCAGAGAGCCACATTACTGGGGAGAGGTCCCCATCACAGAATATTCCCCAGATAGATATCGTCAAGGCGGCTATGAGGATGTCACCTCTTTAATAGATTTATATGATGCAGCGGAATCGGATTCTGCAAACTATATGAGTGATTTTAACGAGGCAACACTTGCAATCACAGGCGATCTTGACATGAACAGATATACTGTTCAGGACATGATTGATATGAAAAATGCGAATATGCTGCTTTTGAGTAATGGAATCAATCCGGACGGGAGTAAAACGCAGACAGATGCCAAGTACATCTATAAACAATATGACGTAACAGGAGCGGAAGCCTACAAGGAACGCTTACAGAAAGATATTCACAAGATATCCTTCGTGCCAGACCTTACGGATGAATCGTTTGCTGGAACACAGTCAGGAGAAGCGATGAAGTACAAACTCTTTGGCTTCCAGCAAGTATGTAAAACGAGCCAGAGAGGGTTCAAAAAAGGATTGATGCGCCGCTATCGCCTGCTTCTTAATATCAAGAATTTTGTACAAGAAGCGGATAATGCAGACTTAGGAGAATTACAGATTGTCTTTACCCCAAATCTCCCAAAGGCTATTCTGGAAGAATTGAAAGCTTTAGCGGATGCCGGAGCACAGTTTAGCCAGGAAACTTTACTGGGACTTGCCTCTTTTATCGAAGATGCACAGACAGAAATGGAAAAAGTAAAACAGGAGGAAGAGGAAAACAAAACGGATCTAGTATTGAATCAAATGTTTTCTCCGGTACAGAGCAGTGCAGAGGAAGAGGTGAGAACGGATGAAGGAGAATCCTAGTCGCTCGTATTGGAAGGAACGAGAGGAACAGGCAAGAAAGGAACGTGCGAAACGGGAAAAAGGATATCAGGAAGAAATCAAAGAGATATATGAAGATATGCTCGATGATGTACAAAAGGAAATAGATTCATTCTATGCAAAGTATGCAAAAAAAGAAGGAATCTCTATAGGAGAGGCAAAAAAGAGAGCTTCTAAACTTGATATTGAAGAATATGCTCGCAAAGCCAAGAAGTATGTAAAGTCAAAAGACTTCTCAAAAGAAGCGAATGAGGATATGCGGCTTTATAATATGACAATGAAAGTCAATCGCTTAGAACTTCTGAAAGCAAAGATTGCTTTAGAACTTACAGGAGACTTTGATAAGCTTCGGGATTACTACGATGAGGTAATTACTGATGAAAGCATGAAAGAATTTGAACGGCTTGCCGGTATTCTTGGTAAGACCATTACAAAAGCAGACACAGTAAAGAGGGTGAAAGCAATCGTAGGAGCATCCTTCCACAATGCAACCTTTTCGGAACGTATCTGGGGACAGAAAGAACTATTAAAACTTGAGGTAGAGAAACATCTTCGTACAGCTCTAATACAAGGGAAAGGTTCAAGGGAACTTGCCAGAAGACTCAGAAAAGTATTTGGAGTCTCTCAGTATAATGCAGAGAGATTAATGACTACGGAGCTTCGAAGAGCGCAAACGGAAGTTGCAAAACAATCTTATGAGAAGAATGGCAATGAAAAGTATGAGTATATGGCAACGGGACCGCATCCATGTAAGATCTGCAAAGGATTAGATGGGAAGATATTTAATGTATCGGATATGATGCCGGGAGAAAATGCCCCACCTATGCATCCTCAGTGTCATTGTACTACTGGTACAGCTCATGATATGGAAGATTATCATGCATGGCTAGATTGGCTTGATAAAGGTGGAACCACGGAAGAATGGGAACGCTTGAAAACACTTGGTAAATCTGATAAGATGCAGTTAACGAAGAAAGAAAAGAAAACACTTCTTGAATACAAGAGTTCAGCATCTTATAGAATTAATGAGCTACTAAGAAATCATAAAGATACAGATGAACTTCCAGAACAGGAACGAAAGTTTGTAGAAGAGTTAGATTCTGCTTTATCAAAGATGCCCCAATATGAAGGAAATCTTATACGGACAGTTGATTTTACGGCTTTTTCAGATAAAAATGAGAGAATTGAAAAATTTATGAAAGAGTATGTTGAAAATGAGACAGTCACAATAAATCAATATTGGAGCATGTCAAAAGAAAGAGGGTATAATGAAGATGCAGACATACAAATTTATGTTCAGTCCTCAAAGAAAGGAAGAGATATTAGTTCGATTGGCTTAGATGAAAAAGAAGTGCTTTATGAACGAAAACAAGAATTTTGTGTTGTAAAAACAGTGAATTACAACGGAAAATATTTCATACTTTTAAAGGAGCGATAGCGATGGGCTTAACAGCAAGAGAATGGATATGGCTGCCGCGAGATGAGCAGGAAAGAAGAAAAGGAGAATTATCTCAGCACGAATGTTTTTTACTTCGAACTAGATACGATGATGTACATCCTACGGAAAAGGAAAAAGCAAGTCTGACCCAGGAAGCAAAAGAGAGGATGCTACAAAAACCAAGTGAAGAAGAAATTCGAAAGTCAAAAGAAAGTGATTTAAAAGTAATGAAGATGTTTGGACTTATTCCAGAACAAGTGACATTTGAGGAATGGGAAAATGCAGGATATCCTATAGGATGGAAAAACGAGTGATTTTATCTGACTTACATTATCAATACTTGTAAGTTTTGATAATGGACAGATAGCAACGCAATATAGAGCGGACAGCTTTATCAAAACTTATTATCAAAAATAATGCCATCAATCATTGCGATTGGTGGTATTTTTATACGCATTTTTAAGAAAGGAAGAGGTAAAAGAACATGAAGAAATTATTTATTTCTCAGCCAATGCGTGGCAAAACAGACGAGGAAATCAAGGCAGAACGTGCCAAAGCAGTCGAAGCAGCATCTGAACTGGTGGGAGAACCGGTGGAAGTGATTGATTCGTTCTTTGAAAAAGCACCGGCAGATGCAAAACCACTGTGGTTTCTTGGAAAATCACTGGAGCTTCTGGCAGATGCAGACGTGGCCTATTTTGCCCTGGGCTGGAACGATGCCAGAGGCTGCATTATCGAACATGATTGTGCGATTGCATACGGAATCAAAAGCATTGTCGCATAGAAAGGCGGTGATCCAGAATATCTCCCACCGGCAGGGAATGACCGGAAAGAAAGGAGGACTTCTATTGATTGAAGTAAGTGTTCGAAAAAATCAAATCAAAGTAAAAGGACACGCTGGTCTTACAAAAAAAGGGGAAGACATTATATGTGCGGCGGTATCGATTCTCGCACAAAACTTAGTTAATTCTATTCAGAATTTGACACAGGACAAGATTACTTGTGTAATAGAGTCAGGAAAAGTAATCATAAATTTAGATTTTGAGAATCTATCAGAACAAACAAAAACTCTGATAGATTCTTTTTTTCTTGGCATTTGCAGTATAGCAAATGAATTTCCAAACAATGTAAAAGTTATGTAACTATTATTTGTCCGAAATGACATTAAACTACCCAGAGTGACGGTTCGGACTTAGTACGGAGCGGTACAGAAAGGAGCAATATGAGTAAATACAAATTAGATTTACAGTTATTCGCAGAAGGAGACGGCAGCGGAGCCGGAGCGGAAGGAACAAACGGAAACAACCAGGGCGGCGAAGGGAGTAAAGAAACCCGTAGCTTTGATGATTTTTTAGCACAGGAAGGGAATCGTGCAGAATTTGACCGTAGAACACAGGAGGCGATTCAGAAAGCAGTAGCAAATGAGAAGGCAAAGTGGAAGGCACTGACGGATGACAAGCTCTCAGAAGCAGAAAAGCTTGCACAGATGACCGAATCGGAAAAAGCAGAGTATCTTCGCAATAAAGAGAGAAGAGAATTTGAGGAAGAAAAGGCGAAATTTGAGCAGGAAAAGCTTCTTGTAGAAGTTCAGAAAGAACTGCAGGAGAAATCTCTCCCGTTAGGATTTGCAGAATCTTTAGCAACCATTATGGATGCAGAGAAGATTAAGACAGCGATTACAGATATTAAAAAGGTTTGGGATGCAGAAATCTCTGAGGCGATCAAAGCTAAGGCAAGGCAGACTCCTCCACATGACGGCGGGGGAACTCATGCCGGAGGCAGAAGCAGAAATGCAAGTATTGCCGCAATGGCCAAACAGAGCAGGATCATTAAATAAAAGAAAGGGTAGGAAAAATGCATAAAACAAAATTAGATTTACAGTTATTTGCTCCGGAATTTAATCCGAACAATGTAACGATGTATGAGAAAAAGGATGGGACAATCCCGGAGAAGTATAACACCTTAATCTTAAAAGACGTAATGGAAAACAGCAAGGTCATGCAGCTTGCAAAGTATGAAGAGATGGATGGTAAGGAAAAGGAATTTGAATACTTTGCCAAAGGACCGGGTGCCTACTGGGTAGGTGAAGGAGAAAAGATTAAGACATCAAAGGCACAGTGGTTAAAGGTAAAAATGGTTGCGAAGAAACTCGCTGTAATCATTCCATGTTCAAGAGAATATCTCCACTACAAGATGCCTGATTTCTTTGAGATTATGAAGCCAAAGATTGCAGAGGCTTTTTACAAGAAATTTGATGAAGCGGCAATCTTAAATATGGATAATCCATTTTCGCAGTCGGTAGAACAGTCAGTAGAGACGGCGGGCAATGAAATCAATGGCGATTTGACATATGATAATGTTCTTTCACTGGAAGACCTGCTTACAGATGAGAACTACAATGTAAATGCTTTCATTTCAACAAAGAGAAATAGAAGTATTTTAAGAAATGCACGCAAGATTGAAAATGGCGTTGTTATTGAGTCAATTTATGACCGCAGTAATAACACCCTTGATGGAATGCCGGTTGCAGATCTTGAATCTCTTGACAGAGGAACACTGTATGCGGGCGACTTCAATTATATGTATTACGGAATCCCGTTTAGTATGGATTATAAACTTGATGAATCTGCACAGCTTTCTACGCTTACCAATCCAGATGGCACACCGATTAACTTGTTTGAGCAGGAATTAGTTGCATTAAGAGCAACTATGGATGTTGGTTTTATGATTGTAAAAGATGCAGCTTTTTCCAAGTTAACAGCCGGTTCGCTGAAAACATTAAAAGTAACCAGTGCGACCGGAACAAAGGCTGGAGACACTAAGGTTACCGTAACACCAACAGCTACAGATAGTAATACATACAAGTATAAAGTTGGAGAAAATCTCGATATGCCTGTAAAAGGACAGAATGTGAAAGGCTGGACCGTATGGGATGGCTCCTCTGATATTACAGCAGAGACCGGAAAAGAGATTGTGATTGCCGAATGTGATTCCCGGTATAAAGTTGTTGGTGCAGGAAAGACAGAGGTAAAATCGAAAGCGGGTGCGTAAATGTATAGGGTGATCAAAGAATTTGCGGATTTAACAGATTATAAGAAAATCAAAGAAGGAAAAATTTATCATGAGTATTCTGTCGGGGACACATACCCCCGACAGGGCAAAAAAGTAGATGAAAAACGAATTAAAGAACTTCTTGGAGCAGAAAACGCAAGAGGAGAACCACTGATTGAAGCGGTACAGGAAGGTGATGTACAGTGACAGACATCGTTTTATTAAGCGATTTAAAGGAATTATTAGGACTCCCAGAAGAAGAACATAGTCTTGACCGAAGATTGACATTAATCCTTACAGGGACAAAGAAACGGTTGAAATTTCTCCTTGGAGGTTTAGATCCGCCAGAAGAGATGGACTATATTCTTTTAGATGTTTCAATTATCCGGTACAACAAACTTGGCTCAGAGGGGCTTTCTTCCCACAGTGTTGAGGGAGAAAGCCTTTCTTGGTCTGATAATGATTTCTCAGGATATATGGACGATATCAATGCTTATCTTGACGAACGAAACAAGAACAAAAGAAAAGGGGGATTCAAATTCTTATGAGGTACGGCACACAAGTATTTTTTCAGAAACGAGTTCCAGGGGCATATGATTTTGATACGGGAAATTACGAAGAGGATAAAATTCAGGAAACATTAAAATACGCCTCTGTCATGGACACACAAACAAAGATGCTTAAATTAGTCTATGGCAGCATAAAGCAAGAAAGTCTTACATTACACATTCAGAATCATTATAAAGAAAAATTTGATCACATCCGTATTGGTGAAAAGATCTATCAGGTTGATTACACAAGAAAGCTTCGGACAAAGCAGACGTTTATTGTGTCGGAGGTGGCTTGATGTCAGGAATCAAAATGATAGGGCTGGATGAACTCCAGAGAAAGCTGAAAGCAAACTGCAATCTAAATGATGTTAGAAGAGTAGTTCAGGTCAACGGAGATGAACTGAATGGAAAAATGAAACGGAAGACAACGACAGCATTTACGAAAGGGTATACGACTGGTGATACGGCCAACAGTATCAATACAGAGATACGGGATGACGGGATGACAGCAGCGGTAGGACCGACAACAGATTACTCGCCTTATGTAGAATACGGGACTCGGTTCATGCAGGCGGAACCGTTCGTAAAACCTAGTTGGGAAGAACAAAAAGAACTCTTTAAAAAAGACATGGATAAACTTGTGAAATGAGGTGAGAAGCATGGATCCACAGCAGGAATTGTTTTCATATTTACTGGTAGCATTAAAAGAGAAGTATCCAGACATAGGGATTTATGATTCTTTCCTTCCGCCGGAGGGGACTCCGTATCCTTTTATCTATCTGGCTGACTCTCATCAGACGGATGACAGAAATAAAGATATATCGTTCGGAAATGTCTTTCAGACAATCCATGTCTGGCATAACAATCCACGTCAGAGAGGGACGGTATCAGGTCTTTTATTAGGAATCAAAGAACTCTGCTATAGATTAGAATCAACAAAGAATTTCGGCTGGGACCTCCGGAACGCAGATCAGAGGATTCTGGCAGATACAACGACAGCACAGCCTCTTTTACATGGGGCATTAGAAATAGAATTTAAGTTCAATTAGGAGGTTGAGAATGAGAAAGTTAGAATTACAGCTTTTTGGAAATGAAGCGGTTCAGGGCAAAAAGTTAGTGTACCTGTATCGTATTTTATCAGAAGCGGCAAAAGAAAACGGAGCAACGCTGGCATTTACTACAGAAAATGGACGAACTAAATCAAAGGATGCAGATTCCACCGCCACAAAGGATGGCTCTATTCGAACACCAGGTGCGGCAGAAGTGGAGATTACGGCTACTTCTATTTTGAAAAAAGGAGATGCCCTTATTGGAAAATTAGAAAAAGCCCTGGATGATGATGCACTTGTGGAAATATGGGAAGCAAATCTGATGGAACCAGCAAGTAGCGGCAGCAATAAATTTAAAGGAAAATATTTTCAGGGATATCTGACAGAAATTGAATATACAGCTAATGCGGATGAGTTTGTAGAAGTGTCCCTCACTTTCGGTATCAATGGAAATGGGGAAGATGGAGATGTCACTGTTACTGCAAGCCAGCAGGAGCAGGCTTACGCCTTTGTAGACACACCAAAAACAGGAGCATAAAAGGAGGAAATAATAGATGTTTGAATTAGAAATGAATGGACAGGTATATCAGTTTAACTTTGGAATGGGATTTTTAAGAGAGATCAATAAAACAACGACAGTACCAGTAAAGGATATTCCTGGTAAGGTAACAAATATGGGAATGCAGTATGCATTTGCAGAACTGCTGGATGGTAATGTCGAGACCTTGTGCGATGTTTTATATATCGCAAATAAGTCACAGAGTCCTCGCTTGACGAAGGCGGCTATTGATACTTATATCGATGATGAGGGAACAGATATCGACGCGCTCTTTGATCAGGTGATTGATTTTTTAAAGAATACAAATGCTACGAAGAAAGAGACACAGACGGTCTTAAAGAGGGTGGCAGAGGCACAGGAACAGGAGAAACAGGAGAAATAGAAACCTTCGAAGAGATATATGAATGGATTGCCCTGGAGTGTTTTCGATATCTTGGATTTAAAACATTTGAGGAAGTGGACAGGCTTACAATCCCGGAATGGAGATTATTAAGAAAGGCAATCAAATTAAAAGAAGAAGAAAAAGACTATAGAAATCATTTGCAGGCGTTCCTGAACTTTAAAACGAAAGCAAGAAAGAAATCAGGAAGGCCTGTTTTTTCTACGTTTAAGAAGCTCTATGACCGTGAGGCGAGAATAAGAGAAATCATGAAAAAGGAAGAAAAAACAGATCGCTTTGCAAAGGTAAAACAGCTATTAAGAAGGGAGGAGTAGACAGATGGCGGAATCATACAGTGTAGAAGCTATACTTAGCGCAAGAGATGCAGGTTTTACAGCAGGAATGAAAGCAGCCAGGAAATCTACAGAATCCCTCGGATCCGTACTGAAAAAAGGGCTCGGCTTTGGTGCATTTGCGGCGATTGGAAGCAAAGTAACAGCCGTGGTCGGAAACAGTATATCTGATCTCATCGGTGGAATGAATGAGGCAAGTGCTACATGGAAAACATTCTCTGGGAACATGACGATTTCTGGAAAGACTACAAAACAGACGACAAAGGTGAGAAAGGACCTTCAGAAATTTGCAGAGCAGACGATTTATAGTTCCTCTGATATGGCTTCTACATATGCACAGCTTGCCGCAGTCGGAACAAAGAACACAACAAAACTCGTAAAAGGTTTCGGAGGACTTGCCTCAGCTGCCGAGGACCCGAAGCAGGCAATGAAGACTCTGTCACAGCAAGCAACGCAGATGGCGGCAAAACCTAAGGTGCAATGGGAAGATTTTAAACTGATGGTAGAGCAGACCCCTGCCGGTGTTGCGGCAGTTGCCAAGACGATGGGTAAATCCACGCAGCAGATGATTAAAGATGTGCAGGACGGCAAGATATCCACAGAAGAATTCTTCGATGCAGTAGCAAAAACTGGAACGAATAAGCAGTTTACCAAGATGGCAACAGAGTATAAAACGGTAGGGCAAGCAATGGACGGACTGGCAGAAACAGTCAGCAATAAGTTACAACCAGCGTTTGATAGTGTTTCATCTGTAGGAATTAAGGCAGTTAGTGCAATTACAGACTCGCTTGATAAGATAAACGGGAAGGCTATTGCTAAAAAAATAGAGCCGTTTACAAAGTCTATAAACAGCGTTGCAACAGCTTTTTCTAAAAATGGAATTAACGGTGCCATATCAGAAATTACAAATCAGATAAGTAAATCAAATGGAGCGGTAAAGCAATTTGGAGCAGCGGTGTCGGCTGCCTTCGTGGTTACACATTTGAATGATTTTCTGAATACATTCAAGAGTGTTACGGAAGGAATGGGAAAGGTAAAGTTTCCGGATTTTTCAAAAAAGATGGACTTTTCTAATTTTTCGAAGAATGCCTTAAAGAAAACAAGAGGGATTAAGAAATCATTTGCTTCGCTGGGAACGGGGATAGATGAATATGGTTCTAAGATAGCGATGTCTATGGAAGCTATAAGTCCTAAATTATCAGATACGGGAATTAAAATATGGGAAGTATTTTCGAAAACGGGTGAAAAAGCTAGTGCATTTGGAAAAACTCTCTCAAAGGGGCTAACGTCAAAACTTAAAGGGATTTTTAAAATCTTTTCAACTTTAGGAAGTAAGGTAAGCACGATTCTTGCACCGTTTCAACAAATATTCGCCGGAGTTTTAGGCATTGGTGGAAAGATGGTAAACGGACTTACTTCTATGATGGGATTAGCATTAAAAGCACTTATGCCAGCAGCACTGGTAGCGGCAGTATTGGCAGGATTCGGTCTCTTATATCAGCAATTTGGAACGCAAATAGACCAGATGCTTGCTTTAGCGCAGACGAAAGGTCCGCAAGTTATAAGTAATCTTGCCAATGGAATTTCATCAGCTTTGCCTGGCTTGATTGTATCTGGTGCACAGCTAGTAACTGGTTTGATGGATACAATCACAGCAAATCTTCCAGCAATAATTTCTGGTGGCACACAAATTATATCCAACCTTGTAAGCGGACTTTCTAGTGCTGCCCCGTCCCTCATCGCTCACGCTGCCATGATGATAGGACAATTTGTGATAAGTATAGGAAGTGCCTTACCACAGCTTATTACAACAGGAATGCAGTTAATAGCATCTTTAGCACAAGGACTAGCATCTTCATTACCTACATTAATTAGTTCGGCAACACAGGCAGTTACAGCCTTTATAGGCGGTATTGGACAAAATCTTCCACAGATCCTTGCAACGGCGGTTCAGATTATTGTTGCATTAGCGCAAGGACTCATTACAGGAATCCCTCAGATTATAGCGGCGGTTCCTCAAATCGCTTCGGCATTAGTCGGTGCAATTATGAGTACAGACTGGCTTCAAGTTGGAAAGAATGTTGTATCTGCTATAGGGCAGGGATTGACAAATGTGAAGAATTGGTTTACTGGAGGTAAAAAAGGTGGTCAGGAAACTTCCTCAGGTGTAGCTTCTGGAATTAGTTCTGGCTCAGGACAAGTAACTTCGGCAGCAGAAACTGTGACAAATAATGTAACAAATAAGTTGA
>OHAG01000485.1_pt1 | contig 32183 bp, 29 predicted proteins | sample 1577081 | NCBI WGS metagenome assembly OHAG01 (sample SAMEA3541513, study PRJEB24748) | human gut metagenome | biome: human gut; feature: human-associated habitat; material: faeces | place: China | collected 2012
CAAAAACAACAACAGATTTTTGATAGATTTTTTTCATACTTTCCTCTCTTTTGAAGCCGGCTTTCGAAAATGTCAAGTTTTTTTGCAACATTTTTTCAAAAAAAATTTTTAACATTGTTTACCTGTTATTCATTATTTATAATGACATAATCTAGCTTCAATTACAATTATTTTTGCCATCTTTTTTAAAAAAGTGCATAGAAAAAAGACTGTCTTCCGGCAGCCATTTTCTATATGCACCTCTTAGCTTTATCCTGTTAATTTTTCCATTTCATTAATAAATTGATTTTCTGCTGTATCATACTCAAATATCTTACGAGGATAATTATTTATCCATGTTTCTATTTCCTTGATTTCGGTTTTACTTTTCTTATCAAAATTAACTCCTTTTGGTATATGACGTCGGATTAATCTGTTTGCATTTTCATTAGAACCTCGTTCACAACTACTATATGGATGGCAATAATATACTTTCGTTCTTTTCTTTTTATTTCTTCTCGATTTTTCCAGACCTTTTGCATCAGAAAATTCTACTCCATTGTCTACTGTAATTGTTTTAAATACATCACGGAATAATCGCTCTCCACATTTTCTTTCAATCATGTTTAATGTTTTTACAACTGTTTGTGCCTTTCTGTCAGGCATCAGATACACGATTTCTTTTCTTGTTTTTCTCTCCGTTAAAACGAGCATGACTTTTTTGGATTTACCTTGAGGACCTACAACCGTATCCATTTCCCAATGACCAAATTCTTCCCTGAAATCAATATGTTCTGGACGCTGGCTGATGCTATCCCCCGCCTGCACTCTCTTTTGTACCTTTACTTTTTTCTTTTTGTGCTGCTTTTTCTTCTCCGGCAAATCTTCCATCGTTATATTTAAAAAGATACCTTTCTTTATGTAACTATATATAGTATTGGTACTTAATGTGACTGTAAATTCTTTTCCTTCTTTTTTTATTTCATGTAAGGCAGCCGCCGGAGAACGCTTTTCATCTACTATCTTTTTTTCTATATAATGTAACAACTTTAAATCACTGCCTATTTTTAGATCTCGTCCACGTTCCTTTAATTTTTTTTGATAATGTTCCTCTGCAACATATGGATCGTATACCGTTGATTCCGTGTAATCCGTATTTCTTTTTACAAATTCCCCTCGTTTTATTTCACGGTAGATTGTCTGACGGCAGACTCCTAATCTTTTTGCAATAGTTGCAACTGATATTTTATCTTGTAACCAGGCATATATCTTTAATCTATCTTCATATTTTAGTTGTCTCCATTTTTTCCCCATAAACTATCCCACCTTAATTTTATACCTATACCCATATATGTACTACATATATATCTTACTTTAATAGTACATGTCAATTCGTTTCCGGGACTTTTTTAATCGTTATTTTCCTAATCCATTTGTTTTAAAATAATAACGCAAATATTTCTTTAATCAAGGATTTTTATCTAAACTCTATGAGGAAAAATTTAAGTTTATATATATCTATATATATTTTTCTATTTGTGTACCGAAATTCGGCACATTTTATTTTGTTATTATGAGATTGTCTCTGTAATGCTGTGTTTTATCCACTCTATATAATAAAAAAGACTCCACATCTTCTTGATACAGAGTCTTGAAATATGGAGCTATAAAATATAAATATCTGGGATTAGATTTGGCAATGGATTTTCAGTTACAGAAAAGAAAGGATATTCTTTTTCAGATTTAATGTCAAGTGTTTTAAATACCTTAATAGGAGCATATTGACCAAATTTACAATTATGCTTCCACCAATATACCCTTTGAACATTCATAGAACCTACTGGTCTAGTCGAAGATACATCGTTATCAAAAAGAGTTATTAAAGCATGATGTATTTTTTCAGCATCTTCTTCTGTAAAACCATTGGTTTCTGCTAATTGGCAATGAATAGAACCATAAGTAACATAAGCAGATTCAACTATTCTATGTTGGTAAAATAAAGTTGCATTATCTTTTCTTCCATCAGAAGTTTCATCTAAATTAGTGCTTTTTATTATCTGATACTCTTTTATATCAGGAATATTTAAACTAATAGCAGGAGATAATGACATGCAACCTCTGATACCAGTAGATACAGAACCTAATCCTTTAAAAGGGAACACTTGTCCAAATGTTCTAACATCTATCCATTTCTTACAGGTAATATCTTTAATTGCTTTTGGATCAGAATTCTTTTTGGAATATTCATCTTTGAATTCATTAAATCCCATAGCTCTTGCTTTTAGGCTTCTATAACCATCGTCAATTCTATCATCTTGTTGGACAAAGATTTCCTCTCCCATATCTTGTAGCCTGTTTCTTATTTTTCTTTTGATACAAACATCTGATATTTCTCCGTGACCATCATATAATATCCTTGGGTATCCGGGAACTAAAGGGTCACCATTAGGATTTGCGCCATCAACTGATATGATTACACAAAAATCTATCCTATTCTGTAATGGCTTCATTTTTTGTTATCTCCTTTATGAAAAATGTATATTTAATAAGAACTTCTACATAGTCTGGCATGTTTTGTTTTCTATCCCAATTCTCAAGAGTTCTTAGAGGGATATAATAAGCTCTGGATAAAGCTACACGAGAGTAGTTTAATTTTATCCTTATATCTTGGAGGGATTCTTGTGAATATTCATAAATTTTATTGAGTATAAATATTACTTCCTGTGTAGAAAAATTATCCATCCAATCCTGCCATCCTCTTTCTGAAGTAAATAAATCTATATCATCATATTGTTTTGCTTCACTGTATAATCGTGTAAATAACTCAAAATCAATCATCCCTTTATCTCCCATTCACCATAAAATCCAAAATTTCCAAAAGTAGCTGTAACAATATCATCTTCTTCTGGTTGTACCCCATACCAAGGAAGATAAGCAATATTTTCTATGTCATCTTTTATGAAAATGCTAACAGGAAGTTGTGTATAACATAATCCTCTATTAGCTTCTGTAATTGCATCTTCTAATGTTCCTGTAAAATCAAAATTGCCTGCTCCTGTACCATAATCAATATGGTATGTGTTCTTTTCATCTAATATTGTCATTAAAATACCTCCTTTTAATCTTTATATTTATTTTAGATTATTATACCACCTTCTAGGTGGTATGTAAAGAAGATTTTATAATTTTTTCAAACACGCTCTAGACAAAGAGTACCTGTTCTCCATTTTCATCCAACCTTATTATGGATGAACTTCCTATGTTCCCTATATAACATGATTTATAATCAAAAATTCTTCTTTCATAAAAAATCGTATAAAAAGTTGGAATTTTATATATTGTTCCAATAACTTCTTGGGGGCATTTTTCTCGTGGTAACCACGAGAAAGCCTTTAATTTTTCTTCTTTTTCTTCATCTTCTACATTAACTATTTTAACTTCATCAATCCGAATCGTATCTTCCCATCGCCCAAGTGACGGATAAATCGGAGGATACAAAAAAGCTTGATATATTTGTTTTAGTTCATTTTCATTTTCCGAATTAATATGAACTGTGTAATTTCTGTCTACAAGAATAGAATCATTTTTTAACATACGCCCCCAGCCCATATACCCGTCAGAACCATCATCTACAACAATCGACCATCTTGTTTGAAACTCTTTCGTTAAAGTACGTGCTGGATTGCCACCGATCCAGCCGTATGACCTATCCACTTGTGGAGATGAAAGCCGTTCATTCGTGCACATTACCGATACATTTATTGTATGAGTGGTATCCCATTTACATAGCCGATGAACCATACCAATCATTGTAGAGTACGGAGGTAATGGAAAAGTTGTCCGATTTTTCCCATTCATCAATGGGTTCCTGAATTGTGCTGTATCCTGATGAAATTTAATCCTCACTGCTTTCATTTATGAACTCCTCCATGATTTTAATTGATTTTGAAACACCTGTAATGTAAACAAATCGGTCAAGCAATTTAAGTAACCCATTCAATTCATAATTTTCGTAGATTTTCTCAATAAGAGAACTCAATTTATCAGTCATAATTTCATCTAATTCTGTATCACAAAAGTCCTTTTCTGCTTCATCGTCAATAAGGTCTTCTATAGATACCCCAAGTTCTCTACTCACTTGGGCTACTAAAGAAACATCCCGTGGTATTCGTCTTTCCATTTCCCAGCTCATCAACGTATCATAAGGTACGCCTGCATTTTTAGAAAGTTCAGCTTTTGTCATACTCCTTTTTTCGCGATATTCCTTTATCTTTTTTCCAGATACAATCATTGTTTCACTACCCTTTCGTATAATCCGTCCCAATGAGATTCAATAAACTTATCATTTCTTATATCGTCCTCTATTTCTGCTGCTTTCTCATACGTCGTTGTCCAGGATTTTGTGTCTATCTCCTGTCCATCTTCATCATACAAACTGTAGTATGTGTCATCATGATACCTTTGTCCTTCTATGCAATCTTCATCATCGCAATAGGTATTATCCTGTATATATCCTGCCGCAAGTAAAAGTTTTTCTCCATCTTCTTGTGATAAACCAACCAATCTTTTTAAACTAATTTTTTCTTTTAACATTATAATAACCTCCTTTACTATGTATATTTTATCATAGGTATTAGGAAATTACAAGAAAAATCTGTACGCACGTACAAACTTTTGTTAAATATTATACATTTATGTTAACCTATGAATAGTGAGAGTTCCAGAAAAATCATTTGCAAACCATTGAATTATTAAAAAAGAAAATATCAGAATCTCCCACTGAAAAAGAGCAGAAAGGACTTGAAGTCTTTTCTGCTCTTTTTGTTGTTATCCTCTGTTTTTTCTTGCCGTGAGAACCCTTCTGTATTGTTGCATTTTATCTGCTCCGTACAAGGCAAAATATCTCTTTATCTCCTGATCTGTTAATCCATCTTCGATACCTTTTATGATTTCCTCCTGTTCTTCCTGCGACAGCTCACTGGAATATCGCTGAAAACAGTCCATAATATCTCCAGATAAATCCCATTTTTCTCTATCCTGTACAGTATCTTCTTTCTTTTCGTCCCCCTCATTTTCATCATCTTCACTGTTTTCTGAAACCTGTATCTTTTTCACCATCTTCTCTAACTCCCGAAGGCTTGGCTGCGGAGTTTCGTTGAAGTTGAGATACAGAAAAGCATCTTCATCTATCTGGAATGTCTGTATGCTATCATCCGTCTTGGCTTTTTCTTCATAAAATTCATAATCTTCCTGTGAGATATAATTTAGTCTTGATTCAAAACGGGTTGTAGTATATTGCCTGTTTTTTTCATCATACGATACATATACAGGATTTTTATAACCATTTTTCCCTGCTATCTCCTGTGCTTCTTTAAATACTTCTGTATCAAATGACCAGTTTTTCTTATCATAGATTGGTCTTTCTCCTTTCAGGAACAGGATACAATCATTTTTCGGCATCCGGCTGACCTGTCCCGGAGTCATTAATTTCATTCCACCCTTGCTCATCTGCAGGTTTCCTCCCTGCGAATGTCCTAAATTTTCGGAACGGCTGTCAATCGTCATGTCTTCTAGCATATCAGAGATCCACTGGTGTGTTGTATGTGCAGTTGCTCCACTCCCCAGGAATACGGTCGTTGCACAGTTTCCCGTGAATATTTCCCATTTATCATTTGGATACAGGGTCTTTATCTGTGCTATATCCTGCAAAATAGGAACAATGGACATATTTCTGCTTCGTATCTCTCCCAAAAGCGTTTCACAATTTAAAGGTTTTGGACCAGCGTAATATTCATCTGCCCATAACCGCACATGGATAGGCAGCTGTCCATCTCTCCGATTATCTGCGATACGTTTTAAAACAGTAAATAGCTGTGTGTAGAACATATTGATAAAAAGATTATAGGAAGAATCCCCTGATGGCATGACAAGAAAAAGGGCAGTCTTTTTTTCTGGATTTCCCTCTACTCCTAATCCAAGTGATGGAATATCTATATCGTCAGTTCCTTCAAAGATTCTCTTGATTTCTGGGATTTCAAAAAGACGTAACTGTGCATTTACCATGATAACGATAGAACGAACGGTTTCCGATGCTCCTTCCTTCAGTTTTCTATAATCCCGCACAGGTGGATAATCTACTCCATACCTCTCTTGTAATCTGTACATATCCTGCTGTAACTGTGTTGTCCCTTCCTCATCTATCTTTTGTGTTTCCCTGTTTACCAGTTCCAAAATCCCAGGCATGGATGCAACACGTTTTTCTTCTTTCGCCTGAAGCCATTCATATTCAAAGAGAGACTGCAGATACAGACCAACACCGTCATCCCAAAACGGGTCACCCTTTTGGGCATCTGGCGGTTTTACTGACGTCTGAATATTTGTGATAAGCTCTACCATGTCGGTATAATTATCTATATATACAAATGGATTATATTGGTCAGATTGTAACATATCTTTAAAGTTAAGGCTTTTTACTGTCACACCTTTTTCTTTCAGGTATCCCCCGTAATTTTTCAACAGGTCACCTTTTACATCTAAGATGATATTCGTCATATTGGCAAGCAGGATATTCGGTATCAAAAGAGAGGTTGTTTTTCCATCGCCGGAGCCTCCTAAGATAAGGATGTGCATATTTGGTAAGGCTTTTGCGTTCACCTTGATATTTTTACTAAGTAAAGTAACTGGTTCTTCTCCTTTTCCATAGAGTTTTTTTGCTGTCTTAGCAACGTCTGCCCATTCTGCAACACCATGTTCTGCATCCGGGTGAAAATTACGGTAATAGGTAAGGTAATAACAGACAAACATTGCCCATGCGACCAGAGCAATCCCCATGACTGCTGATGTCTTACTGTTTAACCAGTTACGGAAAGGGTGCAGCAATATATACGTCAATTTATCCTGATAATTTTGTATTGTCACACCCTCCAGTGAAAAAAGCCCTGCTGCATAATAGGAAACAATAAGTACAAGAACTAAGCCGATAAGAAACATCCCCCAGGGTGGTTTTCTTTTCTGTGTCATAAAATATTTCTCCTTTTCTATAAAAGAACAGACAGCATAATCACTGCCTGTTCTTTGTACCGAAATTCGGCACATTATTTTGATTTGATCGGCGGAGTCGGCATCTTTATCTTTAGATTACTTAAATCTTTCGCCTTTGCGTTTTCCTTATATTTTTGTAATGATGTCACATTTCGTTCAACAGTTTTATCTACTTTATCAAAATAGCGTTTTACAAATTCTTCTCCTGTCAGTTTTCTCATCTCACGGTCTACCTGTTTTGTTATCACATCAAAAACAAACGGGGATTCATCTTTCTGCAGGAAAGCAATATAAGAGCCATTCTGCTTTTCAAAAACCTGTTCATTAGGAATGACCAGTTGCTTTTCATTTTTACCGTATGTACCTGGTATCCTGCACGAGAACTGGTTATATCTCTCCAGCCCATCCTTATTTATCACATTTGATTTTTCAACCAGTGTTCTTTTATCAATACTGACCGGGATATATGACGGGTCATTGATATATCGCAGATATGCTGTTGAGGATTCCTGTCTCATGGCATTGTGTTCGGCTGCTTCTATCTGCTGTTCTATTCTTCCTTTTTGTTCTCCCTCATACTTTGCATTCGCTGCCTTTAATTCAGGAGAAGCCGTATCAATATACTCTGATTCGGTCTGCTGTCCTGTCTGCATATAATTGTCCATCGACATTTTTTTCATAGCAGGCACATCTGTCATGCCCTTTTTTAATAAATCTTCCCGATATAATTTATACCATGATTCGACTTTAGGGAGGTCATCATTGGCTACAACAACCTGTATCTCACCATCCCCAACGTGAAGGTCTGGAAGCTGGGAATAGTTTATCCCCATTTTTTCAAAATCTTCCTTTATCATTTCTTCTTCCTCTTCAAGAGGGAAGGAAATGATTGTTGTTTTTCCAGAAGTAAGATTCTTTAACTGCTGTAAATCTTTTTCCCCTCCTGTCATCTGCGACAGGATATGCCGTTGATACCATGCTCCAAAATTTTCCCTGTCTGGCTGGTAGACTGCTACCTGCAGCATCCCATCATTTTTTTCCAGATCGGGTAATACCATATAATGGATACCCAGTGCATCTAATTCTTCCGATAACTGTCCTTCTGGAATCTCCGGGACGTTCATGATGTCATATTTTCCATCTGTTGCTTTGAGAAATTTCTGAAAGTCAGTAAATTCAGTTACCTTAAGCTTTTTTTCCTTTACCATGCGGGCAAAATACTGAATCAACAGCACTGTCCCCATTGCTGTTAATTTAAAAAATGGGTCCATATATCTTGCTGCGTTAGAAATTGCCATTACGACTTCTCTGTTTTTATCTTCTATCTTATCCATCTCCTATCCGTACCGAAATTCGGCACATTTTATTTATAATCTGGGTGCTGCTTTTTCCGGCTCTCTTTTCGGTAAGATCTGTTCTTCTTTTTCTATCTGTTCTGCCTTTTCTTTTTCCTGCTTTTCCTCTTGCTGTATATCATATTCTTTCTGCATCTTTTCAATATGTTCCGCAATCTCTTTGTTATCTTCTTCTGTTCCCTCCAGATACTTTAATGTTTCCTTCATAAGATTTATCAGATTGGATTGTGAAGCACGGTAATGAATCTCTCCGTTCTGCAGACTGTCAGGATATACATTTAAAACATTGCTTAAAAGGGTAAGGGTCATTTTGTCCGGCTGTTGTGTACCACTCTCAATCTTTCTTAATTCATCCGGCGATGACAATATGAGTCCGGCTAATTCTTCCAGACTATATCCCCGTTCTTTTCTTAATCGCAGGATACATTCTCCCATTTTTTCTAATCTTACAGGCATTTCTTCAGTTCCTCCTTCTTAATCATCTTTTTCGGTTCTTCCTTTGGTTTCATATCCAGTTCTGCATTTATTTTCGTCAGACGTTCCTGTACAGACCGTAATTCATTTTCCTTTTCAAAAGGTTTCTTCACTTCTTCTCTTGCCTGAACAAGCTGCTGTCTTGCCCCTTCCAGCCGTTCCTCTGCAACCTCTTTTTGTCCTGGCATTTTTCTTAATGCCGTAAGGATACGTTCTATGTTGCGTACAGGGTCTTTCTTTACTTCGACAGTAACGGAGGATTCTCTTGTCAGCTTTACATAAAAATTATTATCAAAAAGAGAATACGAAACCTTCATTTTGAATCCCTTAAAAGTCCCTATGTCTGCTGCATCTGTATGTTCCTTTTTCATTTTTGTACACGCTTGTACAAGAATCTCACCTGCTGTCTTTTCATCATTATAGGTAATCCCATGTATTTCCATTGAAAAAGGCGTGTTTAAGGCAGTATCTAAATGGATTATGTCTGCTTCATATGCTGAAGTCAGTTCTTCATATTTTGCAATCTGCTGTGGGTATTCTACCGCAATCGCATCCTGGAGCCGGAACAGGTTACTTTCATAATTTGCTTTTAGCATCTTTAATTTCGTTTCCTGTATATCCAGGTCCATTTTTTCCTTAATCTTAGGGTTTCCAGTTGCCAGGGCTTTTACCTCTGCATAAGATAAGGCAGCTTCATCCACATCCTGACAGGAACGGACTGGGGATTTGGAAGTCATGATCTGTCCAATGAACTTCTGTTTATTCTCGATGAGCTGCCAGGAATAGGCATCAAACGTATTTTCTGTGATATAACGGAATATCTTCACTTTTTCATTTTGATTTCCCTGCCTTAATATACGTCCCTCCTGCTGTTCTATATCTGCAGGTCTCCACGGCACATCTAAATGATGCAGGGCGATGAGTTTGTCCTGGACATTGGTTCCTGCCCCCATTTTAGAAGTGGAGCCGAGCAGGAACCGTACCTGTCCAGAACGTACCTTTGTAAAGAGTTTTGCTTTCTGTACATCCGTATTGGCATCATGGATAAACGCAATCTCCTGTTCTGGTACTCCTTTCTGCATCAGTTTTTCTTTCAGGGCATCATAGACATTAAATGTCCCATCTTTTTTAGGTGTAGAAGAATCACAAAAGATAAGCTGCGCTGACTTCTGCTCTTTTGTTTCGTTCCATATCTCAAAACATTTTTCTGCACAGGCAGAAACTTTATTATTTTCCGTATCTGGGAGCATATCATTTATCAGACGCTGGTCTAATGCCAGTTTACGTCCATCGGTCGTAATCTTGAGCATGTTATCTTCCGATGGGTCTACTTCCCGGTTCCTTACCCTGTCCGCACGTTCTGACAGGAATTCTAATATTTCTTTTTGTTCTTCACTCGCAGGCAGTACGATGTTTTCATATTCTGCTTCCGGAACAGGCAGCCGTAACATGTCTGCAGTCTGTATGTCTGCTACTTCCTGAAAAACAGACATCAGTTCCGGCAGGTTAAAGAAGTTCGCAAAACGGGTCTTCATACGGTATCCACTGCCCTCTGGCGATAATTCCAGAGCTGTTACCGTCTCCCCAAATGCAGATGCCCAGTTATCAAACATTCCTAACTCCATTTCCTGCAGACGGTCATACTGCAGGTATCTCTGGATAGTATATAATTCTGTCATACTATTTGACACGGGAGTACCTGTTGCAAAAGTGATCCCCTTTCCACCTGTGATTTCATCCATATAACGGCATTTATTGTACATATCCATTGATTTTTGGGATTCACTTTGTGCAACCCCGGCAACATTTCTCATTTTTGTATACAAAAACAGGTTCTTGAAACCGTGCGATTCATCTACAAACAGCCTGTCTACACCTAATTCTTCAAAAGTAACAACATCATCTTTTTTCTTTTCATTCAATTTCTCCAGCCTTACTTCTAAACTTTTCCGGCTTTTCACCATCTGCTTGATAGTATAGTTTTCTCCCTGCTCTTTTTTTGCCAGTGTGATAGCGATTTCAATCTCATCAATCTGGCTTTCTAAAACAGCACGCTGTCTTTCTGCAGAAAGAGGGATTTTTTCAAACTGGGAATGACCGATGATAATTGCATCGTAATCGCCTGTTGCAATCCTCGCACAGAATCTTTTTCGGTTTTCCGGGCGGAAATCTTTTTTTGTTGCCACAAGGATATTGGCAGCAGGATATAGAGTAAGAAATTCTGCTCCCCATTGTTCTGTAAGGTGGTTTGGCACGACAAACAGGGATTCATGAGCAAGTCCGATACGTTTTGCTTCCATTGCAGCAGCAGCCATTTCAAACGTCTTACCTGCTCCTACACAGTGAGCAAGCAGGGTATTTCTGCCGTAAAGCTGATGGGCGATTGCATTTTTCTGATGAGGTTTCAAAGTGATCTCTGGATTCATGCCAGGAAACTCCAGGTGACTTCCATCAAACTGTCTTGGACGTATCGAATTAAATTTTTCATTATAAATAGAAACCAGCATTTCCCGCCGTTCTCTGTCCCGAAAAATCCAGTCTTTAAATTTTTCTTTTATCATATCCTGTTTCTGGCTGGCTAATATCGTTTCTTTTTTATTTAATTCTCTATGTTCTTTTCCTTCTGTATCCGTGTAAGTATCAAATATCTGGATATTTTTCAGGTTCAAAGAACTTTCCAGTAAACGATATGCCGTTGCCCTTTTTGTTCCATATGTGTTTGTTGAGAGGATACTGCCATCTATATTTTTCCCTTCGATGTTCCATTCCCCTGTATATTCAGAATATCGTAACTTAATTATATTTTTGATATACTGCGATGGCTGGAAAGTTTCTCTCATAAACTGGTCATATACTTCCAGTGGAATCCACATCGTTCCCAAACGGACTTCAATCTCGGAAGCATCCAGTTTTTTAGGCTGTACCTTCTTTAACGCTTCTACATTGCTTTTATAACTGGTATCATTTTCTGATGTTTTTTCTGCTATACGCAGTTTTTCCCGGACATTTCCCGACAGATATTCGTCAGCCGTTTCCCATCCCTGCGTATCTGGATTTTTAAATATAACTCCCGTTAATTCTTCTGTGATCTGTTCAGCAGATTTTCCGCACAGACCTGACATAAAAGAAAGGGCAACTTTTCCGTTTTCCTCCAGTGATACTGCCAACGCTTCATTTGCAGTATCTACATGAGTGATCGTTTCGCTCTTTCGGATAGTACGTTTCGTGAACATGTCCGCTTTTCTGTCAAGGTTTCCATCTTCATCTAATTTCTCTAAAGAACATAACAGAGGATAAGAGGAATCTTCCGAGAAAGCCCTTTTGTTCGCCGTACTATTTAACAACCCCCATTTGGCAGTATACGAATCATAAAGTGTATTGAGCCTTACCTGTTCTGCAGAAATCTTTGTATCTGCATCCTCTGTTTCCTCCATTTGCAGACGGATCAGTTCACGGACACAGTCCCTTATTGCGACCATACCTGTGATACGTGCTTTTGCTGTTTTCGCTGTCTCTTTTTGTTCCAGACCGGATTCATTTTTATAATAAACCTCTCCCGTGTCAGATAGTACATAGCTGTACATCCGTACCTCGGAAGCATCGGGTGCATCTGTCGGCTGTTCTGCTTCGTACCGAAATTCGGCACGTTCTTCTTCCACTCTTTCAGGTATATGTCCTGTAATATGTGATATAGCAGCCCGCAGCCGTTCTCCTAAAGGAACTCCCTCTTTTTCTACACAAGTAGTTTCCATTCCATATGGTCCTGATATTTCCTGCATTGTTCCCAATATCATTTCCGGGTGTTGTACAAAATAGCTGTTTATACGGAATCCCTGTGCATCTTCTGTAATAGTGGTCCATTCAGGATTTTCTATTTCTCTTTCCCGTTTCTGCAGAAATAAAATATCCGCTGTTACTTTCGTTCCGGCATTTTTAAATGCCGTATTAGGCAAACGGATAGCTCCCAGTAATTCTGCCTTCTTAAAAAGAAATTCCCTGACTTTTGTACTTTCTTTATCCATTGTACCTTTTGTTGTGATGTACGCAGCAACACCACCAGCACGTAATTTATCCAGAGTTTTTGCAAAAAAATAGTCATGGATTAAAAATCCATGACTGTTATAAACTGGGTCATTTACCCGGTAATCTCCAAATGGCACATTTCCAATCGCTACATCAAAGTATCCATCTGGATAGTTGGTACGTTCAAATCCTATACTCTGGATATTTGCTTCAGGATAAAGATAGCCTGCTATCTTTGCACTCATGCGGTCTAATTCAACACCATATAAAGTAGAACCATCCATATTTTCTGGAACAAGACCAAAGAAATTCCCAATCCCACAGGAAGGCTCTAATATCCTTCCCCGGCTAAATCCCATATTTTCTAATACCTGATAAATTGCTTTAATGATAAGGGGCTGCGTATAATGGGCATTTAACACGGATTCTTCTGCAGAACGGTATTCCTCTGGAGTAAGGGCAGTCTGTATCCGTTCCCGTTCTTCCTGCCACTGTGGTTTCTTCACATCAAAGACATCTGCGATTCCGCCCCATCCAACGTAATCTGATAGTATGTTCTGTTCCTCTTTTGTTGCCTGCCGTTGTTCCTTTTCTAACTGTTTTACCGTTTCGATCGCAAGGATATTCTTCCAGCATTTTTCACGGATTGTTCCTGTTCCCAGTTCTTCTTTTGAAATATGATAATTCTGCCCCATGTTTTCAGAGACAGGGGTAATCGCTATATTGTCCGTATCTAAGATTTCTTCCTGCAGTTCTACCGCCGCAATACTGTCTTTTCTTATCTCTACTGCCCAGTCTATTATATCATCATATCGGATTTCTCTTATCTTATCTGCATGATTTTTGATATATGTCCTTGCTTCATTTTCACTATGAAAGAGTACCGTTTCTGAAAGATATGTTTCCAATCCATTATTACCCTTGCGTAACAAACGGTAAACAGGCTGCCGGTTTCCGTCTGTATCAATCGCTGTGACAAAAGAAACCGTTAAATCTTCATAATCCTCACTGCTTTCTATAGCTACTTCAATGAGATTTGATTCTTTTTGTTGTTCTTCTATCCAAGCATCAGCTTCTTTTCTAGTTTTACAAAACTTACTACGTCCTGAGAGAACAAAATCATCATTCTCTCTTGTCAATTCCTGTGCGTGGAATGGAAAATCTATTCTTCCAGTATCAGCAATCTCATATTTTTTATCCTGTAAAATCTGCGGTTCCTCTTTCTGCATTAATTCATCAAGCTGTTTCTGTTCTGCAGGTGTTAGGTCTGTATGTTCTTCAAGATATGGCAAAAAGTTTTCACTATACTTTGTAATCTGTTCTATCTTTTCATCCAGCACTCCATCCTGTTCCCAGTATTGTCTATACATACATTCTGAAGATAAACAGTAATCATAATATTCCCGGATGTGTTCTAAAAGGGATTTTCCTTCTGAACCTATGTCATATCTGCCCTTGAAAGAATATTCTTCTCCATCTATGATCGCATAGATAGAAAATGCTGTCTTATAATAAGAATATCCCTCTTCTTCATTCTCCTGCTTCTCCATCTCTTGTTCATCCAATACTGTAAATAGTTTATTTGCTACAGCAAAAGACATTTTCCGAACAGTAAAATCACCTTTTTCTCTATCATAAGGGCTTATAACATCATGCTCTGAAAAATCTATCTGGAATAATAATTCATCTGGCTTTGATTCTTGTGTACCGAAATTCGGCACATTTTCTCTCTCCCTTTCTTTATTTTTTGTCTGTTTATTCTCTGTTTCTATATTTTCCTGCTGCTGTGAATAAGGATATTCTTTATTTTCTATCAACGTGCGGATACGTTTTTCTGCCTCTTTCCATGTCAGGTTTTTCTGTATATTCCCTTTTTTCAAAAGAAATCCTCTTGCATCATGCCATTCATCTGAATGAAATGCTCCTGATATAGAAGCAGAGTGTCCGCCAGTACCATATTCTTCTTTTAAAAAAGCAATCGCTGTTTTTGCATCTGGTACAGGGTCTTGCTGATAAAAAGAAAGTATTCGGCTCTTTCCGCCTTGAACGATACCGCCTTCCTGCAACAATTTATCTATCTCATCTGCTGTGATAAATGCTATGTGTACTGGTTCTGTTCCATTTTGTGAAACAGGTATAAATGCCTGATTCAGTTTTTTAAGATGTTCTTTTGCTGTTTCAAAATTCCTTTTCTGCCAGCCAGTTTCAAAATCTACACGTTTTTCAAATGATAGAAGTTCTTCATATATGGTATTTACACCTATAGGATCTCTTAGCTCCCCAGTAATCTTCTCAACAGCTTCAATATAAACTGAACCCCACCGTGATTCCAGCCTGCTGTCTCTGTAAAAGAAAAAAACATATTCTGCTATTCTCGTCCGTATCGTATCAAATGCTTTTTCCTGCAATTCTTTTGTAGTAAATTGTCCATTTTGATAAAGACTTTCAATCCGTTCTGCAGCTTCAACCCATGATATTGTCTTTTCGGGATTCTTTCTTGCACCATTTCCACGGTGGAAAGAAATACCATCCTCGCTATACCAGACACTTACTTTTACCCCATCTGACATTGCAAGCCCTTTACCGCCTACCCACATCTTTTTTAAATCTCCTGTGAGCAATTCGCTTGGATTTTCCTGTACTAAATCAAATAAGATATATTCTAAAGAATCTTGATTATTTCCACCTGTACGCAGGCATTCATCAATATAACTGTCTGGAAATTCAAAAACAGCAGCAGGTGTATCACCTGCTGCTGTTCCATAATCAGCCTGTTCTTGCGGACTTTCGGGGAAAAGACTTAGCTGAATATAATCTCCTCTTTGATCATCTCCTCTGCCTGCTGTTTGCAGTTGTTCACTATTCCGACCCACTTCATCTGGTCGGCTGCTTTCAGTTCTTCTGTCGCTCCTGCTGTTTTCATCAGCTCCGGAAGCAGTTCGTCCATTCTCTCCTCGGCTCTCCGCTGAATCTCTATCATATGTCCTTCGTAATCTCCCATTTTGAGAACCTGATATGTTGACTTCTTGTGTTCCTTCAGATACTTCTCTCTCATCAGGCTGTATTTCCCGATGTATCCTTCCGTCTGTTTTCTCAATCCTAAATCTGGATACATCAGTCCGTCCTCGCCTTTCGTGTATGTTAATTTCATTTCTGTTCACCCCATTCTTTTCTTTTATTATTTCGTTGACTCTATTATATTCCTCCTGTCTTCCTTGTACAATATCTTTTGCCCTGTTTTTTTGTAAATTTTTCCGCCAAAGAAAGGCTCCTACATCTTTTAAAATAGCAGAACAATTTTCACTTATAAGACTTCCTAATCTTGTAAGCACTTCTGCACTATTAAAATCCGTGATTGCTCGAAAATCTTCAATATACATATATTCACCGGGATTTATTCCACATCGTCTTAACAGTATATACCACGTAGTCGATATAAATAATTCTCGATATTCTACACGAATAGTATCATAATCTAATTCTTCTAAATAAGACCCCTCTTTATTTTGAAAAATTAAAGGCAGTTCATCACTGATACCATCCTCCGCAAGATCTTCCGCAAGTTTTTTCAATATTGTAACAAGGTCTGTGTCTTTTCCTTCAATACTATACTTTGCCTTTAAATAATCGGATAAACTTTGAGCATCCTCTTTCTCCATCTCCCATATATAAGGTTTTCTTATCTCAGTAACCGGGATATTTTGTACAGCCCCTGTATCTTTATAATCATAAACATATCTTAACTTTTTTCGTGAATCCACAGTCTGGATAAGAGCAATTCCTTCTGTACCCCGTTTTACATAGTGGTTCATTTCTTTCCACTTTTCAAAACTTGTACAACCTACCGCATTGGGACGCTGTGCATAAATCATAAGCTGGTCATCAAAATCATACTGATAGACACGGGATGCTGTATTTAAAAATTTTAACCATTCCTCTGGGGAAGAAGAAACCTTTTGTACTGTTTCCTCAAACATTTCCTCTGCAGTTGGTAACTTCATTGCCATACATTATTCCTCCTTTACAGTCTCGGAGCCTGTTCTGGTTTTTTAGGTTTCATCAACGATTTTTCTTTTTTATTAAAATGATTCTCTAAATAATTTACTGCTTTTTGAACTTCCTTGTTTTCTTTGTAAAAAGGTACTATATCAAGAAATTCCCTACAAATCTCTCCTCCTTCAAACAAGCTACATTTTCCCGGATATAAATTTTCTTCTGGAAAATGTAGGTCAATACCAATTCCTTTTCTGCCATGCATCCTTTCTTCTGGTATCTTTTCATATATTTTTATTGCTTCATCGAGTGTTAATCCCTCATGGTATTCACCTAATGATGGAAATTCCGAACATTCCGCAACATAAAAATCAACTTTTACTATATACTCTGCTTCTTCAATGTCCTGTTCTAGCTTCTCATAATCCGTCTCACGAATATTTTCAATAGTTATTCCTTCATCATTTAAAATATCTTCTGTCGCTTCTGCAATCGAAACCTCTGGATTATCATAAATCCCTCCATCCAATTCTTTAAACTCATGATTGTAAAATGTGTAATCATATCCCCCGTCTGTTTCATGAATCATAAAATAACCGTTATCTTCTGGCAAGAGATATGCAGCTTCTTTCTTCTGATATAGAGATTTGCTTAATAAATATTCTCCAATTAATTTCATTGCTTCAGGACTAAAGCCATGCCATAAATCTTCTGCAATAACCTGTCCTTGTTCATTTACAATAATATCTGCAACCTGTTCTCCAAATTCATCATGCCGCATCTGAAAAAATTTCTCATTGTGAAATTCCTGCATCTGTATTGAATGCCATGTTCCAAAGTGTCCTTCAGCTGTAAAACCCTTTGTTGATTCTGTTATCTGTTCTACTACTCTTAACGACGGCTCTTTATAAAAATCAGGCAACGAAACAAACCCTATCATGTCCACGTAAGAGACATTTACTTTGCCATTTCTTTTTATCAAAATAATGTCACTTACAGAGAGGGAATGTCCTGTAAAATCATCAGGGTGTGCAATATTAAATTTTGTAAACAGGCTGTCTCTATTTTCATCTGCTCCTAAAATATCACTGTAAACAAGCTGATACTCTGTTCGCTCTGGTACTTTTCCTTTTGAACGTAAAGAATCAAAAGAAAGGAAAGCATAATCTCTTCCTGCACCTTTCCTGTTAACCTGATAGATTCCATAGGCATCTTCTTTTCCATGCAGGATTTCTTCCTCTGTCAGCCTGCCACCCGTTTGTTCTATCTTTACCATTATTGTCCCCTCCGTTTCTTTCTTACTTGTCTTAATCTCTGCATCATTGCAGGAGTAAGACTTGCAGAAGCATATGTTTTCATTTCCTCAACAGTGTCACCTTCTTCGAGACATTTAATCAGAAATTCTTTTTGTGCTTCATTAAATGTATCGCCTGCCAGATACGTTTCAATAAATCTATCCGGCTCCTTTGATCTCTTTTCTTCTTTATTGAAAAAATGCCAGCGTTTCTTTTTTTCGGTTACATCTCTTACTGAATTTTCTTTTTTAGACGGTACCTCTTTTTGCTCTTCCTTATCATCGTCAGATGATTTTTTTTCTTCTAACTGTAAAAGAAGTGTCTTCTTTTCTGTTTGCCATATTTTTTTATTCTGCTCTATCTCATTCACTAGACTTTGTATCTTTTCATCTCTTTCTTTTATTAATTCCTCTTTTGCTGCCAAAGAGTTTTGATAGGATTCCCTTTGTTCCGTAAGGGCATTTTTTTGTATATCTAACGTCTGCTGCAATGTAGCGTTCAATGTTATTCTTAATTCTTCCGTCTCCTGAAACACCTTACCAGCTTTATCATGTAACTCTGAAATCTGCTTTTGCATTTCTGAATTAGGTACGAATATGTTTTCCAGAAAATTCAGCCGTTCTTCTTTGATGTGTTTAATTTTAACCCGCCAGTCCTGAACAGCAATGCTATCAATCCGACGTATCTCTTCCACAGTCATTCCATCTAATGCACATATGCAGTAGTATTCCCGGAATACATCGTCATCTATCTCATCCAAATAGGCAAGCATTTCAGCCGTACAGTTTGCTTCCTGCAAAACCTTTCTTTGAAATTCTATGATGATATTTTTTTCCTCCTCTTGCTCCATTTATTTTCACCTCCTGTGCCGAATTTCGGTACGTTCTGTTTTTGAAATCTTCTGCTCTTTATTCAGACTTCTTTCTTCTTCAACGATTCGGTTTACAATCCGTTTTTCATGACGGATTTCCCGAAGTATTGCATTAATCTGCTGTCTTTCTTCTCCAGCTTTTAACATTCCTTCGGGTATCTGTTTCAAGAACATATTTAATTCCTCTTGATATATTTCAAATCGGTCATCCCAATCTGGAGTATCAGACAGACGTTTTTTCAAAGCCCTGTACTGCCTTAACATTTCTTTATCTTCCACTGAACGGAGAGAACTCCGGCGGTTCATCAACTGCTTCTCTTTTGCCAGTAAAGCATTTTGTTTTTCTAATAAATCATCCTCTGTCTTAATGTTGTTTTTTAGAATGTATTTGCATTCTTCATATAACTCATTAATCCGAATGGCATTTTTCCGCACATCTTTTTGATTTACTGCATAAGGATTTTTCCCTTCAAGATAATGCCCTGCTTGATAAAAAATTTTGATTTTTTTAATCTGAAATATCGTAAGTGTCTCTGTATATTGAAAGATTTCTCTTTCATATTTCTTAGACAATTTAGAGGACAGAATACTTTCTGCCCCCTTTTCCTTTCCTTTGTTTTGAATCCTCTCTTGGATTTCTTCTTTCCTGTATCCTGTACCAAGACGGGAATCTCTCCGTCCCCGTTCAAAACCGGGTGGGATATATGTCACATACTTCCCTTGACGGATTTTATATCCTAGACTTTCCATTTGCTTCACAAAATCGTTCCAATCTTCTGACGTAGCAATCGCAAAGTCTATGTCTGCCTTAATAATCTTTTCAGATGATGGTCTGCCCTCTTTCTCTGCATAATGTGCTGCATAAGATTTCCCTATCTTATTATGTGGGTCATAAACCAGTGGCGGCAGACCATATTTTTCACAAACACGGTCTGTAATTGGCTGGATATATTTTTCCCAGTCTCCTTTTTCATAACGGTACTTATACCCATCCATTCGGTTGACAGAATTAAAAACAATATGTCCATGCATATGTTTTTGATCAGTGTGAATAGAGAACACATAATCAAAATTTTCTCCAAGATATTCTTCGCAAAAATCATTTATTACCGCATATGCTTCTTCTTTTGTCGCTTCTCCCGGTGGAAATGAGATAACGAAATGATAGCCTTGCCTTCCATTTTCTTTTTCCCATTCTTGCTTTGTATCCATCATTACCTGATAAACTTCCTGCGGAGTAGTTCCTGCATTTCCTCCAACCAGTCCCTCTGTTTTATCAGAATTTAAGATATACGAAATACAATTTTTTAAATGTGCCGCCCCACCTCCCTGTGGTGTTCCAATATTCGATAGCTTAGTGATTGCCATAATCCTCTACCTTCTCATTAAGCGTTTTCATCTCATGCTTTACCTGCTCTAATGCTTTTTCAAGATTATAAATATCAATCTGATTGCCATAACCAGCATTAATTTTTGCAACAACCTGATTGATGTTGACTCCTATTTTACGCACTTGGTAGGAAAGAGTTTTTAACTCTTTTTTCAAGCTGACAGGATTATCGTCCTGTAAAAAAATACACTTCCGTATATATGCAGAAGTGTTTGCTTTTTCTCCCTTTTTTGTTTTTGTTTCGGGGTCATTCTCCGCTTTAGCTAAAAGTAATTGATACTCTTTTTCTGTCAGCCGGAGGTCGAATCTCCTTTTCCTTATTTGTCCTCACCTTCTTGTTCTTTTTCCTCTATTGATTCTTCCTCTGATTCTTTTTCTTCAGTAAATTCAGACATGTACATGTCCAAAACTGTTTTTAAATCTTCGATTTTTTTAGCATCCATCGGTCCAAGATATTCCGTAACGATTTCTGCAAGCTGTTTATTTTCTTCATTCTCTTTCTGTTCTTTTGCTTTTCTCAGTTTTTCTTCTACCTCTTTTTTTCTTTCTGCAAGTCTGTTTTCTTTCTCTATTAATTTTTTAAGCTCATCCTCTAATTTTTCAATCTGTTTATTCCAATCCATCTCATCAATCTCCTTCTTTGTTTTTCTTTTCAAGTGCATCTATTTTTGCTTGTAGATTTTTTACCTCTGCCTGCAGTGCTTTCCTTTTTAATAATTCATACTGTGATACCTCTGTAATCTGATTTGGATATTCATAACGGCAGAGTGTATATTTTTCTTCATCATCATCTCCTCTTGGTGATGGATATTTTTGATACATCTTATACCATTTTTCAAGAAAATCATTGATAATACTATCGCTGTCAAATTTTAAATAGTATCCGTCCTCTTTCTTAACTGGGCGCAATCCGTGAAAATCTTCCATATCAAACAGTGCGTAAAACATTTCCTGATAGGAAAGCATATCTGCATGGATCAAAGCACCTTCACCAACTCCTAAAGCATTACACATATCTTTCAAGATTTTTTCTCTTGGAATTTTTTTATTTTTTTCATACTGTGCGATCCTTACATCTGCAGATGAAAAAGAAAAGCCACACATCACACCTAATTCTTTTTGTGTGTACTTACGCAGCATACGGATTTTTTTAATCTTTTGCCCCAGAGAACCGGGAGATACCCAATTTTCTTTTTTGCATTCTATGATTTGCTTTATCCAATCCATCTCATCCATCCTTTAGAATTTATTTTAGGAAATCTGGTTTTCCATAAAGTTCTTTTTTCTCTGCATCGCTTGAAAAGGAAATATTTTTTTTGCTTGCATCTTCCTCAAGCTTTTTTTCAATTCTATCCAGTTTATCCTGTATATCTTCTAATTCATCCATAACATTTTCCGTTTCTTCTTTTTTAAAAAAATTCCGTACAGCTTCTGTAATATATACATTTTCTGTAGGATACATTTCTTTATCCCTATTATTTATCATCGCCAGAACATCTTCTGGAAGACGGAAATGTTTCTGCTTTACCATTTTTCTCTCCACAATTCCTCACCTTTCTTATACATTATTTAGTCTTTATTCCATAATATATATGTACCATTTCTGGTATTTCCTCTGCTTTCGCATATACCATTTTGGGTATCCATATACCACTTTTGGTATTTAGGCTGTTTTTCATGTACCATTTCTGGTATTTTTCTTACTTTCGCATATACCATTTTTGGTATTCATGTACCACTTTCGGTATTTTTCTTGTACCATTTCTGGTATTACCTACATACCAATTCTGGTATTTATACCAAAAATGGTACAAATAAGCCGATAGGCTTATTGCAAGATACGCATTTTGTACACACAAAATACATCTTGTTAGGGGGAAACCCCTAAAACCCCCTTTCAACAACCAACGGCATCTGCATCCCCTTCTTTCAATGCTGACCAGAGGAATTTATCCATTCCTCCACAGCCTTATCATATAAGTTTTGCATCTGTGCCGCATATTTGTTTTGAAAGAAAAGATAAAAAGCATCTGCAGCTTCGCCTGCATTTTCTAAAAGGATTTTTGCTTCTTCGGCTCCGCACTTTTTCTTTAATCTTTCAAAAAATTTTTTCTTAATATTGATTTCCTCAGCCCGGATAATCAGATTTGTTTTAGACCCAAGTGTACAGTCCATTAAAAATTTTTCGTATGCAAATGTGAAATCTTCCTCCAAAATTTCACCGCCTTTCTTTTTCTCTCCCTGTATTATTCTAATGAGAATGTATAGGTACCATCTTCAAAAGTTACCGTGATGTTTTTTCCGTCACTTCTTTTTGTTACAAAATCCAGTACGGCTTTATAATTTTTCTCCCCTGTATTTTCAACAGAAGCAACATAAAAATTTCTCCGTTCTTCCCCTTCTTTCTCTAAAAATTTTAGTAATTCCTGAGACAGTTCTTTTTCATTAGCTACTGCTTCTAATGAATTATCCTGATCGGTAATCTGTGGATTACCAAGATTGATTGGCTCTGTTCCAATCTCGTTATAATCTTCTTCGTCATCCTGCATTGTATTTTTTTCCTGTGGCATCCCTCCATAATCTTCAATATTTTCAATCTGCTTTTTATATGGGGCAAATGAAAAAATTTCTTTTCTCTTATCGTAGGAAATAAGAATAATAGAATTATCATCATCATCTAGTTGTAGATAAAATGTTGCTGTCCCTGCATTACTTGACACATCATCATCATACTTTGAAAGGGCATTAATCCATTGTACATTTTTATAATTTTTTTCAACATACTCTGCTGCCTGTTCTTCAAAATCTGTTTCATTTTCGGAATTTATATAATAGATATATTCCAGATTTGTGAAATGATATTGTTCTCTTTTTTCTTTTTCCGTCTGTTCTGCAGTGTCTTCTGTTTTGGGTTGTTCCGTTGTATTTTCCCTGCTATTTTGATTTTTTTTTGGAGCGAAAAAACATAAAGCGGAAACAAGTAAAGCAAAAACCAGAAAGACTGCCAGTAGAAATATCACTATTTTTTTCTTCATCCTGCTCCTTTCCTGTACCGAATTTCGGCACATTTTCATTATTATCTCAAATGATTTTTCCCAAGATTGACTGCTTTAACAACCCGGCTTTTTGCCCATTCTGGATGAAATCTCGTGACGGTTTTTCCTGTGTGATACCACATGGATTTGTTTACAACAAATTCAACGACACTGTGTCCACCATCATGTCCCCATTTATTGCAGCCTGCATCAGACATATTTTTTTCATCACCCATAACTCCATGTATGACTCTGCCATTTGCCAGAACAAAATCTATCTCATCACCGATCTTTCCGAAAGTTGGAGTGCAGGCTATCACGTATCTGTCTCCAATCTTTCCGAAACCATTTACATCATAATGTTCTCCCGTTTTTACTCGCAGCTTATATTGGTTACTTCCTGTTGAAGTAATGAGTGACCATCCCATATAAGTAAAACTATCCCCGTATGGCGATGGGATGTTGATTGTTTTTCCTGAGCCATAACTGTCCTGGTCTTTTACACGGAGTATCACTGTTATGACAGCCCAGTTGATCTCCCCTTTACGGACAGACTTTACAAAAACACTTCCCGGTTTTTTATCTTTTGTCTGGTCACGTCCAAAATCATACCAGTATGTTTTACCGTTCTCATCTTTTCCGGCATAGATGTTCGTGTGTCCTTTAAAAAGGCAAATATCCCCCGGCTTTAAGTCAAGGTCTTTTGATTTTTTCCCGCCAGTCTTTATGATGTCAAATCCTTTTTCAATCTGCTTTCTTACGGTTCCGTTACAGCTTAATTCTCCCGATTTATTTCCGAAGAATATCTGTCCTTTTTTCAGAAGTCCAACTTCCTGAAGCACAAGACAGACACCGTGGGCACAGTTTGTTCTCTTAGCAGACTGTTCTGCTGCTGCAAGTGAACCTTTCAGGTCAGTATTGGAATACACCCATTTTTCCTCCACCATCATTTTACCAATCTCCTGTGCTTTCGATAAAATCTCTGATGCGGTTGAGGAAGTGAGTCCTTCATCTGGATAATCCGGAGTACCGTATCCCATGATGCCTTTATAAGCAAGTTCATAATGTCCACGCATGACCTGATTATTTTTGTTGCCCTCTATGGTATGTACGATTCCATTTTCGACATACTCAACGATACCAACGTGATGGGATTCTCCCACCCCGCCTTTATCAAAATAGATAATATCTCCTGTCTCTGGAGTATAACTTCCTGCTTTTTGATACTGCTGCTTATGGATAAACCATTGCCGTCCTGTCTCGCAGGCGGCTGTCTTTGGTATGATATTGCTCTCGATAAAACCACATTCATTTGCACACCACGAAACAAACGCATGGCACCAGGACATTCCGTCCGTGCCTGTATACACTCCATACTTTGTATGATTGCCTGCCCCTTCGTGATAACCTATTTCCTGTACTGCGACCGCAACAATACTTGCCCCGGAACCCGATGCGTAATCTGTATTATCCACTGCGGCTGCAAAACCCGACAGCAAAGTGATGATGATTCCGAGGAAAGATACAATCACAATAATTGGGATTAATAGAATCAGTAAAACAAAAAAAATCGTCACGGCAATCTGTACCGCAAAGTACATCACTGTAACTACAACAGAGGCAAGCATAGCTGCGGCTGCCACGCCAGGGCTTCCTGCACCTGTTTTATTTTCTTCGATAATCTGGGACAACTTCGTCTGCGTCTTTATCCTCTGGCTTTCGATTGCTGTATTTTTCTGCTGCAGCATTTCTTTGAAATTTTCTGCCGTTTTTTTTGCGACCAGTGCAGCCAGACCAGCACCCGTAGATGCGGCTGCTGTATCCACTGTTTTTGTTGCAGCATTTCCTGCAGCTTTTGCTGTTTCTGCCGAAGTAGAAGAAGAAGCAATATCTGCAGCCTTTTCTCCTCCGGCAACGGTACTCTGGGAACGGATAGCTACCCGGCTGTCTCTTGACTTCGATGCGATTTCTCCATTTCCTCCATGACTGCCGATCTCTTTTTTATCAACAGGTTCTTTCCATGTATTTGATCTGTATTTTCTTTCTTTTGAAAAGATTTTTGCTGCCTGTTTTTCTTTTTCCTGAACGGAACTGGGTTCTGTTTTTGCAATCCCGTTCCGTTTTTTCTGCCGTTTTAACTGCCGTTCTGCCTGCCTGATATAACGCTGCTTTGCAGTATAAGACAGCCTTTTCCATTCTTTTTTTTCTTTTTTGGAAAGATAATGGGCAGGGTCTATGCTGACATTTTCGTTTCCCTGTTCCTGTTCCTCATTTCCATTAAGAGGGTCGGTGTTCTTCACTTTCTGGATAGCACTCTGGGAAGTAGCAAACGCACTGTCCATTTTTTTAAAACTCGCTTCTTTTGCTTTTTTTACTGCCATAAGCATCAGCCTGCTTTCTGATAACGGATATTGCCTGCTTCTTCTGTTTTTATGAGATACCCTTGCTGGCACAGAAAACTTAATTGTTTTTCTGCTTCTTCCTGTGTGATTTCTAACACAGATAACAAGTCACGGACAGTAACCGGGGCAAGTTCCGCCATCTGTAAGATAATCTCCTCAATACGGTCATTGCTCTCCTGCTGCTCCTGTCTCTGCTTCTGTTTTTTCTTTTCTGCTTCTTTTGCCTTCTCGTGAAAATTGGTATTGATAAGCGGATACAGTTCATTTTCTTTTGAGATTTTTGCATCAAAGAGGACAACCTTTTTACCCCATACCATAACTCCTTTTCCTACTTCTTCAGAATTTAATGCGTTAAATTCTGTCTGAGATAACTCCTGGATCTGGGCAAGGGCATTCGCATCGGCACCTCCCTGGTCTAAAAAGCATTTATAGTTACAGTTACTGAACAATTCTTTTAACATCTTGTTTTCCAATGCTGCCGTGATATTCTGCATTGCCATTGTACAGATGCCGCCATACTTTCGGAAAGTCGCAACGGCAGTATTAAGCTGTTCTGCAGAAGTACCTTTCCGGCTGACTACCTGTGTCTCATCCACGATAAAATGCGTTGCCCTCTGTGCTTCCTGATTATATTCCATACGGGTAGAGGTATAGTGCATGACTGTTACCATGACAGGCTCCCAGTTATCCGGCGGGACATTTTTAAGCCCAAAGCCGATCATTCGGTTATCCAGACGTACCGTGGACGGATAGGCTAACATATCACAGCTTCCTTCTGTATATTCTTCCAGAGAGTTAAAGATTGGCTTTATGATAGATCTATCATAATCATCTTTTGCATTCTCCAGTTCCAGCCTGATCTCCTCCCGGAGCATCCGTAAGGTTGCCTGTTTTTTTAATCTTTTCTGTGCAAAGATTTTGTCAAACATCTTTCTTGTTGCACGGCTGACTACGGTAGCATGTTCCTGTGTAAACAGGATATTTGTCATGATAGCTGCCACAAGGCTCTTTGCATACTTTGTCTGTGTAGCGATAAATTTTTCTTTTGTATCTTTGTCCGCATAAAATACCGCATCGGACACCTCAAATCCATTGATATATATCTTTGATTTTGGGGTCAGGTCAAAATAAGAACCTCCGTATTTTTCTACGATCTCTTTAAACTCGTTCTGAGGGTCTAAGATTAAAATATCGTCCGACGTGGAGATAAGTGTCTGGAATATCTCTGTTGCCTTGATAAGCACCGACTTACCAGAACCCGTGTGTCCAACAATGATTGCATGAGGGTTCATCAGCAGTTTCCTGTTTCCGAATATCAATCGTTTTGTCGTGAGGTTCAACCCATAAAAATATCCACCTGGGTCTAAAATATCCTGGGCAAAGTATGGCTGCATCGCAACCATTGAGGAAGATAGGAAGAAACGCATGTAGTCTACCTGCCGTCCGGCAAAAGGCAAGGCTGTATTCAACGCTTTTAACTGGGTATAGTCTGCTGTACTTATGACTACTCCCTGTGCCTTGCCTGTCTCTTTTAACTGCTCGACTCGTTGTGCGAGGGTTGTTTCATCTGCTGCTGTTGCCACGAACAGGAAATTCAGGAAAAACCCTGTCTCATCATTGTCATTTACTAAATCCATGTATCCTTCTATCTCATCTTTTTTTCTCTGCTTTGCGTAAGAAGGTCCTGATACAATGATATTCTTTTTCCTTTTTGCTTCTTCTTCCTCACTGATGGATTTTTCATTGTTCATCGCTGCAGCCACCAGTTTTTCATTGATAACATCGGCAGGGACAGGGGAAAAATCTAACGTGATAAACGAGGGAAAATCCACATAGGAAAAACTCCGCATCAGCTCATCCGGCTTTAATGCCCTGCTGTATTTCCACCCAAACAAGACCGATACATACTGTGTCTTGTCAAAAATCATAAAATTGGAATACTGCTTGATTGTCTGTGGCATCACATCATTCTTCCAGTCATGCTTTCCTGTCTCATCAAGATAGATATACTGTTCTTCGTCTTTTTTACCCGGACGTAGTAATGCGTGCAGGCATTTTAACCGTTCTTCACCGTTTAAGAGAAGTATCTTTCCACGCCACTTTGCAAACATCTGCTGTATCGTTGTATCCAGCGCATTGAGCAGGATAGTCGCTTCTTCCAGAGAATTTGCCCGGCAGGAAACGGTAAGATAACGGAGTGTCGTTACGTTCGGATTAGAATTCTCCAGTTTTTCCCTTGTCCATTCTTTTATCCCTTTATCAATCTGCGGGTAAGCCTTGCTGTTCTGCTTTCCCCGTATCTTTTCTAAAAATTCGTCAATACTCTGAAATTCGTTTGCTATAGTAATCTTAAAATCAACGCTCATCGACTTTAACCAGGACATGAACTGGTTCAGGAAAATATCTTTTTCACTTTCATCCTTGTTGATATAATTGATCTCCTCAAAAACATAGCATCTGTCATACAGACTGTTTGTTTTCGATGGTTCGATCTTGGCTATTCCATTTTTATACATCCGTTCGATATTCAATGCCTGCCGTACATTTTTCGGGACAGGAACGATTGGGATACTCTTAGAATGATAAGAACGGAACTTTCCACTCGCATTGATAACCGCCACGTTTATTCCTCCTTTAATCGAAAAGAGCCAGAAACTTTATTTTCCGGCTCTGTCATCTTATTATTTCTTTTTTACAACAGGATGGCGCAAGGTAAATATCCTGCCTGTCTTCGGAGCTTCTTCCGCCCCATAAGTAAGTTTTTTAGTTGCCCTGTAAAACCGCATCTCTTTGTACATCGCCCACAGGGAATGGTTCTGGTATTCGTAGATACCGATGAAACAGATCGGCAGCATGACAGGGATTGCAATATAACTGCCTGTGACCGGGGAAATCTTTAAAAAAACCCATAGTGCGATTATCGTGCCTGCTGCCATGATAAGACCAACGCTAAATGTTATGATCTGTTTTAAAGTAAAGCCCTTCCAAAGGTCGTCTGGAAAGGCTTTTTCAAAGTCTTTATTAATATCAATCTTCATCTCATATCCTCATTATTTATAGTAATAAGAAATTTTTCTTTTTCCACAGCGTTTACATTTCTGTGTTTTTTGATACTGCATCTTTCCCCCACGTTTCTTTCCTATCTTTATGCTTGTACCTTTATCATAAGAATGTCCCAGGGCAGGTATCGTTTCTACTGTAAGATACCCATCTTCTGCTCCTCCGTAACTGTTCATGCAGCCCTTTCTTGTGCAGTTTGTAGTTTTGTACCCAACAGAAGTACAGCCCGGCTTCAGTATCTTTACTTTTCCAGGTTTATGTCCCAATGCCGGAGTCCTTCTTATGACATCTGTCCATTTTTTTCCGCATGACTTACATTTTTTATACTTTAATCCCCTGTTGGTACAGGTTGCTTTTGTTTTTGTTACCCATGTGATATTTTTATGATTACATTTTGATTTTGCCTGTATACTGATTCCTGGCATAAGTACCAGTAGCATAAGTACCATTAAAACCACAACAATATGTCTTTTTGTCTTCATAATCTTTTTCTCCTTCTTTTTCTCTGTTTTCAAGATCCATCACGGAAAATAATAGCTCCAGCCTCCATATTCATTTTTTAACTTAACTCCGCCACATTTCAAACAGTCATATCTTGTTCTCCTCTTTCTGGTAAGTTTCCATTTGTGTTTTGTCTTAGGGATTACTTTTTCCAGCAACACTTTTCTGCATCTCACACAAAGTTGTTTTTTTCTACCTGTATGATTACAGTTTGCTTTTTCTGCAATGATCCACGTTCTGCCTGTATGTTTATGATTACACCCTGCTTTTGCCTGTGCATCTGCAAAAAATACCATAGTCATCATTATAGCCATTAACACTATAGTCACTTTCTTTTTTAGTTTTTCCATAAATCCTCCTTGCATCAAATAGCGTGGAGTTTCTCTTTCCAGCTATTTAACATAAACCGTCTCTTTCTTTCCGCATCTGCTGCATATACGTGTCTTTTTCGGTTTCTTTTTTATCATACTATCGGTATTTAACTTCCACTTACTCCAGTGATGTCCCAGAGCTTTCCCTTCCTTATGAGTTGACTTGTACTTACAATTCTTACATGAAGTTACGATCGTTTTTGGTGCAGTACAGGTAGCCTTGTAAGTTTTATCAATATAGGAATGTCCCAAAGGAGCTATCTTTTCTGTTTTGTAATATTTCCTATAGCCATAAATACAATCTGGATTTAAACAATATGTTGCCGTTAACCCCGGTTTTGTGCATGTAGGCATTTTTTCTATTTGTGTGCGTAATCGGTGTCCTGATTTTTTTATCTTCTTTATTTTTAAGATTTTTCCACAGTTCTTACACTTTTTAACCTTCATGCCTTCATCCGTACAACTAGGTTTTGATGTTGTGATCCATGTTACATTCTTGTGATTACATTTCTTTGTTTTCGCCTGTATATTGGTTTCTGGCACAAGTACCAGTACGATAAACAGAATGACAACCATTGTGATATTTCTTGCTCTCATAACTTCTCCTTTCTGTACCGAATTTCGGCACATTTATAGACCAAATGCTTTTGATAAGAAAGCATTGGAACCTTTTACAGCCGCCGTTACAAGAATCATTGTAAACAGGCTGTTTAATGCATCCCAGAACCCATCTACCATCGAGGTTACGATGTTTTTTCCGTCAAACAGCGAGATGCCTGCACCGATGAGCTTGAAGGATATGACCATTGTTAAAGCAATTACCACGATTTCAAAAGCATTTAAAAGGAAGGTACGCATCCACGCATAAAAGCTTCGCTCTATTTCCTGTCCACCTACGAGGGTTGACATCGCAAAGGGAGCCAGTATCATAAGCAGGTACAGCTTTATATACCGGCTGTATACTGTCCACAGCATTAAAAAGCTGCATACGATTGCTGCCAGTATAAAAAGCAGACCAAAGAGTTGATAAAATAGTGCCGAGCCAATATCCATATCCTCTACTTTCAACTCTGGGGCATCTAATGTAAAAACTTCTTTTGCCATCGCAGACGAGATGGAAAATACCGTTGTCATGATATTTAAGATATTAAGATATAAGACATTCGCAACGACAACCTTAATCATCGCTTCAATGACCATCTCCAGAGTGATATTCTGATGCAGGTTACTGACAGCTTTTAAAAAAGCTATCATAAAAAAGAGATTCAGGGCAGAAAGCCCGATGCCTTCTGCCCACGGATACAGGTTTTCCTTTACAAATGCCCATGTCCCGGTAGAAAACTTTTGTGGCGTACTGCAGACCAGCTTTATGATCAGTCTCATACTGGAGTTCCATATCGCCTCCGCAATCTTTATCGTCGGACCAGAGAGAAAATCAAACAGCCATTCCGGCATAAATCATCCCCCCTGTCCTTATTTTAAAGATGCACTGATAACAGTAACGATCTGCGGGGCAAGGCAGGCAACTAATCCAGATGCGATACGTTTAAATGCCATTGACTGCATTGTTCCATCCTGGGAGTTTAAAGCCGTTGCCCATTCAAAAACTCCCCATAACAGTAATAACTGTCCAATACTGCTTACAATCGCTGCTACGATCTCATACAGCGAATTAAATCCTGATGTGATCACTGAGGTTCCTGTTGCTTTTGCCGCATACACAGGCACATACATACTGAAATAACAATATGCAGTAAAAAAAGCCGGGACAGCTCTCTTTACTGTCCTGACTCCTTTTTCTCTCATTGCTCCTATGAAGTTTTTTACTCTGTTCATTTGTCTAGTCCTCCCCGATGTGATTTGTAAAGATAATGATTAATATAATCCCTACGGATATTACGATCTCTAACAGTGTTGCTAACAGACCCGTCCAAGCCTGCATTCCTGCTGGTAACAGTCTGGGCAGGATAGCCCTTGCCGCCAGATTTGCCACCAGCCCAACAATAAATGCGATCAGGATGATAATATATTTCTTCCAGTTATTTCTTCTCATTTATGATTCCTCCTTTAAAGGCAGCAGACGTTTCTTTGCTGCTTCTTTTTCAATGATGTCTGTAAATAGACGTTCTGTCTGTTCCGTACCGTCTCCGGCATATTTATATAATGCCGTTTCGTAATCCTTATACCTGCTCGTATACAGGTAGGATATTGCCGCCTTAAATCTTTTCTTATTTTTCCTATTACGGCTCTTTTTCACCGCCAGATGAAGCATTCCCTCAATCGAATCTGCTGCTTTATAACAATTAAATAATAAGTGTATTGTCTCCTCATCATATGTTGCCTTCGGTAATTTTTTTAAATATGCCGGCTTCGATCTGATGATAAAAAACCGA
>OHAG01000492.1_pt1 | contig 31949 bp, 37 predicted proteins | sample 1577081 | NCBI WGS metagenome assembly OHAG01 (sample SAMEA3541513, study PRJEB24748) | human gut metagenome | biome: human gut; feature: human-associated habitat; material: faeces | place: China | collected 2012
GGTCAGGCGGACCGCCAGCCAAAAGCTGGCGGGGGATAGTTGATTCCACTATGTTTGAATAAGGGAAAGCATGCAAATGTTCTGAGTTCTTTTAGTCCGAAAGGAAGCTCGCAGGCTTCCGGTCTGACCGTCTGAACTATCTGACCGTCTGCAGTCTGCCTGGTGGAAAGTAGAATCCACTATGTGAATCAGAAGGAATGACGGGTTATGTTGCTTCTCAATTTTTATCAAAGAGGCCATACGCAGTATCCACCCCCTGTGCTCCCCAAGGAGTACACCGACCTGCCTTTTGATGTTAAGGCACTGAGAAATGACAAGGGATTGTCATTTCTGCCGGTAAATCATTAATGCCTTATATATGGCCGGCGAATCTGCTAAAAAGCTTGATAAATGGCAGCGCGACAAATTTTAGAGTATAGATTTTTTGCCGACCCGAGAGTTGCAAGGCAACTCTTGCCGACTATGAGCGTCAGCTCATATTTATATGTGAATAAGGGGAAGCAGAAGGATGTTACATATGCCCCTTTCTACAAAAACTTTCCTTATTTTCTCAAATCTCAATTCTCGTATCTCATACCTGTCTTTTCACTTTGCTCATCTTTCTTGAAAGGAGAATTATCCCGTGTCAAACCATATCAGGGGACTTATCCTCTGTGCAGCAGGTTCTCTCTGCTGGAGTATATCTGGTATTGCCGGCCAGTTTTTACTGGAAGATAAATCGTTTATCCCGTCTCAGCTTACGACGGTGCGCATGATTGGTGCGGGGCTGTTACTGCTCGCCTGGGAGTGGTTTTCTGAAAGAGATCTCCTGCTGTCGGTTGTGAGAGAGCGGTCCAACCGATGGAAATTGTTCTGGTTTGGTGTTATCGGGCTTCTGATTACCCAGTATACGTATTTTGAGGCCATCCATTACAGCAACGCTCCAACCGCTACCATTATTTCCTATCTGCTGCCACTGATTGTGGTGGGCTGGGATTGCCTGACCAGCCGGCGCTGGCCGTATCGGAATGAGGTGTTCTGTACGGTACTGGCGTTTACCGGGACTTTTCTTCTGGTTACAGAAGGGCGCCTGGATCAGCTGGCAGTTTCGCCACTGGCGTTATTCTGGGGGATAAGCTCGGCCTTTACGGCTGCATTTTATAATCTTCAGCCTCGGGCGATGATTAAGAAATATACGGCGCCGCCTGTGCTGGCGTGGGGCATGCTCATTGGCGGTGTGGCATCGCTTCCGTTAACGGGTATATGGGATTTTGCCGGGGTGATTGACTGGGGGTCTCTGGCGGGATACCTGGTGGTCACCGTTGTGGGAACAGTGCTGTCTTTTGCTCTTTATCTCAACAGTTCCAAGTATCTGAGTGCCATGGAAATGACGATTATTGCATCCATTGAACCTCTGGCCTCGGTGGTTCTGGAAATGATATGTTTCGGACAGATGTTCAATCTTATCGGCCTGTCCGGATTTCTGTTTATTCTTGTGGCTGTGCTGGCGGTTTCCCGGCATTGACGGGATGCCCGGTATGGCAAAGGAGGATGTATGACATCGCATGTCCGCGGATTGATACTCTGTGCGCTGGGAGCTTTCTTATGGGGGATTTCCGGTATTGCAGGTCAGTACCTGCTTCAGGATAAATCGTTTTCTCCAGGTCAGCTCACGGCAATCCGTATGTTTGGCGCTGGAATCATCCTTATAGTGGTTTTGATGATTCGACGGGACTGGAGAAATAAACTGATGGCGCCGCTGGCGGAGAGGAGTGACTGGCCCGGAATTTTTATCTGGACGACCCTGGGGCTGGCGGGAACGCAGCTTACCTATTTCAAAACCATCAGCCTCAGTAATGCACCAACGGCCACCATTCTGGAATATCTGCTGCCCATTGTGGTGGTAGGATGGAATTGTATTTCCTGGAAGCGCTGGCCTTATCGCCAGGAAATCCTGTGTACGCTGCTGGCTTTTCTGGGGACGGTGCTGCTGGTGACTAAAGGGCAGTGGGGAACGCTGGCTATTTCGCCAGCCGCTTTGTTCTGGGGGATTGTATCGGCCTTTGTCACCGCCTTTTACAATATTCAGCCCAGGCCGCTTATTAAGAAATATACAGCGCTCCCTGTGCTGACCTGGAGTATGCTCACCGGAGGTATTGTTCTGGTGCCGCTTATGGAGGTCTGGCATTTTAACGGAGTGATTGACTGGCAGTCTGTGGCCGCGTATCTGGTGGTGGTTATTCTGGGAACGGTTTGCTCATTTGGGCTGTATCTGTCCAGTGCCCGGTATCTGAGTGCGGTGGAAATGACGGTCATTGCATCGATTGAGCCACTTTCTTCTGTGGTGCTGGCTGCTTTGTTCTTTGGACAGACATTTGGTCTTATGGAACTGGCCGGAATTGTACTGATTATTGGGGCCGTACTGGAAATTTCAATCCGGGGCTGATAGAAGAATCCGGGGATCCGCTGTTATGGCGGATTTTTGTTTTATTTATAGCGGAGAAGGAGACGGGCAATGAAATCACGTGGAAAGGGACTGCTGTTTGCCGGGCTTGGCGCATCGTTATGGGGATCGGCGGGAGTAACCGGGCAGGTGCTTATGGATACTTATCATCTTCCGGCAACGGCACTGTCGGTATGGCGGCTTATCCTTTCCGGACTCCTGTTGCTTGGATTTGATTATCTGTTGCATCGGGAGAGTCTGCTCCGCCCCTGGAAGGACAGGACAGATGCGTTGCGGCTGTTTGTATTTGCTGTGTTTGGGATGATGGGGACCCAGTATTTTTATTTTCGGGCCATTCAGTACAGTAATGCACCTACCGGCACAATCCTGCAGTATCTTATGTCCATACTGCTTATTTTCTATACCGCCTTTGAGGAAAGACGGTTGCCTCGGGGAATGGAAATTAGTTGCGCCATCCTGGCCATGGCCGGTACGTTTCTGGTGGTTACCGGCGGGGACTGGCATGCGGTAAAAATTTCTCAGGCGGCCTTGTTCTGGGGGCTTCTGTCGGCGCTGGCTGAGGCGGTGTATGTGGTGGAGCCGATTCCGCTCATGGAACGTTACCGCCCATCTCTTCTGGTTGGCTGGGGAATGCTGGCCGGAGGGGTGGCACTGATTCCTTTTATGGATGTGCCCATAACGGCAGGGGTGGTTTCCATCTCCTCACTTATGGTATTTCTTCTCTGTGTGTTATTCGGTACGGTGGTTCCATTTCTGCTGTTTCTCATGAGTGTGGCAGAGATTTCCCCTGGGGAGGCGGGAATTCTGGGGGCTATGGAGCCGCTGTCTTCCCTGGTACTGTCCCTGCTGTTCCTTACGGTGTCCTTTTCCGGGATGCAGATAACCGGTGTGCTGGTCATTGTGGCGGCAGTAGTTCTGGTATCTTCCGGGAAATAACATATCTTTCCTCACAAGGTTCGTGTATACTGTAACAGGAAGTTTTAATTTTCAGGAGGAATAGACAAATGGCAGAAAAGAAAGTATTTGCTGATTTCAAAACCAATCATGGTAGCTTTACCATTGAATTGTTTGCTGATAAGGCACCAATCACTGTGGGAAATTTCAGAAAGCTGGCAGAAAGCGGGTTCTATGGTGGAACCATTTTCCACCGTGTCATTCGCGGATTTATGATTCAGGGTGGCGATCCGGAAGGTACCGGTTACGGTGGATCCAAGGATGTGATTCCGGACGAATTCGGCGATGGATTGACCTTCGATGAACCAGGGATTCTGGCTATGGCCAATGCAGGCCCGAACACTGGTCGTTCCCAGTTCTTCATCACCGTGGCACCGACTCCATGGTTGCAGAACCACCATGCGATTTTCGGCAAGGTCACAGAACACTATGATGTAGTACAGACCATCAGCCGTGCATCCACCGACTGGAGAGACAAGCCGGTAGAAGATGTAGTGGTAGAAAAGATTACTATCCGGGAAGCTGAATAACGGAGACAAAGAAAAAAGGCTGCTTCATGGCGCATGTCATGAGGCGGCCCTTTTGCATGCCACAAGCAGGAAGTGGAGCATGGAGTTGATACAGGGAAAGGGGAAGTAGAATGCTGTATGTTTGTATGAAGGAAAATATAAAGATGTTACTTATTGCTTCTTTACAAAACTTTCCTTATTTTCTCAATTCTCAATCCTCGGCTCTGTCTTTTCTGCACCGACCATGAGCCACAGGTTCATACATGGTTTGTTTGCCGTTCTTTCCTATGATAAAATGGTATATGTAAGTTTTTGCTATGCTGCTAATGCAGCATGACGATTTGGGGAATTCCTGCCGCCGGCATAATCGTTCATGGAAATATAGATTCTGTGAGCCTGACTGCGCTGCGGTCATCATGGACTGTCTCTGTGGGGATGGAGTACAGTCGTGAGGGGCGGGGATAGAAGAGAGGGGAGAAAACTTATGGAATCATTGTCTTTACAGAGAAGAGCGGGGTTTACGTTCCTTGAAGTGATGATTGTGGTGATGATTATCGGTATCCTGGCGGCGATGGCTGTTCCCGGACTGGCCGGGGCAGCAGATGCGGCTAAGGAAGCGAGAATCCGGTCGGATTTGCAGACCATCGGATCGGCAGTGGAGCTTTATCATGTGCAGCATGGGGCTTATCCGGATTCTCTGGATGTGCTGGCGGAATCGGGAAACGGAAAGGAAGGCTATCTGAAATCGGTCCCGGAATCGCCGGATGAAAAGACATCCTATACACTGAATACATCCACAGGGGAAGTAACCTGTACTTTTAATAATAAAACGTACTCGTCGTACGGAACCAGTAAGGCATCTTCTGGTGCGTAACGTTTACATTCTGGCTTTTCAGGAGGCTTTTTATGGCAGATAGACCTGTAAATAATCATAAGGGCATAGCAAAGTTTCTGACTTACAAAGGTCGCATCAGCCGAAAGCAGTTCATGATTTATCACCTGTACGCCTTCGTGGTGTGTATTACTTTGCTGAATCTGTTTCTTCTGGCATTTCCGGCCTGGAAGCTGGAGGCGCTTAAGGGCGCTGTAGGACTGTTCTGCCTGATCAGTCTGTTCTTCTGGGCAAGACGGGCGCACGATCTGGGCTGGGATGCCCGTTTCATCCCCGTGCTGGCCGCAGCCAATCTGGTGGTATATGTATTGGATAGTCAGGGAATTTTGAGCGGTTCCGCCCATGTGGTTATCGGGCAGGGACTGCAGTTCCTTACCGGCGGCCTTTTCATGTATCTGCTCATGCAGCCAGGACATGTGGGGGCTAACGCATTTGGAGAAGATCCGGTAGAAGAGGAGCGGGAAAACCAGAAACGGAAACAGGAAGAATTCCGTGAATTTAAGAAAAAGAGGGAAGCTCTCCGGGAAAAGGTGAGGAGAGAGCAGGAAAAGCGGGAATACTGGAAGGATGCCATCAGCGGTGAGCCGATTGATGTGGAACCGGTGGAGAATAAACCGGTAGATCACCGAGTGGTGGAAGAATATACTGAGGATTTAAGGAAACACCAGGAAGAAACGGGGCACCATATCCACTGATACGGTCTGGGGAGGCCAGGTGGACAGGGCGTAAGGGAAATGACAGGCGCAGTGGGCTTCGGCTCATTGCGCTTTTTTTATAGGGGAAAATACATGGGGAATAACATCAGGGGAATGTTACAATGCCTGGGAAATCCGGTGTACGGTTTTCCCTGCTATATAGTTCTGGCCGCACTGGCGGTATGTGTGAGCAGCTGGCTGGGGTATAAAGGGGCAGCGGGAGGGCTGCTGTTTTCTCTGCTGCTGTGTTTTCCTGCATGGGAGGACTGGAATACCCGGCTTATATCCGATGCCTGGAGCCTGGCCCTGCTGGGGCTTGGGCTTATCTGGCAGCCATTTGACGGGAGGAGGCTGCTTTTTTCCTATGCCGTACTGGCAGCGTTCTGGCTGATTCTTTATGCATGTAAAAGGGGAGGTGCCGGCATGGGGGATGTGGGACTTTCGGCAGCGGTTGCCTGCTGGCTTACGCCGGGAGAGGTTGTGCTGTTTCTCTGGTTTTCATCGGCAGCGGGGGCACTTTGTCTGCTGCCGCTTTATCTGATGAAAAGGCAGCGGGAAATTCCTTTTGCGCCTTTTCTGGCTGCAGGGGGGATTATGGCCTATGTGTGGGGACAACAAATCATATCGTGGTATATTTCGTTTTGCTGAAAGGACGGGGATGCTGCTTCTGGAATGTCTGCTCGCTGCATCGCTTCTGGCACTTATGGTGTCAGCCTGGCCGGCTGCGGTATCATGGCATGAGGAGTATGTGCTGTATCTGGCGGCCAAAGAATTGCAGATGGCCATTCGGGAGGCACAGGTGCAGGCGAAGAATGATGATGTCCATTACCGTGGAGCCGCCGAAGGGGTGATATTCCGCTGCTTTATGCGGAATGGACGGGTAAGATATGAAACGTATCGCGGTGTAGAGCGGACGCATCCGTCAGGGAATCTGCCCTGCGGGGTGTCTCTTTCCGGTAATGGTACGGCCCCGAAGATGGTCTTCTGCCGGGATGGTTTTGCCGGCCGCAGCAGGATTTATTCGTACCGGCTTACTTCCGGCGGCGGGAAGCATGCCCTGGTGGTGGTATGTGCTATGTACACCGGGCGTGTGCAGATCCGGCGGGGGTGAATGGATGGGAGGACGGAGAAAAGGCCTGGTCCTGCTCTGGACGCAGTTGTGCATATTCCTGGTCATGTCCATGGCGCTGGGAGCATTATGCATGATGCGTACGGCTATTACACGGGAAGAGGCATGTGAACGGGCGGCAGGGAGAATCTATCTTGCACAGGAAGTTATGGAGAAGATAAAATATAAAGAGAAGACGCAGCGGTTCATGGCGGTCCCGGAGGGAGCCGTGGAACGGGGCGGACAGATATTTTACGTAACGGTGCGGGAAAAGCCGGAAGAAATCCGGGGAGTTCCGCTGCTTTGTGTCCAGGTGTCGGTTAGGGACCGGCAGGGACAGGAAACGCTGTTTATTACCCACAGGAAAAGGAAGGAATAACCAATGGCCAGAAAATCATTTGAAGGAATGAGTGATGCAGAAATCCGCCAGTATATGATTGAACGGGATAAGAGGAACAAGAAGATTATATTTATGATTGTTCTTGCCGTGATTACTGTTGCGCCGGCTGTGGCGCGGTACAAGGAAATACTGACGCTGCTCATGGGGAAATAACAGGGGGAATGTTTCATGAGGGGAGTTCACAGGGGAGTTATAACACTGGAGCTGGTCATCAGTCTGGGGCTGATGGCCACGCTTTGTGCTGCCATCATGCCGTCAATTACTGCTATGGTGAAGTCGGTACGCATATTGTCCCGGCGTGTGGAGGACAGTTCCACGTCCCTTTTCATAGCCGATTTCCTTACGGAAAAGATAAGGAATACGGTGGAAGGGGTAGAAAAGGAGGCACGGCAGGGAAATACCTATGATTACCGGGAAGAAATGCAGGATGGTACATGGCAGACCTATACCCTGCGCCAGCAGGGCAGCCGGCTGGAGATAAGGATTCCCGGTGGATTTTCTCAGCCCATCACCGGAGGGGCCGGTGATGTGGAGACGGTGACTGGTGTGGAAGGAAATCCGCTGTTTATCGTATACACAGGAGGGCTGGTGGAAATAGCGGCCATTCTGGGTAAGCCGGATGGGAAGGACCGGCAGGTATTGCACACCGCGGTGTATCCCTATGCGGAATATTTTAATAAGGGGGATATATGGGAAGGCGAAGGGGCGCAGTAAACGTACTTCTTCTGTTCCTTATGATGGGTCTTACCGCAGTGGCCGGCGCACTGCTGGCTATGACTGTGCGGTCACTTACGGCGGTCTGCTCTTATGAGAACGGCCTTTGTGCTGTATATGCGGCAGAAAGTGGGGCGCAGTATGGTCTGTCACTTCTGGAACGGGAAGGAGTACCGAAGAACCAGGTGATAGAGTTCTCCGAGGAGGGAAGAACCTGTCATGTGGAATTCAGGGATTGTGATGAAGGGGGAGGCATTCTGATTTCCCGGGGAACGCATGTGGCATCGGGGGCGGAGCGTTTTATCCGTCTGGAGTATGAGCTGAGGCCAGGGGAAACCGGATATGCTGTCATAGTGAATAAGATTGGAGCTTCACCATGGAAAGCCAGATAATGGAGTGGAGTCAGGGAATGGGGAAACGGCTGAAGGAATACTTCCGCAGCCGGGAAAGCCGCCGGCGTATGACCGGGGAATGGGATGCGGCGATTTCTGTCGGAGCTACCCTGTTTATGGTGACGGTAAGGAATGGACGCTTTCTGAAGGAAAAGGAATATATTCTCTCCGGCGAAGGGGAAGCCTCACTTGCTGAGGCTCTTTGTCGTGCTGAAAAAGATGGCTTCCGCCACCGGAAACTGCTATGGCTCATGAATGAACCGGATTTGCGGTGTGTATGCCGGAAGTTTCCCAACATGACGGAGCCGGAACTGGAAGAAACCATACAGTGGGAAGAAGACCGGCTGTTTGGCAGTGAGCCAGTGCAGTCGGGGTATCACATCCTGTCCTACACCCCGGAAGGATATGAGGTGCTGGTGTCCGCCATCCGGAAGGAAACAGGAGACAGGCTGGCCGCTGCGGCAGAAAAGGCCGGCCGGGTCATCGCCTGGGGGATTTCTCCACCGGACCTGTTTCGGATACGGGCGGGGGACAGGCCATGGATTCTGGTGCTGGGCGGTGCATCCAGGGGACAGGTATTTGCTGCAGGTGCAGAAAATACCTGGCGGTCAAAGCAGCTTCGCCTCCAGGAGGATACGGCACAGGTGCTGGCGGAATTTGCGGCCCGTGTGAAGTTTCCTCAGGAAGAAGGCAGGGTGTTCTTTTTTCCGCTGACTGATGGGGATAAGGCAGGAAAGCTGTGGTGCCAGGCGATGGAGGAGGCGGGACTTTCTGTGATGGAACCGCTGTCCCTGCCAGGAGAAGCGTTATGGAAACCCCAGGTGATGGAAGCGGCTCCTTATATGCCTGCATGCTCTATAAATCTTGCCAGAAGGGAGGACCGAGGTTTTTCCTTCTGGCAGAGTTCTGGCTGTGGAAAGAGCCGGGTACTCCTGTTCTGCCTGGCTTCATTCCTTATGATGGTACTGTCCCTTTCCTGCTGTCTGTATGAGGTGGTATCGCTGTGGAAGGCAGAAAAAGTTATGAAGGATATGGCGCCGGTGGCAGCAGCCCACGCAAAATGGGAGAAAGAAAAAGAATGGGAAAAAGCACTGGCTGAGGATCTGAATGCCTGGGAGAAGGGGAGTGGACACTGGCAGAAACGGCTGATTTATCTGTCAGAGGCAGCCGGGACAAACGTGGTGCTTTCCTCTCTGGAGGGGCAGAATGGTGAAATACGCATTCAGGGTACCGCTATGACCGATGAGGAGGCCAGAGCTTTTGCTGATCTCCTGGGGGCGGCCTGGGGAGGCCAGGTGCGGATGGAAAAACTGCGCCGGGAGGAAAACTCGCCGCTGCTGTCATTTTCCATGGTGTTCAGGGAAAAGGGGGAACCACAGGATGGAGGCAATCCGTCGGAAGATAAGGAAGAGCCTTTATAAGGCAGGCAGGCGGGGACTGGTGCTCATGGCCCTGCTGTTTTTGTGCATGACTTTCTGTCTTGGGCAGGTGCAGAGCCGCATGGAGGCTGAGACATTACGGTTGACGCAGGAAGCGGAGAATCTCCGGCAATGGAAGGCGGAGAGAAGTGGAAATTCTATGGAGGAGCCACCCCAATGGGCAAAATCAGGAGAAGAGGATGCCATTCATGGGTTTGAGAAGGCCGGTCTGCATATCCTGTCCAGGGAAGAACAGGAGGAAGAAGAAAAAAATACAGGGAAAATAAGAAAAGAACATATTTTGTTGCATGGGACCTACATACAGCTGCTCCAATCTTTTGATATAATAAAGAGCGAATATAGAGGGGCGTCCTTTACGGTGTTCTCCATAACCCGTGATGACACGGGGCTTTCCATCAAAGGAGAACTGAGGACATTCCGCAGCCGAGGTACATATGAAGAAGAGAAATATCGTCCTCATCGGTCCGATGGGGACAGGGAAGAGCAGAGCGGCGCGGATTCTGGCTGATGGCTTAGGCTGGCAGCTGGCCGATACAGACCGCATCATGGAAAAAGAAACAGGCATGAAAATGGCAGAGTACTGGCGGGTGGCAGGTGCGGAAGAATTTCAGAAGAAAGAGCTTGAAATTATTCGACGTGTAAGGTTTTATCACGAGGCTGTCATTGCTGTCGGTGGAAATTATCCCATGACAGAACAGAAATTTAATTTGCTGCAGCAGTATGGGCTGGTAGTGCTCATGTATGCCCATTCCTTCCGGCTCGCTGAGCGGGTGAAGAAGAAAATAGGGAAGAGGCCCACCATGGACTACAATGACGTGGAGGGGTTTGTCCGCCGCATGCGCCGGAAATGGATGAAATGGAGCGGCCGGGCAGATCTGGTGATAAACACCACCAGTTGTCATCCGGCGCAGTCCGCACTGACTATAGCCAGATTTATTGACAGACATCATATCAAATTCCTGAAGAGGATGAAGAAAAGAAGAAATGGTCACGGTCATTCCGGTCGATAAGGAAGAACGTACAGTTTCTATCTTGACTCTTCATAAGATAAGGAAAGGAGCGGTTAGTTATGAAGACCATTGGTGTGCTTACAAGCGGAGGGGATTCACCGGGAATGAATGCAGCCGTGCGGGGTGTCCTCCGTGCAGCGTTCCATCATGGACTTTCCGTATGTGGCATCCGCCAGGGGTATAAGGGACTTCTCCATGAGGATATTGTGCCGATGAAACCGTACATGGCCGGTGGCATAGTTCACCGTGGCGGTACGATTCTCAAAACGGCCAGATGTCTGGAATTTAAAGAAGAAAATATGCAGAAAAAGGCAGCAGACATTCTGAGAAAGCACCACATTGACGGATTGGTAGTCATTGGCGGTGACGGATCCCTTAAAGGGGCAGAGGCGCTGTATCGTCAGGGGGTTTCTGTGGTCACCCTTCCGGGGACCATTGATAATGATATGCCGGGGACGGATGAGACCATTGGGTTCGACAGTGCGGTGAACACGGTGCTTCAGGCCGTGCATAAGATAAGGGACACAGCATCCTCCCATGACCGGGCGGCTGTGGTGGAAGTTATGGGCCGCCATGCCGGGCACATTGCGCTGGCAGCGGGACTTGCCTGTGGTGCAGAATACATTCTGGTCCCGGAAGTACCGTTCAGCCGGGAAAAGCTGGCGGTGAGTCTGGAAGAACAGATGAAGACCGGACGTACCAACAGCATCGTCATCTGTGCAGAAGGTGCTGATGACGGCCGTGCTCTGGGCATGTGGCTTAAGGAGCGGACAGATATCGATATCTGCATGACCAATCTGGGGTATGTGCAGCGAGGCGGAGAACCTACTGCCAGAGATGCCATCCTGGGCGGTGTGCTCGGAGCGGCAGCTGTGAAAGCGCTCGCTGTTCACGGATATACTCATCATGTGGTAGGCGTGGAACGGAGCCGGGTTATCTATACGCCCTATGAACAGGCGGAAGAAAAGAGACGCACGTTCTCCCGCCCACTGTATGATCTGGCCGCAATGCTGGGGGCGGCGCAGGACGAATTTTCCATTGAGGAAAAATTCTGATTGTTACAGACTGACCGGGTGAAAGGCCGGATTCTGAAAAGGGAAAAAGGCAAAACGCATAAATTCCCCTTGAAATAAGGCTTTTTGTTGACAGTATTAGATTATTTTAATATAATTGGTTCGTTACGGTGTATGAAAAAGCACCACAGCCATGACATAAGCAAGGAGGTGTTAAGCATGGCAAAAGGTAAGATGACTTATCAGCCAAACAACCTTTGGCGTAAACGTACCCACGGTTTCCGCGCTCGTATGAAGACTAAGGCCGGCCGTATCGTGCTCAAGAGAAGAAGAGCTAAGGGTAGAAAAGTATTAAGTGCCTAATGTAGAAGAACGGAAGGAAGACAGGCGGTACACGCTTGATCGCTCTTTCCGTATCCGGCAAAGCAGAGAGTACCGCAGGGTATATGCCCGCGGGAAAAGGTTCACAAACAGAGCAGCGCTTATGTATGTGGCAAAGGCTAAAGACAGACCTGTCCGTATTGGGTTTGTAGCTACCAAACATATTGGCCATGCTTTTGCAAGAAACCGTGCAAAACGCCTGATGAAAGAAGTGTACCGTCTTCATCGGCATGAACTTGCTTCCGGCCATGAAGTTATCATGCTGGCCGGCTCTTTTTTGACCGGCGCTTCTTTTTCAGAAGCGGAAAAGGCCATTCTGGCGTTGTGGCGTAAAGCTGGACTTATGGAGCGTAAGAAATGATGAAGGGCGTATTACTTTCGATGATTCGGTTTTATCGTCTGTTCATTTCGCCCCTGAAGTCTCCCTGCTGCCGGTTCATACCGACATGCAGTGAATACGCGCTGGAAGCAATTCAGAAATATGGAGCAATCAAAGGCAGCTGGCTTGCGGTCAAACGGATTTTAAAATGTCATCCTTTTCATAAGGGTGGCTATGATCCGGTTCCGTAGGCTGCTGCTTTTTTGCTACCGGAAGAATTATCAGTTACAGAGTCTATCGACTCTTCCTCTTCTTTTTGAAATTCAGAAAAGAAGGTATGTTGGGCGGATGAAATTAAGGCCGCACAAGGAGAACATATGAGCCATTTTCAGATTCCGATTTTCAGCACGCTGGTAGGCTGGCTGGCCGACATGATGGCGTGGGCTGTGCAGTTTTTCTATAATCTGACAGCAAGCCTGGGGTTCCCAAGCTACGGTATTGCGATCATTATCCTTACCATCGTCATTAAGGTGCTTCTGCTTCCTTTTGCACTGAAGCAGATTAAATCCATGAAGGGCATGCAGGAAATTCAGCCAAAGGTAGCGGCGCTTCAGAAAAAATATAAGAACGACAGAGCAAAGTTGTCTATTGAAATGCAGAAGCTTTACCGGGAACACAACATTTCCCCGCTGGCAGGATGTCTGCCACTTCTCATTCAGATGCCATTCCTGGTTTCCATTTTTTATGCGCTGCAGGGATTTCAGTATGATTCTGCACATGCCAGCTTCCTCTGGCTGTCCAGCCTGGCATCCAAGGACCCGACCTATGTACTTCCGATTCTGTCCGCAGTAAGTACATGGGCATTGTCTGCACAGACAGCACCGAAGAATGCAGAAGGGCCTCAGAAGATGATGACCTATTTCATGCCTCTCTTCATTGGTTATATTTCCATCAACTTCCCAAGCGGTCTGGTTATTTACTGGGTAGTCAGCAACCTGTTCCAGCTGGCTCAGCAGACTATTGTGTTCCACAAGGATAAGGGCCTGCGCTCAGTAATCAACAATGATTCCCGTGAAAAGAAGGGCGTATTCACCATTCATGCGGATGGAACCCGTGACAACGCACCAAAGGGCAAACGTCAGACACCGAGGGATGGACGCCGGGCTAAGCGGGCTATGCGTAAGGAACTGGAAGAAGCCATTGAAGGTAAGGCAGACAACGACAGTGATTCTAAGGAGTGATACGAATGAAAACGGTAAGGATTACAGCAAAAACTGTAGATGAAGCGGTTGCTGAAGGATTGCGAAAGCTGGGAGCAACCCGCGAAGAGGCCGTTGTCCGTGTCATTGAAGAACCGACAGGCGGTCTGTTCGGATTACTGCGCAAAAAGCCGGCAGTAGTAGAAATTTCTGTGCCGGACCTGGCAGGATCCACTGATATTGCCAAAGAAGCGGCACGCGTAGTCAGTGAAGCCTTCCATGACGTGGAAGAACCGAAGAAGGACGAGGTTCATCAGAAAGAAGAGCCGGTACAGGCAGATTTTCCGAAGGAAGAGCCGGCACCGATGGCAGAACCCGTACTTCCTGGTGAAAAGATAGGGGGACGTACGGCCGGTGAACCGGGGGAAAAACGGCATATAGGTCTGGTTTCCACTCCGGAAGAACAGGAACCGAAAGCAGAAATCAAACCGGCTCCTCAGGAACCGGCGGAACCCGAAACGGTGGAAGCGGAAAAGGCTCCGGAAACAAAGCCGGAAGCAAAGACCAGCCGCAGGGAAAGAGAAGAATTCACCTTCTCTGAAGAAGAACAGAACGAAACGGCAGAAGCAGCCCGTGAATTCCTGAAAGGGGTATTCCAGGCCATGGATCTTAAGATTACCGTGGAAAAGATGCTGAGCCGTGAACAGATTCTGCTGACCCTGCATGGGGAACGTCTGGGCCTCCTCATTGGAAAGCATGGGCAGACCCTGGATGCACTGCAGTATCTTACCAATCTGGCAGCAGGAAAGAAGTATCATCATCATTACTTCATCCTTCTGGATGCGGAAAATTACAGAAGCCGCCGCAGACAGACACTGGAAAATCTGGCAGCCCGCTGTGCAAGTAAGGCTAAACATACCGGTGAACCGGTTAAGCTGGAACCGATGCCGGCCGGGGAACGCAAGATCATCCATATGGCACTGAAAGATGACCCGCTCATCAGCACGGATAGCGAAGGCGAAGTACCGTATCGCTATGTCGTTGTAAAACTGAAATAAATCCTGACAATCCGACCGGCAGACAATCTACCGGCGGATTGTTTTGATATAAGGAGAATTGCGATGAAAAAATGGATAGTTATGCTGGCGCTGGCTGCAATGAGTTTCACTGGCCACGCCTATGCGGCATTTTATGATAATTCGTCACAGTACATGATAGCCAGTGATACGATGGAAGGAAAATTCTATCTGGACCGTTCCTCTATCCGCCAGGAAGAACCGACGGAAAGCAATCCCTGTGCCATCAGCTTTGCCATCCTGTCCGTTCCCAGAAATGGCGGCATGCTGGAGCGCACATGGTATACCGTGTATTACGATAAGGCCAATGAAATAGCGTCCTACCAGGTCATCGGCGCCGATGCTCTGGATGCGGATGGCAACGTATCTGGTGTCATTTCGACCCGCGGTGCCGGGGCCATGAAGCGGGCCATTCCTCTCCGGTCCAATATGTACTATCTGGCCGATGCGTGCTATCTTTATTTTAATCACGAACATTTCTACAGCCGTCTGGCTGATACGAAGTAACCCCGGAGAATGTTTGCAGTAATCTTCGGATATTGCAGGATAAGGTAGGTTTTATGCAGGCAGTCATTATTAATACACTGGCCATTGCCATCGCGTCACTGATTGGGCTCTGCCTCCGGCGAGGTATGCCAAAACGCATAACCGACGCGGTTATGCAGGCACTGGGATTATGTACCATACTCATTGGTATACAGGGAGCGGCAGGGGAAAAACATATCCTGATCCTTATTGTTTCGGTGGTAATCGGAATCCTTATCGGCGAATGGGGAGACTGGGATGGTCATGTGAATCGATGGGCTGAAAAAGTCACTTCACGGTATACGAAATCGGGAGATGCTGCGGGGATTGCCAACGCGTTTATCACCTCCTGCCTCATTATGAATGTAGGGGCCATGGTTATTGTCGGATCTCTGGCAGCCGGGCTGGCAGAAGACTATACCATGCTTTACACTAAGTCCCTGCTTGATTTTGTGAGCGGTATTATGTTAAGTGCTGCCATGGGTATCGGTGTCATGGGATCGGCAGTCTTTACCTTGGTTTTTCAGGGAGGCATTGTCCTGCTGGCTCAATATGTGGCGCCGTTTTGTTCCCCTCTCCTTATTGAGGAATTGTCCCATACGGGAAGTCTTCTCATACTGGCCATTGGGCTTAATATGATAGGTCTTACCCGGTTCAAGGTACTGAATTATGTGCCGGCTCTGGTGGCAATACCATTCGTGCTATGGATATCTCAGATTATTTCTCAATGGCTGGCGTGAATCAGATAAAGCTATAAAATGTGGAGTACATTGCGAAAACGCGATGACTCCACATTTTTTATTTCAGAACTGAATTATCAATAAAACGTAGCCTTATTATACAAAAGGCGGAGATAAATATAGAAAATCAATGATTTTGATATAAAAACAGTCATCTCTTGTAAAATTTGCATGGCAAGCGTTCTTTATGTCGAATTGATATAGAAAATAACCGGATTTTTTCTCATTTACGCGTACCTCGCATATATTTTTATGCTACAATATAAACCATTAAGAATGTATTTATCTGTAATAGTGACTTGTTATGGATAAACGCGTACATTATAAGTTGTGAAAAGAAAGGTGTGTGTACTGGTGAAAAAAATCATAACAGCATTACTTTCCGCACTGACCTTGCTTATGGCCGGTGCACCGGCAGTGTTTGCCAATGAAGGAGTGCATGAACTGGTAGGGCAGACACTTCCTGTATGGAGTGTCATTCCTTTTGTGGGCATGCTGCTTTCTATTGCCATTGTTCCGCTCTTTAAGCCGGAATGGTGGGCAAAACATATGCTGGGTGTGGCAGCAGCCTGGTCTGTAGCCTTCCTGGTGCCATTTGCTATGGCTTACGGTGCAGGGGAAGCTTTTTTCCGACTGCTGGAATCCGTACTTCTTGACTATGTTCCGTTTATCGTCCTGCTCCTTGGTCTGTTCGTAGTAGCCGGAGGTATTGCCGTCAAAGGGTCACTGGCAGGGACCTCCAAGGTGAACACCCTGCTCCTTTTTATCGGGACATTCCTGGCCAGCTGGATTGGAACCACCGGTGCGGCAATAATTATGATACGCCCGATTATCCGTGCCAATGAATGGCGTAAGAATAAAGTACATGTCATCGTGTTCTTTATCTTCCTGGTAGCCAATATGGGTGGCTGCCTCACGCCGCTGGGCGATCCGCCACTGTTCATGGGCTTCCAGCGCGGCGTTCCTTTTGCCTGGACATTCCATATGCTGCCAATTCTGGCATTGAATCTGGTTATTCTCTTTACGGTATTCTTCCTTATCGATCACCGTATGTATAAGAAAGAACTAGCTGCCGGCCGTTCTCCGGATACCGGGGATGTAAAGGAACCTATCCGCATTGAAGGGGCACACAACCTGATTTACATCGCACTCATTATCATCGGCGTAGTATCCAATGGTCTGCTTCCGAAGATGTTCCCTGCCTTTGCCAATGGCGCAGGCATTCCGGTATATGATGAAATCGTATTCCCTTATGCCACCCTGGTGGAAATCATTATCATTCTGGGTGCTGCCTTCCTGTCCATGAAGACTACCAGCAAGGCGGTAAGAGAAACCAATAATTTCTCTTTTGAACCGATTGAAGAAGTAGCCAAGCTGTTTATCGGTATCTTCGTAACCATGATTCCGGCACTGATTATGCTGAAGGTTCACGGCGCTCAGCTGGGATTGTCCAAGCCATGGGAAATGTTCTGGGCAACCGGTATGCTCTCCTCCTTCCTGGACAATACACCGACCTATCTGGTATTCCTCCAGACAGCTGGTGCACTGGGTGAAGCAGTAGGTATTCATACTACGGTAGGTATTGTTTCCCAGGTTATGCTGGAAGCTATTTCCGCAGGTGCTGTATTTATGGGCGCTAACACCTATATCGGCAATGCACCAAACTTCATGGTTAAGTCCATCGCTGAACAGGATGGAATCAAGATGCCAAGCTTCTTTGGCTACATGGTATGGTCCAACTCCATTCTGATTCCTGTATTCATTATCGATACCCTGGTATTCTTCCTGGTATAAGATACGTATAAAGAAACTGTGAGAAATGAGAAATCGTTTTTCACAGTTTCTTTTTATTTGTCTGAAAGCAGAAAGACAGGTTACAATGAATCAAAGATTTTCATCCAAAGAAAGGAGAGTCTATGGGAATAGAAATATCTTCTCATTTTTCATACAGGAAGCTGATGCGCTTCGTTTTCCCATCCATTGCCACCATGATATTTCTGTCAACATACAGTATCATTGATGGTTTCTTTGTTTCCAACTATGTAGGAGACAGGGCGTTTGCAGCGATTAATCTCATATTTCCTGCCCTTGGTATTTTTGGTTGTGTGGGGGCGGTCATTGGGGCCGGGGGCAGTGCGCTTATTGGTAAGCGGCTGGGGCAGCAGAGGATAGAGGAGGCCTGTTCCCTGTTTTCCTCGCTTTCTCTGGCTGGACTGGCCATAGGGTTTGTTCTGGCAGCCTGTGCCTGGTGCGTTATGCCCTGGATTGCATCCGGCATGGGAGCTGAGGGGGAAATGCTCAGAGAAAGTGTTTTTTACGGGCGAATCCTGCTGATTTCATTTCCTATGCATCTGCTGCAGCGCATTTATCATTCCTTTGCGGTGACGGCAGGAAAACCGCCGCTGGCATTCTGGACTAATGTAGCATCCGGTGTGATTAATCTGGCATTTGATTATCTGTTCATCGTATGCTTTGGCTGGGCTGTGGCCGGGGCTGCATGGGCTACCGTGCTTGCGGAATTTACCGGCGGATTGCTTCCGGTTCTTTATTTCATTTTTCACCGGGATGGGGTTCTTCATCTGGGATACCCCCGGTTAAGACTGGGGGATTTCCTGAAGGTGTGCAGTAATGGGATTTCTCAGTTCCTTACCGGGGTGTCCATGTCCTTTCTGGCTATGGTTTACAACTATCAGCTTCTTCGCTTTGTGGGAGAAAAAGGGGTGGCAGCCTTCGGGGTCATCATGTATATTTCCTTTGTATTTGAATCGGCCTATCTGGGGTATGCCCAGGGGATTGCTCCGCTTATCAGTTATAACTACGGGGCTGACAATCGGAAAGAACTGGGGAATGTTTTCAGAAAGAGCCTTATGTTTTATGCTGTAACTGGTGCACTGGTCACCATAGGATCGCTTGTGTTTGCGTCATCGCTGGCCTGGCTGTTCACGGGATACAGCCAGGAACTCTATGTCCTTACACTACATGGTCTGCGTTTGTATGCCCTGTCCTTTACCATCAGTGGTTTTCCAATCTTTGCAGCGTCCTTCTTTACGGCACTTAATAATGGTCCGGTGGCAGCGGAAATTTCCGTATGTCAGTCCATCCTTTTCGAATTGATTGCCGTGGTCATGCTTCCACTGATTCTGGGCGTTGATGGTATCTGGGTTTCTGTGGATGCAGCCAACGTGGCGGCTGTCATTCTCTCCGTATATTTCTGGAAGAGGTATCAGCCAAGATATGGATATTAAAAAACACAATGTAACTATTGACATTATATGATACATCGAGTATATTAGATGTAACAAAACAAGTTACATTATGTTTATATAAAAGGAGACTATTATGAATATCACAGTATTTGGCAAGGGAAACATGGGCAAGGCTATTGGCGCAAATTTTGAAAAGGCTGGTAATCAGGTAACTTATGCAGGCCGCGATTTCAAGGATGTCCTGGGAGACATGGTTGTACTGGCTGTTCCTTATGGGGCCGTGGATGCCATCATCAGTGCACATGCAGATGAATTGAAAGGAAAAATCGTTATTGATATTACCAATCCGGTAAACTTTGACACCTTCGATTCCCTGGTTGTGCCGGCCGATTCCTCTGCAGCACAGGAAATTCAGAAGAAACTTCCGGAAAGCGTTGTAGTCAAGGCATTTAATACTACCTTTGCGGCAACTCTGGCGTCGGGTCAGGTAGGTGGCAAGGAACCGACCGTCGTATTGGTTGCTTCCGATGATGCAGAGGCTAAGCAGAAGGTAAAAGATGCTCTGGATGGAAGCCCGCTGTCCGTACTGGATGCCGGCGCACTGAAGAGAGCCAGAGAACTGGAAGCTATGGGATTCCTTCAGATTTCCATGGCTGCCCGTAAACAGTTCGGCTGGACCGGTGGATTTGCTGTAATAAAATAAGATCAGGTATGAGAATTGAGGCTTGAGGTTAGAGAAAAACCGCAAACATGGTGCAGAATTACCTTCAGGTGCGAAAACCAGGAAGGTTTTCTTTAGACTAAATCAAAAGGTAAAAATGGACATCCAAAAAACGGGATGTCCATTTTTATCGTGCATCCGGCATAGGCGCACCATAAGGGAAAAGCTCCCGGGACAACCGGTAGTGGGAAGGTTATAGCTGAATACCAAGAGGCTCCATCTGAAGTCTGAATCATCAGATGGGATATCCTTTACAAGGGACCGCTATCCGGAGAACCCTTCCCCATGCAGAAGCAGTGCTTCCGCATAGCCCTGTGAGCCTTTTGCTCACACATCCCTACGCCAAAGGGGTATAGCCCATGCGCGTTAGCTCATCATTGCATCTTTTCCTCTAACCTCAGACCTTTCTTTTCCGACATGCGTCTGGGAAAGATCAGTCTCCTTTCATCGAGATATGGCCCCTAATGCCAATGGCTTGTCGTTATTGGCTTCATTCCGCAATCCCTGAAATTCGTCAGAATTCTTTATTATAGGAAACCGGATCTGCTTTAAAGCTGGATTCAGTACATTAATGGTTCTCCGCTGTACTTCATATGCAGAGGTTCTGCAGCTGTATTGAGTGAGGCGGAGGTGCATTCTGTGCAAAAGGTGCTCTGTAATTTTGAGTCAGGCCGGGATGCAGAGGTCGATGACAGAGGGGAAATAACTTTTCAGGCTATATATAGAAATAAGTTGGGGAAGGATTTTTTCTATATTTTCTATAAGAGGATAGGGCAATAAATAAACACAAGGGCAATGCATATCCAAGGAATGAGACGCAGGAGATTCGTAAAAAAGGTATTCTGTAATTTCGAGTCAGACTTTCGTTTTGACAAGGAGCCAATGTAGTTCGGTTTCTCCGCTGTACTTCGTACGCAGAGGTTCTGCAACTGTATTGAGCGAGGCGGAGATGGATTCTGTGTAAAAGGTATTCTGTAATTTTGAGTCAGGCCGGGATGCAGAGGTTGTTCTGGCGTGAAGAATCACTTCCTGGGCTGTATGTACAGAATGCGCCCAGGAAGTGATTTTTCGCGCTGGAACAAGATATGCGCCCGGACCGACCAAAATTTTGGTATCATAAAATTTTTTCATTCTGGTTATTATCATATTACCAGAATGGCGTTATATTATAGATAAACCAATTATAAAGAAAATAAACTGCCTGTTGAAAGGAAGGATAGGGAATGCATATCAAATTTACACCGAAAGATATCTGCCTGATTGCTGTGCTGGCGGCTATTGTGTTTGTTATGACTGTGGTACCGCGGGTACCAATTCCTCTGGGATATGCTCACCTGGGGGATGCAGCTATTATGCTGGCTGCTTATTATGGGGGTAAGAAAAACGGAGCCCTGGCTTCGGCGCTGGGATCCGCTTTGTCTGACTTTATCGGAGGATATCCGATATGGATTATTCCGACATTGATTATCAAGTACATGATGGGCCGCTGCGCTGCGGTAGATGCGCCATTCTTTTCCTGGCGCACGGCGCTGGGATTCTTCCTCTCGGCTGTATGGCTTGTGGTTGGATATACACTGGCAGGAGCTGTTCTCTACGGCTCTCTGGCGGCAGGCCTTACCTCGACACCGGGCCTTATTGCAGAAGCAGTAGTGAATATGGCGGCAGCATTTGGTGTAGGAGCTCTTCTTGAAAAGGCGAATTTCAGAAAACTTATTAAATAAGGCTGTTTTTTCTGGAATGGTTAAATTTTGAACTTTTGGATGTATTGAAGTAAAATATATAAGGAGTTTATTTTTATATCGTGGACTGGAAACAGTCCAGTACATAGAAGGAGAGGTTATCATTATGGATATTCAGGAATTGGCAAACCAGGCTGTACGGTCTTTCAGAGAATTGATTGATGGTGCACATTTCCGCCCGGGCAGTCTGATTGTCATTGGCGGTTCTTCCAGTGAAATTCATGGCGGACGCATTGGTAAGGATAGCCAGAATGATATTGGCAGAGAAGTGGTTAAGGCGCTGATGAAGGTAGCAGAAGCAGAAGACCTGGAACTGGCATTCCAGTGCTGTGAACATCTGAACCGTGCCCTGGTTGTAGAAAGAGTAACAATGGAACGCCGGGGTCTGCAGGAAGTGACTGTGGTTCCGTGGCTCCATGCAGGCGGTGCATTCTCTACCAATGCTTATTATCACATGGAAGATCCGGTAGTAGTAGAAGAAGTGGAAGCTGATGGTGGTCTGGATATTGGTCTGACCATGATTGGCATGCACCTCAAGAGAGTGGCTGTTCCGGTTCATCTGACCAACAATCATGTAGGTTATGCAATGGTTATTGGTGCTAAGACCAGACCACCGCTGATTGGCGGAGTACGTGCTCACTACACCAGAGAAAGATAAGGACAGATACTGAAAAGTAAACACCTCTTTCAGAGGATGGGACGAAACGATATATGGTTTTATCCCATCCTCTTTGGGTTGTATGGCCGGTTTGTCAGGTGACGTGGGAAAACATACAGCCACATATTATGGGTATGCGTTGGTTTCGCGCAGAAAACGATTCATGCCGGTTGTTCAGGAGCAGTTTTATGAAAAGACAGAGACGAGCGGCACTGGTAAATGATATTACCGGATTTGGCCGCTGTTCCATAACGGTGGAATTACCCATCGTTTCCGCATTGAAGGTGGAAGCCTGCCCGTTTCCTACGGCACTTCTTTCTGTGCATACCGCCTTTCCTAATCCTTTTATCCGGGATGAGACATCCATCATGCGGCCTTATATGGAGAACTGGAAGGAACACGGGGTGGAATTTGAAGGGATTTCTACGGGATTTCTTGGGTCAGAGGCACAGGTGGACATTGTGTCAGACTTTATTCACCTGTTTAAAAAGAAGGATACTCTCGTTATTGTAGATCCGGTTATGGGAGACTGGGGTAAACTTTATGCATCGTATTCGCCGGCGCTTTCTGAAAAGATGAAGCAGCTGCTGCCTTTAGCCGATGTGATTACGCCTAATCTGACGGAGGCATCCCGTCTGCTGGGTATTCCCTGTCCGGGGAATCGGGACCTGACTGACCAGGAACTGGAAGAAATTGCCGGAGCCCTTTCAGAAAAGGGGCCGTCTCAGGTAGTGATTACCGGAATTTCCAAGAAGGAGAATGTTGGAAATTATGTGTTTGAGCGAGGCAGGCCATCAGCATATATCGGAAGCCGTCGGGTAGGCGGAGAACGAAGCGGTACAGGGGACGTATTTACAGGCATCCTTACCGGATGTCTTGTCCGCGGTGACGCCCTCATACCGACAGTACGGAAGGCAGCTGATTTTATTTCCCGTGCATTGGCTTACACGGCAGAGCAGGATATACCACCGGCCTGCGGTATTGCCTTTGAACAGTTTCTTACCGAACTCTGATTTTCTGTATACAGTAAATAAAATATCCGGAAGGATGACGATGTAATTCTGTCATCCTTCCGGATATTTTTGTGCGTAATAACCCATGCACGAATATCAGGTGAGCGTCCACGGAGTGTTTCTTTCTTCCCTGATTTTTCGGAGCTGAGTCATTATTTTAGCACAGTCTTCTTTGCAGCCGTGTTTGACGAACCAGGAAAACTCACGGATTAATTCCCATTCATCGTCGTAAGCACGGAGCTGATGCTGTTTGCGCACGCCCTGTAATTTTTTCGGACGGCCGGCACCCGGACGGGCACCTCCGCGGTTGGTTTTCTTTATACTGCTCATACTATTACCTCTGGACATTTTACCTGAAACTGGCTGGCAGTCATATTCTCTGCCAGAAGTGGAACATACTTCATTTCCACTGAATCTTGCCTTACAGGGACTGTCAATAAGGTTTAACATTTTGCAAAACAACAGCTAAATAATTCATACATGCCCTGTTAAGCATATGCTTTAATAAAAAACCAAAGCATTTAGTACGTATAATACCATAAACTTACAGGTTTGTCATTAAAAAATGGGGTTCTTTGTGTAAAAAATCTCCCATTAGGAAAATAGAAGAAAATCAAAAAGAGCTGTGAAAAGATAAGAAGTTATTCTTTCACAGCCCCATGTTGTGGGAAAATAAAAAATCAGTGCCGGGCTTTACGTATTCGGCGATAGAGTTCAGAAAATAATTCTTCTGCCAGATAGGCATAGCAGAACGCATCGATAATAAATATTACAGCCAGCATGGCGGCGCCGGCAGTGGAAAACATGGCGCGTTCCGGATTAGGGTCATACCCCAGTACAGAGGAGAGTGGGCGCCAGATCCACTGCATAAATGTGATGAGACGTGTCAGTACGGAAGACAGGGCATCGGAAATACCCAGTACATAAATGGAAAATACAATTTTGTACGTCATTTCCACCACATAAGCCAGTGCGGTCAGGGCAATGATTTTTCCTGCAGTCCACTGCTTTCTCGTGCCATAGCCAAGGGCCAGCCCCAGAGCGCCGGCATAGACAGCGGTGGTCAGCCCGATTTCCGGACCACCCAGGATGGTGACCACCAGGATGACGGCCAGGGAGGATCCGAGGCCCCATTTCATGCCATGCTGGGCAGTGATGATTGCCAGGGGAGCCGGAGCAGCAATCATGGTAATAAAGACAAGGAAAGGAAGTATAAGTTTAAGCAGCACCAGAATGGAAGCAATCGCCACGGCGGCTGCCGCTTCGGTGAGATATTGTGTGCGTTTAACAGTTTTATTCATGGGTAGTATGTAACCTCGTAAAAGAAGTGACCATGTCTTCTTTTTCTTTCTTGCTCAGATGTTTGATTCGAACTTCCAGACTGCGTGCGTCATGTTCCGATGAAAATTTCTGGTACCACACCAGACACACCGGAAGGCGGGAACGGGTGTAACGGGCACCTTTTCCCCGGTTATGCACAGATACACGGTGTGAGAGGTCTGTAGTGAATCCCGTATACAGTGAATTGTCAAAGCATCTCACCATATAGGTATAATAGCTTTTTTCTTCTGTCATTACAGGACCTCCTTGCTGTTTATCTACTATAGCATAAGACGGGGATGAGCGTCAGTCAGATTTAAGAGATTTGAAGAGGATGACCGGGAAATCGTTTTCATCCTGGTGGAAATGGGACAATGGAGGGAGAGAGTATGGGAATGGAAATTTACCGGCAGTATACTATATTATCTGCAGTTTATGATATAATAAAGCGACGACATTTGAACGGATTTGTAATTTATATAAGACAGATAAAGGATAAAGCCAGATGCGGTCGTTTAACGGGCTTTATTTCTTTTTGTCATGTAACCTGAATTTAAGGAGGTTATTTTGGTTAAAGAAAAAACCAGTCATACACCGGCAGAAGCTAAAGAAGCACAGCCGGTTGAAAAGGCAGTAAAAACAGCAAAAACAGCAAAGACAACAAAGACAGCGGAAACTAAGAGAAGGACATCCCGGAAGGGAACCGGAACATCCGGACGGGCAGTAGGAAGCCGGCGCAGTGGTACAAGAAAGCCTGCTGAGGGAAAGACCCAGAGACGAACTGCTAAACCGCATGCACATCAGAACCATAAGGAAGAAGCGGTTGTAGAAAACGCTGTTGTAACCGCAGGCAAGGAAGCGGAAACCAGACAGCCCCGCACAAGAGGCAGAAAGTCCACCCGCCCGAAACTGAGAATTATTCCTCTGGGAGGCCTTGGGGAAATCGGTAAGAACATGACCGTTTTTGAATATGGCGATGAAATCGTCGTACTCGATGCCGGACTGGCTTTCCCGGAAGAAGATCTGCTGGGCATTGATATTGTTATTCCGGACTTCACCTATCTGATTGAAAATAAAGAAAAGGTTAAGGCTATTGTCATCACTCATGGCCACGAAGACCATATCGGGTCTTTGTCTTACCTGCTCAGAGAAGTCAATGCGCCGGTATATGCCACTAAACTGACCATCGGTCTGATTGAAGGTAAGCTGGAAGAAGCCCAAATCAAGGGCGACCTGAACGTAGTACACCCAGGGGATGAATTCCGTATTGGGGCATTCAAGATTGGATTCTTCCATGTATGTCATTCCATTCCAGGGGCCTGCGGCATTTATTTCCGCACACCGGTAGGAACGGTAGTACATACCGGGGACTTCAAGTTCGATAACAATCCGGTGGATGGCGAACCGATGGATATCTACAAGATTGCTGAACTGGGGCATAAGGGGGTACTGGCTCTCCTGGCGGACTCCACCAATGCTACCCGGCCTGGTTCCACACCGTCTGAATCGGTTATCGTGGACTCTCTGCATGAGCAGGTAGCCAAAGCCAGAGGCCGTATTATTCTGGCAACCTTTGCATCCAATGTTTCTCGTATTCAGATGGCTATGGATGCCGCCATGGCATTTGACCGCAAGGTCTGTGTATTTGGACGCTCCATGGTCAACGTCGTTAAGATTGCCAGAGAACTGGGATATCTCAAGGTGCCGGATTCTCTGCTTATTGATCCGGAAGAGCTTTCCCGGTACAGCGATAACCGCCTGATGATTCTCACGACAGGGAGTCAGGGCGAACCGATGGCGGGCCTGTCCCGTATGGCGGCCGGAAGCCACCGTCAGGTACAGATTCATGCCGGGGATACGGTTATCATTTCCGCATCTCCGATTCCGGGCAATGAAATCGGCGTAGGCAGAACCATTGATGCACTCATGAAACTGGGAGCGCATGTGGTTTCCAGTGAAAACGCAAAAGTACACGTATCTGGACACGGGGCAAGGGAAGACCTGAAGGCTATGCTGGCCCTGGTTAAGCCGAAATTCTTTATTCCGGTTCACGGGGAATACCGTATGCTCTGCAGCCATAAGGAACTGGCTATTGGACTGGGGATTCCGAAAGACCATGTCTTTGTCGGAGAAAACGGATCCGTATTTGAACTGACAAACCGCAGCTGCCATGAAGCAGGCAAGGTTACTGCCGGACCGGTATATGTAGATGGTCTGGGAGTAGGCGATGTAGGGAATATTGTTATTCGCGACCGCCAGCAGCTGTCCAATGATGGTGTGGTCATCGTAGTCATTGCACTGGAAAAGAATAGCAATCAGGTGGCAGCCGGCCCGGATATTGTGTCCCGCGGTTTCGTTTATGTACGGGACAGAGAAGATATGATGAGCGGAGCCACTGACCGGGTGGAAATGCTTCTTGACCGCATGGCATCCGAAGGGGTAACCGAATGGTCTCAGATTAAGACACAGATTCGTGATACTCTGGGACGTTACTTCTATGAAAAGACCAAGCGCCGTCCGATGATTCTTCCGATTATTCAGGAAGTACGCTGACAGGCGAAATAAATAACTGAAAAAGGGCCGTGATAAACGTGAAGTCGTTTTCATGGCTCTTTTTTACAGGAGGCAGGGGGAAAGCGGTTTTCCGTCTGCAGACGGAACTGTTTTCACTGCCGATATGATTCATATGTATGAGTACGGAGGAAGATTGCGTATGTCCCCTTTATTTAGTAATCGTCAGAGCCGGGCAGGGACTCTGGTGACCGCATCTATGTGCACAGCGATTGCTGTGGTATTCTCTGTCATAGGATTGTATATTCCTGTCTTTTCCACCCTTGTGTTCCTCATTGTGCCTATTCCTATTGCCTATATGTGCCTTATGGGGAATATGAAATGGGGTGTGGCTGTATGTGTGGCAGTACTCCTTCTGGACAGTCTTCTTTTTGGGGTCATGTCAGGAGCCTTTGCTTCCTCAGTATTCTGTCTGTTGGGGCTTACGCTGGGATATGGATACAGAAAAAAGTATTCTGCAGCTACCATCCTGGCGCTGGGCACTCTGGTATCTGCCGCTGTCTTTGGCGCGCAGGTATTCTTTGCCTCTGCCTTCATGGGATTTGATCCTTCCCTGTTTGCAGGGAAGGTCACTCCGGATATGCAGCAGCAGATGGATTCCATGCTTTCCGCCGTATACAGCGGAAAAGAACTGGAAGCTGCCCGGGCGCAGTCCGGCCCTATGCTGGAAATGGTGATACGGGCGATTCCATTCTCTCTGTTTCTGGTATCTCTTTTTGAGGCCTGGGCCCCCATGCTTCTTTGCCGGATTATTTTTCGCCGGCTGGGCATTTATGATATTCCTTACTTTCAGCCATTCAGAGAATGGCAGATTCCTGTGGCTGTCATTTACATCTACATCGGGGTAGTGGTACTTAAACTGGCCCTTCAGGGACTGGGCATTACCTCTGTCATGTGGGATACTATGATACTCAATGTATCCCTGGTCTGCATGTGGATGCTCTGGCTTCAGGGGATATCATTCCTCTGGTGGTGCCGGGAATACAAACCCAAATGGGGATCCTGGCGCTGGCCGGTACTTATAGCCAGCTTTCTGATTCCACTGGTCAACTATGCAGTGGCCGGTCTGGGGGCATGGGACATGCTCACCGGATACAGAAAAAATACAGAACAAGGTCAATAATGAAAATGAACATCCCGGAGAGATATGTATATACCTCTTCCGGGATGTTCGCGTATTCTGAACAGGGTTTATGCACCACTTTTTATTATTTTTCAGGGATTATAGAACATATATCCACAAAAGCAGAGCTTCTTTTTTCGTTTCCTTCCCACATTGTGTATAATAGGGATAACGGCTATTATGAGCCGGGAAGAGACATACGACGTGGAAAGCAGGAAATTTCTGCGTATCAGGGAGGTACGTATGCTTAGCGAAATATGGATATACAAGAAAAATGAAAAGATATTTCTTGTTACGTTGTTTCTCCTGCTCGTAGTTATTGGTTGTCTGAACTGGATGCTCGGACTGCTTACAGCTATAGTTATCATTGGTTTTGTTATCGTTATCGAAAAAAATGATTACAAGCAGGAATGTATTCTTCTCAATTATCTTGACGAGTTGTCGGCTGGCGTAGAGGCAGGGACAATTTACGCAGTAAAGAATCTGCCGCTTGGCATCTCACTTATGGATGAGAAACGTCAGTTTGTATGGGCCAATGGAGTTTTCCGCTCCTGGCTTAAAGCGGATATTGAAGAAGATAATCTGTTTAAAGATGTATTCTCAGGCGTGCGAATCAGCAAAATCTGGGGGAAGACCGGATGGTTTGATTACAGTCTTGATGAAGAATACTATCGTGTGTTTTACAAGTTTATTCCGCCATCGAAAGAAAACGGGGCGGCATTCATGGCCTTTTATCTGGTAGACCGGACAGCCATGCAGCAGCAGATACAGGCATGCAAAGAAGCCATGCCGGTATTCGGACTTATCCGGGTAGATAATGTGGCAGAAGCTACCCAGAATATGACCGATGTGGAAAAATCCAATATTCTGTCAGAGGTGGATGAAGTTATCCTCTCGGAATTTATTTCCCGGGATGCATTTATTAAGCGATACAGCTCGACGGAATTTGTCATCTGCATGTCCAGAAAAGCATTGAAGGACTGCATGAACGACAATTTTAACATACTGGATAAGGTGCGCGATATTCATACAGTAAACCGTATTCCAGTAACCATTTCCATTGGTATTGTAAAGTGCGAAGGTACATTTGCCAAACAGTTTGAAATGGCGCAGACGGCACTGGATCTGGCACTGGGGCGTGGCGGCGACCAGGCGATTGTCCGTGTGGACAAGGATGTAAAGGCCTTTGGAGGCCGCTCTTCCACATCCGTCAGCTCTACCCGTGTCCGCGTCCGTGTAGTGGCTCAGGCACTCAGGGAAATCATCCAGGAATCCGACCGGGTGTTCGTCATGGGGCACGGGCATGAGGACTATGATGCCATTGGTGCAGCTGTAGGGGTGACCCATCTGGCCAAGGCGTCTGGAAAACCGGTAAATATCGTCCTTTCAGCCTATGAAGACACATCCCATAAGATGATTAATGCACTGGATGCGGATAAGGAAATGGGCCCAATGCTGATGACGGAAAAGACAGCTCTGAATATCATCACTGACAAGAGCGTCCTCTTCATCGTGGATACCCATGTACCGCAGGTTGTTGCAGCACCGGAACTGCTCCGTGCAGCCAAGAAGAGAGTGGTTATTGACCATCATCGCAGAAATGCATCGATTATTTCTCCGACCCTGCTTACGTATATGGAACCATCGGCTTCATCGGCATCTGAACTGGTGAGTGAGCTCATTCAGTACTATGGTGGAGACAGGGATCTGACTACGCTGGAGGCTTCCTGCCTCTATGCAGGGCTGGTTGTTGATACAAAGAATTTCTCTGTACAGACCAGTGTACGCACATTTGATGCGGCCAGCTTCCTCAGACGAAGTGGTGCGGATGCAAAACTTGTACGCGCCCTGTTTGCAGTTAATGTAGAAACTGTTAGAATTAAGTCAGAGATTATGGCGCATCTCAAAACGGTGGATGGGTACATGGTCTTTGCCGAATGCCCGGCAGGTACTGAGCAGGCGCAGATTATTGCCGGACAGGTAGCTGACTATCTGGTTACAGTGGAAGGAATCCATGCAAGTTTTCTCTTCTATCATGTTGAGGAGGGGGTTACCAGTATTTCGGCACGAAGCGATGGAACGGTTAATGTACAGGTGGTTATGGAAGCTCTCGGCGGCGGTGGACATCTCACGGTATCCGGAGCACAGATCAGCGGTGACATGACCATAGAAGCGGCTACTCAGAAGATAGTGGAGGAAGTCCGCAAACAAATTAAGGAGGCATAATTATGAAAGTAGTACTTTTACAGGATGTAAAGAAACTGGGTAAGCGCGGTGACGTTATCGAAGTATCTTCCGGCTATGGCCGCAATGTACTGATTCGTCAGGGACTGGCTGTGGAAGGAACCAAGGCTAATCTCAATACAGCACATCAGCGCCAGGAATCCAAAGAATTCAAGTCCCAGGTAGCAGCCGATGAAGCAGAAATCATGGCTTCTCAGCTTAAGAAGGTTGAACTGGTTATCAAAGTGCAGACAGGGGAAGACGGAAGAGTATTCGGCAGCGTTACCGCCCGTGATATTTCTGAAGCCCTTAAACAGCAGTACAAGTTCGACTTCGATAAGAAGAAGATTATGCTGGATCAGCCAATCAAGGCTGTGGGTGAATATGATGTAGACCTCTGGGTACACCCGAAGGTTAAAGGCACCATTCACGTATCTGTAGTAGCTGAATAAACCGGCGAAAGCAGACTGGCAACAAATGTCGGAAAGCGTATACCTTTATGATTTACGCTGTGGTTGTATAAAATAAACAAGGAGCCAGGGATTTTCCTGACTCCTTTTTGCATGCAGAAAAGGCGGATACGAGAATTAAGTATGCGGAACCTGAGACGATAGGCAGACAGTAAAGCGTTAACTTTGCAAAGGCAGTGTACAGGGAAAAAATAAAATAAAAGGAGAAGAAGGCCATCCTTCTTCTCCTGATCGGTCTGGTGCGAGCGGAGGGACTCGAACCCTCATGCACGAGGCGTCAGATCCTAAATCTGGTGCGTATACCAGTTTCGCCACGCTCGCATATACTTGTTAATTATAGACAATGACAGAAGAAAACGTCAAGACAGATTTCGGATATAAGTAGTATAAAGATGTAGCTTTATTTGCGGACTTACTTTGTCTATTTTAATTACTATGGCCATTTGATATAATGAAAAGCAAGGGGACTTCCCTTCCTTTACATTTTCAGAAGGAGTGACTCATATGGAATTCTATCGTTCTAACAAAAATGACCGTATCAGCGTATTTGTAAGCACTCTCGGCCGTCCGGCAGGAGAAGGTGCAGATGAAGTATTAACTGCCAACACGGTGGATGCAGCCAGAGAAAAGCATGTTCCGTTAGTAGAAAGAAGCGGCAATGAAGTGGTTGTCACTGTAGGTGAAGTAATCCATCCTATGACAGAAGCACACTATATTATGTGGATTGCCCTGGAAACCAGCGAAGGCTTCCATGTAAAGAACCTGGCACCTGGTGAAGTACCAACCGCAACCTTTGCCCTCACGGATGGCGAAGAACCAGTAGCTGCATATGAATACTGCAACCTCCACGGACTCTGGAAGAAAGAAATCTGAGAGGTTTCCTTTCAGATAATAGATGAGCAGAGCTCATAGACTGCTGCAGGATGCAGGTGGTCAGGCACGGAAATCAGAAAGGATTTCTTCGGACATCTGAAAGGATATGATAAAACGGCTTTCCGATATTTATGGAAAGCCGTTTTATCATGCTTTTATAGAAATTTATGGTTCTTCACGCTTTTTTGTGGGATAAAAATAATAACATATAAAATTGGCATTG
>OHAG01000498.1_pt1 | contig 31827 bp, 28 predicted proteins | sample 1577081 | NCBI WGS metagenome assembly OHAG01 (sample SAMEA3541513, study PRJEB24748) | human gut metagenome | biome: human gut; feature: human-associated habitat; material: faeces | place: China | collected 2012
ACATCCGTATGTTTTCCTTTGTTCTAACAAAGTGGATTCTACTTTCCACCATCTGGCGAGCCAGACGATCAGATGGTTCAGACGGTCAGACCGGAAGCCTTCTCGGCTTCCTTTCAGACTAAAAGAACTCAGAACATTTGCATGCTTTCCTGTATTCCAACAAAGAGGAAGGAATGACGGGTATATGATATGTCTTTTCTCCTCGTCACTCGCTTACTCAATTCTCAGATCTGTTTTTTCCCTCCAGCACTTCCAGACGGAACTGGCTTTCGTCGTCGCCTTCTTCGGCGGCTTCTTTATAGAGGGTTCGTGCTTTTTCCATGTCTTCCAGCAATCCACCAAGGCCTTTTTCGTAGAAGTAACCTAAGGCGCCTTTGGCCAGGGTATTTCCCATTTCGGCGGCCCGCTGGTACCACAGGGCGGCTTTCTGTTCATCGGAAGGAATGCCTATTCCATTTTCTGCGATGAGTGCCAGGCGGTAGGCGGCATCGGAGGATCCGTCTTTCCATGCCTTCTTCAAGAGTGAAAGGCCTTTTTCCCTGTCCATAGCGGTGCCTATACCGTCGTACCAGGCGCATCCCAGCTGATATTCGCTGTAGTGGTCGTGGCCTGCTGCCGCTGCCTTGCTGTAGAAGGCAAAGGCTCTGGCGTCATTCTTGTCTACCAGAATCCCTTCCTGGCACAGGTCGCCCATCTTTTCCAGAGCATACCAGTAACCCATAGCACAGGCCTGGGAAAGGAGGTGGATACCTTCTTCAAAATTAATCATAATGCCGCCGGACAGATACATATCGGCCAGCTCCACTTTGGCAAAACAGTCATTGTCTTCTGCCATGGCACGGGCTTTTGGAAAAGCATCCTTAAGCAGGTGATATCGGTCATCCATACCCAGCCAGCGTGCGGCGGCCAGGGTGGCCAGGGAATCTCCTGCCTTCTGTCCCTTTTCAAACCATGCGGCCGCCTTATCTTCATCCTGCGCGGTATGGCCCAGTCCATGTTCCAGAATAAAGCCCAGGAAATACATAGCCCGGCCATTTCCATTTTCTGCCTCTTTTGAAAACAGAGCCAGGGCTTCGTCCGCCTGCCCGTTAAAAAGTAATTTTTCTGCCTGCTGCATGACACCCTCACACGTTCCAGTCATGAATAAGCCGTTCAGCCATATTTTCCGGATTCTTCAGGTACATCTGCGCAGGAATATATCCCATCTGCGCCGCCAGACGGATTTTAATCATCCCCTGTTTTTCGTCCTGTTTTGTACCACATCCGGACATCTGCAGAAATCCTGCTGCAAATACTCCGGCCGGATAATTTCTGAGGCAGGCCCGGCTGACAGCTGCCCATGTCTTTTCTTTTTCCCCGCGGGAGGCATACACTTTGCCCAGGCGGTAGCTGGCTTCCCCGTTGCCTTTTTCATCGGCCAGGCGGAGCCATTCCATCGCCTTTGCCTCGGATTCTTCATTACCTGTATCCCGCGGATATCCATTGGCCAGCCGCATAGCTGCCGCCGGATTGCCGAGGGAGTACGCCCGTTCATAGTGATGAACCGCCTTATTCCATGCCGGCTCGGTTCCCCATCCGGCTTCATAGCATTCGCCCAGATAGAATTCTCCATCAGGAACTCCCATGAGCGCCAGATGATTGGCCTGATTGAACACATCCCTGCGGGATTCCCTGTCTTCCTTCAGCCGTTCTGTCTGGAGCAGACGGAGGCGTGCCAGCCAGTAATCCTGCGAAGCCGCACGGCGGAGCCAGGAAAGAGACTCCTCTGCATCCTTTTCTGTACCTGTCCCATAGAGAAGGCAGGCCGCCCATTCCGTCATAGCCAGCACATCGCCGCCCTCTGCCATGCGGGAAAGAGCATCCGCCATGGCCACGTCATCTTCCGTTTTCCCTGTGCGGGAAAGTCCGCCCACTTCCATGGTGCAGCAGGCGCTGCGGCAAAGGACCTTTTCCTCACTGTCTTCTTTCCCTTTGGAAAAGGCAGCCATGGACCGGAGCAGTGTCCGGGTATCGCCAGTGTATATCCCCTGGGTCAGAAAAATCTGGCCAAGGGCATACAGAGCCCGGCCATCATTCTGCTGTCCTTCCTTCATAAGGGAAGGCATGGCTTCTTTGAGCTGGTAATGAATAAATTGTGCTTCGGCTTCCATAGGTTGACCTCCCTGGTCACGAAAACGAATCAGATACGGCGGAGTGCTTCCAGCAGGTTAATCTTTTCTCTGGAATGCAGTACATCCTTAGCATCCACTACGCCGGCAGCGGCAGCCTGCTCCAGAAGGACACGGCCTCTTCTTCTGTCCACCTTCATGCCAATGCCCTGCATCTTCATGAGGCCCAGAATGTAGTATCCTTCCGGCCAGCCGGCCTGTGCTGCCTTTTCCATATATTTGATGCCGTCCTTAATCTTTGCGGTGTAAATCTTAAAACGGCCCATAGCGAAATATCCGCGCCCGTTTCTTGTCTTAACGGCCTGTTTATACCAGTTTTCAGCCGCTTTCATATCCTTCGGCACACCGCGGCCATAGTAGGCACGGTCACCCATGACGCACATAGCATCTACGCTGCCCAGCTGAGCTGCCTTTTCGGTCCAGATGGTGGTCTGAATTTCGCTGGCCTGCGGGAACTGCTTATCATCATAGAGACGGGACATGCTGTATACAGCCAGAATGCTGTCTTCGCTGCGGCAGGCCATATCATAGCAGCGTCTGGCCTGTTCAAAGGATTTTTCGCATCCAAGGCCATAGTGATAGCAGTCACCTAAACGTACAAGAGCCAGGTTATCGCCCATTTTTGCTGCCTTTTCCACATAACAAAAAGCTTTTCTGCGCACTTCAGTATCCTGCTGACGCATGAGGATACCTGCCGCCTGGAGCATAGCCGCCCAATAGCCGGCATCGGCAGCCTTTGTGAGCCAGGACAGAGCCATGTCTCTGTCCGGCTTAACCAGAATTCCAAATCCATACGCCATGCCCAGTTCCATCATAGCCAGCACATCGCCGCCTTCCGCCATCTTGATGACTGACGGCAGTGTGTTGTCATCCTTTACCATTTCCTGTGCCTTAGCAGCCAGTTTGGCTCTCTTGGTACTGGTAAGTTCCTGACCATGAAGACCTACATCATACCGTGCATAAGCGATGAGGCAGAGCGGATCTCCGGCGATCAGTCCATCGGCCAGAATACGGAGACCTTCTTCACGCTGTTTTACATTTTCAGTAAACATGAATTCATGTACCAGCATTTCTCCCAGGCAGTAGATACCCCGGGGATTTCCATTCTTTGCCATACGGCGAAGGCCTGCTGCCGCTTCCTTGAATTCGTGATTAATAAAACGTTTTTCAGACAATGTTTTGCTCATGAATCTAATCTCCCTATCTTTTTATATTACGTACACTCTTATTTCTTATACTTCTTACTGTTTGAAACTTCCAGGGGTAATTCCCCAGAGGTTCTGTTTAATCAGAGGGGCTTCTTCATCCCCCTGATTTTCGGAACGGTCAATCCATTCTCTGGCTGTTTTTTCGTTCCTTGGCACGCCGGCTCCTTTATAGTAACAAATTGCAAGGAAATTTTCCGCCGTGGTAAATCCCAGCTCAGCGGCACGGGTAAACCACTGCACCGCCTCTTTTGCCCGGTCCTCATCCAGTGCAATCTGCCCCAACCGGGTCATCGCCTGTTCCTGCCCGCTTTCTGCAGCTTCCACGTACAGAGAAATGGCCTTTTTCTTGTTCACAGGCATACCTTTACCATACCATGCGCATTCTGCCAGGTATAGGCATCCGTCCGGGTCTCCGGCCGTAGCTGCCCGGGTGAACCATTTCACAGCCCTCTGGGCATCCGGCTCTACGCCCAGTCCGGATAAATATATAGTGCCCATGCGGACAGCAGCCACCCGGTCCCCGTTATACCAGGCTTTTTCAAACAGGTCTCTGGCCCGTCCAAAGTCCTGCTCCGTTCCCCGGCCGAAATAATAACAGTCTCCCAGCTTGGAGAGCGAAGCGGTATACTGTCCCTTCACCGCTGTGCGAAAATAAGTAAATGCCGCCTTTTCATCTACCGGCATGCCTTCCCCAAGCACCGCCATAGTTCCCAGCGCATCCGCCGCTTCCATGGACCCGTGAGACAGCGCCTTCTTATAACAGGTAATGGCTTTTCCCCAGTCCTGTTCCACGCCGGTTCCTTCATAATAGCATTCCCCTAAATGATATTCTCCAACCCGGTATCCCAGGCCGGCTGCCCGAAGGAAATATGACCAGGCCTCTTTTTCTTTCCCATTGCCCAGAGCCCGTTCCTTATACAGCATGCCCAGATTCACCATAGCCATGAAATATCCGCCATCGGCTGACCGCTTGAGCCACCGGGCTCCCTTTTCCAGATCCCGGGGCACGGCCCAGCCACGAACATAGAGTAGCCCCAGAGCATTCTGCGCTATCAGATCCCCAGCTTCTGCCGCCTTCCGCAGACGATCCGGAAGAGTCTCGCTCGCCGTTGCAAAATCTTCCGAAAAGGGATAGGCCATTTCGGCTATTTCCAGCCATGCAGCCGGCTCTCCGCGTATAACGCTCTTGCCCAGTGCATCCTGGCTTTTTTCCTCATCCCTCTGTACATGTCCCAGCCCATATCTATAAAGGAGCCCCAGAAAGAAAAGGGCCCGGCTGTTACTTTCTATTACCAGCTTTCTCAGATCATCTTCTTTCGCCAGTTCTTTCAGAATAGGAGAGGCCTGGTCAAACTGACAGGACATAAACAGCTTTTCCGCTGTTTCCATTTTTGTTTGATTCATCGTTTACTCCCGGTGTAAATCCATATTTGCTTCACGTGAAACACATCTTTGCCATGAAATGAAAAGGAGATGTAACAAAGCAATGACACGTTTTATTACATCCTTTTCTTAATTATCCATATACAATTATTGTACATCTTTTCTTATCGTGCCGGGAGGAACAGGGTCGGATCTACCGCTTCGCCGTTTACGCGCACTTCATAGTGGCAATGCGGACCCGTACTGTTTCCTGTACTGCCGATAAGGCTGATGGTCTGGCCTTCTACCACCTGATCCCCTACAGAAACCAGGATGGCAGAATTATGACCATACCGTGTCTTAATCCCGTTGCCATGGTCGATTTCCACCAGGTAGCCGTATCCATTCACCCATCCGGCCTGAGTAATCCGTCCGTTGGCCGTAGCGTGAACCGGATTGCCGTAGCTGGAGGCAATGTCCAGCCCTTCATGATAAGTGGACCCTATGCCGCCAGGGCTGATACGGAAACCGAAATGGCTGGAAACCACACCGCTTACCGGCCAGATATCCGGGGTAACAGAACCAGTGGACGCAGTGGAAATACCAAGGCCTGCCGGCATAACCGTACCGGCCAGGTTGGTCATAGCTGCACTTCTCAGGTCAATCATCTTCTTAATCTGATGATTCAGCTTATTATCCAGTGCCACCATTTCATTGAGCAGCTGGCCCGGAGTGTGTACTTTGTCAGAAACCGGCCGGCTCTCTCCTCCATTGGAGGCTACATCCGGTACTGTACTGGCACCGCCCTGCCCATTCTGCAGAGAATTCTGAGTAGCCGGAGTCTGGGACAGATTGCCATTCACCATGCTCTGCATCTGTTCTGACAACTTGTCCACCGTCTGAGATTTCCTTACCAGGTCATCCACACGCTGTTCGGCCAGCTTCATCTGATTCCTGTACAGTTCATTCTGCGCCTGAAGGGACGTCATGGAGTAAATGGAATAGATGGATGTTCCTACAAGAAGAAGGAGCACCGCACCGATTCCGGCTCCTGCATATTTAATTTTCTTTATATCGTCTTTAGTGAAGAAGAGTCCAAGCTCTCCCGTTGTCTTATTTTCTTCTTTCCTCATGGTTTACTCTGTACTGCCCCCTTCTTGCGGGACGCTTGCTTCCACTGCCGGAGAACAGGGACAGATCCGCTTCTGTCGCATTGCCCAGCGGCTTTACAGGCTGTGCACTCTGTGTGGAAACAAATGGTTCATTGCCTGTGCTTCGGATTTCCGTTTTTACTGCCTGGCCGGCCGGTTCTGCCGGTGCGGCTTCCTGTACCGGTGCCGGCTGAACTTTTTCTTCCGCCTGACGCACTGGCTGTGCCGGTTCCTCATGCTTCGGCTTTCTTACGGTTCTGCGTCTCTTCGGTTCTCTCTTCTTTTCCCGGTGTTCCCGTTCCTGACGTTCTGCCTCTCTGGCAGCCGCCGCTTCCTGTGCAGCCAGAACCACATTAGGCATCTGGGTATTCAGTGCCATATTGATGCTGTCTGCTTCTTCGGAAGACAGGGAAGACTTGCACCGGCCATTAATTACTCTCTTGGCATAGATGCGGGAAGTACCACTGCCGGTGAGGCAGGAGAATACGAACCCGTCGTTGCGCCCATTGAGCAGTGTGAGGGAGAAGCTGAGCTTATCCCCGGTAGCATCGAACGCATCGTAATTAATCAGCCCCATACGCTGAAAAGACTCCAGCTGCATATTAGCCAGAAGTTCCTGCTGGTGCAGCATGCCTTCGGATGCGCTCACCATATCACGGAGCTGCTTGACTTCCGCAGACAGCTGTCGTTCCACAGACACTCCATCATGACCATTCATGAAATAATGATATTTCTTATTGAGCCGGTTTAACTTAGCTCTCAGGATAAATACCTGAGCAATCAGAATAACCAGCAGAACGATTACAAGGCCGGCCCCTGCATAAACCAGCGTATTCAAATTAGCTGCCAACATAATTATACCTTTAAACCCTCCACGTACATAAGTACTTACATTGTATCCCCTGTGAGATAAGCCATCAGGCGTTTAAATTCCTCTTCACTGGTAAAGGAAACGGAAATGCTTCCCCTGGATGCATGTTTCCCTTTTCCAAACTTAATCTTTACCGGTGTGCCCATGGCGGTGTGCAGCCTTTCTTCCATATCGTGAATCCAGCTGGACCCATCATCACCAGATGTTTTTTTCTTACCTTTCTTTTCACCTTTATGCCGGCGGAGAAGTTCCTCCACCTGCCGGGCAGATAACCCTTCTTCTGCAATCTTCCTGGCCATGCGGATCTGTTCCGCCGGGCTGGAAAGCGTAAGGATTGGCCGGATTTGTCCTGCTGTCACCTTATGCTGGAGAAGAAGCTTCTTCACCTCATCGGGAAGAGAAAGGAAACGGACTGCATTCCCTATATAAGAACGGCTCTTTCCCACCGCTCTGGCCATAGCTTCCTGGGTATATCCGTATTCATCCATAAGCCGGTGATAGGCTTCTCCTTCTTCAATCACCGTCAGGCCTTCCCGCTGCAGATTTTCGATAAGGGCAATCTCTGCCGACTGCTTATCGCTGTAATCCCGCACAATGGCAGGAATTTCCTTCAGTCCCGCCATTTCGGCTGCCCGGAGGCGGCGTTCCCCGGCGATAAGTTCATACTGGTGGTTTTTGCGCCGTACCAGAATCGGCTGTACCACCCCGTGTTCCCGGATGGAATCGGCCAGCTCACCGAGTGACTCTTCGTCAAATGTGTGGCGCGGCTGGTATTCATTCGGCACAATCAGGGAAATTTTCAATTCTTCCGTTCGTTCCGCCGTAAGGTCATCCCCCAGCAGGGCTCCCAGTCCGCGGCCAAGTTTCTTACTTTTCGACACGTTTCAAAACCTCCCAGCTCAACTTCTTGTAAGCTACGCCTCCTTTGGATTTGGGTGCATACAGCGTAATCGGCTGTCCAAATCCGGGCGCTTCCGATAATTTCACGCTCCGGGGAATCACCGTCTTGAACACGGTATCTCCGAAGTAGGATTCCACTTCATCCCGTACCTGCACAGACAGGTTGGTCCGGCCATCGTACATGGTAAGCAGAATCCCCAGAATATCCAGATCCGGATTCAGGTTCTTCGTCACCGCATGAATGGTCTTCACCAGCTGGGACAACCCTTCCAGCGCATAGAATTCTGCCTGAATCGGGATGATGACAGAATCTGCGGCAGTGAGTACATTCAGCGTCATGAGCCCCAGTGCCGGCGGGCAGTCGATGATAATATAGTCATACTTGTCCCGCACCTGGGAAAGGATGCGTTTCAGAATGGTCTCTCTGTTTTCCATGCCTACCATTTCAATTTCCGCACCTGCCAGATTCATAGAGGCCGGAAGCAGAAACAGCCGTTTCATATCTGTATCAACAATGGCTTCCTCCACCGGAGCATTTCCCATCATGACATCGTAAATGTCCGGGTCGAAGTGCCGGCGCTCCATGGACAGACCGCTCGTGGCATTCCCCTGCGAATCTGTATCCACTATTAGCACCCGGCGGCTGTGCTTAGCCAGAAACGCCGACAGATTTACCGCTGTGGTCGTTTTGCCAACGCCGCCCTTCTGATTAATAATGCCAATAATTTTCGCCATACCGATTCCTCACCACCGAAAACTTTTTCTCTCAGGAAAGAGAGAAAAAGCCTTCTGTTTTCAATAAAAAAGTATCCTTTTTATTATAACATAATCAAAACCGAAACGTTACGAAAAAAGCAGAACAAACTTCGCCTTTCCATGCTATACTTAACGTAATCTTTCCCGGCAGAACCAGGGAAATGAATCCTTTCCCCTTTTTCCCTCTGCCTTCGTCTGCAAAAGGAGTGATTCCCATGCCTGAAAAACCACTGATCGCCATCCCTGTGGCGGCTCGTACCCTGCAAGAGCTGAAAGAAAAGACAGCTGCCATCCGTTCCCTTCCCTTTGATGTGCTGGAGTGGCGCATGGACGGACTGGATGCCCTCTCCCCAGAGCTGGCAACACAGGGACTCTCCCTGGTAAAATCTGAAATCTCCACCCCCATAATCGCCACTATCCGCACCAGCAAAGAGGGCGGCAGCTTCCCCTACGAAGATGCCCTCTATGAAGCCTGTGTCACCGCCGTCATGGCAGGACTCCGTCCGGGAACCGATGCCGTAGATGTGGAAATGGAACGAACACCGGCACCCCGACTTATTGAAAAAGCCCGTGCCCTGGGCCTTTCTGTCATCGTAAGCTTCCATGATTTTTCCCGCACTCCGAAGAAGGAAGACATCGTTTCCCGCTTCCTTACCATGAAAGCCCGGCACGCTTCTATAGGAAAAATTGCCGTCATAGCCCACTCCAGGGAAGATGCCTGCACCATGATGGATGCCATGGCCCAGGTACATAAGACCGCGCCGAATTTCCCATTCATCGGCATTTCCATGGGCCCCTGTGGCCAGGTAACCCGCACAGAAGGCGGCAAAGCCGGTTCCATCCTCACCTTCGCCTCTGCCGGAGAAGCCTCCGCCCCGGGACAGATAGCTCTTGCCGATATGCGCAGGATTCTGGATAAAGCTTATCGGTAGTTACACAAATTTCATTTTTCAGTTTCCTTTTGTTAGAATCGTGTTATAATATAAAATAACAAAATGTTCTGACATAAGCCACAGCCACAGGTTTTATCAGCAGATTCTTCAGGAGGTATTATGCTTACCTTTGATAACATTTCACTCGACAGGATTCTTGTTCCGGTAGACGGTTCCAATCAGTCCAAGGAAGCCCTTCGCCGCGCTGCATTCATCGCACGGCAGTTTGACGCATCCATCACTCTCCTTTCCGTAGTTGAATTCGGAAAAGTAATGAGCGGCGTCCAGCAGGTAAGCACCGGCGGCTATATGCCGGAACACCTCACCGCAGGCGCTGAAGAAATGCTGAAGAAAATGGCTAAACTGGTGCCGGAAGACATTCACGTAGAGACCGAAGCGCTCCTGGGCGATCCCGCCGAAGTCGTAGTGGAAGAAGCAGAAGAAGAACACTACGATCTGGTGGTCATGGGCAGCCGCGGCCTGGGAAAGATCAAAGGCATCTTCATGGGCTCTGTAAGCCAGCAGGTGGTGCAGGAGTGTAAGTGTCCTGTGCTGGTCATCCACGGGTAAATTTGGCCGGTCCGGGCGCATAGCTTGTCCCAAAATCTAAAAAGGGTTCATGAACGTACCGTACGCGTACAGTCCATGAACCTTTTTATCTTCCGGGACAACCTCTGCCTCCCGGCCTGGCTCAAATTTACAAATAGAAATTTGGGGCGGTCTGAGCACATATCTCACGCTCCATGTAACCTCTGTATCTCAGCCTGCCACGAAATCAATAAAGGATAAATCTGGCCGGTCCGAGCGCATAACTTGTCCTAAAGTCTAAAAAGGGTTCATAAACGTACCGTACGCGTACAGTCCATGAACCTTTTATCTTCCGGAACAACCTCTGCCCCCCGGTCTGACTCAAATTTACAAATAGAAATTTGGAGCGTTCTGAACACATATCGGAAGGCCGCAAACGTTGTTTGCTATCTGTGCGAATCAGAAGATTCGCAGGTCGGTATGAGCCAGGGCTCATAAGTCGGCAAGCCTTCGGCTCGAGGCCGTGCAATCCAATGAGATTACAGGAACAAAGCAGAATGTTCTCTTGTATAAAGGTAAGAATTCAAAAGCGCCACAAATGGAAAGCATGCAGCACGTTTCCCGTTCTGGAGAGAAAGGGGGACCATTCGTTTCAACGAATGGTGGAAAGTAGAATCATCTATGTGAATCAGAAGAAATGACGGGCTATGTTGCTTCTCGACTTTTATCAAAGAGGCCATACGCAGTATCCACCCCCTGTGCTCCCAAAAGAGCACACCGACCTGGCCTTTTGACGTTAAGCCACCGACATATGAGCCTATAGGGCTCATACCGACCTGCGAGCCGTTAGCTCGCACCGACCATGAGCGCCAGCTCATATTTATATGTTGGGATACATGAAAGCATGTAAATGTTCTGAGTTCTTTTAGTCTGAAAGGAAGCTCGCAGGCTTCCGGTTTGATTGTCTGAACTATCTGATAGTCTGGCTCGCCAGATGGTGGAAAGTAGAATGCTGTATGTTGGAACAGAGGAAAGAATGCTGTTGTACGAAATGTTTTTGCTTTATATGAAAAAGCCATACGCAGTATCCATCCCTTGCAATTCTAAAGGAATTGCACCGACCCGCCTCCTGATGTTAAGGCGCTGAGAAATGACAACGGCTTGTCATTTCTGGCTTCAAATCCTTGATTTTTACAAATGGAAGCCCGGTCTGCTTTAAAGCTTGATAAATGGCAGCACGACAATTTTTAGAGTATAGATTCTTGCCGACCATGAGCGTCAGCTCATATTTATATGTTGGTATAAGGGAAAGCAGAAGGATGTTAAATATATCCTTTTATAAAAATCTTCCGCATCCCCCTCCTACCTCTCACCTCCAATCGGTCTTTCCCTCACAACCCATAACCAATAAAAAAGAGCAGCCTTGCGGCTGCTCTTTTTTTACTGGTCATTCTCCATATGTGTCTTTTCGAAGAAGAGGAAGCAGAGGGAGGTAATCATGGCTACTACGGTGGCCAGTCCCATGCCCTTGAGCTGTACCGGGCCTACGACGATGGTTGCGCCGGAGAGGCCGGAGATGAGGGTTACAGCGGAAAGAATGAGGTTCTTGGACTTGGTGTAGTCCACTTTCTTTTCAATCAGCATACGGATACCCGATGCGGCGATGAAGCCGAAGAGGAGTATGCATACGCCGCCCATAACCGGAGTCGGGATGGCGTGGATGACAGCGGCTACTTTTCCGATGAAGGAGAAGAGAATCGCGAAGAGGGCTGCGCCGCCGATTACGTAGGTACTGTATACACCGGTGATGGCCATAACGCCCATGTTTTCGCCATAGGTAGTGTTCGGTGTGGAACCTACGAGGCCGGAAATAACGTTGGACAGACCGTCAGCGAACAGGGAACGATGCAGGCCCGGATCCTTGATAAGGTCGCGGCCGATAATGTCGCTGGTTACGAAGAGGTGTCCCAGATGTTCGGCAAACACTACGAATACTGCTGGGAGAATCATAAGAATAGCACTGACATTGAATGCCGGCTTATAGAATGTTGGCGGTGCAAACCATGCGGCAGCTTCTACTGCAGAGAAATCTACAACGCCCATGAAGAAGGAGAGGATGTATCCGGAAATTACACCGATAAGAATCGGAATAATGCCGATAAATCCACGTCCAAGAATAGTGGCCAGAATGGTCACAATCAGGGTAAACATAGAAATGATAATAGCGGTGGTATTGCTCATGCCCTGTACTGGATCCATGAAGCCGGACATGTTCATAGCCAGCGGTGCCAGTTCCAGACCGATGATGGCTACGATGGAACCCATGGCTGCCGGAGGGAAGAGGATATCTACCCATTTCGTACCCACTTCCTTAACCAGGAAGGCCAGAATCATAAAACAGATACCGAAGGCAATAAACCCGCCCTGTGCATCAGCATAGGACATGCCTGCGGTGGAAGTAACAGCCAGCACCGGGGAAATGAAAGCAAAGCTGGATCCCAGATAAGCCGGAAGTTTCCATTTACAGATGGTAAGGTACAGCAGCGTGCCGACACCATTCATAAACAGACAGGTCGCCGGGTCCACGTGAAGCAGGAACGGTACCAGTACCGTGGATCCAAACATAGCGAACAAATGCTGAAGACTGAGTGGAACCGTCTGCATAAAAGGCGGTCTTGCTTCGACATCAATAATGTTTCTGGTTCTTGACATAATTCCTCCCGACACTACATAATTTCTGAAAATTTCCAAAAAAAAAATCATGGTCAATGATTTTTTGTCGGAATTCAATATATTTGTGCAGCCATCATCATTTGGCTCTTTGCTATTATGCTCGTTGCACAGCAAAAAAACAAGGGGTAATAGAAAATTTTTTATACTTTTTCTATTGCTCCTCAGTGAATCTGGGCGTCTCCGGCATTTCCTCCGGTGGGCACCTTATGAATTTCATGGAATGAGAGCATCCAGATGAGGCGCACTGTCTCAATCAGCATGTCCCGTTTCACCATATAGTCCTTTCCATCCCGTTCTTCATCCAGCAGCTCCTTTTCCAGGAACTGCTCCATCTCCAGAAACAGGGACGTACGGATATCCATCAGATTGGTGACCACAGGCACCGCCTCTTCCTCTCCGTCAATTTCCTCCGGGTCCATCACCTGAGGCAGTTCCCAGAGCAACTCCGGATTGACAGACTTCATTTCCCCAATCCAGCCATGAATGAGCGCCAGCATATCTTCCATGGGTATTCCCAGCAGATTAATGCCCATTGCTGCTACATTGGAAAAAGACTGGATGGAAAAATACCGGTCCATTCCCGGCAGATGATCGGTTACAAAGGCATCCTCAAAGTAACTGCGAAGGATTTCAAAATACATATTGATCTGATCTTCACTCCGCAGCTCCTCTCCCCGTTTAGCTGTCTTATATTTCAGAAATTCCGCATATTCTCTGGCATTGACACGGACATAACCGCTGTCTTCCGCCTTCTGCTCTTTCTGTTCTCGTTTCAATTTCCCGTCCATACATCCTCCTGAGAATTTTATTATAACAGAAAAGGGGATGGCTTGCGGCCATCCCCTTTTCTGACTATCAGACCGGAAGCCTGTAGTGGCTTCCTTTCAGACTAAAAGAACTCAGAACATTTGCATGCTTTCCCTTATTCACACATAGAGGAATCAATGATGAGCAGAGCTCATGGTCTGCAAGAGTTGCCTTGCAACTCTCGGGTCGGTATGAGCCCTATAGGCTCATATGTCGGTGGCTTAACGTCAAAAGGCCAGGTCGGTGTGCTCCTTTGGGAGCACAGGGGGTGGATACTGCGTATGGCTTTTCATATAATGCAAAAATATTAGCCCAACGGATAATGTTAATTTCCTGTTATAATTACTATATACACTAAAAACAACAGAGGGGGATAATAATGAAAAAGCGTATATTAAAACGAATGGGATATTCTTTACTGATACTTTCTGCGCTTATGCTGAAGACGGCCTGCTTTAACCCGTCCAACGCACAGGATGTTTTATTTTATAAATCCACAGATCACATCGGCTCATTATGTGCTCCATGGAGTAATTCTTATGATTACGTAACTTTTGATTTTGAGAATGAAAAATATCGTTTTGAAAGTGACTCCCAGGGCATACTGCATCTTAAATCCACTGATGGAAAAACGGATTATTTTTCTTTTATTCCGTCTTTTGTTTCGGATGACGTTTTTAGCAGTACATCGTATTATGTAAAGAAAATATATACCAGCAATCCGGACCTGCAGTTTCTTGAAATTATGGCAATCCAAGATACGAATTTTATATGGACTGTAGGCTACTGGCTCATTGGAAAATACAACAACAAATGGGTCACGTATGTATCTTATGATGCACTGAAATCCATGGGATTTTCTGATGGAGATCGCCTAAAAAGTGAGGTGAATCCCTATCGCAGTGGAAAAATGATTCTCGATATAAATGCTTACGACCCTGACCCTATACGGATTGAACTGTACTGGAATAATACGACAAACCGGATTGAAATGAGGAAATATGATACGGAAATATAAAGTATAAATTTCTGTAGTTACTGGATATAGCTGCTATATGTATCTTTTTGATGTTCTTTATACTTTTCAGTAATGAAATCAGTTACTAATTTACCAGATTCCGATTTTTTAATTGAAGAGTATGATTCTTCATCTTCATGTCTAAACCCTATCATTTCTCCATCTTGATTGTAATATTCCATATCGTTGCTAGCACCCAAATTATCGCCCGCGATCATCCGCAAGCCTATTCCCCATAAAGTTTTCGATTTTGCAGGAAGCCAAGTAACACAGTACTTCGCATCTTTTATTATGTTGGATACTGCCTCTTCGTGTTTCTCTTCCGTTCCAGGAACAAGAATAATATATAAATCCCAGTACGAAATATAACCTTCTGGCATATTAGCCAGAAGATTATCTATGGATTCCTGGGTGATGTAAACATGCATATGATCACTGGTAGTTCCAATATATACCGGGTGCAATCTATCTCCAAACAGATTGATGGTTTCCGGTGGCTTAGGAACCTTATATCCTTTAGCAGATACATCAAAACCGGGCATCATAAAAAATGGCAATATAGTTACCAGTAATCCGATCAACAAGAAACGTTTCATCATGCTCCATATACGATTCATACCATACACCCCATATTTCATAAAAATTCTGTGAGTTAAATTCATTATATCATTTCTCCTTATTTGGCAATCCAAAGCAAAAAAATCCAGCCTTTTCAGGTTGGATTTTTTGTTATCTGAATAATGCACATCATTTATTCTGTATTCTGGCCAAAAAGCCGAAATTCTTTTTACAAAAATGCCATTCGCAGAATCCTTCCCTCGAAATCTTCTGCGAGAAGATTTTGCGGTCCTGCCCTTCTGATGTAAAGGCACAGCCTTATGAGCCTTGGCTCATACAGCCCTGTGAAACCTCTGGGTTTCACACCGCCCTGGAATCGAAAGCTCTTTGGAAGTGAGCCACCGGCTCATATTCCTTACTTCTGATGCTTTCGCTTCCACTCCTTTATGTATTCCAACCGTTGTTTGAAGCGGCCTTCTACGCCCTGTTCGGTAGGATGGTAGTAGGTTTTGTCTTTCAGGGAGTCAGGGAGGCACTGCATGGTGGTAAGTTTGTCTTTATAGTCATGGGCGTACTTATAGCCTTTGCCGTAGCCGATATCCTTCATGAGCGATGTGGGAGCGTTGCGGATGACCAGCGGCACGGGTTCGGCCAGGTGTTCCAGTGCATCTTTTCTGGCCGTGAGGTAGGCGGCTTCCATAGCGTTGGATTTAGGTGCCAGGGCCATATAAATTACCGCTTCGGTGAGATGGACGTTGCATTCCGGCACGCCGATGAGGCGGCAGGCGGTGAAGGCCGCTACGGCGATTTCCAGGGCCCGGGGATCAGCCAGGCCTACATCTTCGGCGGCAAACCGGGTGACCCGCCGGGCGATATAGATAGGATCTTCTCCGGATTCCAACATGCGGGCCAGCCAGTATACGGCCGCATCGGGATCGGAGTTGCGCATGGATTTGTGCAGTGCGGAGATGAGGTTGTAATGTTCTTCCCCATGCTTATCATAGAGCAGTGATTTTCTGGACGTACACTGTTCCACAATTTCCTTTGTCACCGTCGTGGTGCCATTGACTTCCTCGCCGTTGAGTACCGCCATTTCCAGGGTAGAGAGAGCTGTACGGGCATCGCCATTGGCAAATTCCGCAATGGCTGCCAGCAGGTCATCAGCTATGACAATGCGCTGTCCTCCGAATCCTTTCGGGCTGATGAGGGCCCGTTTGAGCAGGGACTGAATATCTTCCGCTGTCAGCGCTTTAAGAACAAAGACTTTGCACCGGGAAAGAAGCGCGCTGTTGATTTCAAACGACGGGTTTTCCGTAGTGGCTCCGATGAGGATAATGCTGCCTTTTTCCACAAAAGGCAGAAACGCATCCTGCTGCGCCTTGTTAAAACGGTGGATTTCGTCTACAAATACAATGGTCCGCTGCCCGTACTGGGAGCTGGTGTCTGCCTGCTTCATCACTTCCCGGATTTCCTTAATACCGCTGGTAACGGCGGAAAATTCAATAAAACGTGACCGGGTGGTATGAGCGATAATCTGCGCCAGTGTGGTCTTGCCCACGCCGGGAGGCCCCCAGAAAATCATAGAGGAAATGCTGTCATTTTCTATGAGCCGGCGGAGAATACCGTTTTTCCCCACAAGGTGTGTCTGTCCCACATATTCATCCAGAGTTTCCGGACGGAGTCGTGCTGCCAGCGGCTGGGGTATAGTGTTGCTGAAAAGAGAAGGTTCTGACATGGTACATGTCTCCTGTTACTATACAACAAATGTTCGATGTCTTTCCCTCATTATAATAAAACCGGGCTCTGCTGCCAATATTTTCTACGCTGCAGGCATCCGCCTCATCCAGAGAAGCCCGACCATGTCGGCAAGGAACCATCCGATGGGGATGGCCGCCCAGATGGCGGACACACCGAATTGAGGGAGCGGCGCCAGCAGGAAGGCCAGCGCTACCCGGGTCCCCAGGGAAATCACGGTGAGGACGATGCTCATGAATGGACTGTTGATAGCCCGATAGTATCCATAAAGAAGGAACAGGATGCCTATACCGATATAAAGGCTCCCTTCGATGCGAAGATAGCGCACCCCTTCGGCAATGACTGCAGCTTCGGATGCATCCACAAAGATGCCCATTAGCGGCGCTGCAGCAAACCAGACGATGGCGCTGATAATTCCGCAGAAGAAAAGCAGCGTCCAAAGGGACAGACGAACCCCTTTACGGATGCGGTCCCACCGCCCGGCGCCGTAGTTCTGCGCCACAAAAGTGGAAAAGGCATTGCCATAATCCTGTACCGGCGTATAGGCCAGCGTATCAATTTTCACAGCAATGGAAAAGGCCGCCATAACCACGGTACCGAAGCTGTTCACCAGTCCCTGAATAGCCAGAATCCCCAGATTCATGATGGACTGCTGCACAGAGGTCATCAGTGAGAGGTTACACATTTCCTTAAAAATGGAACGGTCCCAGTGACGATCCGCAGCCTTCGGCCAGAATGGAGCCATCTTTCCTGCGCAGTACAGGGCAAGCCCCACAGCGGCCGCATACTGGGAAATCACCGTAGCCCAGGCCGCACCAGCTGCTCCCATGTGGAGGCTCACAATAAAATACAGGTCAAGGACAATGTTGATAACCATCGCTCCGGCCAGGAAATAGAGCGGTGCCACAGAGTTTCCTATAGCCCGGAGAAAGGCAGCCAGATAATTCAGAAGAAATACCGCCCCCATACCGATAAGGATAATGGTGAGATATTCCTTCATAGGCGCCACCACATCCGGAGGTATCTGCAGGATATGTATAATCTGCGGCAGAAACAGGTACGAAGCGCCGGTGAGAATGGCCATAAGAATCCCTATAAGTAAAAAGGACAGGAAAAGTCCGGTACGCATGCGCCCCTCCTGTCCGCCCCGTCCCACCTGTATGGAAAGCCAGGCACTGCTGCCCATGCAGAGTCCGATAAGGACGGAAGAGAGAAACGTCATAAGGGTATACGAAGACCCTACCGCTGCCAGAACCGCCACCCCGGCATACCGGCCCACAATGAGCGTATCTACCACATTGTACAGCTGCTGGAACACATCCCCGGCCATAAGGGGAAGAGTAAAAAGGAAAATCTTTTTACCTATGGATCCAGTTGTAAAATCAATCTGCATGCGCAGAACCTCCTTGGGTGTAAAAAATAGATTTGAGAATTGAGTGTGCGAGTGGCGAGGAATAGAGAAGCATCATATATCCGTTATTCCGTCAGATTCACAAAGAGGAATCAACTATCCACCGACGTCTAGCACAGACCGGGCTGTCAATATTATTGAAATCAAAGATTTCATCATTCTATGGACTTACAGCCAATGACGACAAGACCTTGTCGTCATTCCCCCTCTCTCTCCAGAGAGGGAAACGTGCTGCATGCTTTCCTTTTGTCGGCTTTTGCATTCTTAATTTTTACAAGAGAATATTCCACTTCCCGACTCAAATCTCAATTCTCATCTCTCAAATCTTTCTTTTCACCCCAGCTGGTCGAGGAGGAAGAAGAGCTGGTCGTTCATGGTGGTGTAATCATATTCCCGAATCTGTTCTGCTGTCATGATATACGGAGAATGTTTTGGATTTTCCAGATCCTGCGGCGCATGGGCAATGAGCCCATCTACGGTTTTTCTTGTAAATTCCAGATGGCATTGGAATCCATAAGCCTTTCGTCCATAGCGGACAATCTGCCTGGGGCAGCCGCCACCGGCAGCCAGAATCACGCTGTCCTTTGTCAGCCCCGGCATATCCCCATGCCAGGCTCCGGAAACAAATTCCGGTGGAAGCACACGGGTTATGGGATCATGCTTACCTTCCTCGGTAAGGTAAAGTTTCACCAGTCCCACTTCCTTTTCCGGGCTTCTCTCTACTCCGGCTCCCAGGGCTGCCCCCATAAGCTGCGCCCCCAGGCACACGCCCACCACGATTTTTCCATGGCTCATGGCATCCCGTATGAGCTGCTGTTCTTTCTGTGAATGAAAATACGGGCATTCCGCCTCCGTGGTATCCGGACTCTGCGGGCCGCCCATGATGAGCAGCCAGTCAATACCTTCCATATTTTCCGGCAGCACGTCCCCTTTCCAGCACCGGGTAAATGACACCTCATGCCCCCGGCTGATAGCCCATACATAATAAGCGCCAGGTGCCTCAAACGATTCATGCTGAATAATATGGATATGCATATTAAAAATCTCCTTTGAGAAATGTATTTTACTTATCATTGTAATCAGCTTATCTATAAGATTCAATTGAAAAAACAGACATCAGACTGAAAAGACATGTACGAGAGCAGAGATTTGAGATTAGAGAAAAATCTGCAAACATTGAACTGTACCCCTTGTCAAGGACACACTTATGCAAAGAGTACCCCTGATTTTGGACAATTGAATTGTATTTACCCCTGAATTTAGACAGATGCCTTTATGGCTATCAACTGTTATCTCAATCAAATTTTGCTATGGTATTCTGTTTTAAATTATCCTCAAATAATATACGTTACAAATCTCCTAAGGATTCTCTCCTTTCTCTATGACGGGTACTGCCGGGATATTTGGTACATCCAATGGATACTTTCCAGTAGTTACAAATTTATAGAATTCATTTGGCGACAGTCTGGCCAAATGCCATTGGTAACGATCATTGTTGTAGTAGTCCATATAGTCGTCTACAATCTTCCTTCTGGACCCGGGAAAATTCTGTGGCCTGTTTGAGCTTTGACTTTATGTGATCCTTCATATGACCGAAAAAGCTTTCCTGTGGGGCATTATCCCAACAGTTACCTCGTCTGGACATAGATTGACGCAAGTCCTTATCCGACAAAATCTGAATGAAGTCCAAACAGGTATAATGGCTGCCCTGATCGGAATGCACTATGGTCCCCGAATGAAGGAATATTCCATGTTTGTCCATCAACTGGTTCACCGTTTCCAACACAAAATCTTCTTTTAATGAATTGCTCAGAACATAGGCAAGAATCTCTTTGGTAAAGGCATCCAGGATAGTAGATAGATAGGCAAATGTTCCATGGTACGGTAAATAGGTAATATCTGTCAGTAAAATTTTCCTTGGCCCATGTTTTTCAAACTCCCGGTTCAACAGATTACTGGCAATCCGGTTGCTTTTCAGAGCATTCATAAATTGCCGGTACGGGTTAGCTTTGCGAATCGGGCAGAACAACCGGTATTTATGCGTCAGTCTGCGTATCTTCTTCAGATTCATAATGATCGGTGGTTTATGATGAAGCAGAGTCATATAGATACCACGAGCCCCCTTATCTGCCCCATACTTTGTGTAAGCATCAAGAATTAAATCAAAGTCCTTACGATCCAGTTCTTCTCGCTGCTGTCGAACCGTAGCCGCCTTGAGCCAGGCATAATAACCACTTCTGGATACACCGGCTATGGAGCACAACTCCTTGATGGAGAGTTGGTTTTTACTGTCCTGTATGGTTTTCTGGATGATGCAAAATGCGCATGAGGATTTGTTCATGATTAAATCCTCTATTTCCTGGTATTTCGAATCGAGGAAATTTTTTTTAGAAATTCAAACTGCTCTTCCAGATATTCCAGCCGGCTCTGTAGCTGCTTCAGCTGCTCTTTTTCGGAAACAGGCTTTTTCCTTGTTTTTTTTCGGGGAATTTTGTTTCCATCATAAAAGCGATGATGCTTGGCATATTCTTTGCAGACACTGGTAGGAATATTACGAACACGGGCTTCTCCCAATATCTCCGTATTGATTCCTAATTTATTTAAAATCTGAGCTGAAGAGTGCTTCCCATCTTTGTATGGGGAGTAGAAGATTTCCTTAAATCTCTTAGTGAAAAAGATATGGGATGGGGTAACATTGGACACGTAGGGGTTCCTTTTAAGTTCGACAGGTTCTTCCTCAGTGAAAAATTTTCTATGCATAATATTCCTCCTGCAACTGATTCCAGAATACCATGCACAAAAGAATAAGAGAACTGTCCAATAAGAAGGGTATTGATTATTTACATGTCTATTTTCATGGGTACTCTTTAGTTAATCGTGTCCACTTTCATGGGTACAGTTTAGAATCTGCCCCTCTGACCTCTTACCTGTCTGTTAATAAAGCGCCAGAGTGCTTTATTAACTTACTTTCTCAGTGCTCTCTTCAGGATTTTGCCTGTAGAGTTCTTTGGCATTTCGTCAATTTCAATGAAGTGTCTTGGAATCTTGTATGCTGCGATTCTGCCCTTCATGAATTTCCGGATTTCATTTTCGTCCAGTGTATAGCCTTCCTTCATGACGATGTATGCCCATACGGCCTGACCGCGGAGGGAGTCGGAGTGGCCTACTACGGCACATTCGGATACGCCTTCGTATTCGTAAATGCAGTCTTCCACTTCGCCTGGATAGATATTTTCCCCATTTACAATGATGAGGTCCTTAATACGGTCAACAATGTACACGAACTGGTCCTTGTCCAGGTAAGCCAGGTCTCCTGTACGGAGCCAGCCATCGGCAATAAGGACTTTCTTTGTTTCTTCGTCCTTATGCCAGTACCCCTTCATAACGTTGTCGCCGCGAACGAGGAGTTCCCCTACTTCGCCGGTTTTGCATTCTTTTCCATCATCGTTGACCACCTTGATTTCCACCCCTGGAATCGCCGGACCAGCAGAGAGGCTCTTTGGCTGATCTGGCGGCAACATGGTAACTACCGGGGAAGCTTCGGTAAGACCGTATCCGATGATTACATTATGGCCATATCGTTCGGCAAAAGCTTCTGCTACCGGCTGCGGAAGAGAGGCTCCCCCGGAAACGAAAATGCGGACGGTCTTCATTGCTTCAGGCCGTCCCAGACGGGCCAGCAGATGGTACATTGGCGGAACCATAGCTGCTACGGTGACCTGTTTTCTGGTAATGGTGTGAATGATTTCGGTTGGAATTTTGGACTTCATCACCACAATGGTGCATCCTGCCAGCAGCGGAACCAGTACGGATACTGTCCAGCCATAGCAGTGGAACATAGGGAGTACGCACAGCGCCTTGTCTTCCGGTGTGTGGGTAATCACCTCATTGGTCTGCTCTGCATTGCGCACCAGATTCTTATGCGTCAGCATAGCACCCTTCGGGCTGCCGGTGGTACCGGATGTGTATACAAAAGTACATACATCATCTTCTGTGATGTCAGAAGGAAATGCCGGTGCTTCTTCTGCCGCATCCCGATTTGCTTCCGCCATCAATGCATCCACAGAAATCTGAGGCGCCTCTACCTGAAGAGGCGTATCCGTAACCAGAAGCTTAGTTTCTGAATCCCGGAGGATGAAATCCACTTCCCGGTCTACCAGAGAACTGTTCACCGGAATAATGATGGCACCCAGGCTGACTACCGCCATATACACCACTACAAATTCCACGCTGTTAGCTGAATACAGAGCCACCCGGTCCTTGCGGCGGATTCCCTTTTTATAGAGTACATTGCGGACCACACGTACCTGGTCGGAAAGCTGGGCATAAGTCAGTGCACGATTCCCATCCAGCGCCAGACGGGACGGGTCTGCATTTTTCCATAATTCATGTACAAACATGGCATACCTCACAACATTCAATTATAAAATTCAATTATAAAGAAGAATGGCAGGAACCTGCGAGAATCCGCAGATTCCTGTCTTTGTTAATAGGTGTTAGCATTTGGTGATAATTCAAATACATGTCTATTGTACCATGAATAAAAAAAATGAACAATAAGGAAAAATCCGTTTGAAAATTGTAGAGGTGAGGTGGATGAGCGGAGCTCATCAGACCGCCTGTATAATGCTGGCCATCAGACTAAAAAGACAGGTATGAGAGCAGAGATTTGGGATTAGAGAGGAAAAGACAGGAGGGAGGTACGAGGGGGATGCGGAAGATTTTTATAAAGGATATATGTAACATCTTTCTGCTTTCCCATATCCCAACATAGAGAAATCAGAAGGAACGACGGGTATATGATATGTCTTTTTTCCTCGTCACTCGCTTACTCAATTCTCGCATCTGTCTTTTCCGCACAGACAGCAAATGAAGTGTGCTGCTTTTATTCTCTCCAGAACGGGAAACGTGTTGCATGCTTCTCATTTGCAGAGCTTTTGGCAGAGCTTTTGCATACTTGCTTTTTTAAAAGAGAACATTCCGCTTCCCGACTCAATTCTCATATCTCTGATCTGTCTTTTCCCCAGATCGGCCATTTATTTTTTCGAGCTAAGCTGAGATACAGAGGTCGTTTGGGGGTAGGAAATCCTATTCGGAACTGTATATGGAAATACGTGAAGAATGGATTTCCTGCCCCAAAACGAGATATGTGCTCAGATCAGCCGAAAAAATGAGGAATGAATATGAGCATGCCTACCACCGCACTAGTGGCAGCGGCTACTAAAACGGCTCCGGCGGCTATGTCTTTGGCGGCTTTGGCCAGCGGGTGGCGGTGGGGCATGGCCAGGTCTACGGTTCTTTCTATGGCGGTGTTAATCATTTCGGCGCCTATGACCAGACCAAAGCAGAAGACGAGAAGAGCCCATTCCGTGGCCGAAAGTCCGGTGAGGAATCCAAGAAGGGTTACTGCTATCAGGGCCGCCGTGTGGCATCTCATATTCCGTTCTTCCCTGAATGCAGTGATAATTCCTTCTATGGCATGTTCAAATACGTCAATCATGGAGGTCCTCCTTCTGTTTATCATAATAATGACGGGTAATACGGATATAGACTATCAGATAAGCCAGGGAAATGAAATATCCGCCCAATACATCGCTGGTGTAATGAACGCCCAGATAAATCCGGCTCATGCCTATACATCCGATGATGATGGCCATAAACAGCACCCCTGCCCAGCGGAGTTTTCTATTGGGAACATAAAGATAAATCAGATACATGAACAGACCATAAAAGGCCAGACTGCCCATGGCGTGGCCAGAAGGGAAGCTAAACCCTGAAGCAGCCACCAGGTGAGGCCCCAGTGGACGGGGACGCCGGAGTATATATTTCAGCATGAGATTAAGCAGCCCTACATTGATGATATTCAGAATAATCACCCGGGTAATATGTTTGTGCCTGAAAAGAGTCAGCATAATCAGCGTCATGACCACATAAGCCGCCGGGTCGCCCAGATGAGTGACCGTTCTGACAAAGTCCGTCATCCCGGGAATGGCTGACAGAGAAGAAATAAGGGCATAGCCAATCTGATCTCCGTCCATAATATCCTTATTCCACACATCTTCTGCCAGAGCCAGGAACCCGGCCAGTGCGCCAAGGACTACCAGCCAGATACTGTTTTCTATAATCCAGGCGCACAGGGCTCTCCGGTTGCTCTTAACCATGAGCTCCGCTGTCAGTTTATTTATGCGTTCACGTATAAATCTCATCCATATCCACCTCTCTTGTGTATTTATTCTAGCATTCCCAATCCCCAAAAACGGCCCGGTAAACACAATTTAAGAAATATTTAACCGGTTAAGAAATGCTTAAACAGAGGCCATCCCGGTGGCAGACGCGAAGCTTTCCTGTCCTGAACTGTCCCACAAGGGAAGCGTGAAAAAGGAAAATGTCCCGCCCCGTTTTCATCAATTCGCTTTTATTTAGCCAAAAGATTATACTATTAATCAAAGAATGAATATGCATATTTTATTATTGAGCGAGCTTCCTTATGAAAGAACTTATCCATTTCCTCCCCACCTATTTTGCCAGAAATTTCGGTATAACGCTGCAGGGAATTCTGTTTGCACTGGCCAACGACGCCTCCTTCTTCCGCGCATTATCCGGAAAGAAACGAATCATAAAAGGAATCCTGATTTTCCTTATATCCTTCAACACCATTAACCTCCTGGCCGCCTTTTCCTATACCCGGTTAGCCCCGCATATCACTACCCCTATGGGGGATTTCATAGTCGCCGTCCTGTCTACATTTATCCCCATGATTCCAGGGCTCTTCCTGTACCGGAAACTGATTAACCAGACCTATTCCACCGCTCTGCTGGGATACATGCTGTTTCCACTGGCCGACTGTCTGTCCATGATGTTCGCGTTCAATCAGCTGCAGCGGGCCATTTACACCGTTGCCCTTTCCATACTGTTCATATTCCTTTTCCGCCAGGAGATGGAATATCTGGCCAAAAAACACCGCATGCTCCATTCCAGTGTATATTTCAATGTGGGTATCTGTACATTCATGCTTCTCATCCTGGCTGAAACGGAATCCCCGCGCATTCTGCTGCGAGGCTATGGCGGCATTACCCCGGATTATGAAAACACACTGGCCTTCATTGGCTTATTGCTCACCCTGGCGGCAGTATCCTTTATCAAATTTGATCTCCGGTCCATCATGCGTTATGAAGACTATCTGCATATCTATGAAGATGATCCACTCACCGGTCTGAAGAAAATTTCCTTTCTGGTAGACCACGGGCCGGCCCTCATACGGTCATGGAACAGCCGGGAATGGAAACCTGCCATGTTCTTTATCAACCTGAAACGGTTTTCCCTGTATAACCGCATGTATGGCAATATAAAAGGCGACGAAGTACTGAAACTTCTGGCCGGAAAACTGCAAACCCTGTTTCCACACAGTATACTCTGCCATATGAGTGACGACTATTTCTTCGGCATCATTCCGGATCATATGGCAGGGGAGGGAATGAAGAAATTCAGGCAATACCTCCTGTCCTGCCGCGGCGAAGCGCAGATAGAACTCAAGGCAGGAATCTACCTGCTTCCGAAAGACATAACGGCCGTCAATTTCCAGGCTCATTACATGGAATACCTCGACCGTGCCCGCATGGCCATGGAATGGGCGTATGACCAGAACAACGAGACAGTCAGCTATTACAACAAGCAGATATCCGGCTATTTCAAACGGCATATGTATGTAACCCGGTATATCAACCGGGCCGTGGAAAAACGGTGGCTGAAAGTGTACTACCAGCCGGTTATTGATGTGAAAACAGAAAAACTGCTGGAATATGAAGCCCTGGCCCGGTGGGATGATCCTGCCTATGGTCTGCTCCAGCCATGGCAGTTCATTGAACCGCTGGAAAAGGCCAATCTGATATACAAGGTCGACACCTTCATCCTGGCCCAGTATGGGCGGGAGCGGCAGGAATGCATGAAACGGGGAGAACATCTGGCGCCTATCAGCTTCAATCTTTCCCGTACTGACTTTTACTCCTGCGATATATACAGCATTGTAAAGGACACTATGGAGCAGTATGAGATTCCACCGGATGCCCTTCATGTGGAAATCACCGAATCGGCAGTAACCAGAGATCTGGAACAGCTGAAAGAGGCTATCCGGAAATTCCATGACCTGGGACTGGAAGTGTGGATGGACGACTTTGGCAGCGGCTATTCCAATCTGAACATACTGAAAGAACTGGACTTCGACGTCATCAAACTGGATATGGCCTTCCTCCGCAACTTCAACTGCGACTCCGCCATTATCATAAAAAACATTATCCACATGGCCAGAGAACTCAATATACGGACACTGGCAGAAGGAGTAGAAACCAGAGCCCTGTTCGACTTCCTGCAGGAAGCCGGATGCGACATGGCCCAGGGATATTACTTCAGCCGGCCCATACCGCTGGACGAAATCCGGGAAAAAGGATTCATGCTTCCCTGACCCTGTTAGAAAAAGCAGAGACTTCGCAATCTCTGCTTTTTTGTTTGTCTTATTTATGCTAAAATAATAATGTTCTTATGCGTCTATAGCTCAGATGGATAGAGCAGCGGTTTCCTAAACCGTGTGTCGGGAGTTCGAATCCCCCTAGGCGCACCACAAGAAAAAGAGAGCAGTGAAAACAAAATTTCACTGCTCTTTTTTGATGAGGAGAACAGACAGATAAGAGGCAGGAGGTTAGAGGGGATGTGGAAGATTTTTATAAAGGATATATGTAACATCCTTCTGCTTTCCCTTATTCACACATAGAGGAATCAGAAGGAATGACGGGTATATGATATGTCTTTTCTCCTCGTCACTCGCTTACTCAATTCTCAAACCTGTTTCTGTCCATTCATTATTTCCACAATTCTCTTCAAACGGTCTCTGGTGACCGGGTGGGTGCTCTGGAGGCGCTGGGAGAGGGTCATGTTGTCTGTGGCTCCGTTGCTCAAAACCAGCAGGGCACGATAAAGTCCCGGACCAAATCCCAGTTTTACTGCAAAGGCATCGGCATCATATTCATTCTGACGGCTGCCGCAGAGAGCCAGCAGGCTGGCTGGAATCCGGAGGATGAACTGCAGTCCGTAAATGATGGCATTGATAAAAAGAGACATCCAGATGAAAAGGAATCCGAACAAGGGAATCAGCGCCAGAAAAGCAAAGCCGGACGCAATAAGAGATAAGAACTGAATCGCCGTCTGGCCTACACTGGCCGCCGCAAAGCGGAGAAGTCCCCATATCGTATCCCGGTGTACCAGGTGGCCGATTTCATGAGCCAGCACACCACGCACCTCATCCCGGTCCAGCGCCTGCAGCAGAGGCCGCATGATGACAATACTGCCCCGGCCGATAGAAAACGCATTGAGCTGCATTTGTCCTGAAATATATACATGCAGCTCCGGTATTTCCAGATCCGGTATATCCCTGGCTGCTGCCTCAATATCCCTCAAAATATCCTGAATATAAGCCGCTTCCAGACTGTTTGGCTTCTTTCCGCCGTAAGAATAACAGAGCGACCGGTCAAAACCAGGGACAAAGTAAAGGCAGAAAAACATCACAAGAACCGCTGCCGCCACAATAACCGCCGATGTCATCATCAACTCCGTCCCCGAAGTAACCGGAATATTCAGATACGTGAGCAGCGAATCAAACCCACGGATCTGACAATCAAAAATCTTCTCCGTCACCGGAATGGCCACACACAGCACAATCACATTGACCAGATAGTCCAGAATGAACCCAAACATAGCGACACCCCTTCTTTTTGCGTTTGTTTTTATTATAGCAAAAGACAGGGAGGAGATAAGAAGACTAAAAAGACAGGTACGAGAGCAGAGATTTGAGATTAGAGAAAAATCTGCAAACATAGAAAGATGAGCTGGCGCTCATGGAGCCACGAGAAAGTATTCTCGTGGCTGCCCACAATTCCCTGATATCGGAAATTCGCAAGAATTTTCTATAAAAAGCAGACCAGCCTTCCATTAGTAAGAAATTATGGACTTGAAGGCAGGAACGACAATCCCTTGTCGTTCCTCCAGTCTACTTTAAAGCTTGATGAAAGTCAGACACTCAACTTGAGAAAACTCTCATATGTCGGTGGCTTAACGTCAAAGGGCCAGGTCAGTGTGCTCCTTGGGGAGCACAGGGGGTGGATATTGCGTGTAGTCTCTTATAAAAAAAGACGAGGAGCAACATATTACCGTTATTCCCATTGATTCACATATAGCATTCTACTTTCCCCCATCTGCTGCGCAGATGGTCCCCCTTTCTCTCCAGAACGGGAAATGTGCTGCATGCTTCCCATTCGTGGAGCTTTTGTATTCTTATGATTTTTGACCTTTAGCTCATCAACCATACTTCCCTATGCTCCAACATTGTGGAATTAACTATCCACCAAAAAACAGATTTGAGAGATGAGAATTGAGATTTGAGTCGGGAAGCGAAAAATTTTTATAAAATGGTTATATCGAACATTTTTGTTCTTTCCTATGCTCTAACATATAGCAATCAACTATCCCCCGCCAGCTTTTGGCTGGCGGGCCGCCCTTTCTTTCAAGAAAGGAGCTTCGTTTCGCAAACTTTCTTTTCGTATACTTTGACGTAGCGGATGGGGATATTTTTCTTTACTATTCATTAAATACGCACAAGGTTGTCGTATATACAAGGAAAAGTCCAATAACAGAGCCCGAACTGTATATGGAAATACGTGAGATATCCGTTATGGAGCTTTGATGCAACAGATGGGGGAATTTTTCTTTACTATTCATTAAATACGCATAAGCTTGATGCAGGTGCAAGGAAAAGCCGTAAATTCGAGGGGATCTTCCGCCCTGGACGGCGTCATTCGGAACTGATGCAGAACCTCCGCGTACAGAGTACAGCGGAGAACCTAATCGGTTTCGTTTCCTTGCCAGGCCAAAAGCTTTCTTCGAATTTACCGTTTGTGGGAGTTCAGAGTATAGTTCATTATTGGGTCTTGACGTAGTAGATGTGTTAAGATTTTCCTTAATATCCACTAATTACGAACAATTTTTATCTTATGCAAAATACGCACAAGGTTGTCGTATATACAAGGAAAAGTCCAATAACAGAGCCCGAACTGTATATAGAAATACGTGAGATATTCGTTATGGAGCTTTTATGCAGCAGATGGGGGAATTTTTCTTTACTATTCATTAAATACGCATAAGCTTGATGCAGATACAAGGAAAGACCCAATAATGGACGCCGAACTGTATATAGAAATACGTGAGATGTCCGTTATAGGGATGATGTAGCAGAGAGTAAAAAGTTTTAGTGCCTATTTGGTAAAAAATAAGAGCAAGGTTAATGCAGATACAAGGAAAGGCCATATAATGGACGCTAAGCTGTATATAGAAATACGCGCAGTGTTCATTATATGGCCTTGACGCCGTAAATGCGTTAAGATTGCTCTTATTTTTATTTAATCGTTTTCGGTCACAATATATTTATGCAAATTCTTCAAATGTGCTGTGTACAGATATGCCTGACCGATGGTCTTTAAGAGAACCAGGCGGATGGAGTCGCCCCAGATCTTCTTGTCGTTGGTCATGTAGAGAAGTACATCATCGGAAGATACGTCGGTATGAATCGGAAGGTGCAGGAATTCGAGGACGTATTTGAGACGGTCGGCGGTGCCTTTGGTGGTCAGGCCGATCTTTTCGGCCTGACGGGTGATGAGGTACATACCGATGGAGAGGGCTTCGCCGTGGCTGTAAGTGTCGTCGTAGCGGTTGTAGCCTTCCAGGGCATGGCCGATGGTGTTGCCGAAATCGAGGAGCATGCGCTGGCCTTCTGCGAATTCATCTTTTTCAGAGAGACGGGCCTTAATGCGGCAGCAGCGTTCGATAATTTCCGGAAGTCTCTTCTTCAGGTCTACATCGTTCTTTGCCTTTTCAAAAATGGTAAACAGGTCCTTATCTTCAATGCAGGCAATCTTTACCGCTTCGGCCAGACCGGTGTGGAATTCTTCTGTAGGAAGGGTATCCAGCAGATTTGGATCGATGAAAATGCCTCTTGGCTGAGCGATGCTGCTGATAAGGTTCTTGCTGTTCGGGGTATCAATACCTACATTGCCACCGATAGCGGTACCAAGCTGTGCGGTAAGGGAGGTCGGAACGTGGATGTACTGAATGCCGCCCAGATAGGTGGCTGCGGCAAAGCCGGCCATATCGCCTACTGCACCGCCGCCAAATCCGATAATGGCATCGCCGCGGTCAAGGCCGAAGGTGGCAACCGCATCATATACTGCACTGAGTACACGGAGTGTCTTGCAGGCTTCGCCTTCCGGTACTGTGATGAAACGGACAGCTAGATTCTTAGCGGCATGCAGTGTCTTATTGAGCTTGGCAGCATACTGTTTGCCTACAGAATCTTCTGTGATTACAATCACGCGGTCTGCATCCGTAAGTTCCTTAATCATAGGGCCTACTTTATCAATGAGACCACGTTCAATGAGAATATCGTAAGAATCGTCACCAAGATTTACATGAATTTTTGCCATTATTATCATCCTTTCATTACATCAGAGTCAGAAACACACGGTATTGTCATCAGAGACCGTCAGGGCAATCCGCTGAGACAGGGTTTTACCGATTGCGCATAATGCATGGAATGTGAAGGTGGCCGCTTTTGTCTGCGACATCGCAGAGAAATCCACATAGGCATCTGGAACGCGATTTCCCATCGTTTCCTGCAGCATATCATGTAAATCCCTCCGTTTCCTCCGAAATAATAAAATAATGACTACGTTCGGGCAGTCCTGTTACTATTATATATCTTTATTTAATTTTATTGAAATGTTTTTTCGGTCGGTCTGGGCACATATCTCGTTTTTGAATGTACAATCCTTCCTGAACGTATGTCTGTATACAGTCCAGTCAGTGATTGAACATCCAAAAACGACCTCTGTATCCCAGCCTGACTCGAAAAAATACAGGGACTGATTGGATCCACATCTCGTTTTAGGGCGGAAAATTCATTCCTCACGTATGTCTATATACAGTTCGAAACAGAATTTTTCCCCACAAAACAACCTCTGATTCCCCGCTTAGCTCGAAAAAATAAAGAGGTCGGTCTGGGCACATATCGAAAGGCCGCAAACGTTGTTTGCTGTCGGTGCGAATCAGAAGATTCGCAGGTCGGTATGAGCCAAGGCTCATAGGTTGGCAAGAATCCAGGTTGGATTCTCGGGGCTGTGCAAGTCCAATGGACTTGCAGGGGTAATAAGGAACATCTTTTTATCTGATAGAATAGGATTTTTTACCCTGAAACGACCTCTGTATCCCAGCCTGGCTCGAAAAAATAAAATGGCCGGTCGGGGTCCATATCGAAAGGCCGCAAACGTTGTTTGCTGTCGGTGCGAATCAGAAGATTCGCAGGTCTGTATGAGCCAAGGCTCATAAGTCGGCAAGAATCCATGTTGGATTCTCGGGACGGTGCAATCCTTGCAGATTGCAGGAGTGAAGCGGAAGATATTTTCATAAACATTAAAAGGAAAAGAAGGAAAAGTTGCACTAAAGGAAAGCTTGCAAAACGCAGCTCCTTTCTGGAGAGAAAGGGGGGACCGACGTACGTCGGTGGATAGTTGATTCCACTATGTTAGAGCAAAGGAAAGCGTGCTAATGAGCTAAAGGTGGAAAAACGTAAGAA
>OHAG01000512.1_pt1 | contig 31107 bp, 24 predicted proteins | sample 1577081 | NCBI WGS metagenome assembly OHAG01 (sample SAMEA3541513, study PRJEB24748) | human gut metagenome | biome: human gut; feature: human-associated habitat; material: faeces | place: China | collected 2012
AAAGGAACAAGATATAAATTATTGATTATGTTAATTTTTATCATATCAATTCTTACAAATTGTAATTTGAAATTATAATGATACAATAAAAATAAATATATATATTTAGATGTTTGGAGGATAAGTATGAAAAATATATTTGAAGTATCTCCTGAAAGCCATTATAAATTTGAATTGAAGAAATTAGGAAATATTAAAAAAGGAAGAGAACATTTAGGAGAAGAAATGCTTGTACTTGTTTATTGATTGTTAGAATATTGTATGAATGATGTTTTATTTAAGAATTTTGGAATTGAAAAAACAGATGAAATCTTTAAACAAGCTAGTTATCTTATAAAATGTGAATTTGCGAAAAATGCTTTACCTCTTGACGTTGATGAAAGTACATTTATTAGTACGCTTGTGCAAGCATTAGAAACATTAAAAGTCGGTATTTTGAGACTGGAAAACTTAGTACTTTAGAAACACTTTTAAAAGTAAAACTAGGAAGTTTATCAAAAATTCTAGAAGAACAATTATCAAATATAAGCATTGAACAATTAGATGAATTAACAGTTAATATTTTTAATATTAATAGTGAAGAAGATGTTATGAAATTACTTCATTAAAAGGGAAATCATGTTTCCCTTTTTTTATAATAAATTTTATTTTTTAGCACTTTAGTGTTGACAGTGCTAAAAATATGAATATAATAAAATTAGCACTAGGGATAAATGAGTGCTAAAGGAGAGTGATAACATGGATATCGAAAAATTTACAGCCAAGATGCAAGAGGCAATTCAAAAAGCAAGTCAATTAGCATTAAGTTATAAGCATCAAGTAATTGACATTGAACATGTATTGTATGTTTTATTGAATGATAGTAGTGGTATTTTTCCAAGGGTGTTATCTAAGCTAAATAAAGATAAAAATCATTTCATTCAAGTATTAGAACAAAGGCTTCAACAAAAGCCGACACTTGAAAATATTGATGTCAATAGCATGAGAATAAGCTATAGCTTAAATGATTTACTTGCAAAAGCAAATAATCAAATGACATCGTTTAAAGATGAATATATGTCAGTAGAACATGTCATTATGGCATTATTTGAAATAAATGAAAATTGGATCAAAGATTTATTGAACCAAGAAGGTATGAATAAAAAGGATACAAAAAAGGTAATTTTAGAAATGCGGGGTGATCATATGGTAGATAATCCAAATCCAGAAAATACTTATGAAGTATTAGAAAAATATGGACGTGACTTAACAAAAGATGTGGAAAATGGAAAATTAGATCCAGTTATTGGGCGTGATGATGAAATTCGTCGTGTGATTCAAATCTTGTCACGTAAAACAAAAAATAATCCAATTTTAATTGGTGAACCAGGTGTTGGTAAAACAGCCATCGTTGAAGGATTGGCATGGCGTATTTATAAAAATGATGTACCAATTTCTTTACAAAATAAAACTTTATATGAACTTGACTTAGGTTCACTTGTAGCAGGTGCTAAATATCGTGGTGAATTTGAAGAAAGATTGAAAGCTGTTTTAGGTGAAATTAAAAAAGCAAATGGAAATATCATCTTATTTATTGATGAAATCCATCAATTAGTAGGTGCTGGTAAAACAGATGGTGCGATGGATGCCGCTAACTTATTAAAACCAATGTTGGCTCGTGGTGAACTTCATTGTATTGGAGCAACAACCCTAGATGAATATAGACAATATATTGAAAAAGATGCGGCTCTTGAAAGACGTTTCCAAAAGGTACAAGTTGATGAACCAACAATTGATGATAGTATTGCTATCTTACGTGGTTTAAAAGATTCTTTTGAAAGACATCATGGGGTTAAAATCAATGATAGTGCTATTATTGGTGCTGTTAATTTATCACAAAGATATATTACCGATCGTTTCTTACCAGATAAAGCAATTGATTTAATTGATGAAGCTTGTGCTTCTATTCGTATGGAAATTGATTCTTTACCAGAAGAATTAGATGGTATTACACGTGAAAAGAATCGATTAGAAATGGAAAGAATTTCTATTGAAAAAGAAGATAGTAATGAAGATAATGTAAAACGTTTAAATGATATTAAAGAACGTATTGCTTCTTTAACTGAACAAGAAACAGCATTAAAAGCAAAATGGAAAGAAGAAAAGTCTTCATTAGATCATATTAAAGAATTAAAGAATCAAAAAAATAAACTTGTAGCTTTACAAGATAAATATATGCAAGAAGGTAATTTACAAGAAGCTTCTAAACTTCAATATGGTGATATTCCAAAAATCACCAAAGAAATTGCTGATCTTGAAGCAAAAGAATCGGATGATGCTTTACTTCAAGAAAAAGTAACTGTTGATAATGTCTCAGAAGTTATTTCAAGATGGACAGGTATTCCAATGAATAAATTAATGGCTTCTGAAAGAGAAAAACTTTTAGCCTTAGATGATACATTAAAAGTACGTGTTATTGGTCAAGATGATGCAATCACTAAAGTAACAGATGCTATCTTACGTAGTCGTGCCGGTATCAATGATGAAGAAAAACCAATTGGTTCCTTCTTATTCTTAGGTCCAACTGGGGTTGGTAAAACAGAAGTTGCTAAAGCATTGGCTGAACAATTATTTGACACTGAAAAGAATATTGTACGTATTGATATGTCTGAATATATGGAAAAATTTAGTGTCTCACGTTTAGTAGGTGCTCCACCAGGATATGTAGGTTATGAAGAAGGCGGACAATTAACAGAAGCAGTAAGACGTCATCCTTATAGTATTGTATTATTGGATGAAATTGAAAAAGCACATCCAGATGTATTTAATATCCTACTTCAAGTTTTAGACGATGGTCGTATTACAGATAGTAAAGGAAATACAGTGAGCTTTAAAAATACAATTATTATTATGACAAGTAATATTGGTTCTCAATATTTATTAGAAGGTAATAATGAAGAAAACAGAAAACTTGTAAAAGAAGAATTAAAAGTGCACTTTAAACCAGAATTTTTAAATCGTATTGATGAAATTGTTATGTTCAATTCATTAGATGGTTCTGTAGTAAGAAAAATCATTGATAAATTTATTGGTCAATTAGTTCATCGTTTACAAGATAAAAAGATTACAATTTCTTTAACTGATCAAGCTTATCAAATGATTCAAGAAGAAGGATTTGATCCAATCTATGGAGCAAGACCATTAAAGAGATTTATTCAATCTCAAATTGAAACAAAACTTGCTAAAGAAATTATTAAAGGAACAGTTCATCAAGGACAACATGTAGAAGTTGATTATCAAGATGGATTTGTTTTAAAAGCTCAATAAGGAAGTAGTATAAAAGCTACTTCTTTTTTTATAAAACTATTTTGTATTTAGAAAGAAAATAATAACTAATTAAGTACGAGAAATCGTACTTTTCTTTTTGAAATTGTAGGAATATAAATAAAAATGTAAAATTGTTTTTTCTTGGGGAAATATTATGCTAGAATATGTTGGGGTGAAAGACGATGCAAAAATATTTTATAAATGAAAATATCGAATTAAATAAATCTTTCAAAATAGAAAGTAGTGATCAACATCATATAGAAAAAGTAATGCGTAATAAAAATGGTGATCAAATTATTTGTGTAGACTTAAAACATATTCAATATTTATGTTCAATTGAAAATGTTCAAGAAGGTACAATTTTACCAATTGAAAAATTAGATATTAATAATGAATTAGATGTAGAAGTTACACTTGTTTATGCTTTACCTAAAGGAGATAAATTTGAATTTGTTTTACAAAAAGCTTGTGAGTTAGGAGTTCATCACATTATTCCATTAAGTTCTAAAAGATGTGTTGTTAAACTTACTAAAGACAAATTCAATAAAAAACTGCCCCGCTATCAAAAAATATTAAAAGAAGCAAGTGAACAATCAGGAAGAAATAGAATACCTTCAATAGAAGAAGTAAAAACAATTAAAGAATTAAAACCCTATTTAAAAGATTATAATTTAGTGGCTTATGAAGAAACTGCTAAACAACATGAACATGGTGAATTATTTCATACTTTACAACAATTAAAAGCAGGAGATCAATTATTGATTATTGTTGGTTGTGAAGGTGGCTTTGATGAAAGTGAAATTCAAGAATTAAATGAGATGGGTGTTAAATGTTGTTCATTAGGTAACCGTATTTTAAGAAGTGAAACAGCACCACTTTATTTAATGAGCGTCATTGGTTATTCAAGGGAGCTTACAAAATGATTAAATTATTAAAGAAATATGGGGTAGAGTTAAAATTAAAAAAATGTGATTTGTTTCGTCTTATTGAAGGACAAAAAGATACTTTTCTTGAAGATGGTTTTGCTTTTAAAATGACAAATGAAGAAGAAATGTTTAAATATGAAGTGATTTTAAATGGTATTTATAATAAGACAAAAATAGAAGGGGAATATAAGAAATTTGTTTATGAGACACAAGATGCTATTCAATATTTAAATTATGAAGAAAAACAAAAAATGTTTAATAGTATTATTAGTGAAACGTTAAAAAATTTAAAACTCATGAAAGCTGATCAACAAATTATTTTAATTCCTTATTTAGAACCTTTTATAAATGAAAGATATTTAAATAATTATATGTTATTAACATTAAAACAACATCAATTGTATGTTAAAAATTATCAAAGAAATATAGAAATTCCTTATCAACTTTATGGTTTAAAAGTATTACGTTCTGCTTTTTCTTCTTTAAAAGGGATAGCTGAAGATGAAAATTATGAATATTATTATTATGATGGTTTAAAGAAAATCTATATTTTTGATAAGAAAGAATATGGTTTAGTAGATAGTTTTCCAATAGTTGATAAATATTTCCAAGGAAATACATCTTTAGATGATATAAGAGAAGTTATGACTTATTATAAACAACCTCAACAATTTATAAATCAATTACATGAATTAAATTATTTAAGTGATAAAGTACATAAAAAAATTATGAAAAAATTAAAGTAGGTGAAAGAATGAAAGTTGCATTCCATACATTAGGATGTAAAGTTAATTCCTATGAATCTCAAGCAATGTTAAATATGTTTGAAGAAGCAGGATATGAAGAAGTTGATTTTAAAGAAGTGGCAGATGTTTATGTTGTTAATACATGTACTGTCACAAATACAGGAGATAGTAAATCTCGTCAAATGATACGCAAAGCAATTCGTAAAAATCCTCAAGCAACCGTTTGTGTTGTTGGATGTTATAGTCAAGTAGCACCTCAAGATATTGAAGCAATTGAAGGTGTAAGTATCATTTTAGGGACACAATTTAGAAATGAAATTGTTGATTTAGTAGAAAAGTATCAACAAACACATGAAAGAATTGTGAAAGTTTCTGAAGTTAAACAATTAAGAAAATTTGAAGATTTAAATATTGATCGTTTTTTACATACAAGAGCTTATTTAAAGATTCAAGATGGATGTAATAATTTTTGTACATATTGTATTATTCCTTATGCTAGAGGAAGAGTGCGATCTAGAAAACCAGAAAGTGTTATTAAACAAGCAAAGGAATTAGTAGCTAAAGGATATGTAGAAATTGTTTTAACAGGGATTCATACAGCAGGATATGGTGAAGATTTAGAAAATTATAGTTTTTATGATTTATTAGTAGATTTAACAAAAATAGAAGGATTAAAGAGACTTCGTATTTCTTCTATTGAAACAAGTCAAATTACTGATGATATTATTGATTTAATTTCAAAATCTAAAATTATTGTGGATCATTTACATGTACCGCTTCAAGCTGGGTGCGATGAAACACTTAAACGTATGAATAGAAAATATAATTGTGAACAATATTATGAAAAATTATCAAAAATTAGAAGATTGATTCCTGATATTGTTTTTACAACAGATGTCATTGTTGGTTTTCCTGGAGAAAGCGAAGAAGAGTTTGAAAAAACTTATGAATTTATTAAAAAAGTTGGATATACACAACTTCATGTTTTCCCTTATTCTATGCGTAAAGGAACACCTGCAGCTCGCATGGTACAAGTTGATGAAAAAATTAAACATGAAAGAGTTAATCGTTTGATTGCACTTTCTCATGAATTAAATGAAAATTATGCAAAATCTCAAATTGGTAAAACTTTAAGAGTTCTTTTTGAAAAAGAAGATCATGGATATTATGTGGGACATGGAGATAATTATTTACTTATAAAAGTACAAAGTGATGAACAATTGATAGGACAATTGAAGAATGTTATAATTGATTCATATGATGAAATGTTAATTGGAAGAGTGGTATAATGAAACGATTAAATGAGTTGTTTGATATTGATAATGATATGAAAATATACTCAATTCATAGTGATTCAAGATATGTAAAACCCTATTCTATATTCTTTTGTATTGAAGGATTGAGTGTAGATGGACATCGATATGTAGATGATGCCATTTTTCAAGGAGCAAAAGTTATTGTTCATAGCAAGGATATAGAAAAACAACCAGGCATTATTTATATTAAGGTAGCAGATGCTTTAGATGAATTAAATAGAGTTTCTAATGTATTCTATGATTATCCAAGTAAGAAAATGCGTGTTGTTGGAGTGACTGGAACAAGTGGTAAAACAGTTGTTGCTTCAATGGTTAAAAGTGTGATGGATCATTATTGTAAAGCAGCTTACATGGGAACAATTTCTTTAGAGTATGATGGGGTAGAAGAACAGTGCCCTTATACGACACCAGAAACTTTATATGTACAAAAGAAATTGTTTGATATGGCAAGACGTGGTGTTAAGGTTGTTGCCATGGAAGCAAGTAGTCATGGTTTGGCACTTAAAAGAATTGATGCAGTCGATTTTAATATTGCTGTTTTAACAAATATTTCTGATGAACATTTAGATTTTCATGGAACTAGAAGACAATATATTGAAAGTAAGAAAAAATTATTTTCAATGTTATCTACAAATTCGATTGCTGTTTTAAATAAAGATGAAGAAGTTTTTGCTGAATTTAAAGCAGCTACGAAAGCAAGAATTATGACTTATGGTATTAAAAATGAAAGTGAAATTATGGCTAAAAATATAGAACTTTATATTGATCATAGTGAATTTGATCTTTCATTAAAAGGGAATCTATATCATATTGTTTGTCCAACAATTGCTGATTTTAATATTTATAATGTTCTAGCAACGGTAGGAGTACTTGTTGGTTTAGGATTTGATGATCGCATGATCATTGAAGCCATTAGTGATTTAAAACCAGTTAATGGAAGAATGGAGCTTATTCCTAATAAACATAAAATTACGATTATTGTCGATTATTGTTGTCATACAAAAGATTTTGAAAATGTTTTTAAATTTGCAGATCGTGTTTCTAGAGGAAATATTATTGCTGTTTTAGGAGCACCAAGTAAAAGACATATGGCAAGAAGAAAGAAAATAGGAGCATTGGCCAATAGATATTTAGATCATGTGATTTTGACTGAATTAGATGATCGAGGAGAAAATATTGAGGAAATTTGTAAAGAAATCCAAAGTGAAATTACAGATATTCCAAGTATTATCATTCCTAATCGTGCAGTGGCTGTAGAACAAGCTATTGAACAGGCAAGTCCAGGAGATGTTGTTTTATTATTAGGAAAAGGTCATGAAAAATTTATTGCCTTAGAAGTTGGTCAAAGAGAGTATGAAGGAGATAAAGCGATAGCATTAAAAGCTATTAAAAGAGTATACGAAGGAGAAGAAGAAAATGAACTACAACAAAATGATTGATCATACTGTTTTAAAAGCAGATACACCTTTAGAAACAGTTAAAAGAATTTGTGATGAAGCAATGGAATATGGTTTTGCAAGTGTTTGTATTAATCCATGCCATGTTGCTTATTGTGCAGACTATCTAAAAGATAGTGATGTCAACGTATGTACAGTTATTGGTTTTCCATTAGGAGCTAATACAAGTGCAGTGAAAGCATTTGAAACAAAAGATGCGATTGCTAATGGGGCTGATGAAATTGATATGGTAATGAATATCGGAGCTTTAAAAGATAAAAATTATGATTTAGTAAGAGATGATGTTAAAGCGGTAGTTGAAGCTGCTAATGGAACATTAGTAAAAGTTATTTTAGAAACTTGTTTACTTACAGAAGATGAAATTAAAAAAGCATGTGAATTATGCGTAGAAGCAAAAGCTGATTATGTAAAAACAAGTACTGGTTTTTCAACAAGAGGGGCTACAATTGAAGATGTTAGAATCATGAAAGAAGCTGTTCATGGAAAAGCAAAAGTAAAAGCTGCAGGTGGTGTTAGAACACCTGAAGATATGGTGAAAATCGTTGCTGCTGGAGCTGATCGTATTGGAACAAGTGCAGGATGTTCTTTAGTTAAAAAATAAGTTGGATGTAATTTTAATTTTTTAATGTTATTTACAAAATATAGGTATAAAATGAAAAATATGTAAATGGTATTCGAAATGAATATCATTTACTTTTTTATTCCAAAAATAATATATAACTAAAGAAGAAATGAGGGATTATATGGGAAATACACCAAAGAAAATAAAAGTAAGAGGTGCAAAAGTACATAACTTAAAAAATATCAATGTTGATATACCATTAAATCAAATAGTTGCTATTACAGGTGTTTCAGGGTCAGGGAAATCATCACTAGCCATGGGTGTTCTTTATAGTGAGGGTTCAAGAAGATACTTAGAATCTTTATCAACTTATACAAGAAGGCGTATGACGAGTGCTACGAAGGCACAAGTAGATGAAGTTCTTTATGTTCCTGCGGCTTTAGCACTTCACCAACGACCAGCTGTTCCAGGTATTCGTAGTACGTTTGGAACAGGGACAGAACTTTTAAATAGTTTAAGACTCATGTATTCACGTCTTGCTAAGCATTGTTGTAAAAATGGTCATTATATTGAACCAACTTTAAATGTGGCAGCTGAAAAAGAAATCATCTGTCCAATTTGTAAAGAAAAAATACATGCACCAAGTGCTGAAGAGTTAGCTTTTAATAGTCAAGGAGCTTGTCTTAAATGTGGTGGAACAGGAATTGTTAGAACTGTTGATATTGATTCGCTTGTTCCTGATAAAACACTTACTATAGATGAAGGAGCAGTCGTTCCATGGAACTCATTAATGTGGACTTTGATGACAGATGTTTGTCGTGCTATGGGAGTAAGAACAGATGTGCCTTTTAATCAATTAACTGATGAAGAAAAAAATATTGTTTATTATGGACCGGCGGAAAAGAAACATATTTTTTATAAGGCTAAAAATACAGATCATGCAGGAGAAATGGATTTTACTTATTTTAATGTAACTTATACAGTAGAAAATGCTTTATCAAAAGTTAAAGATGATAAAGGAATGAAAAGAGTTGAAAAGTTTTTAAAAGAAGAAATTTGTCCAGAATGTCAGGGAACACGTTTATCAAAAGAAGCAAGAAAACCTTTGATTAGAGGAATTGGTTTAGATAAAGCTTGTCAAATGCCATTAAATGATTTAGTAGAATGGGTAAGAGGTATTCCAGATTCAATGCCTGATGAAATGAAGCCAATGGCTCGTGAAATCTGTGATTCGTTTTTAGATGTTTCTAAAAGGCTGTTAGATTTAGGATTGGGCTATCTTTCTTTAGATAGAGCTGCTTCTACACTTTCAACAGGAGAAAGACAACGTATGCAACTTGCTAGAGCAGTAAGAAATCGTACAACAGGTATTCTCTATGTTTTAGATGAACCTTCTATTGGATTACATCCTTCTAATATTTATGGACTTATAGGAGTCATGAATGATTTAATTCATGATGGAAATTCTATTTTATTAGTAGATCATGATACTGAAATTATTAAAGAAGCGAATTGGCTCATTGAAATGGGACCAGAAGCAGGAAAAAATGGAGGTTATGTTTTTACGGAAGGAACAATAGAACAAATTAAAAATGATAAAAAGTCAATGATTGGGCCATTCCTTACAAATCATTATGATGAAAAAATGCGTCCAATATCTCCAATTGAACAACTATTTGAATTTGGAAAAATTCATCTTTCAACAAATCAAATACATACAGTCCATCCTTTAGAAGTAGATATTCCTAAAGGAAAATTAACGGTTGTTACAGGAGTGTCAGGTTCTGGAAAAACAACGATGATTCTAGAAAGCTTGTTACCAGCGATTCAAACTAAAATCAATGACTCATCATTACCTGATCATATTAAAGATGTTCAAATGGAAGGAATAGAACATATTAAACTGATTGATGCTTCACCTATTGGTATTAATATTCGTTCGACTGTTGCTACTTATATTAATGTTCATGATGAACTTAGAAAAAGATTTGCCAAAACAGAAAGCGCTAAGTCTAAGGGGTATAAAGCAGGAGATTTTTCTTATAATACAGGAAAGCTTAGATGTCCAACTTGTGATGGAACAGGGACATTAAGTTTGGATGTACAATTCTTGCCAGATGTTCATGTGACTTGTCCTGATTGTCATGGTTCTAGATATAATAAAGAAAGTTATTTTATTAAATATAAAACGTCAAAAGAGAAGGAGTATTCTTTACCTGAATTGATGGAAATGGATGTGAGTTTTGCTAAAGAAGCTTGTCAAGATTTAAAAGGTGTTTATCGAAAACTGGAAGTATTAGAAAACTTAGGTTTAGGATATTTGACATTGGGTGAGGAAACACCAAGTTTATCTGGTGGAGAGGCACAACGTTTAAAACTTGCAAGTGAAATGAGTAAGTCTCAAAATGATTCAATTTTTATCTTTGATGAACCTACGATTGGATTACATCCTTTAGATGTTCAAATATTAGTTAAAGTTTTTCAATCACTTGTAGATCAAGGTGCGACAGTCGTCGTCATTGAACATGATCGTGATGTGATGAAAAATGCGGATTATATAATTGATATGGGGCCAGGTGGTGGTCGAGATGGTGGAATGATTGTAGCTACTGGTAGTGTTGAAGAAATAAAAAATAATATAAAGAGTATTACAGGTAAATATTTATAAAAAAATAGAAGTTCAATGTGAACTTCTATTTTTGTCTTGCTGAAACAATAAAGTGTAATGCAAAATAAGCCACTTCATCTTCAGTAAATCTTTTATGATAAATAGATTCAATAGCGTCATTTAAGATTTCTGCCATTGCAAATTCTTTAGGATGTCTTTCTTTAATCTTTGCAGTTAAAGGATTTTCGATTTGACTATCATCTAATAATCGATCAAGTGCAGGTGTTAAATGTAATCCTAAAGAAACAAGTAATTTTTCATTATTTCTTAAATCTATACCTTTTTGTTTAAATAAAGAATCTAAAGTGTTTTGTAGAACATCAATAATTTCATCATCTAATAAATTAACACCAGCATTAAATTCAACATCTAATACGTTATTTTTAGATAGGTACATTGAAATAAGTGCTAATTCTGATTCTGGAAATTCAATATCAAATTTTTTACTAAGAATATTACAAATTTCAACTGCTGAATCATAGTTAGTGTTTGCTTTATATGATGTGATTTGTCCTTGACTTAAAGGAATGTAATTGTTTGTTTTGATTCTAAGCATTGCAATTGCAAGATGTACAACGAGATTTTGCGTAAATTGTGGAGATAATGTTAAATGATTTTTCTCAATTACTTCATTTACTGCTTCGCGACATACTTGTTTTGATAATTCTAAATCTTTATCAGCAGCGCTTGATAAAGCTTGGTTTGTTAATGTCATAAAAAAGCCTCCTAAAATGTCTACGTAAACTATATACTAAATCAATTAGAAAAGCTAGGAAAAAATAAATATTCTTTATAAGAGCATATGATTGGATTTTAGGAATGATTCCTGTTATACTAAACTTGTAAAATAATTATGTAAGCGCTCATCATTTTCTTTAAGTTTTTGTTGTCTATGCAAAATGTAAGTGCTATAATTATGAAGGAATTTTGATTTAGGAGGAAATAAACAAAATGGCTGTAACAGATAAATTCAATGAAGAATGGAATGGATTTAAAGGAAGACTTTGGAAAGAAGAAGTAAACACTCGTCAATTCATTCAAGATAACTATAAACCTTATGATGGAGATGAATCATTTTTAGCTGATCCTACAGAAGCTACTAATAAACTTTGGGGAAAACTTCAAAAGTTACAAAAAGAAGAAAGAGCTAAAGGTGGAGTATTAGAATGTGAAACTAAAGTAGTAAGTGGACTTACTGCTTATGGTCCTGGATATATCGATGAAGAAATGAAAGATTTAGAAAAAGTTGTTGGTTTACAAACTGACAAACCTTTAAAAAGAGCTTTCATGCCTTATGGTGGTATCAAAATGGCAGAACAAGCTGCTGCAACTTATGGATATGAACCAGATGAAAAATTACATGAAATTTTCACAAAATATCATAAAACACATAACCAAGCAGTATTCGATGTTTATACACCAGAAATTAAAAAAGCTCGTCATAATAAAGTAATTACAGGTTTACCTGATACATACGGACGTGGACGTATTGTTGGTGACTATCGTCGTGTTGCTTTATATGGTATTGATTTCTTAATTGAACAAAAAGTAAATGATTTCAATCATTGTGGTAGTGGATCAATGACTGAAGACATTATTCGTAAAAGAGAAGAAATTGCTGAACAAGTAAAAGCATTAAAAGGTATGAAAGAAATGGCTGCTATCTACGGATATGACATTTCTAAACCAGCTAAAAATGCTCATGAAGCATTCCAATGGTTATACTTTGGATATTTAGCTGCAATCAAAACTCAAAATGGTGCTGCAATGTCAGTTGGACGTATTTCTACTTTCTTAGATATCTATGTAGAAAGAGATTTAGCTAACGGAACATTAACAGAAGAAGAAGCACAAGAATTAGTAGACCATTTCGTTATGAAATGTAGAATGGTTAAATTTGCTCGTATTCCTTCTTACAACCAATTATTCTCTGGTGACCCAGTATGGGCTACACTTGAAGTTGCAGGTTTAGGAACTGATGGACGTTCAATGGTTACTAAAAACTGTTTCCGTTTCTTACACACATTAGAAAATATGGGTCCTTCACCAGAACCAAACTTAACAGTTTTATATACAAAAGCATTACCAGAAAACTTCAAACGTTTTGCTGCTAAAATCTCAGTAGATACTAGCTCAATCCAATATGAAAATGATGATGTAATGCGTCCTGTATGGGGAGATGATTACTCAATTTGTTGTTGTGTATCAGCTACTCAAACTGGTAAAGAAATGCAATTCTTTGGTGCACGTGCTAACTTAGCTAAATGTTTAACATATGCTATCAATGGTGGTATTGATGAAAAAACTAAAGATCAAGTAGCTCCAAAATATCGTCCAATTACTTCTGAATACTTAGACTATGATGAAGTTATGGAACGTTATGACCAAATGATGGAATGGTTAGCAGATCTTTATGTTAATACATTAAACTTAATTCAATATATGCATGATAAATATTATTATGAAGCTGCACAAATGTCATTAATTGATACTGATCTAAAACGTACTTTCGCAACTGGTATCGCTGGATTCTCACATGTAGTAGATTCATTAAGCGCAATCAAATATGCTAAAGTTAAAACAATCAGAGATGAAGATGGTGTTGTTGTAGATTACGAAGTTGAAGGAGATTTCCCAAGATATGGTAACGATGATGATCGTGCTGATGATATCGCTGTATGGTTATTAGGTGAATTCTTAGCTAAAATCAAAAAACATCATACTTACAGAGATTCAGAACCAACAACTTCTATCTTAACAATTACTTCAAACGTTGTTTATGGTAAAGCTACAGGTTCATTACCTGATGGACGTAAAGCAGGTGAACCATTATCACCAGGTGCTAACCCATCTTATGGTGCAGAACAAAATGGTTTATTAGCTTCATTAAACTCAGTTGCTAAATTACCATATGAATGGGCATTAGATGGTATTTCTAATACTCAAACAATCAACCCAGATGCTTTAGGACATGATGAAGGTGAAAGAGTTAATAACTTAGTACAAGTTATGGATGGATATTTTGAACAAGGTGCTCATCACTTAAATGTTAACGTATTTGGAACTGAAAAATTAATTGATGCTATGGAACATCCAGAAAAAGAAGAATATGCAAACTTCACAATTCGTGTATCTGGATATGCTGTTAAATTCATTGACTTAACTCGTGAACAACAATTAGACGTTATCGCAAGAACTTGTCATGAACATATGTAATCAATAACTTAATCAAATAATGAAAACAACCTCTTATGAGGTTGTTTTGTTACGGAGGAAAAATGGAAACAATTGGTAGAATTCATTCAATAGAAAGCTTTGGATCAGTCGATGGTCCAGGAGTACGTTATATTTATTTCTTACATGGATGTCCTTTAAGATGTCAATTTTGTCATAATCCTGATACATGGGGTTCAAAGAAATACGAAGAATATACTCCTGAAAAAGCGCTTCAACAAGCAATGAAATACAAAACATATTGGGGTAAAAAAGGGGGCATTACGATTAGTGGTGGAGAACCTTTAGCTCAAATCGATTTTGTTTTAGAGTTATTTAAACTTGCTAAAAAAGAAGGAATTAATACGTGTATTGATACCAGTGGAGGATGTTTCACGAGAGAAGAACCTTTCTTTTCTAAGTTTAATGAACTTATGGAGTATACAGATTTATTACTTGTAGATATTAAAGAAATTAATAATGAAAGACATCAGCTTTTAACAGGAAGAAGTAATGAAAATATTCTTGATATGGCAAGATATTTATCTGAAATTGATAAACCAATTTGGATTAGACATGTTCTTGTTCCTGAAAGAAGTGACTATGATGAAGATTTAATTGAATTAGATCATTTTATTTCTACACTTTCAAATGTTTATCGTGTTGAAATTCTTCCTTATCATACTTTAGGTGTATTTAAATGGGAGGAATTGAATATTCCATATCAATTAGAAGGAATTAAACCTCCAGTTAAAGAACGTGTAGAAAATGCAAAAAGATTATTACATGTAGATCGTTATACACGTTATTTAGATAATTAATGAAAAAAGAGTTCATGAATTTAGATTTATCATCTAAATCATGTAACTCTTTTTCAATTTATAATTGCATATTTACTTTATAATTAGAGTTGTTTAAAATAAGAGTAAAGGAAAAAAAGGAGATTATAATAATGAAATTAGGAGCAATTGAAGCAGGTGGAACTAAATTTGTAGTTTGTATTGGAAATGAAAAAGGAGAAGTTTTAGAAAGAGAATCATTTCCTACAGAAGCACCTGAAAAAACAATGGAAAATGTTTTTAAATTCTTTGATGGAAAAGAAATTGAAGCATTAGGTGTAGGAAGCTTTGGACCGATTGATCCGGATCTTACAAGTCCAACTTATGGTTATATTACAACAACACCTAAACCAGGATGGAACAATTATAATATTATGGGTGCTTTAAAAGAAAGATATGATATTCCTATGGCTTTTGATACAGATGTCAATGGGGCTGCTTTAGGCGAAGCAACATTTGGTGTGGCAAAAGGATTAGACAGTGCCCTTTATCTTACAATTGGAACAGGAATTGGTGGAGGAGCCGTTGTTGGTGGTAAACTTGTACACGGGTTACTTCATCCAGAAATGGGACATATGAAAATGATTGTAAGAGAAGATGACACATATTCAGGTAAATGTCCATATCATGGAACATGTTTTGAAGGTTTAGCTGCTGGTCCTGCTATTGAAGCAAGATGGGGAGTAAAAGGAAGTGAACTTCCAGAAGATCATCCAGCATGGGATTTAGAAGCTTATTATATTGGACAAGCGATGGCAAATTATATTTTAACTCTTTCACCTAAGAAAATTATTCTTGGTGGTGGTGTTATGCATCAAAAACAACTTTTCCCAATGATTCATAAATATACTCAAGAATTCTTAAATGGTTATATTCAAAAAGAAGAAGTGACTACTGATAAAATTAAAGATTATATCGTTTATCCAGGATTAGGGGATAATGCAGGTGTTGTTGGAGCTTTAGCTCTTGCCATGAGTGTAGTAAAATAATGAAGTAGAGAAATCTACTTCTTTTTTTAATAAAAAATGGAAGCGGATACATGATTTTGTTGACGGTGTGTAGAAAATGGGATATGGTTGAAGGAAAAGATAAAAAAGGAGAAAGGAAATATGAAAAAATACTTTCATTTTTTTTATATTGTTTAATGGTTTTAACATTAACAGGATGTGGTGGATCAAGTGGAGATGACATTTCGACTTATACGTATTCAAGTGAATTGGATATCAAAAACTTAGATTAATCAGATGCTGATGATCAATGTCCATTGCGTGCTATCCATGCTGTTATTGATGGGTTGATGAAAACAGATAAAAAAGGAAATATTACGTATGGTATTGCGAAAAGTGAAGAAGTTTCAGAAGATGGATTAGTTCATACTTATAAACTTAGAAAAGATGTAAGATGGGATAATGGTGATCTTGTAACAGCTCACGATTTTGTTTATGCATGGCAAAGAATCTTTAAGAAAAAAGGCAGTTATTATTATATGTTTGCAGATGGTATAGCAAGCATTCAAGGTGCACAAGAATTATCAGATAAAATAGATGTTGGTGAAGAACTTACAGATGATGATTTAAATTCTATGGGTGTAAAAGCATTGGATGGTTATACATTAGAAGTAAAAACAACAGTACGCGTTTCGTTTTTAGATGAATTGCTTGCTTTTCCACCATTCTATCCAATTAATGAAAAATTTGCTGAAAAACAAGGAAGTAAGTATGGTAAAAGTGCTAAAACAATTTTAGGTAATGGAGCTTTTAAGATGGTTAATTTGGAACCTGGATCAGTAGCTGAATTTAAAAAAATGAAAACTATTATGATCAAAAACATGTAAAGCTTCAAAAACTTGTGATGAAACTTGTCCAAGAACCTAAAGTAGCTGCACAAGCTTTTGAAGCAGGTGAAACAGATTATGCACCAATTAATTCTGATTTAGTTGATAAATATAAAGAATATGACTCTTTTAAACAAGTTTATGATGGCTTTTTATTTTATATCTCAATAAATTTTAAAAATGAAGATCTTGCAAATTTAAATGTAAGAAAAGCCATTTCATATGCTATTAATAGAAAAGATTTATGTGGAAATGTTTTAAAAGATGGTTCACAAGTTGCTAAAGGATTTATTCCTTCAGTCTTAGCTGCAAGCTCATGTGGTGTAGATTTTAGAAAAGATTCTGGTGATTTTACGTTTTATGATAAAGCACAAGCTCAAGATTTGTTGAATGAAGGGTTAAAAGAATTAGGAAAATCTGAAATTACATTAAGAATTACTTATGGTACAGATAAATCACCGATGGATGTATTTGCAATATATTTACAAAATGCTTTAAGTAAATTAAATGGCATTAAAATAGAAATGGTTGCAACAACTAAACAAGATCGTATCTACAACAAACAAAAAAATGGTGATTTTGATTTAGCAGTAACACGTTGGGGACCGGATTATGGAGATCCTACAACTTATTTAACAATTGCATTATCAACAAATAGTAACAACTATGGAAAATGGTCTAATAGTGAATATGATCAACTTGTAGGTCAAGTAGGGGTTGAATCAGATGTGAATAAACATTGGCAAGAAATGAAAGATGCAGAAAAAATCTTACTAGATGATTATGCATATATTCCTGTTTTTGAAAAAGGAGCGGCAACATTACAAAATCCAAAAGTAAAAAATCTAGTTATTAAACCATGTAGAACAATTTCTTTTGAATATGTAGAAAAAACTGAATAAAAAGAGAAAAGGCATAATGAGAAAATATTATGTCTTTTTTGATAAAAAGCTATCATATTAATAAATTTATATATTATATTGTATACAAATATGCAAAATAGTATTGACTTTTAAAGACTAATCCGCTATTATGAAGTTAATAAATCGATAGATTGTATACAATATGTCGATTTATTGCACAAAAGATAATTTAAGAAGGGAAGAGAGAATATGAAAAAACTATTATCAATGGTGCTTTGTGCTATGATGGCTCTAACTCTTGCTGGTTGTGGGGGATCAGGAGGAGATTCATCTACTTACACTTTCTCAAGTGAATTAGATATCAAAAACTTAGATTCATCAGATGCCGATGACGGATGCTCATTTACAGCAATGCATGCTGTTATTGATGGGCTTATGAAAACAGATAAGAAAGGTAATGTCGTAAATGGTGTTGCTTCATCTTCTGAAGTTTCAGATGACGGGTTAACTCATACTTACAAAATCAGAAAAGATGCAAAATGGGCTAACGGTGATCCTGTTACTGCAAATGATTTCGTTTATGCTTGGCATAGAATCTTCCAAAAGAAAGGTCAATATTACTACATGTTCTGTGATGGTATTGCAAGTATTGTAGGGGCACAAGAAATGTCAGATAAAATTGACAATGAAGAAGATATTACAGATGCAGATTTAGATGCAATGGGTGTTAAAGCTATCGATGATAAAACATTAGAAGTTACTACAACTACTCGTGTTTCATTCTTTGATGAATTAATGTCATTCCCATGTTTCTATCCAATTAATGAAAAGTTCTGTGAAAAACAAGGTGATAAATATGGTAAGAGTGCTAAAACTATTTTAGGAAATGGTGCTTTCACTATGACAAACTGGGAACCAGGTTCAGTAGCTGAATTTGAAAAAAATGATAAGTATTATGATGCTAAAACAGTTAAAATTGATAAATTAGTAATGAAATTAGTTCAAGATCCAAAAGTTGCTGCTCAAGCATTCGAAGCTGGTGAAACTGATTTTGCTCCAATCAACTCAGACTTAGTTGATAAATACAAAAAAGATGATTCATTCAAACAAATTAATGAAGGTTACTTATTCTATATTTCAGTAAACTTCCAAAATAGTGATTTAGCTAACTTAAATGTAAGAAAAGCAATCTCACTAGCAATCAACAGAAAAGACTTATGTGAAAACGTATTAAAAGACGGTTCACAAGCTGCTAAAGGTTTCGTACCTTCAGGATTATCAATTTCTCCAGAAGGAAAAGATTTCCGTGATGAAGCTGCAACATATACTTCATATGATAAAAAAGCTGCTCAAGCTGCATTAGATGAAGGATTAAAAGAATTAGGAAAATCTGAAATTACTTTAAGATTAACTTATGGTACAGATGAATCTCCAATGGATGTATTTGCAACTTATTTACAAAACGCTTTAAGTAAATTAGATGGTATTAAAGTAGAAATGGTAGCTACTACTAAACAAGATCGTATCTACAACAAACAAAAAAATGGTGATTATGATTTAGCTACAACTCGTTGGGGACCTGACTATGGTGATCCTACAACTTACTTAACAATGGGTATTTCTACTAATGGTAACAACTATGGTAAATATACAAACAGTGAATTAGATGCATTAATGGATAAAGTTGCTAATGAATCTGATGCTAATACTCGTTGGCAAGAAATGATTGATGCAGAAAAAATTATGATGGATGATTTATGTTACATCCCAGTATTTGAAAAAGGTACTGCAACTTTACAAAATAAAGATGTAAAAGGTTTAGTAATTAGACCTGTAGGTGTTCCATATACATTCCAATATGTATCAAAATAGTCGATAAAATCAACAGAAACACAATATTTCGGTATTGTGTTTCTTCTTAAAAAAGAATAAAAAAATATGTTGTCTTCCAATTAATATAAACGCCAAAATGAAATGTATAAAAAACAATTGCTCTATTTTATTCTTGAATGTAGATTGAAAAATATATTTTTTGTATAAACAATAATACAATTTTGTATACAAAGTTCGTCTTTTTTGTTGACTTCTATAACGCATTGTACTAATATTAAAGCATAAATTTTTATTGTATATGTATTAGTGTATACAAAGGCGATTTATAGAAGGGAAGAGAAAAAATGAAAAAATTATTATCTATGGTACTTTGTGCTATGATGGCTCTAACTCTTGCTGGGTGTGGGGGATCTAGTGATGATTCATCTACTTACACTTATTCAAGTGAATTAGATATCAAAAATTTAGACTCATCAGATGCCGAAGACGGATGCTCATTTACTGCATTACATGCAATTATTGATGGGCTAATGAAACCTGCTAAAGATGGTACTACTACATATGGTATTGCTAAATCTTCAGAAGTTTCAGAAGACGGTTTAACACACACTTATAAATTAAGAGATGCTAAATGGTCTAATGGTGATGCTGTGACAGCAAACGATTTCGTTTATGCATGGCAAAGAATTTTCAAAAAGAAAGGAAACTACTATTACATGTTCTGTGATGGTATTGCTAACATCGCAGGTGCTCAAGAATTATCAGACAAAATCGATGCAGAACAAGATTTAACTGATGATGATTTAAATTCTTTAGGTGTAAAAGCTGTAGACGACAAAACGTTAGAAGTTACAACAACTACTCGTGTTTCATTCTTTGATGAATTAATGTCATTCCCATGTTTCTACCCAATCAATGAAAAGTTCTGTGAAAAACAAGGTGATAAATATGGTAAGAGTGCTAAAACTATTTTAGGAAATGGTGCTTTCACTATGACAAACTGGGAACCAGGTTCAGTAGCTGAATTCGAAAAAAATGATAAATTCTATGCTGCTAAAGATGTAAAAATCGACAAATTAGTAATGAAATTAGTTCAAGAACCAAAAGTTGCTGCTCAAGCTTTTGAAGCAGGTGAAACTGATTTCGCTATTATCAACTCTGACTTAGTTGATAAATATAAAAAAGATGAATCATTCAAGAATATTTCTGAAGGGTTCTTATTCTACATTCAACCAAACTTAGAAAATGCTGATTTAGCTAACTTAAATGTAAGAAAAGCTTTATCATTAGCTATTAACAGAAAAGATTTATGTGAAAACGTCTTAAAAGATGGTTCACAAGCTGCTTCAGGATTTGTTCCATCAGGATTATCAATTTCTCCAGAAGGAAAAGATTTCCGTGATGAAGCTGCAACATATACTTCATATGATAAAAAAGCTGCTCAAGCTGCATTAGATGAAGGATTAAAAGAATTAGGAAAATCTGAAATTACTTTAAGATTAACTTATGGTACAGATGAATCTCCAATGGATGTATTTGCAACTTATTTACAAAATGCTTTCTCTAGCTTAAAAGGATTAAAAATTGAAATGGTTGCTACTACTAAACAAGATCGTATCTACAATAAACAAAAGAATGGAGATTTCGATTTATCAGTAACTCGTTGGGGACCTGACTATGGTGATCCTACAACTTACTTAACATTAGCTTTAACTGACAACAATAACAACTATGGTCATTGGTCAAATGCTGAATATGATTCAATCATGGGAAAAGTTAACAGTGAAACTGATGCTAATGCTCGTTGGCAATTAATGATCGATGCAGAAAAAATCTTATGTGAAGATTTAGGATATATTCCAGTATTCGAAAAAGGAACTGCTACTTTACAAAATACAAAAGTTAAAAACTTAGGTATTAAACCAGTTGGTGTTCCATATACATTCGAATATGTATCAAAATAGTTCAATCTAAAAAAGAACATAGAGAAGACAACACAATATAGTATTCTGTATTGTGTTTCTTTTTTAAATAAATAAAGGAGGAAAAAAGATGAGTAATTCAACCTTAAAATATATCGGAAAACGTTTAGTTATTTCGTTAATTACTTTATTCGTTATTTTAATGGTATTATTTTTAATGGTTAAATTTTTACCAGGTTCTCCAATTAACAATGAAAAACTAAGTGCTTCAGCCAGAGCTGCTATTGAAGCACAATATGGATTGGATCAACCAATTCCGGTTCAATTCGTACGTTATATTCAAAATATGTTAACAGGGGATTTCGGTGTTTCATTTAACTTATATAAAGATATGCAAGTATCTTCACTTGTAGGAAGTGCTGCAAAATTATCTATGATTTATGGTTTATGTGCAGTTATTATTGGAACAGTTATTGGTATGTTCTTAGGGGTATTTGCTGCATTACATAAAAATACAATTTGGGATACTATTGCTACAGTTATTTCTGTAATTGGGGTTTCCATCCCATCATTCGTATTTGCAATGTTAATTTTATTATTATTTGCTTCAAAATTAAGATTGTTACCAACTTCATATAGTTCATCGAATGCAATTAAATCATCAATTATGCCAATTTTAGCTTTATCTGTTGGGGTTATTGCAAACGTTGCACGTTTTACTCGTACTGAAATGGTATCAGTTTTAACAAGTGAATATATGACACTTGCTAAAGCAAAAGGTTTAGATCGTAAAACTTTAATTTTCAAACATGCTTTACGTAATGCTTTAATCCCAGTAATTACAATTTTAGGACCTATCTTAGTTAACTTAATGACAGGTACAATGGTTGTAGAAAAAATTTGTTCTGTTCCTGGGTTAGGTAAGTTATTAATTAATAGTATTTTATCAAATGATTATAACATCATTTTATCTTGTTCATTCTTATATGCAGCAATGTATATCTTTATGATGTTAATTATTGATATTTCTTATGGAATTATTGATCCAAGAATTAGATTAGGAAAGGATGATTAATAATGGATTTAGAAAAGATTGAATTTTTACCAGACGATTTTGAATTCGTTGGAGATAAACAAGACATTACTAAAGACGTTGTTGCTCCATCACTTCCTGCTTGGAAAGATTCTTTAAATCGTTTTAAAAAGAATAAAGGTGCCGTTATCGGTTTAATTTGTATTTTAGTTATCGCAGTATTTGCAATTTTTGCACCAATGTTTTCATCTTATAAATTTGATGCAATCAATACAAAAATTGCAAGTATTTCGCCATGTGCTGAACATTTCTTTGGTACAGACACTTATGGGCGTGATTTATTTGTACGTGTTTGGACAGGTACAAGATATTCATTATTTATTGCTGTAGTCGCAATCTTCATTGATGTGATTGTAGGTATGACATACGGACTTATCTCTGGTTATTTTGGAGGTAAAGTTGATTCAGTAATGCAAAGAATTCAAGAAATCATAAACTCTATCCCAACTTTAGTAATATTAACATTGTTATTAATGGTAATGAAAGCATCATTATTCACAATTATCATGGCTTTATCATTTACTGAATGGATTGGTATGTCACGTATTACAAGAGCTCAAGTTTTAAGAGTAAAAGAAGAAGAATTCGTTTTAGCTTCACGTACTTTAGGAGCTAGTAACTTATTTATTATCTTTAAAGAAATTTTACCAAATATTTATAGTCAAATGATTATTATGATTATGATGTCTATTCCAAATGCAATTTTCTATGAAGCATACTTATCATTCGTTGGTTTAGGTTTACCAATTCCAATGGCTTCATTAGGTACATTGATTAATGATGGATTTAACTCAATTACTATTTACCCTTACATGATGGTAATTCCAGTTATTATTTTCTCTATCTTAATGTTAAGTTTCAACTTATTTGGTGATGGACTTCGTGATGCACTTGATCCAACTATGAAGGAGATGTAATTATGGCAGAAAGAGAAAAAATATTAGAAGTCAGAGATTTAAATATCTCTTTTAAAACTGATAGTGGAACTGTTAATGCAATTCGTGGTGTTAACTTAGATTTATATAGAGGTGAAACAATCGCTATCGTTGGTGAATCTGGATCAGGTAAGTCAGTTACTACTAAAGCAATTATGGGTATCATGGCTGGAAATGGTTCAATTGATGGTGGTTCTATTAACTACACTTGGACAGATGAGAATACAGGTGAAAGAATCACAAAAGACATTTGTCAATTAAGTGAAAAAGAAATGCAAAGTGAAATTCGTGGTCGTAAAATTGCCATGGTTTTCCAAGATCCAATGACATCATTAAACCCTACAATGACAATTGGAAATCAAATCATGGAACCAATGATTCATCATTACAATACACCAAAAGAAGAAGCTTATAAAAAAGCAGTTGAATTATTACAATTAGTAGGTATTACTAATGCTGAAAAACGTATGAAAAACTATCCTCACCAATTATCTGGTGGGATGAGACAAAGAATTGTTATCGCAATTGCTTTATCTTGTGATCCTTATGTTTTAATTTGTGATGAACCTACAACTGCATTGGATGTTACTATCCAAGCTAAAATTCTTGAATTAATTCAAGATATTCAAAAGAAAAAAGATTTATCAGTTATTTATATCACACATGACTTAGGTGTTGTTGCTAAAGTAGCTGATTATGTAAACGTTATGTATGCTGGTAAAATCGTAGAAACTGGAACAATTGATGAAATTTTCTATGATCCACGTCATCCATATACTTGGGGATTACTTTCATCTATGCCTGATTTAGATACAGATGATGATGAATTATATACAATCCCAGGTACTCCACCAAACTTAGCACATGAAGTAAAAGGTGATGCTTTTGCTCCACGTAATAAATATGCTTTAAATATTGATTTAAGACTTGAACCACCAATGTTTAAGGTACCTGGTAGTACAACTCATAAAGTTGCTTCATGGTTAATGCATGAAAAAGCACCTAAGGTTGAAATGCCAACTGAATTAAAAAACAGATTAGAAAAAATGAAAAAGGAGGGTGTTGAATAATGGAAAAGAAAGAACCTATCCTTGTCGTTAAAGATTTAAAACAACATTTTAAAATTAATCGTAACTTTACTGTAAAAGCGGTAGATGGTATTTCCTTTGATATTATGCCAGGTGAAACTTATGGTTTAGTAGGTGAATCTGGTTCAGGTAAATCAACTACTGGTAGAAGTATTATTCGTTTATATAAACCAACTTCTGGATCAATTGTTTTTAATGGTAAAGAAATTGGTGGAAAATTAGATAAAGCAACTGCTAAAGAATTACATACTAAGATGCAAATGATTTTCCAAGATCCAATGGCTTGTTTAAATCCACGTAAAAAAGTTATTGATATCATTGGTCAAGGTTTAGATATTCATAAATCTTATTCTTCTATCGAAGAAAGAAATGAAAAAATCTATGAAATTCTTGAACTTGTAGGTTTATCAAGAGAACATGCTTCTCGTTATCCACATCAATTCTCAGGTGGACAAAGACAACGTATTGGAATTGCTAGAGCTTTAATTATGAATCCTGATTTAATTATTGCTGATGAAGCAATCTCAGCGTTAGATGTATCTATTCAAGCACAAGTTGTTAACTTAATGAAAAAGATTCAAAAAGAAACAGGAATTGCATATTTATTTATTGCGCATGACTTATCAATGGTTAAATATATTAGTGATAAAATTGGGGTATTACATTTAGGACATTTAGTAGAAACAGGGACTACTGAAGAAATCTTTGATAATCCAATTCATCCATATACAAAATCATTATTAAGTGCTATTCCTCATCCTAATCCACGTGTAGAAAAAGTACGTAAATCATTTACTTACGATTATAAAGAAAGTGGAGTCGATTATACAAAAGGTACTGAACATTTAGTAGATGGAACTCATTATGTTTTAGCTACTGATGAAGAATTTGAAAAATGGACAAAAAAATAGTTTAGAGCGAAAACTCTAAACTTTTTTATTTAGTAGTATTTTTTAAAATATGAAGTAATATTTCGACTTGTTTTTCCATCATTGTTAAGGAACAATATTCATAAGGTCCATGATAATTAAAACCACCTGTTCCTAGATTAGGACAAGGAAGTCCCATAAATGTTAAACGTGCACCATCTGTTCCACCTCTAATTGGTGAACAAGAGGCTTCTAAGCCATTTTCTTTAATAGCAGCTAATGCTTGTTCAACAATAAACATATGATTTTTTAAAGCTTCTTTCATATTTAAGTAGCTTTCAGTAATTGTTAAATCAATAATTTGATAACCATATTTTTTATTTAAGAATTCAACAATGTCAATAAATTCTTGACATTGTTTTTTTGCTTGTTGTAAGTCATGATTTCGAATTATATAATCCATTGTTGTTTCTTCACAAGTTCCTTGAATAGCATGAAGATGATTGAAACCTTCATAGCCTTCAGTAGATTCAGGACGCATATGAACTGGTAATAATGAATCAAATTCATAAGCAACACGTGTAGAATTAATCATTTTATTTTTAGCACTTCCAGGATGAATACTTCTACCATGAATATTCACTTTTGCTGAAAAAGCATTAAAGTTTTCATATTCAACAATGTGAATATCTCCTCCATCAATTGTATAGGCATAATCAGCATTAAAGTATTTCACATCAAAATGATTACTTCCACAACCAATTTCTTCATCTGGTGTAAAAGCAATTTGGATATCATTATGTTTAAATTCAGGATGTGTGTGTAGATATTCAACCATTTGCATAATGATAGCAATTCCTGCTTTATCATCAGCTCCTAATAAAGTTGTTCCATCTGTAGTAATTAAATCATGATGAATAAGATGTAAGAGTTGAGGATATTGTTCAGGGTCTAGATAAAGTTTTTTATCTTCATTTAAAGTAATTTTTTGTCCTTGATAATTTTTGATAATTTGTGGATGAATATCTTTACCACTTGCATCAGGGGAAGTATCCATGTGGGCAATAAAACCTATGACATCTCCTTGATGATTATTATTACTAGGAATTGTTCCATAAACAACACCATATTCATTTAAAAGAGCATTTTCAATTCCTAATGATTGAAGTTCTTCAACAAGATATTTTCCTAATTTTAATTGTTTTGATGTTGAAGGAACTGTTTGTGAATTTTCAACAGATTGTGTATCAAAACTGACGTAATTTAAAAATCTTTCTTTAATTTCCATTTGTCTTCCTCACTTTCTTCATTATTATACAACGAAAAACTATGAACTTCTATGAAATACTTTACAAATCAAAAAATGTATGTTACCATACAATTCGTAGCCGAACAATATAGGAGGAGTTATATGTATAGAGATCCAATTGGACATCGTATTAAGACTCTAAATAATCTTATGAGAAAAACAATGGATAAGCAGACGGGACGTCCTGATCGTGCAACATTAATGCATTGTTGGATCATTGGGTTTGTTCAAGATAGAGAAGATAGTGGGCTTGATACATTTCCTAAAGATATAGAAAAAGAATTTTCAATTAATCGTTCTACAACATCAGAAATGTTGAAATTGATGTGTAAAAATGGAATGATTACAAGAGAAGAAGTGGATTATGATGCAAGATTAAAGAAGATTGTTTTAACAGAAGCTTCAAGGCAACACAATCGTAATATTGAAGATAAGATGAGAAAAATGCATCAACAATTAATTAAAGATTTATCTGATGATGAAATTAATGCATTTATTAAAATTTCAGATAAGTTAATTAATAACATTAAAGAAGGTTTATAAATATTCATAAGTTCGGTAATGAATAGGAAAGGAAGTAAATTATGGTCAAAACTTTAATGAAACAAATTAAAGAATATAAAAAAGATTCTTTACTTACAATGTTATTTGCAACATTAGAAGTTGTTTTAGAAATTATGATTCCTTTACTTATGGCAAGTTTAATTGATAAAGGAATTGAAGCGGGAAACATGTCAAATGTCACAAAATATGGGGCTTTGATGTTTGTTATTGCCCTTGGAACATTATCTCTCGGTTTTTTAGCAGGAAATCACGCAGCAAAAGCTTCTACAGGATTTGCTGCTAATTTAAGAGATGCGATGTATACTAATATTCAAACATACTCATTTTCAAATATTGATAAATACAGTACAGCTGGACTTGTAACACGTCTTACAACAGATGTTACAAATGTACAAAATGCCTATCAAATGATTATTCGTATGTGTATTCGTGCACCAATGAATCTTATTTGTGCCCTTGCAATGGCGATGATGATCAACTTTAAATTAAGTATGATTTTCGTTGTAGCGATTGTTTTTTTAGTAGCTGTGCTTGTAACAATTATGTATCATGCTACAAAATACTTTAATGATGTTTTTCCTAAATATGATACTTTAAATGAAAGTGTTCAAGAAAACGTTGTAGGTATTCGTGTTGTTAAATCTTTTGTTAGAGAAAAATATGAAAATGAAAAATTTAGAAAAGCAGCACAAAATATTTATAAATTATTTGTTAAAGCAGAATCTGTTTTATCTTATAATAACCCAGCAATGTTAATTGCTGTCTATGGTTCAATTTTAATGCTTTCATGGTTAGGTGCTAAAGCGATTGTAGGAGGAACCCTTACAACAGGTGAACTTACAAGTTTATTTAGTTATGTAATGAACATTATGATGTCATTAATGATGCTTTCAATGGCATTTGTTATGATTACAATGTCACTTGCTTCAGGAAGACGTATTGCTGAAGTTATTAATGAACAATCTGATTTAGTATCTCCTCAAGAAGCTTTAACTGAAGTAAAAGATGGTTCAATTGATTTCAATCATGTTGTTTTTTCTTATAAACATGGTAGTGGAGAAGCTGTTTTAAAAGATGTAGATCTACATATCAAAAGTGGTGAAACAATTGGAATTATTGGTGGTACTGGAAGTGCTAAAAGTAGTTTGGTCAACCTTATTTCTCGTTTATATGATGTTGACGAAGGTAGCGTTGTTGTTGGTGGACAAGATGTGCGTAATTATGACCTTGAAGTTTTAAGAGATGAAGTTTCTGTTGTCTTACAAAAGAACGTTTTATTTAGTGGAACAATCTTACAAAACTTACGTTGGGGTAATGAAAATGCCACAGAAGAAGAATGTAAAGAAGCTTGTCGTTTAGCTTGTGCTGATGAGTTTATTGATCGTTTTGAAGATGGTTATAATACGTATATTGAACAAGGTGGTTCAAATGTATCTGGTGGACAAAAACAACGTTTATGTATTGCAAGAGCATTACTTAAAAATCCTAAAATCTTAATTTTAGATGATTCAACAAGTGCAGTTGATACTGCTACAGATGCAAGTATTCAAGAATCATTTAATGAACGTATCCCTGATACAACTAAAATTATTATCTCTCAACGTATTTCATCAGTACAAAATGCAAGTCGTATTATTGTTTTAAATGATGGAGTAGTTGATGGATTTGATACACATGAAAATTTATTAGAAACAAATGAAATTTATCGTACAATTTATGAAACACAAATGAAAGGAAAGGAGGAAAAATAATGAAAGAAGGAACAATGAAACGTTTACTTAAGATGTTATGGAGTAAATATAAGATTCATTTAATTGTTGTTGTTTTATGTATTATTGGAAATGCTTTATTTAATGTTCAAGGAACAATGTTTATGCAAACATTGATTGATGATTATATTGTTCCTTTATTAAAGAGCTCTTCTCCTGATTTTAGTGGATTATTACATGCTTTAATTCGTGTAGCTTGTTTATATGCTTGTGGGGTTGTATGTGCCTTTACCTTTAACCGTATTATGGTTTATGTAACACAAGGGTTCTTAAGAGATTTAAGAATTGATATGTTTGAACATATGGAATCTTTACCAATTCGTTATTTTGACAGAACTCCTCATGGAGATACAATGTCAGTCTATACAAATGATATTGATACCTTAAGACAATTGATTTCTCAATCAATTCCTCAACTTATTTCAAGTTGTATGACAATTGTGACAACATTTGTCTCAATGATTATCTTAAATATTCCTTTAACTGTATTAAGTGTATGTATGTTAATGGTAATGCTTGTAGTTTCAAGAAAACTTGGTTCTTTATCAGGAAAATTCTTCGTTAAACAACAAAATGATTTAGGTAAAGTTAATGGTTATATTGAAGAAATGATTTCAGGTCAAAAAGTTGTTAAAGTGTTCAATCACGAAGAACAAGCTATTGCTGATTTTAGAAAACTAAATAATGATTTAAGAGAAAGTGCTTATCAAGCTAATAAGTTTGCTAATATTTTAATGCCTGTTACGGTTCAATTAGGAAATGTTTCTTATATTATTTGTGCCATCGTAGGAGCAATTCTTGCTTTAAATGGACATTTCTCACTTACAATTGGGACACTTGTTGCTTTCTTAACACTTAATAAAAGCTTTAATCAACCAATTGGACAAATTTCTCAACAAATCAATGCTGTAGCGATGGCACAAGCAGGTGCAGGACGTATTTTTGATTTATTAGATCAAGAAAGTGAAGACGATCAAGGTGTTGTGACTTTATGTCGTGTAGAAACTGTTGATGGAAAAATGGTTGAAACAGATAAAAGAACTGGACATTGGGCTTGGAAACATCCACGCAAGGATGGACAAGTTGAACTTGTAGAAATGAAAGGTGATATTCGTTTAGAAGGTGTTGATTTTGGTTATTTTGATGATCGTATGGTTTTACACAATGTTGACGTTTATGCAAATCCTGGTGAAAAGATTGCCTTTGTTGGAGCGACAGGTGCAGGTAAAACAACGATTACTAACCTAATTAATCGTTTCTATGATATTCAAAAAGGATCAATTACTTATGATGGTATTGATATTAAATTGATAAAAAAAGATGATTTAAGAAGATCATTAGGTGTGGTATTACAAGATACACATTTATTTACTGGAACAGTTATGGATAATATTCGCTATGGTCGTCTTGATGCTACGGATGAAGAATGTATTGAGGCAGCAAAACTTGCTAATGCTGATTTATTTGTAAAACATTTACCAGAGGGTTATCAAACAATGCTTACAGGAGATGGAGCTAATTTATCTCAAGGACAAAGACAATTATTAGCGATTGCCCGTGCTGCTGTTGCTAATCCACCAGCATTGATTTTAGATGAAGCAACTTCATCGATTGATTCTCGTACAGAAAAACTTGTACAAGATGGTATGGATAAATTAATGCATGGTAGAACAACTTTAGTTATTGCCCATCGTTTATCAACGATTAAAAATAGTGATTGTATTATGGTTTTAGAACAAGGTCATATTATTGAAAGAGGAAATCATCAATCATTGATTAAAGAAAAAGGTAAATATTATCAATTATATACAGGAGCTATTGAAATGGATTAATCCATCAATAGCTTTTTCTTTGGACTAAATGTCCATTGAAAGAAGAAAAATTGAAAGATAAAATAAGTATAAGAAATGAGACATTTGTGAGACAAATTTGAGACAAACTTGAGACAAATATTAAGTACATACATGTTATAATCTACTTGTAATAAATCTAGAT
>OHAG01000514.1_pt1 | contig 31026 bp, 34 predicted proteins | sample 1577081 | NCBI WGS metagenome assembly OHAG01 (sample SAMEA3541513, study PRJEB24748) | human gut metagenome | biome: human gut; feature: human-associated habitat; material: faeces | place: China | collected 2012
AGATATCTAATCCATTTCGGAATAAATATCTTCTGCTTTTAAGTTAATGACATTGCTTAAAATAAGGCTTTTCTCCACTTTTCAAATCCTAGAAAACTGCTGCCAGATAAAAAAAAAGACCCTGACAGTCTGGAAATTCCAGACCATCAAGGTCATTCTTTATTCTAAATTGCATTTCATGTTTTCACATGATTTTTGTTATTTCACTGGCTGAAAGTTTTGCCCTGAAACTGGATAAAACTATTTGCCCTGAAATATCTATTTTTTTATTCAAACTCCCTGTAACCATAACATAATCGTTAAATATATAATTGTCTTTTGCAGATTTTTATATTCATAATATCCAAATTTCACGCCTTATTCATAGTTTCCGATCAAACAGGTATCATACAGGTATCACGAATATTTCTCCTTAATTGCTCTATCTACATGGTGCTAGCACCATGTAATTATTACACCAATAAGGAAAAGCTATCGGCGCTCCCTCAACTTCTCTAATATCGCCATAACGTCTGGCTGCGTTGGAGTAAACTTAATACCTCGCTTCAACATCCCCATAACTTTTCTCGCTTTTTGCTCAATCTCTCTGGCGGTATGCTCACTCGTCAACATCAGATGATTTCCGGCGATTGTATATTCCCGTTCTATGTATTCTTCTGTTATCGGAAACATATCTTGTATCAGAAATGCGCTCTCCCGGCTGTCGTCCAGTTTGGCGATATGAAGAATGTCGCAAGATTTCCCGGTTTTTTCTTTTTTCTCCATAATCCGTCTGTATTTGTCAATGCGGCTAGACAATGGTATCATCCAGTATATCCCGGTACTTGTATCTTCAAGGCAGTAATAACGTGGTCTGTTTCCTGCCTTATTTCCTTTGAGATACGGATCTGGCATATCTTCAAAAAATTTATCCTTGATAATGTAAAAGCCTGTTTTCTTCATTTGCCTGTCCTCATTACGGAAAAGTCCCTCGCCTTGCGGCGAAGGACTATACTTTCGACCCAACCATTTATATACCGCATATCGGTCAGCGGTAAACTTTCAACCCGACCATTTATATACCACATATCGGTCAGTGGTAAACTTTCTTTGTACCTACATACTAGCAAGCGCAAAGAGGAAAGTCAATAGAGCTTTCCATTAAAATTATATGCTAAGGACCACTAATATATACTTATCCCACAGTAAAAGAATTACCGTCTTTTATTGCCTGCTGTATTCATGCCTTGCGAAATTTGTCTTTTTACCTCTGGCATCTTCATCGCCTCAGAGATAAGCGTATTCATCATATCACTACCTAATTGATTTTCAAACTGTTTTTGTTGCAACTCTAATTGATTCTTATGTTCTAACTGCAATTTATCAATTTCCATTTTATGCTTTTCTTTTTCCTTTTCCAAGTCCAACTCATAAGTCTTTTCAAGTTTTTTAATATCCTCTCTGCTCTGCTTTCTTGCAACAGCATAACTTGCAAAGCCAGAAATCAAAGCACAAACTACTGATACTATGTACGGCAAATAATTTTCCATATGGAATCCCCCTATCTCAAATGCTTCTGTAGAAAGATAGGAACAGGTATTACCTGCCCCTATGCTTCTTTTTCCTTTTCTGCTGTTTCAGTTCAAACTGCCGCTGTTTCTCTGCTTCCCGTTGTTCCCGGCTCACAGTCTTACGTTCAGTTTTTAACTGCTCCTGCTGTAATTTCAAAGCCTGTTGCGACTTCGTGCCTATCCCGGTATTCTGTACCTGTTTCCGCACTTCTCTCTGTACCCGTTTCGGATTGCGACCAGCTTCTTTTACATCAGTTGCCACAGCCGGACTAAACCGCAGCCGATAGTAATTTTTCAGGATAAAATCGTATACCTCATAATCTTTCGGCTCCGCCCCAAATGTAACCTTGCATACAGATAATTTTCCCTCCGATATGCGTTCAAACACACCTATCCAGAATGGTTCCTCAAAAAATACTGTCAATCTGCCCAATACTTTGTCCATGACAATTCCTCCTTAAAAATTGTACTGAACAAAGAACGGACGACCCAAGGAGGGAGGGCTACTTACACCAAAGCGGTGCGACCGGACTACCTACCGGCTCTATAAGAGATGTTATCCCTTACGTTGTGTTTTTATCTCTGTACTTTGATTTTAGCATACTATCAGCGATTTTGCCACAAGAAATAAGGGGCACAGCCGCCGCCATGCCCCAAATCACTACCGTTCCAATACTCTTTCGATTTTCTGCTTTTGCCCTTTCAAATCGTTCTGCTTCTCATACAAGCTGTCACGTTCTTTACAGAGTGACTTCATGCGCTCCAACTGCGCCCGCACTCCCTCCCGGCAATCCGGCTCAATCCGCTTATATTCTCCGGTCAGACTACGTATCTCATTATTATTTGATTTTATCTGCTCCGACACGCATATCCAGTCAATCAGATTGCGTACTTCCATATCCATATCATACAAATCCGTCTCCGAAAGAATTTTCGCGCATAGCCGAACCATAACTTTTTTCTCCATATCTGTCACTCTATCAATCCCCCTATCTGTTCATTTCAAATGCACGTTTCGGGCGCTTATTTGCCTTTTCTGCCCGTTCCAGAGCCTTAGACCGCTCAACTATCGACTGCACCTGTTCTCTACCAAAATAACGCTCTAAACGCTCCAAATCTGCCGTTTTCTCCTGCAATCGGTCAATAATGTCACTCTGCTCCATGATCTTATCTGCCAGGCAGCTGATCTGCTGTTCCTGCCGGGTAACTTTATCTTTCAGTTTCTTTCCCTGTTCCGCAAGTTGAACGCATTTAATCGTCAGTACTTTTATCGTCTCTTTCAATTTCTCCACAAGTGGAGAGGCTTTTTTATCCTTATAAGCCTTTGCAGACATCAACGCCGCCGGTTCAGGCAACTGCCACTTCTCGTCCTCGTCATAGGCGTGTATGTTCCGTTCCATGACCGCCTTAGACTGAACCATTTTCTCAATATCCTGTTGCAATTTCTTCTGTTGCTTCTCCAATTTCACATTATCAGACAGCAGCTTTTTCTTGTCCTCTGCCAGCATTGTCGCCTGCTCCTTCAGCAAATCACTTGTTTCCGAAAGTTCCGACACTTCCTGCCGGATTGCTTCGCCCTTCTGCCGTATCTGCTCTGTTTCCTGCACTGCTTTTCTATGCTGAATCTGAATATCTGATAATCGCTCTTTTCCGTCAGAAATAGATTGCTCCAATTCTGCGACTTCCTTTGCCCGCTCCTTTTTCTCAAAGTCCAAAACAGATAAATGCTTTTCATGTGTGCCTTTCTTCTCCCACTCAATCCCATGTTCCAGCATGACAGCGGCAAGCTGTTCTTTCTCATAAGCCACCCACTGATTTAATTCCGTTTCCCGCCTTGTACCGCCTTTAAATCCGAGAGCAGATAACGCCTGTTTCAAAGAAACTCTTGTATCAAGTCCCCGCTTGCTTCCTGTCGTATACGGTACAAAATCTATATGCAAGTGGGGCGTTGCTTCGTCCATATGAAGATAGGCACTAAATACTCTTAACGTAGGATTTCGCCGCTGGAAATCCCGCATATATTTATCCAGCACCTTTGCCGCAAGCTGTCCGTTCTCTGTCTTTGCCCCCATGTTGTCCTTATCCCCGATTTGCAAAATAATTTCATGGAATGGCTTTTCCTGCTTGCCGGAACGGATTTTCTCATAATAATCGTCAATCCGGCGGTCACTTCTGGTCTGCTTCTCATTGTACCAGGCGAGTGCTTCATCAAATAATTCGTGATATACGTCCTTAACATTTTCATTGCAGTATTCCACGTTCAGACAGCTTCGCTCCGGGTCAGTATTCTTTGCATGGAATTTTCTGCTATTATGGTTAACAGAGCCTTTTCCTGTCATAAAGCTGATAGTTCGCTTCAATCAATATCCTTTCTCCCTTTCCGGGCAATCAGCGCCGGATACGGCGCATAAGCTTTGTTACTTTCGTAGAAAGTAACGCAAAAGCACTTTTGACAGCCGTTCCATCCATCAAAAGCTGCCTTTGCGCCCTGCCGGGGGCTTTTCCGTCCTACGGACGGGGCGGCTGTTGCCGCCGCTTTACTTCCGCCGCTATAGCTTTTCGGATAGCCGAAAGTACATTTTCTATCGTATATTCATCCCATCCGGCAAGCCATATCAGCATCCGCATTTCTGCCTCAGTCAATTCTATATCTCCGAATATTTCATTGAGTTCGGCAATCCTCCGGGCTTCACTCTCGTAAAAATATTTGTTCACATTCCGGGTTCCCCATTCTGGCTGTCGTATCATATTCGCCCTCCTTTTCAAGACCGCAACAACGCAAGGTCTATATCTTTTGCAACCTTGCAGACACCAAGCCCGCAAATTCTATATACTCTGCATTGTTGCGCTATTGCCTTATTCCGGCTTGATTTTATCCAGTTCCCAATACCACGAATTGTTTATCCGCTTTGCTCTGATACTCAATTCCTTTTTCGCATTTTCAAGCGTCCGTCTGGATATACCCTGTTCCTCTGCAAGATTGAAAATCTCATTGCTCTGCATGGCATTGTTTGTTTCTGCCACTTCCCGGAGCAGACGCTTCGCCTGTTCCAGCTTATTCGCTTTCGGAGCGATACCGCCCAACACTTCATCAGCGGTAATCTCATAATCTCCGAGCCAGTGAAAACCGTCCTCCGACAACTCAAAGGCTTTCGGGTGCCCAAACGCCGCCAGATTGTTTTTTATCTGGACTACCGCCCTTATATTCGCTTCGCCCTCCACTCTGCCGACCAGCAGGACGCTCCTTGCCACCGCAAAGAAATCAATGGAACCCATGCCCCGATATGCTGCCTTATTTCCAGCCGCTTTGTTCATGTGCCCTACAAGTACAATGGCACATTGATATTTCTCCGCCAAAGTCGCCAGCTTCTTTGTCATATCCCTTGCTTCATTTGCCCGGTTCATATCCATACCGCCGCCGAGATACGCCTGTATCGGGTCTAAAATCAGTAGCTTCGCCTTTGTCCTTATGACTGCTTCTTCCAGACGTTCATCTATCATGGAAAGTGATTTTATGCTCTCGTCAATGACGGAAATATTTTCACAATTTGCTCCTGCCGTTTCCAAACGGGGCTTAACCGTATCTGCAAGCCCGTCCTCCGCACTCTGGTAAATCACATTCAGCGGCTCCGTCAGTTTCATTTTGCTGTCCAGACCCTCGCCTTTTGACAGCTTCGCCGCTATGTTCAGCACAAGAGTTGTCTTACCGTCCCCCGGATCGCCTTGTACAATCGTCAGCTTTCCATAAGGGATAAACGGAAACCACAGCCACGCCACCTCCTGCGACTGTATCTCCGACATTTTAATCATCTGTAATTCTGTTCTCGTTTCTACCATAATGTCCTCCGTTTTTGAAAAATTCGTTGTCACCGGAAGAAACCTCTGCTATACTTGAATTGTGATTGTTGATAACAGAGGTTTTCCAGTTATCACAGCCCTAACAGTTGCCGCTGTCAGGGCTTTTTTCTTCGCCTTGCCACAGATACCTTGCACCGTCCAACATCCAAAGAATTGCTTTCAGCATATCTTCATAGGCTTCCCGCAAATCTCTGATTTCTTCGGAAGTAATCCCCGGCTTTTTGCCATCAATTTGCTCCGCCAGTTCCACCAGCCGATTCTCCATTTCCTGCAACCGTTCCACAATCTGATAAACTGTTTCTTTCTTGCCTACCACGCACACCCGGTTATAAATGCAGGAACGGACAAAATAATCTTTTTTCTTCATGCCGCTTGTGAAAATCTTTGCTTCGATTTCTTCCCTCTCTCTCGGAGAGATACGGAAACTGATTGTCGGATATTTGTGTGTGCCGCTCATTCCTCTGCGCCCTCCTTAAATTCTTCATCCAGCAATTTTGCCATTTGTGTCTGTTCCGTCGGGAACATATGAGCATAGCGATAAGTAATATCCACGCTTTCATGCCCCACCCTGTTTCCGATTGATACCGCCGAAAATCCCATGCTGATAAGCAGTGATACATGAGAATGTCGCAAATCGTGGATTCTAATGCGTTTCACTCCCGCTTTTTTCGCCCCTCTTGTCATTTCATGGTGCAGAAAGCTTTTTGTCAGATGAAAGATACGGTCAGTGGGAAGAATCCCGTATAATCTGCCGATATAATCTTTCAGTTCTTCACATAAGAAATCCGGCATACTTACATTTCGTTTGCTTTTCGGAGTTTTCGGGTCTGTAATTACATCTTTACCCTCCAATCGCTGATAAGATTTTGTTATCCGAATGACTTTGTTATCAAAATCAATATCCTGCGACGTGAGAGCTAACAGTTCGCCCACTCGTAAACCGCACCAGTACAATATCTGAAACGCATGATAGGAATATGGTTTGTCCTTTACCGCTTCAATGAATTTCAGATATTCCTCTTTTGTCCAGAACAACATTTCCTCCGCTTTTCCCTTTCCCAACGGCCCCGCCTTTACAACAGGATTGCTCTTCAGTTCATAGAACCGTACCGCATGATTAAACAGTGCACTCAATTCTGATTGCAGAGTTTTCAAATAAGTCGGAGCATAGGGCTTTCCTTTTTCATCACGATAGGAAATCTGTTCATTCTGCCACTGGATAATATCTTTCGGACGAATATCACGCATTTTCTTATCCTTGAAATAGGGCAGTAGCTTTGTCCTCAAGATATGCTCTTTCGTCAGCCAGGTATTGTGTTTCAGTTTCGGCTTCATATCTCTTGTGTATGCCTGAACAAATTCCTCAAAAGTCATATCCAAGTCAGCCGCTTCTTTCATACGGAAATGCCGTTCCCACTCTGTTGCTTCCCGTTTGGTCTTAAATCCCCTCTTAACTTTCCGGCAATTCTTACCAGTCCAGTCATAGTAGTGAAAGGACACATACCACGTTCCCCTCTGTTCGTCTTTATACGCCGCCATAATCTCACTCCTTTCAATTTCCGTAGCAACGAGCCAAGTGAATACGCTTGCATATTCATTTGGCGACTGCCACAGGAGTGTGAGAACTTGTTCTCACACCCTGCGCCATACCATAAAATTTTTCTTCATAGTATTTTCTGCTTACTCGTCCGGCGATTGTAATAAATCCTTTCGCTTCCAGTTCTTCATTCATCTGCCGAATCAGCTTATAAGCAAATGGTTTGGAAACGCCTAAGTCTTGCGCCACTTCTCCGGCTGTTACAAATAAAACATTTTTCAAATACACGTCCTCCTTTTTATTTTTAACTTTTTTGTTAAGTTTTGCATTTTTAGTATACTTAACATTTCTGTTATTGTCAATAGCTTTTTTGTTAAATTTATCTTTTTTATTAAATTTAGCATTTCTGATAAGTTTTTGTTGTCATATTATTTGAGGTATGCTACAATGTAGGAAACAGGATAGCCATTTTCACAGGAGGGATTTATGGAATATGCGATACGGGAAATGACAGTGCCGGAATATCCGTTGTTGAGCGATTTTCTATATGAAGCTATTTTTATTCCAGACGATATAAAGCCACCGTCGAGAAATATTATTTGTTCTCCCGAATTGCAGGTTTATATTGACCGATTCGGATCATTAAAAGATGATTTTGCATTAGTTGCAGAAATTGAGGGAAAAATCATTGGTGCTGTTTGGATACGCATCATGTACGATTATGGACATATTGATGATGAAACTCCCTCTCTTGCAATATCCCTCTACAAAGAATACCGAGGACGGGGGATAGGAACCGAAATGATGAAAGAAATGCTGTCTTTGTTGAAAACACATAATTATAAACGTGTTTCGCTGTCCGTTCAAAAGGCTAATTATGCGGCTGAAATGTATCGAAAAATCGGTTTTGATATTGTACGGGAAAACGAAGAAGAATGGATTATGATATGCAATTTGTAAATTAGAGAAAGGACACAGAACTATGATACTGGGAGAACGAATTAAGAGAATCCGCACATTTCGGGGATTGACACAACGGGAATTAGGCCTGAAATTAGGATATGAAGAACGAAATGCCGATGTTCGTATAGCACAATATGAATCCGGCTATCGTGTTCCTAAAAAAGATACTCTTATGGAAATTGCCAGGATTTTAAATGTCAATTATATCAATTTCATTACTGAAGCCCCCGGCTGCGCCGAGGACATTATGCAGACTTTTTTCTGGCTTGACGAGGATAACCGTAACACCTTTCATCTGTTCCAGCTTGTCCGTAATCCCGGCAAGTGCAACGCTTCTGATGATAAATCCGTTCGGTACAATGACGGTGACGAATGGCCCGCTCATGCTCCTGTCGGTATGTGGATTGATTATGGTCTGGTAAATGAATTTCTGCGTGAATGGTGTTTACGGAAAGAACAGCTAAAAAGCGGAGAAATTTCAGAGGACGAATATTTTGAATGGAAAATCAACTGGCCTGCTTCCAGTAGTAGTGTTGATGAAAAGGGGAATGACAACTGTAACAATTCCTATCAGTGGAAGTCTAATTAATCACATCTTATATGCTTAACTTTAATTTAAATTGCGGAGGATTTTTTTATGAATAAAAAAGAAGTTTTGCAAAAAATTGATTTAGGAAATTCAATTGCAGAATATGATGAAAATATATCACAATATTATATAACCACTCAATCTACGTTAGATTTAATCAATGACCGATATGATATAATAAAAGGCGTTAAAGGTTCTGGCAAAACCGCTATGTTAATTGCAATATGTGATAATCAATCACTCTATCCCCAATTAGAAAATAAATTGCTAATAAAAGCAATTCAACTTAAAGGGGACCCTGATTTTAAACGTGCTTTTTCTACTGTATCTATCAAAACAAGTGATATCCAAAAACTTATAGATGCATGGAAAATTTATCTCATTAATGTTATATGGAAAGAATGTAAAGAACTTTTTTCCAATTATGAAAATCTTGAATTTCAATTAAAAAAAGCTGGCCTTTTATCCGGAAAAAAAGGCATATTGGATAATCTTATTTACTCATTAAAAAGAGTAAAATTTTCATTTACCAATACATTTTCACCAGATGGCAAAACAATCCAAACCGTTGAGGTCACTCCTAGTGACTTTAATGAATCACAAACACCAAATGATAATGCTAACACTTTAGTCGATTTTAATAGTATTTTCAGTTCCTTAAATGAGTTAATCATAAATAATTCATCTTGTTTTTGGGTTATGATTGATAGATTGGATGATGCTTTTCCTGATAATACATCAACAGACACACTTATTTTAAAATCTCTTTTCTATGCATATAAAGATATTTGTGGATATTCTGGATTCAAAATAAAAATCTTTATTCGTGACGATATATTTAAAACCATAACACTTGATAAAGGTTTTACTTCCTTAACGCATATATCAGCAAAAACTATGAATTCTATCAAATGGGAACGTGACATAATTGAACAATTATTAGTTGAACGATTATTATATAATGCATCTTTTGCTGATTATGTTAAAACTCAAGGATATCCAACAACCTGTAAAAAACTAACTCCATCTGAACGCTTAAAGATTTTATTTCTTTTTATTAAGCCACAAATTGATGTTGGATCAAAAAATCCTGATTCCATTGGATGGATGATAAACCATGTTAAGGATGGCAATGGTATTTATACTCCCCGTGATATTATTAATATATTAGATAAGGCACGGGCGTTTCAATTGAATCAATTAAATGAGAAAAATGAAAAAGATATATCCGAATCATACCTTATTTCATCAAACGCGCTTCGTTTGGCTTTTGCAGAAACATCAAAGGAGAAACTAGAAACACAACTTTTTGCAGAATACCCTAAATGCCGAAAATGGATTGAGTCTTTTAAAGATCAAAAGGCTGAACATACAGCAGAATCTCTAGCCAGAATATTAGGAAGAAACTGGAAGAGTAGAACCGAAAAGCTAAAAGAAATTGGATTCTTAGAAGAAAAAAATAATTCGTGGAAAATACCATTTATATACCGTGAAGGACTAAATGTTAGTCAAGGAAAAGCTAAATAGGTATCAAAAAGGTATCACGCTACACACTAAGAGCCGGGAAGTCCGCTGTTTATGCGGCTTCCCGGCTCTCTGTTTACTATTCAAACTCCTTTGCGGACTGCATTATACAGCACGCACAAGGTATAATTAGCGGTTTTTATACCGAACATTCGTTCTGTTTTCGTGTTTTCCGTACCGCTTATGAAAAGATAAACTCCAAAATAACTCCATTTCACTCTTTGTTATTTTGTTGTTCTTCTCTTGCGTAAAGAAGATCCAATGCCTGACACACAACACCACTCATGCTCTGATAATGACGTTCCGCATACTCAACAAGCCTCTGCTTTTGCTCCGGAGTCACCCGTACTCGTATGTTCTCTTCTTTGCCATCTTTTGGTGTTTTTCTAGCCAAACATATCACTTCCCTTCCACAAATACAGTTTACTACTGATTACTACAAAATGTCAATCTATTTTTTCATCTTTTTTATATTCTGCAAGTGCTTGTTCAAGTTTTCGATAATCACAATGATACGGAAGCACTTTATTTTTTTGAATCTGTTTTTCGTATATCTTCGTTGCTTTCCTAGCAATATCCTCTGATATATCATTCAAAAAATTATACTCCTTAATCATAAGAAATGTTCTCTGATTATCACTTCTTGAGCCATTACTACTGATATTAAATTTCACTTCAGTATATACCGTATCATCTACCGGAAACATCTTTCTCATGTCTAATACTGACAATATCCGTTGTCTGGCATTTACTTGATCTTCTGGTTTTATTTTCTTTAAAATTTCTTGATTCTTTACTTCAACAATAATGTCATCTCTATCTACCAGATCGTTTTTGATATCAATAACTTCATATATCCTATACCAATTAGCAGTCGCATCTGCCCACCCTTTGTGTTTTTCCTTTGCAGATGTTAATGGAATTACATACTTCATTCCAGCATTATTCAATAAGATTCCTAAATGTGGTTTTAATCTATAGTTTTCATCTTCCTTATTAAAAAAGATTTCGGAATCTATTCCATTTAAATATTCCATATATGCTACATCAATGTAGACGAATTGTACTTTATCAAAATTCATATGTATCACCCTAAAAAAAATAGGAAGCTAACGCTTCCTTTATCGTTCCACACTTCAACGCCTTTGGTAGTGGTACACCAACCTATATCGTTCTGCACTTCAACGCCTTTGGTAGCAGCACACCAACCTATATCGTTCCACACTTCAACGTCCTCGGTAGTGGCACACCAGATACAAGGACTAATACTTTTAATATATCCAGTATATCATAAGCACCAAGTTCTTGTATAATTATAATATGATAAAATCCTTGATTTGTCAAGGTTTTTCCGCTTCCAACATCTCACAGATCTTCCAAAAATTTCTGTGATTCAGTATTCACAATGTTTCAATTATAACTCGTCAGCTCGCTCTAATTTCAGTATAAATTTCTCTGGATTATCAATAATATTATATGTCCCACTCGTATCTTCCTGCAAATAAGAAAATGAAAACATTTCCTTCCCTTTCTCCACCTGATGCTTGGACCCATACACTGTCACATAAAGAGCATTCGGAATTGCTTGATCGTAGCTAAATCGAATACTTTTAAACGAATTTTCCCTGCAACGTTTCACAATCTCTTCTGCACAGGATTTTTGATCTGCAACATATAGTTTGTTTACGACCACTGCCAAGCGTTCTTCCTCATAATTATCAAATGATGTCACATGCGAACTACAAGCATCCATATCCCGACCATACTGCAGATATCCCATCCAACTGCCTGTAAGAATTATTATACCAATTATCAGACCTGCTAACCATCTTTTCTTCATCTACTCTTTCCCCTTATTTATCTTTTTCATGCACCTGTATCATAATACAAGTGTATGACAGGACAGCTTATTTTTCAATACAGTTGTATTTATAATTTTAAAAAAAGATGAGGTGTCAACATGATCGTATATATGGATTTAGAAAATCTGCTTAAAGAAAAGCATATCAGCAAAAATAAGCTCTGTGAAGCATGTAATTTGCAACGTACACAACTTAACAACTACTGTAAGAATAAAGTAACCAGAATCGACTTCACCATTCTCGCAAAACTCTGTGAATTTCTGGATTGCACACCAAACGATATATTGAAATTAAAATAGGGCATTGGATTATTCCAGTGCCCCTTTCTTACATCTACAATTCTTATTTTCCCTATTTGTTTTCCTTATGATCCGAAGGCAATCTTACTTCTCCACTCCGTCTTTTCATAATAGAATTCTGCGTTTCCATCTGTGTTGGGATATGAGCATGCTCCTGCAGGAGATCACTGGAAGCTTCCGCATAAGAATCATATCCAGCTGCTTTCATTCTCTTCAACATTTTTGCTAAAGCACTGTTCTTATCCCTGCTCGCCTGACGGTAACTTATTCCCAGTTCCTCTGCTGTCTCCTTGAGTTTCTTTCCCATAATAAAATAATCGCTCACAATTTTCTTTTCTTTTTCTGTAAGATCACTGAATAATTCTTTAAAAAACAGCTCATTTGCAACATCTCCTGCTACATCAAAGCTCATATCTGTGAGAAAATCTTCCGCACTACTTGTCTCTGTCTGCATTCCGCAAAATAACAAGGTATTGTTCCTTTTATGCTGCTGATGAAACATATAGTGTTCTTTATTATAAGAAGCATTCAGTACTTCCAGTTCTTCCGCTGTCACGCTCTCATATCTTACTTTCTGGTATCTGTCATAAAATGTGTATTTTCTTTCTTCCATGATTGTTCCTCCGATTTGTCGATTGGTTGATTTGCAACAAATCGAAGGTCATGGATATCTGGCATAATGCCAGCCTCTTGCCTGCATGGTGATACGCTTTTCCTTTCCGGCACTTATGTCCAAAAAGGAACTGTTCACACAATATGTAGTTTCATTTTGGGCATAAAAAAAGGCCATGTCCTTTTGGACACAGCCTGATGCCTGTTATATTTGAGAAAAAGAAAACCTCCGCAAACAAACGTCTGCGAAGGTCTATTTCTCTCAGCATATCAATTCTATCATGCACGTATTTTCATTGTAATACCATTCATCTGCCAATGTGCTACCAGTTTACTGCCGATTTACTTCCACTTTTCTTCCAGTTTAATTCCTCCATCTTATTCTGTACCTTCTCCGGTCTTGTAAATGCAAAAAGCATCGTTGCATAAAGCCGGATTGCCTTCTTTCGGTTTCTGTAATACGTTGTGCTTGGCATATCATCCAGCATTAGCATTACATCTTCGTTCGTATTACCCGCTTCAAAGTATCGGTATTTCAGTAATCGGTAATACAGCTGTCCATTCTTCGGATAATCTCTCAATGCAAGCAAAGAATCCCTCATAATTTCCAGCAGGCAGAGATTCATGTCGTTATTCAAAATTTTATCTTGAATCCGACGTTTCTCGGCTGTCGCATCAAAGTCTACCAGATTGTAAAGCATTTCCTTCAGGTGCGTGCCTTCTTCTGCGTACAGCTCATAATCAATGTCTACCAGATTTTTTTCAATACGGAACATCACCTTGGTATATTGGCTCAGTAATAATTCCGTATTTTTATAAGCATCCTCAGCTACTTCTTCCATATTGATAAACATATCCTGTATTCTCTGCATAATTGTCCTCCTTCCCGACCGCTTCTGCAGCCAGACCAATCATTTGTATTTTCTGTTTCGTCAACAGTTTCACTGTTACAACATCTTGTCATGCAGATCCCGCAAAAGTTCCACTGTGGGATAGCTTCTCTTTTGGCTGACCGGCAACTGTATGATATATTGAAAGCAATCGGTTCTCACGGGAAAGGATGTAGCCCCGACTGCTGATGTTCTCATCGAATTTCTATCTTTCCAAAGGGAGCCCCGTTTCAGGGCGCCCTTTCAGATCGCCACTATTTGCGTTCCATAAACCATCTATAATTTTCCTCATACATCAAATGGCAGATTTTTCCTCCCACCTGGCACGTATACCGATAGCCGTTTTCACCAGCTTTCTGGCTGGCACATCGCTCCGGTTTTGAAATCTTATCTATCTCATATCTACGTCCATCTTCCCAGACAAATGCTTTGGGAATCAATTCTCCATCCCGGCTGAAGACTGCCAGGACATCTACATATACTTTAGCTGTCATTACAACTACACCTGCTCTCCAATTTTAAAAGTAGTAATAAAACTTCTCTGTCTTATATTGACTTTGTGAAGTTTCTGAATTATAATTTCTATTAACTTCACGAACATTTGTTTGTATTTTATACATGTAACTAGCATCTGTCAATAGATTTTATGAAGTTGATGAAGTTACGGCTTCAAAAACTTGGAAAGGATCACATTATGAATTTTTCAGACAAAATCAAATTTCAACGAGAACAGAATCATTTAACCCAAAAAGAACTTGCTGATCTGGTCGGTGTCTCTCAACGTGCCATTGCTGCATACGAAAGTTCCGGTACAATCGCACGAATCTCTACCATGAGAAAACTTGCTCATGCACTTAATGTTTCTTATGACTATCTTAAGCATGACGAGATTTCCGATCCTTCTTATGGAATTGAAAAAATGGATTACATTGATGAAGTCAAAGATCAGCTTGGAGAAAAAGGTGCAAGAGATATCAATGAAATTCTGGAAGCCAATCGTGCATTATTTGCCGGTGGAGAATTAGATGAAGAAGCAAAGGATGCTTTCTATCAGGCAGTGACCAAAGCATATCTTTCCTGTAAGATGGAAGCGAAAAAAACATTTGGACGAAAAAAGAAATTGGATAAAGAATCATAGGTGTCGTATTTTTCGTACACCACTTTTGCTACACTATAATCTGTAGCAAACTATCTTATGAAATGTCGAGGTGTTTTTATGAGTTCTAAATGTATAAGAGACACTGTCAATAAAGTAAAATCAAAATATCAGGAAAGTGATCCTTTTCGCCTTGCCGCAGCAATGCATATCCTTGTTCAGAAAATGCCCATGGGAAATTCTCCAACTTGCTGCAAAGGATTCTGCATGACAGAAAGCCGAAAAACCTGTATCGTCATCAACTGTGATCTTCCTGAAATCATCCAGCAGATTATTCTGATCCACGAGATTGCTCATGCCGTCCTGCATCAAAAAAGTATGCAGGTGAAATGTTTTCATGATTTTGAATTATTCGACGGAGTATCTCAATGTGAATATGAAGCAAACTGCTTTGCTGCAGACTATCTCTTAGAAGATGAAGATGTGTTAGAAAAGCTCAATGCAGATATGTCATTTTTCCAGGCAGCTTCCGAATTACAGGTCCCACCTGAATTACTGGATTTCAAATTCCGGATGATGAAACGCAACGGAGTACAGATCGTGGATTCCCCGATTACTGCAAACAGCAATTTTTTGAAAGATATTCCTACCGAAGGAATCATCGAAAATTATTAAATTATGGTATACGCAAATTCACCAAATGGCTGCCTTTCCCTAAGTTGGATTGACAGCCATTTTCTCTTTTTTCTCTAATACAGATCTCCCACATATCCATCCGCTTCCAGATGCATATAACACTCTCCGATCTGTTCAGACTCCATAATCTGTAAAACGTATTCCATTCCAGTGGCAAGCTCTTTCGTTTTCAATTCTTCCAAGGAAATCCAATATACCCGTCCTTCCTCAGAACTGGTTAATTCTCCGGTAAATCTTTCAGCCTTATAAAGTGTAATTACATTATGTACTCCACTCTTATGCCAATGATATAGCCCGCACAGCTTTGGCATTTCAATCGTCAGTCCGGTTTCTTCTCTTACTTCACGAATCATGGATTTACTGAACAGCTCATTTTTCTCCACATGCCCTCCCGGAAAAGTTGCTCCTGTATAACTGTCATTCACTTTATCAAGAGCCAGCACATTTCCTTCGCCATCTAAGATCATACACATATTCATGAAGCATACTTTCTCCGTTCGGCTCTCTTCTTTTTCGTTCAGTGATCTTCTGACACGCTTGTTGATATCTGAACGTTTTGATTTATAGTGCTTAAATACTTCACCATATGGAATCCAAATTTCCGCATTTTCTATTTTTTCATAAACAACATCTACCACTTCTTCTAAGTGCTTGTCATTTGGAAATGTGTATTTTTTTGTATAATAATCTCTGGTTGCCTGAAACATCCATTCCGCAATCTTTTCTTTCTGCTTCAATTTGAGTTGAGCGTATTTCTTATCTGTCTGCAGTAATTTCCCATCTATCATTTCATGGTTCTTTCGTGACATAGATCTGCCTCTTTCCTTAAATATTATCATTTTTACCATTACAGAATATCATAGAATCTTTTTGTCAGCATCTATTTTCATGTTGAGTTTTTTATAACTCAAGCATATAATGACTGTAGCTAAGAAAATTGGTGAGATTCCATTAGATAACAAGAAACCTCTCAGAGTTGCCGCTTTGAGGGGGTTCTTGTTTGTTACGATGAAACAATCCGTTCAGGCTGTTACATATCATATATTCTGATCTCAAAAAAATTCTTTTCACTCTTTGTCTTAACTATCTTTTTCATGTCCGATTTTCCCTCGTCGAATACCTAATTCATAGAGAACTTTTTTTCTAAGGGCTCTCTTCCGGCGGCTCTGCCACCGGTAAATAGCAAGGACAGGAAGTGTATATACACTTCCGAAAAACAGGCAATTTAGGGAACCCTACCCTAAATCGAAAAAGCACCAAATCCAACACTGATAAACTTCAAAGAAAGGAAAAACTGCGTATGTCAAATCGGAAAAGAAATATTCAAATCCTATTTTGTGTGACTCCAGAAGAAAAGAAACTGATCCGCATGAAGATGATACAGTCAAAGACCAAAAACATGGGAGCTTATCTTCGTAAAATGGCAATTGACGGCTATATTGTCAACACCGACACCACTCCCCTGAAGAAACAATATGAGGAAATGCACAAGATTGGTGTGAATATCAATCAGATTGCAAAGAAAGTGAATACCACCGGAGATCTGTATCCGGAAGAAATGAAAGAATTGAAAGAGATGATGAAAGAACTATGGCATATATTAAGATCTTCCCCATTAAAGTAACTGACAAGAAAGCTCTGGACTACATCACCAATCCGGATAAGACAGATGAAAAACTACTGGTTTCCAGCTTTGGCTGCTCACCGGAAACTGCTGATTTGGAATTTGCTCTCACAAGAGAAACGGCAAAGAACAACGGAATGGATAAGGGTGATAATCTGGCTTTTCATCTGATTCAGTCGTTTAAGCCTGGGGAAGTTGACGCTGAAACTGCCCATCGTCTCGGACAGCAATTTGCTGATGAAGTGTTAAAAGGAAAATATGAATATGTAATCAGCACCCACGTTGATAAAGACCACATCCACAATCATATCATCTTTAATGCCGCCAGCTTTGTCACCAATCATAAGTATGTTTCCAACAAACGCAGCTATCATAAAATCTGCCGGATCAGCAATCGTATCTGCCAGGAAAACGGACTTGCCACAAGTATGCCAACCGGTGAAAAAGGAAAAAGCTATAAGGAAAATATGGAATACCATCGTGGAACCAGCTGGAAAGCCAAACTGCGTGTTTCGATTGATAAGGCAATCTGGTCCTCTATCAATTATGAAGAATTTTTACAGCAGATGCAGTTGGCAGGATATGAAATACGGCAGGGAAAAAATCTATCTTTCCGGGCACCTGAACAGAAAAATTTCACCTATATGAAATCACTGGGAAGTTACTACACCGAAGAAAACGTCCGTCTCCGTTTAGAGAAAAATCGCTATAAGACGAAATCTCCGAAAAACCTATCCAGAGAAGCTCGTCTTTATATCAATATCTCCACTTATGTCACAACTGGCAATCGAGAGGGATTTGAGCGGTGGGCAAAACTGAATAATCTGAAAGAAGCTGCAAAAACGTTCAACTATCTTTCCGAAAATAATCTCTTAAACTACGAGGACTTTCAGCAGCATATTTCCGATGTTGAAAATTCCATCAAAGCGGCTGATCAGCGCATCCAGGAAATCAGCACTGAACTGACCACGCAGAAAGTTATTCAAAAGCATTGTGATTCTTACCGGCTCTGTCGTAAAGTTATCGAAGATGCAAAATCAGCTCCAAATCCCACAGCATATCGGAGCAGACATCAGGCTGAATATCAGCTCCACGATTCGTTAAAAAAAGAGCTTCAGGATCTCGGCATTACCAAAATCCCAAGCTCTGAAAAAATCCAGAAACGAATTGATAATCTTGAATCTGAACAAGCAACCACTATACGGGAGAAGCAGGAATTGCAAAAAAAACAGAAAATACTGAATGTAATTCAACAGAATTTTTCTTCATTACTTGATTTTTCACATTTATCTTCTCATGAATATGCTCATACGTTGTAAGTAAGATGCCAGGCATCTTACTTACAACATTTCCAATTATCTTGTACTATTTTCTTTTGAACTCGCCATCGCAGCAATATCCCCAACACCATTTAAAACCATAGTTGGACGATATGCATACGTCTTCAGTGTGTCCTTCGTTGAACACCCAGAGAGAACCAATACGGTAGACATACCACTTTCCATTCCCGAAATCACATCGGTATCCATGCGGTCTCCAACCATCACAGCTTCTGCGGAGTGACATCCAAGCATATTCAATCCGGTTCTCATCATCAGTGGATTCGGTTTTCCACAGAAATATGCCTGTGTACCTGTTGCCATTTCTATCGGTGCAACCAATGCACGACATGCAGGAGCAATGCCGTTCTCGATTGGTCCGGAAACATCCGAGTTTGCTCCGATCAGCTTTGCACCTTTCAGAACTAAATTCGTCGCTTTTGTCAATGTATCCAATGAATAGGATCGTCCCTCTCCCACAACAACATAATCCGGATTTACATCATTCATTGTAATACCAACATCATAAAGTGCATTTAACAGACCGGCTTCTCCAATCACAAATGCTGAACAGCCTGCCGCCTGTTCCTTTAGAAAAGCAGCTGTTGCCAATGCACTGGTATAAAAATGTTCTTCTGGCACATCCAGTCCCATCCTAGCCAGTTTCTGATTTAATTCTCGTGGTGTATACCCACTATTATTTGTCAAAAATAAGTATTCTTTCTTTTCATCATGTAACCACTGAATGAATTCTGGAACACCTGGCAATATCTGATTGCCATGATAAATTACACCATCCATATCACAGATGAAGCCTTTTTTCTCATTAAAATCAATGACTGATTTTCCCATATTCATATATGTCCTGCCTTTCTTTTTCTTTAGAGTGCGCCTTGTTCTTTCACCTCTGAAAATCTGTTCTCTGCGACCATTTTAACATTGTATCATCCATACATAAAATCAAAAACATAACGGCGTGAAATCGAAGTAAATTTTTCTATCTGCAGAACATTTTATGACAGCATATCCTTCACGCATGTATTCCGATAGTCACTCGGCGAAATTTTGTATCTTTCCTTAAATACCCGGTTAAATGTCCTCTGACTTTCAAATCCACTATCCAGGCAAATATTTGTAATAGAATCGCTCGTATTTTCCAAGCGATGACATGCATAATTTAGTCTTGCATCATTAAGGTACTGGTTGAAATTTCTATGGAAGGTTTTGGAAAAAAGCCGGGATAAGACATATTTACTCACACCAAGATCTTTTGCCATTTCTTCCAATGATAGCTTTTTCTTGAAATTTGCTGATATATAGGAAACGGTCTGGTAGATAAGATCTTTGCTCCCCACATGACTCTTTTCTACCAGATTAAGTTTCCCTATGCAACGTGCTAACACAATTTGAAGATACGCCTGTGCAACAGTGATATCAGACTGTTCCGTTTCTAAAATAGCATTGATAACCCTGTACACCTCTGGTTCAACCTTTTCCGCTTTTATAACCGGATATTCAGGTGCCATGGATTGCATAATCTCTGCAAATTTTCCAATCGTAAATGGCGAGGCTATCAGATAAGTCGCTTTATTTATCCCCGGTGTCAGTACCTGATAATGATGAATAATATCAGGAAATACAAATCCTATATCTCCTTTTTCCATATGGTAAAGTTCCTGCCCAACACCAAGCTCTAATGTCCCACTCGTTACACAAACAATCTCCAAAGCATTATGAAGATGTGGCTCAATATGTTTTGACTTTTTATTTACCGCTATGATCTCCTCTTTTGTGTCAACATATTTTAACTGCATGAAATACTCCCCTTTGCAACATTTGTCTATATCTTCTTTCGATTTGGCAAGCAATCCTTTTACACCTATCTTATAATCAACTTGTAAATAAGGAAGGAGGAATCGCAAATGAGCAATCTTAAAAAATATCTGAATAACCTTTTAGTATTCTACGCTGAATATTTTGAGCATCCATACCATGTATAAATACTAAAAGGACTATTTTGTGAAAACTGAATATTTTTCCTAAGACCATTTCACAAAAATGAAGTGGTCCTTTTTTTATAAATTGTCAATAAATCTTTTGAACGCAGCTTTCCCTTCGTCTGTTCTCTTATAAACACCCGCATCCTCCAGAACTTTCGTAAACACAATCCCGATTTCTTTTTGCACAATGGAATGAATGTTGCTGTCTGTAATCTGATATTTGGGTATCCATTCCTCTGCCCAGTCTGCATGGGCCGCCATTGTTTCATTCTGTCTCAGGTCATCATGATTGAGAATCGCCTGCTCCAGCTCTGCCATTTCTTTTTTCAGTCTGGCAGGTAATACAGCCAGTCCCATAACTTCAATCAGTCCAATGTTTTCTTTCTTGATATGATGATACTCTGCATGTGGATGGAAGAGTCCCAGCGGACACTCATCGGTCGTAATATTGTTACGCAAAACTAAATCCAGTTCATACAGATTGCCGCTCATCCTTGCAATCGGAGTAATCGTATTATGTGGAATACCATCTGTCTCACAGAAAATATCAGCTTCTGAATCAGAATAAACACGCCATTTCGTAAGAATATGATCGGCTGCAGCGACTATGTCTTCCGTTGCTTTTCCCTGTAGACGTATCACTGACATAGGCCACTTTACAATTCCTGCATGTACATCTGGATATCCATCTAATTCAAATTCCAGTTCATACGGTGCCTTTGCCATAGCAAACACATAACCGCCGCCCTGAAAATGGTCATGACTTAAAATAGAACCTCCTACGATTGGAAGATCCGCATTAGAACCTGCCGTATAATGTGGAAACTGCTTCACAAAATCAAGAAGCTTGTCAAAAGTCATCCTGTTAATCGCCATCGGGATATGCTTCTCATTAAAAATAATGCAGTGTTCATTGTAATATACATATGGTGAATACTGTAAATAATACTGTTCTCCACACAAAGTTATCGGTATGATCCTGTGGTTTTGTCTTGCAGGATGTGAGATATGCCCTGCATATCCTTCATTTTCCCTGCAGAGCAGACACGCCGGATATCCAGATTTCTTTGCTGCACCAGCTTTTGCAATGTCCCTTGGATCTTTTTCTGGTTTTGACAGATTGATCGTGATATCCATCTGACCAAATTCTGTATCTGTCGTCCACTTTTCATCTTTCACAATCCGGTCTGTGCGGATATAGTTTGTTGCCTGACTGAAATGATAATAAAAGTCGGTTGCTGTCTTTGGAGATACCTGATATTTTTCTTCAAAAGCTTTTCTTACCACAGACGGAGCCGGTGTCAGAATCCCCATGATCTTTGTGTCGAAAAGATCCTTCATCGTCACTGTATCATCCTCTAAGATTCCCTCTGACAGTGCAAATGCAAGCATATCCTCTAAAATGAAGTGTAACTCTCTTGGCTCTACAGATGCTTTCGGCTCCTGATAATCCTGTTTTTGAAACAGTTCCAATAAACCATTTGTCACATACACTTTATCCGCATCATCTATCAGTCCGTTTTGCAGTCCATAAGCCACCAGTTCCGAAATCAACTGATCAATCATTTTATCTTTCTCCCCTCGTACTATGCTTCATAACCATTTGGATGATTTTTATGCCAATTCCATGCTGTTGTGATAATCGTCTCCAGATCATCAAATTTTGGTTTCCATCCAAGAATCTCTTTTGCTTTCTCGCTGGATGCAATCAGCGTTGACGGATCTCCTGTTCTTCTTGGTTCTTCCTTTGCCGGGATTGGGTGCCCTGTTACTTTTCTGGCTGTCTCTACCACTTCTTTTACAGTAAATCCAACTCCATTTCCCAGATTGAAAATATTGCTGTCATTTCCTTTTCTTAAATACTCCATAGCCAGGATATGAGCCTGCGCAAGATCATTTACATGGATGTAATCCCTTACGCATGTGCCATCTTTTGTCTCATAATCATTTCCAAAGATAGAAATAAACTCTCTTTTTCCATTCGGCACCTGTAATATCAGTGGAATTAAGTGTGTCTCCGGATTGTGGGCTTCCCCAATCTTTCCATTTGGATGTGCTCCACAGGCATTAAAATAGCGCAAGGATACAAAACGTAAATCATGGGCATTCGCTGTCCATTTAAACATCTTTTCCATGGAAAGTTTTGTTTCTCCATAACAGTTTGTTGGAACAGTACGGTCTGTTTCAAGAATCGGAATCCGTTCCGGTTCTCCGTATGTGGCTGCTGTTGATGAAAATACAATCTTGTTGATGCCATGTGCAACCATACTTTCCAGCAATACTTCTGTTCCACAAAAGTTATTGTTGTAATATTTGAGTGGATTTACCATACTCTCACCTACCTGAGAATTGGCAGCAAAGTGAATGACTCCATCAATATCTTCTTTTTCAAATACAGAATCAATAAATGCCCTGTCCCGGATATCTCCCTGATAGAACTTTGCATCCGGATGCACAGCCTTACGAAATCCTGTTTCCAGATTATCTACTACTACTACTTTTTCCCCTGTCTCGATCAGCTCATACACCGTATGAGAACCAATGTAACCTGCTCCACCTAATACTAAAATGCTACTCATAGATCATCTCTCCTTTTCTCTCAGTGTTTATAATACCTTAATACCACCATACTTACGGATCTTTAATACTTCACAGGAACCTTTCCCAAAAATCTTATCCATCTCTTCTTGGTAGTTGGACACCAGATAATTCGGAACAAATGCCTGTATAGTTCCTGCAAATCCTCCCCCATGAACTCTACACACACCTTTTTCCCCGAATATTACATCACTCAGTGCCAATGCAATAGACACATTCTGATGTTGTACGTCATGACAGGTATAGACGTTCTGAAGATATTTAAAAGAAGAATCTCCGGATTCTTTCACATTCGCCAGAAATTTCGGAAAATTATCCTTTCTTAACGCATCTACTTCCTTTTTGACACGTTCATTTTCACATACAAAATGCAATGCCCGAAGTGCTGCACGATCACCTGCCAGCTCACGTATCAAAGTAATATGGTTCAAAATCTCTTCTTTAGGTACTTCGCCAAGGAACTCTTTTCCAAAGCATTTGGCAGCCTGTTTCATTTCCTGTGGGATTGCCGCATAATCCGGTGTCAGATCTGCATGAGATCCTTTCGTGTCCGTAATACATAAGCTATACCCATAAGCGTTCATATCAAAATCAACCTGTTCCACGATCGGGTTTTCCGGATCTGCAAAATCAATATGCACCAGACTTCCTACCGAACATGCCATCTGGTCCATTAAACCACATGGTTTCCCGAAATATACATTTTCTGCATACTGTCCAATCTTGGCAATTTCAATCGGAGTAACCTTACCATCATTGTAAAGATAGGATAGAATCGTTCCGATCAGTGTTTCAAAAGCAGCTGAGGAAGAAAGACCTGCACCAATCAGCACTTCGCTGGTCACATATGCCTGAAAACCTCCGATCAGATGACCATTCATTTTCATCTTGGCAAGCACGCCACGAATCAGTGCATCTGTGGTACCTTTTTCTTCGATCTTTTTCTCCAGTTCATCCAGCTGAATCGTAATCAGGTTACTGTAACCATCCGACATTACTTTCACGAATGGTTCTTCCAGTTTTCTTACAACTGCGATTGCATCATTGTTAATGGACGCCGCCAGCACTTCCCCATGCTGGTGATCCGTATGGTTTCCGCCTATTTCACTTCTTCCCGGTGCACTGAATATTTCTATCTCGCCTTCACCAAAATATGTCCTGTAGCTGTCGATTGCTTTCAGATACCGTTTTTTTTCATATGGAACCCGGTTCTGATCAACATATAATTCTGTTAATTTGTTGTCAAAAGATTTTCCATTCAATAATTTGATTGCTTCTTCTATTTTCAAAATACCACCCCTATTGTTTGTAATATAGAAAAAGCATTGCCTCATCAAACACCGATCAGACAACGCTTTTTCCATCAAATTTTATTCCATATCTGATGCATCTGTTACTTCGTCTGCAGTGATTCCTTTTTCTGCTTTCAGTTTCTCATTTGCACCTTCTACATTCATTCTTGAAAGTACAAACATAATCAACACATCAAAGATTAACGGAAGCCACAGATACATAAACTGCATCATATTAAGTGCGGACTGTGGCTGAGTTGCATTTGTTCCAACATATCCGCTGAACTCAAGCATCCATCCAACAACAGCTGTTCCAATACCTCCACCAATCTTTACACCAAGAGAAGTACAAGAGTACATCGTACCGTCAATTCTCTTTCCCTGTGTAAGATAAGTGTATTCCGAGCAGGATGCGATAACTGCATTCATATCTCCCTGCCATGGTCCCTGTCCTAATGCTGCAAGCGCTGTAAATGCCATCATAAGTGGAACACTGCCCATATATCCGGCAACAACAACGAGTGCTCTGCCGACAACTGCTAACATATAACCTCTCAAGTTCAGTTTGTACATACCTTTCCACTTACCAACTAAGGTTGGTGTGAAAATCAAAGCAATAATCAGTGGAATATTAACTGCCCATGCGAACTGTCCGAACAGGTTTTTATTTTTCAGTACCCATGTCATGTAATAAATACCAGCCCCGATCATGGCACTGTATAACTGCTGTAAGATGTAAGTTCCACAGATCATCATGTAATATTTATTTTTAATAAGAAGTTTGAATGCCTGTACCATTCCGTACTTCTCATCCTTATTCTTTGTTTCTCCTTCGTTAAGTTCCTCTTCTGGAAGCTCCTTAACAGAAAGAGCAGAAATTGTATTTACGATAAGACCAATGATTGCATAAATAATTGCTACAGTTCTCCATGCAGCTGCATCTCCACCACACTTATCTACAAATCCAACCGTAATTGCCTGAATCAGAAGACTTGTTGAAAATGCAAAGATGAAACGGTAAGATCCCATCTGTACACGTTCTTTACTGTTCTTAGTAATAAGTGATGTAAGTGCTGAGTATGCAATATTGTTTGCTGTATAAAACACACCATTTAACAGTGTATAAGAGATAAAGAACCATGCATATTTAGCGGTTGTTCCCCAGCTGACTGGCACAGCAAAACAGCAGACCAGCGTAATGGCACAGCCGATATATCCATATAGCATCCAAGGCTTTGCTTTTCCCATTTTGCTATGTGTTTTGTCGATCATTGATCCAAAGAATATGTCCGTAAAACCATCAAATAATTTTGATACAGCAATCAGAGTACCAACAACACCTGCAGCGAGTCCTACTGAGTCTGTCAGATAGACCATCATGAAGGAGGTCAGGAACGCATAGACTACATTACCTGCGATATCACCCGAACCATATCCAATTTTGTTATACCATTTCAAATACTTTTTTTCTTCCATAGAATTTCTTTGCTCCTCATATTCATTGCGCTTAGAATTTCAAGATGCCTAACAGTATGATGCCTAATTCTAAATTTTTCTTTTGCTCTGTTTTCGCCTGGCTGTTCTGTATATCCGAACCTTGCAGAACAGCCAGTCTCTCTTTCCTTGTTTACGGGTTACCTGAAACTTTATTATCCCTTTACATACGGAACCAGGGTGAACTGGAACCGGAATAATACATCATTAAATCGATACTGATCCAATACAACCGGACCACAACTGTTAGAACCTATTCCATTTAATGCATAATCAACACAAAGAACTACACTGTCTGATTCTGTCAATTCATAATTATGTGTTTTCTTCTCAAGTTCTTCCTGCGTATAATAAGAAGCATTGAATGAAAATGTACTTCCTGAAAATGCCGCAATTCCATATCGGCTGTTGTTAAGTTCTACATATCCACAATCATAATGGCTACCATTTTCCTGTGGACGGATATAATCTTCATGCAAATCACTTACGTTTGCCCGGTACAGACCATGGCTTGCTGCCTGATGTTTGTCACGATAGCTCTCCTGTGGTCCCATTCCAAAGTATCTGGCATCTGAAAGTTTTTTATCCAGGAACATTCTCACACCAAATCTCGGAAGATCCGGGAATTCTCCGTCTTTTGTTGCTTCTATATCTGCATCAATCTTTCCTGTAGCATCTATTTTCCATGTAATCGTCACATCAAGAATTTTCTGTACTGTCTCTGCCACAACGGAAGCATGGCTTACAATCTTCACACCATGTTTTCCCTGCACAACCTCTGTCGTATAAGCTCTTGTATAAGCCTTGTCATAGTGGGCTTTTTTCCATTCAGCTTTGATATACATATCATTATCTGTTGGTGCTCTCCAGATATTTAATTCCATCGGATGGTTCAAATATTCCCTTCCTGCAAATTTCATCTCTGTAAAGAGTGCAGTACGTCGGTCAATGGTGTAAGAAAATTCACGACCTTTGATGTGAATCTGTGTATCATCTTCATTCACCTGTAATTCAGAGTCCGTCGCTGTTTTTTCCAACCATTTTTCTGCCAACTGGCACTTGGCATCCTTCTGGCTTACTTCGATCTCATCAAATCCAAGGATGTGATTCTCTTCCAGCAATGGCATTTCTTTTTTCAGGTGGTAAATGAGTTTTAAATAGCATTTTCCATTTTCCGGGACATTGACCTTCAGGTTTGTTTTTCCTTCGCTATGTGGTGCCACAGATACTTCTGCAAGTTTTCCTTTACTAATCACAAGTCCATCCTGTGTCAGTTCATAGCTGATTTTTGCATAATCTTTCAAGTCATCAAAATCCATGTAGTTGTGAAGCACCAGCTCTCCACTTTCTTTATCATAGGAAACAACTCTTACCGGGCGGTATACATTCTTGTATTCCAGCAGTCCTGTGTGTACCGTTCTTTCCGGATATACCAATCCATCCATACAGAAATTGCCGTCATGGATTTCTTCTCCATGATCTCCTCCATAGGCATAGATTGTCTTTCCATTCTCGGCAGTGCCATGAGCAATCGCATGATCACACCATTCCCAAACAAAACCACCACACATTTTATCGTTGTCCTGAATCATCTGGAAATAATCTTCAAAATCCCCAGGTCCATTTCCCATGCTGTGGCAATACTCTACCAAAAGGAATGGTTTGCTTCCGTCCTTATCCAGATATTCCTGAATCTCGGAAAGTGCCGGGTACATACGACTGTACACATCCAAGTTGCTGTAATCATATGTTTCATCATAATTACGGTATCTTGCACTCTCATACTGTGTGATACGATCCGGATCAAATTTCTTTGTCCAAGCAAGTGCTTTTTCAAAGTTACAGCCATAAGCACTTTCATTTCCCATAGACCACATGACGATACAAAAACGGTTCTTGTCACGTTCCACCATGAGTTTTACACGATCAACGATGGCTGCTTCCCATGCCGGATCATCTGCAATCTTTTCGTTCCATCGTTTGAACCGGTTATAGTCTGTGTCTTCCTCTCGATAAAGCATGAATGGTCCATGTGCCTCAATATCCGCTTCATCTATTACCATAAATCCATATTTATCGCACATTTCGTAGAAAAACGGTGCATTTGGATAATGGCTGGAACGGATTGCATTGAAGTTATGCTGCTTCATTAACGTAAGATCGGTTGTGATCTGTTCCACACTGATCGAGAATCCGGTAATCGGATCAGAATCATGACGATTGACACCTCGGAATTTAATCTTCTGCCCATTTAAATAGATCACCTGATCTTTGATCTCTATCTTTCGTAATGCGATATGATCTACAATTACCTCATTTTCTGTCTCAAGGATCAGTTGATACAAGTATGGATTTTCCGTATTCCAAAGCTCCGGATTTGCAATTTCCAACACTGCTGTCCCTTCTTCGGCAATACTTCCTACTGCTACAACAGCTCCGTTCTTATCTTTAATCGAAATCTTCACCTCTGCCGGGGAGTAGAACTTCATGTCAAGTTCCACCTTTGCAAGCATATCCTCAATCTTGGTTTTTACATGATAATCGCTGATTGCCTGCTCCGGGCGCTTCAGAATATACACATCCCGGAAAATACCACTCATACGGAATTTGTCCTGATCTTCCAGATACGAACCATCACACCACTTCATGACCAGAACTGCTATGCTATTCTCTCCGTCCTGAAGGAGGTCCGTAATATCAAACTCACTGGTCATATGTGAAACCTGGCTGTACCCTACATAAGAACCATTGATCCATACATAAAAGCAACTGTCTACGCCTTCAAAATTCAAGAAGGCTTTTGGTGCATTTTCATCTTTGTGATAAACAAAGGTATGTGCATATGCTCCACATGGAATATCCTGTGGTACATATGGCGGATCAAATGGAAATGGATAACGGATATTGGTATACTGGTGTGTGTCATATCCTGCCATCTGCCATACACTCGGAACCTGAATCTCATCAAAATTTTCTGTATCATAATCTTTCTCAAAGAAAGGTTCCTGAACATCATAGATGCTGTTAAAATACTGGAACTTCCAAGTTCCATTCAATAACTGCATACGGTCTGACTCTTCCCTGTGCTCCACCAGGTGATCCATTCTTTTGGATGCCGGAATATAATAGGCTCTGGCTGGCATTGTGTTTTCATGCAGTACGCTTAAATCCTCATAATAACGTGGTACAATCATAAATAACTCTCCTTCAATACATATACATTTTTTTGCACTTTGTTTTCCCGCAGCAAATCTTGTCCTTTACTTTTATCTTTACGTTTCTTTGTTTTGCTATATATACATTATCCTAATTTGCAAAATATGTCTATGAATTGGATTAGACAAAATATGCACTAAATGATACAATGATAAAAAGTAGGAAAAGAGGTGCTGCCCTATGTATATGAATACCGGTTATTTAAACCACTCCCATATGGATTTCAAAGACAAAAGTCGCCCACTGATTGTAGGAAGCTGCGGCACTTACCGCCTTTCCAGTCATCCAAAGCTACCAACCTACCGTCCAAGGGGACGCCTGGATTATCAGATTATTTACATCACTGCTGGTTGTGGGCATTTTCATTTTGACAATGTGGATAACGAAACGATTGTTCCAGCCGGTAACATTGTACTGTACAGACCGAAGGAACTTCAGAAATATGAATATTATGGGGAAGATAAGACAGAAGTATACTGGATTCATTTTACAGGAAATAATGTAAAAAATATCCTACGGCAATATGGATTCCCGGATAAAGAGCGTGTATTTCAGGTCGGAACCTCTATGGAATACGAACAGATTTTCAAGCGTATCATCATCGAGCTTCAACGCTGCCAGGATAATTATGAAGAAATGCTTGTCCTTCTGCTCCGTCATCTTCTTATTATCTTTCATCGAGAACTGACCAGGGAACATATCTTAAAAAATGAATATTTGGATCACGAGATGGATAATGCTGTTACCTTTTTCAGTGAAAACTATAACCAGAATATTAACATAGATGATTATGCTGCCTCACGAGGGATGAGTGTCAGCTGGTTTATCCGGAATTTAAAAAAATACACAGGTTCTACACCAATGCAGTTCATCGTGGGAATCCGAATTAACAATGCCCAGATGTTACTTGAAACAACAACCTATTCCATCAATGAGATTTCTAAAATCGTCGGATATGATAACCAGCTTTATTTCAGCCGGCTTTTCCACAAGCTAAAAGGATATTCTCCCAGAGAGTACCGAAAGATAAGAAACAAGTTCTGAGATCTGCAAAGTCATAAAAACCTGACTCACCCAAAAAGAGGATGCCACAGAATCATCAAATCAATGATTCCATGGCATCCTCTTCTTACTTTTGCTATTCTTATTTTACAAACTCAACCGAATAATAATACATATACTCATTATCTGTATCTATGTGTTCTCCTGTAATGTCCTGTATCGGCAGCGAACTTACCCCTTTTTCACCATAGATCAGTGCAGCCAGTCCCTGCTCTGTTCCATATTTTATCGTGCTTATATCCTCTATATGCGTTGCGGATCTGCCATAGTATTCTCTGTTTGCAACCCCTTTCAAAATTGGCGTTTCTGTCATATATTTTGAATATTCATCTGCCGCAATAAGCTTTGTAGTAAAATGATCAAAATCCGGTGTAATGACAATCGATCCATTTTTGACAGATTTTGCATCTTCATAGGAAAGTTCCAAAACTTTTTTATGAGAAACTCGTTTTCCAGACTGATATTCTGATAAGTAAATAAATAACGTTTTGAATGTATCCTTTGAATGGTATCGAAATATCATGGTTCCATCAATTCCAGACAACAATTCAGCAGTTTTCATTTCTACACTCTCTGGATCTACTGCTTCTATATAATTTTGCGGTTGCCGCAACTTATTCCCTACTATGATTCCAAAAGTAATGGCAAATACTCCCACTGCAATAAGAAGGGCTACGATAATCCTCTTTAAATAGCGTTGTTTGCAGCTGCTATCTTTTGTTATCTGTATCAACGTATCTTCCGATTTCTTTTCAACATTGGCTGTCTCAATATCTTCACCAGCTAAGAATTCATTCAGGCTAATCCCTAATATTTCACATAATTCTAAATAAACCGATACATCCGGTAAACAGATTCCCGTTTCCCTTAATTAAAGATATTGTTAGATGAAAAAGAAAGGTCAGTCGATTTTGCCGATGAAGCGGTAGTAGATTTCTACTTCCT
>OHAG01000519.1_pt1 | contig 30917 bp, 18 predicted proteins | sample 1577081 | NCBI WGS metagenome assembly OHAG01 (sample SAMEA3541513, study PRJEB24748) | human gut metagenome | biome: human gut; feature: human-associated habitat; material: faeces | place: China | collected 2012
TCGGCGGGCACAAGTTCACGAGCCGTTTCATCCTAGGTTCCGGCCGTTACGACCTGAACCTCATCAAGGCGACCATCGAGAACGCGGGCACGCAGATCGTCACCATGGCGCTGCGCCGCTGCCGCACCACCGAAAACAACCTGCTCGACTACATTCCGAAGGGCATCACCATGCTGCCGAACACGTCGGGCGCGCGCAACGCGGAGGAGGCGGTGCGCATCGCACGTCTGGCGCGCGAGGTGTGCCAGACGGACTTCGTGAAGGTGGAGATCGAGCACGAGTCGAAGTACCTGCTGCCTGACAACGAGGAGACCATCAAGGCCACGGAAAAGCTGGCGAAGGAAGGTTTCGTGGTCATGCCGTACATGTTCCCGGATCCGATCGCGGCGAAGCGTCTTGAGGACGCGGGCGCAGCTTGCGTGATGCCGCTCGGCGCGATGATCGGCTCGAACAAGGGCCTGCGCGCACGCGATTTCATCGAGGTGATCATCAAGAATTCCAACGTTCCGGTGATCATCGACGCGGGCATCGGCCGTCCGAGCCAGGCCGCTGAGGCCATGGAGATGGGTGCGGACGCGGTGATGGCATACACGGCGATCGCTTCCGCCGGCAACATTCCGCTGATGGCGCGCGCTTTCAAGAATGCGATTGAGGCCGGCCGTGAAGCGTACCTGTCCGGCCTGGGCAAGGTGACGGAGGACCACGCCGTGCCGTCCAGCCCGACGAACGAGGCCGACTACATCGGCTGATTCGCGCCGATTTCGTACGATTCGTGCACTAACGTTTCGCACGGTTTTATTGCGATTACACGACGAGGGTCGGTGGAAACGCACATTTTCGCAAGGTTTCCACCGGCCCTCTTTCGTCGAATGCGCGACACGTAGCGCAACACGCGCATGCCACGCATACCGCAGCGACAGGCAATACGTCTACTTCCCTAGAGCCGCTTTCAAATCGCGGTTCTGGAATCGCTCGTGCAGCAGGCAGTAGCCGCCGAACACGACGAGCCACAGCAGGCCGGCGATGGCGGAACCGCGCGTATCTGCGGACAGGAACAGCGTGACGTACACGAACACGTAGAACGCAATCGCAATCCAGTCGCACACCTGCCATGCCGGCATGACGAAGCCGTCCGGCAGGAAGTCGGCGCTTTGACGGTAGCGGCGGTGAGCAAGCATCGTCAGAATGTAAATGAAGATCACGACGGCGCTGGCGGCCGAGGCGAACAGCACGAACGCGCCGGAAACGCCCGGAATCGCGTTGATCAGCGGGGAGAACAGGATCATACAGCCGGACACGATAATCGCCTTCGCCGGCACCTTGTGATCCGACACCTCACCGAGGCGCTGCATAGCGGGCGATTCGGAGTCCTGCGCAAGCTGGTACAGGTGGCGGCCCGCCGAGTAGATCAGCGAATTGAGTGCCGACGCGGCTGCGGTGATCACCACGAAGAACACGAGCGCGGCGGCCCAGTCGAGGCCAGCGTATTTGAACACCATGATGAACGGGGAGCCGAACGAGCCGTCCGCGTTCTGGTGGAAGTTGCGCCACGGCACGATCGCCATGATGGCCACGAGCGCGCCCACGTAGAAGATGAGGATGCGCATGATCAACTCGTTGACGGCCTTCGGCAGCACTTTGCGCGGGTTCTGGGTTTCGGACACGGTGACACCCACGAATTCGATGAGCTGGTATGCGAAGAACACCATTTGGAAACTCAGCAGGAAGTTCATCCAGCCGTTCGGCGCGAGTTGGAATCCGTCGGTGATGTTTTTCAGGCTTACGGTGGCGCCGGAGACCGTGCCATCCACGCCTTCGATATGCGTGGCCGGGTAGTGGAAGCCGAGGAACAGCATCACCACGGCGGTGACAATCAGACCCACAATCAGCGTGATTTTGATCATGGAGAACCAGAATTCCGCCTCGCCGAACACTCTCACGGCTATGAGGTTCACACAGGTGAGCGCCACGAGGAAGCACAGTTCGATAAGCCATTTCCATGATTTGAGGTCTATGCCGAACGTACCGAAGAACGTGACGAAATACGTGCTGACGGCTGTGATTTCGGTCATGCCGGTCAGGATGAGCACGATCCAGTACGTCCAGCCGGCGAATTTGCCCCACGCGCGGCCGAGGTAGCGGGTGATGAAGTTGATGAAGGTGTGCTGGCTTGGGTCGCTGTACATCATTTCGCCGATGGCGCGCATGAGCAGGAACATGATGAGGCCCACGCCGATGTACACGAGGATGATGCTCGGTCCGGTCAGCGCGATCGACTTGCCGGAGCCGAGGAACAGGCCGGTGCCGATGGTGCCGCCGATGGCGATGAATTGGACGTGGCGGTTTTTCAGGCCGCGTTCCATGTCGTTGCCTTTGTCGAGGCTTTCGACGGATTTGATATGCGCGGTTTCCGTCGCTTCGGACGTGCTTGTACCAGTTTTTCCGGTTTTCGTATTCCCAAAAGTCATAATGTTCACACCCTACCGCGCCAACCGCACAATCTCCGCCGTTGTTCGCACCGCGAAATGCGCTATATGTGGCAGATTCGCATCTTTTCCAAAAAACGCTTTGCGACGGGTGGAGTCAGCTTGCCAAGGTTTTCAGCTTGCCACGGAGCGATTCGTTTTCGCGTTCCAGCTCGTCGATGCGCCGAGCCTGTTGTTTGATGATGACAAGCGCCGTCTCGCTGTCAAGGCCGCTGCTCGCGCTGAGAGGTGCAGGCGGCACGGCGATGGCAGCCGCATCGGACGGGACGGGCACGTCAGCGGATATATACCCCCCCCCGACACGTTCGCCCCGTCCAGCGGATGCGGAGCATTTTCAATATTTGCCTTATCGGAATTGGCGATTCCTGCGATGCCGTCGAGTTTCTCCTTGCGCGTCACCGCATGAACATACAGGTTGACGAGCTCCGTAATGATTTCGCCGTTACTCATGTTACTGCTACCACTCACGGATTTGAGGACGGCAGCCTTCCAACGCGCCACACTTCGTTCTATACGTTTATACCCAATCAGTTCCGGCGGCAATCCCGCCTCGCGGAAGATTTTGGTCGGCGATTCCCCCGCAAGATACCGTATGACACACACCTGTTTGAAGGCGTTGGAGTACGTGATGCGGTCTTTCGACACGTTAGCCACCGCCGGCAGATCCCGCAACATTTGGAGCTCGTCCATGCTGAATGATCCTCCACCGCGCATCGTTTTACCCCCCTTGCTATACCCCGTGATGAAGCAAGTGTATATCCGACTTCTCACAAGCAGCTTTTCAAATATTGCTGACCGTATATTGCTTCAACCGATCGGCCACACGTCAATGCGGGCGATTATGGAATACCCACAACCGCCCGCATTGACTTTTATTGCGAGTGAGTCAATTCACAACTCACTCACACCGAACGCATGCGCTCAGTACGTGCGGCGACGACTCTTGACCGCCACAGCCACGCCAGCGCCACCCACCAGCAGCGCCACGACGGTGAACAACACGGTTCCCGCGGCACCGGTCAGCGGCAGCTGAGTGACAGACTTGACGTTCAGCACGGTAGCGGTGGCATTCGCAGTGGTGTTATCGACCGGTTGGACCTGACGAAGGGCATCCGGCTCGAAGGTGATGAGACCTTCATCTGTGATCTCCACATTGAAAGTGACCCTGAAGTTCTGGGCGTAGCCGGTCGGAGCCTGAGTCTCCACAACCGTGTAGGTTCCTGCCGCAAGACCCGCGACCTTCACCAAACCATCATTCTCAGTAATGAACGTCTTGGCATCATTCTGATTGGAAACAAACGACCACGCACCGTCCTCAGCCTGCTTAAGGAACTTGCCCTCCGCATTCTTGACAACGAACTTGGCGCCGGCTAGAGGCTTGGCCTCATTCCCTTCCTTGCCAATCTTCGTGAACTGGAAACCGTAGGTCTTAAGGACAGTCTTGCCTTCACCGCTGGTACCATCCTTGGTGGTGATTGTGGCCTTGTTGTCCACACTGCCGCTCAAGCCATCCAACGCATCCTTGGTGACGGTGCCCTGGTACGACACGACGATCGTCCTACCGGCCAGCGTTGTGGCATCGGCAAAATAGATGGTCGTGGTGGTGCCGGATTGAGCATTGCCTTCCTGCGTTATCATGTACAGATCGGGATTCACAGTAGTATGATCTCCGAACTGGACCGTGAAGGCACTCTTTGCCGCAATCTGCAAACCTTTGGACGCAGTATCGGTAATGGTAAAGGGGTACGCATCCCAGCCAGCCGCAGCATGAGGAACGTCCGCGGCCACAGTGAAGTCCACGGTGTCGCCCACCTTTACGCTCTTACCGTTCACATCCACGTCATTCATCCGGGCGAACTTGAGCGGCTCGTCGGTCGGATTCGCGTTCTTCGCGTTGAACTGGCCTTCAGTCGTGATGTTGCCCTGACCGGTCGTCGTATCGGCCGCAATCCTCAGATTGGACAGTCCATTGACGGTGGTGGCCACCACAGCCGGAGTTCCCGACGTCACAGTCGTTTCGCCAGCCTTGGTGAACGTATCCTTCACCAGATACCAGCCTTCTCCGTTCACATTGACCGCCTGGCTCGTATTTGCCTGCTCCGTAGTTACGGTCAGGCCAGTACCATCAGGTCCTGCCGGCGGAGTAATTCCAGCCAAGGTCTTGGCGAAGACACGGAGCTGATCCGCAGTGAACGTCGCCACATAGGCGGCTGGATTATCCTTGTACTCTGTCGGGATGCCGTTGTGGCTTCCATCAGCCACATCAGCAGCGGTGGTCACAGCTCCCTTCCATGCGTCAACCGTTTTCACTTCGACCGAGCCATCGCCAGGATTCTCAAACATGGCAAACTTGTATGGCGTGTACGTATGGCCTTCCTGTGCGTGGTTAACTTGCAGCAATGGAGCATCATCAGCCTGTGCGGCGGCGACGCCGATGGCCATGCCGCTCAGCAACGTTGCCGCGGCGGCCAGCCCTGCGAAAAGCTTCCTCATCTTCATGAGAATCTCCTCTTCCTTGATTGTTGGTTACTGTTTTCTGCAATCGCGGGAGGCGGGAACCCAACATGCCCCCGCGATCCGCAAATCCTGTGTTGTTCAGCTGAGCCGCTTCTTACGTCTCCACTGGTCGGCCGCAGCGACGGCGAGCAATGCCAGCACGCCAACTCCGCCGGCCGCAATCTGCCACCATCGTTCCGCACCCATGCGGCCCGTCAATGGCAGTGACGATGCCGAAATGTATTGGTTGGTGAACAGCATTGGCTGGGTCTCGTCCCAATTCGAACCAGCGGCACCATAATCGGTTTTCAGCTGGGTCACGGATTCGACAACGGCCCTCCATTCACCGGACGTTCCGTCTTTCATCACGGACACGACCACCCGGTATTCCGCCTGCGAGTAATACATTGCGGAAGCATTACCAGCGTTCTCCGTCACAAGATATGTGTACTCGGCTTCACCTGCGTCATACGTGATGTCGCCGAAGTAAGCAACGTGATCGTCAGACGAATCGCGTTTCACCGTCACCGTGCACGCCGACTGGTTCTTGCAGGAAGCTGGCATCGGCGCGTCTGGATTGGAATCGTCTGCCTTCAGCTTGAAAGTGAACTCGTCGGAATCCTTCCAATCGCGGCCCTTCAGCTCCTTCTGCACGCCAATCGCATGCGTCAGCATGGTCTGCTTCAACGTGTTGGTGATGATCACCGTGGCTTCCTGCGATGCCGTGGATTCCGGCACCGTCACCGCATTGCCGTCAGCGAGATTTCCATCGCCGACCTTGTGCTGGTAGGAAGCCTTCCACAAGTGGCTGTCCGGTTCGACTTCCGTCACCGTGTACGTCTTTTGGGCGCCTGCCGGAATAATCACGTCGGTGGACCATTTGCCGCTATCGTCACGCTTCAGCGTGACCGTCTTATAGGTATCGTTGCCCTGTTTGATATCCACCGTGATGCTTTCCGGCTTGTCACCGTCTCCACTCCACTGCTTTTCGATATGCAGCGTCGAGGAAACCACCTGGATCACCGGATGCGGATACGGATTGCCGCCGCATGCATGATCCACGCCATCGGCCGAGTACGCCAGGCACGCGGAATCGTTCGCATGGAAACCCGGCTGGTTCGAGGACGTGGCGTTTCCCGGCAGATCGGTGTTCGCGTCACCCTTTACGCCGTCATATCCATCCTTACCGGCGTTCAGGTTGGCGGCATACTCGTCATACGCTTTCTGCGTGGGTTTCACGTTGTATTCCAGCGTGTATGTCACGTTGTTGACCAGAGGCTTCAGGAATGCGACCGTGAATTTCTTCGTGCTCGCGTCATACGTCAAGGTGTAATCGACATTCTTAGTCAAGGAGACCACCTTGCCGGAAGCATCCTTGGCAACGACCTTGTAGTTGCTATCCGCAAGCTCGACATAGCCGGAGAGCGTGTCCTCCATGGTCACCTTGGTGTATGCGGATGTGGTGGTCTCGCTCTTCTCAATCTCGTCGAAGATGGCATTCAGCTCCGAAGCGTTCGTCGCGCTTTTATAATAGCCGGCTTTGATATTCCCTTCACCGTGCTGGTTGTATTTCGTTGCCTTTGGGAAATTGCTGGACACCGCGTGCATGAACTGGTTCTCGTTACCTTGGATCGAGGAGGGATCAGCACCGGAAAAAACACCGATGGAATACACCGTGGCGCCACCATCTTTCAATTCCTTGGCAGCTTCGACGGCCTTATTTGCCACTTTACCCTCGAAGCCACTAGACGATGTAGGCGAACCATCCGTGAAAAAGATAACGACCTTCTTCGCATCGGTTCGAGCACTGCCCATCATCTTGGCCGCAAGATTGAATCCATTGTCGGCTCGGGTGGCGCCAGCGGCTTTGAGTTTGCTGACTTTGTTCTTCAGACCGTTCATATCCGCAGTCAGATCGCTAACGATTTGGGAGTAGTTGTAGGTGTACCCACCACTTCGGTACGTGTCATCCCCGATTTTGTCCTTTTCGTTGCCGGCGAACTTCACCAGTCCAACGCGAACCAGTTCGGAACCGGCCTCCGTATTAGTATTCGCAGCTTCATCAAGAAATGCTTTAACCGCTTCTTTCAGTGCGTCTAACCGCCTGATCCGATCCGTCTTACTCATCGGATCGTCCATCGAACCGGACACATCCAGCACCAGCGTGAAGTCGATCGGCTGGGTGGTGGTGACCGTGGTGCTGTTGACGGCGCCCTTCACATCCACGTTCACGGTGTAATTGCCATCATCGTTCTTCTTGATGCGCTTATGCTTCTCCGGAGCGCCCAACTGAGAACCAGTCTCGTTCTGCGCAACCGACTGCGCCCGATTTGCTCGCGCAATCGGTTGAGCGGACAACGTAACTGGCTGCTCATCAGGTTGTTCAGATTGTTGTTCAGATTGTTGTTCAACCTCCTGCTCAACCCACTGCTCAGTCTCTTCTTCCGTTTCTTGTTCCGTTTCTTGTTCGACTTGCTGGTAAGCCTCTTGATCTGACGGCTGCTCTTGATCTGACGGCTGCTCTTCTCCCACCATCAAATTTTGTTCCACCGGCTGTGAATCCTCTTGCCCAGATTCTTGCAATACCGGCTGCTCGATTTGTTGTTCCAAGGCTCCCGTGGCATCTTCCGCCGCCGCTGACGAAGCAGTGACGCACCCCACGCCGGCGAGCATTGCGACCGTCGCGACGGCCGCAATGACACGACGCGTGAACAGACCTGTGCCCCTTGCCCTGTTTCGCTCAAAGACGTGTCTCATACGCCTACCCCCTTGTACCGTTAAGCAATCGGGAAATACCTTCCTCCTTCGACCGGTATATTTGATGCGTCTTCGCTTCACATACCGTCCGACAATCGCTTCGTTGCCTAAACCTTAAGGAGAAAAACAGAGGGATACATACCCTCCCAACGAGGTAATCAAGGGGATATACTTTCCTTGAAATCGCACATATCATCGCGATTCTAGAGTATTCTTACCCCCGTAAATCGCGATGCAAAAACTATAAGCAAACGTTGTCATGTCTCTTTCAGAATTTTCCCCGACAAAAAAGCATCTGTCAAGTGCAACATTAACGCCATCAACCCCTAGTTGCGCTTTGGCCACCAAGCGGCATGCCTACGGACATACCACGGACAGCGGAGCAGCCAAACCAACAACAAACCGACCAGCAACGTGGCAGCTGACACCACGCCCGCAATCACACGCACATCTTTTGCCGCATCATCCTCCGCGGGAATCTCTTCGGGAATGGCGGAACGTAATGCCGAAACCAACAGACGATGCGTATTCACACCGTACGGAGTGCATGTCATCAACGTGACCCGATCCTCGCCAGAGGTAATCTTCAATTGCGATGTGTCGTTAGGTTCGATTTCGGTAATACGATCCACCATATAGCCAAGCGTATGGCCCATCACATCGATATAGAAGTAATCGCCAACCCGCATCTCATCCAAACGCGTAAACATTGAGGCTTCAACCAAACCCCGATGTCCGGTAATCACCGCATGCGTATCCTTGCCACCCACCGGCAGACTACTGCCATACAAATGCCCCGCACCGGACGCAAGCGTCTGCTCCGACGTGCCATGGTAGATCGGCAAATTCACAGAAATCTTTGGAATGCGGATGGAACCCATCACGCCATCGCCAGTATCCAGCAAACGCTGGTATTCCGCGTCTTTGGAGCTAGCGGAATCCTTGTTACCATCGCCAGTGGCGTCTGCGCCCGTCGAGCTGGAACCGGAACCGTCGCTGGAGTCGGACTGATTGTTGTTGTACAACTCGGCGAGCGGATCCTCAGCCTCGCCAATCACCGGCTGCCCCGATTCGGCGAGACGCTTGTTGTACGCCCCAGCTGCGGCGAATGCCTCGTCGGCCTGCGGATACGGCCAGCCCGCGACGCTCTGCTCGGAACGGGCGGACGTGCTCGCCAGCTTTTGCGCGGACTGGTATTGCAGCACTTTCGGGAAAAAACCAATGCCGATTGCGGAGAAAATCAGCACCGCCGCAAGCACACGCAGGGCAATGGATCTACCCACGTCGGCGCGACGCTCGCGAATCTCTTCGGACACATCGGTCGCCTCGGCGAACGTCGGCGGAACGTAGGTGCGTGTATCTTGCGACTCGCTGCTTCTCGACCCGCCGCACGTGCCTCCTCGCAAAATGCCTGCCATCAGTTTAAGCCCCCTTGAACCACCTAGTACAGGGACATTATATGGCGTTCCGGACGGACTTTGCACCCTACCTAGTGCGCTTAAGCATGAGCAATTTTCTAAAACTATACTTCTATGACACTGGCTTGGCGGCCAATCTGCTGGGCATCGGAAGGGCGACAGACCACTGTACGCAGTCGAGGTCAAATCGTCCGCCACGTACCGGCCGAGCGCTTTCGAGAATCTGGAGGATCTCGCGCCGATCATGGGAGTGGACACAGACCATCAGTTCGTCGTCTATGGCGGCATCGAATCCTTCCCCACACGGCACGGCAAAGTGCTGGACTTCGACAGTCTCGAGGCTTTGATCTCCTGATCGGACCGATCCCCGGGCCCGTCTGGCTTATAGATGGCGGGTGTTGGACGGGAATAGACAGTTCGGGGGCATGTTTTGTACCCCTGAACTGGCAAATAAGGCGCACCATCCGCCATCTATAAGCTAGATAGCATAAGTCAGGCCTCAGCGGAGGCAGGATTGGGCCCGACTTCCTTGTCCAGCTTGTTGCGCAACCTCACCACATCGCGCTCGAGCTCGTCGATACGACGAGCCTGCTGCCTGATAATAATGCCGGCCGTATCACCGTCGAACAGTCCGAGAGACAACGGATGAACGTCATTCGACGCAGCCGTTGCGGCAGGCTTCGGCTCAGTGGCCGTATTGGCGATGTCTTCAAGACTCCGCCTCGTCGCCAACGCACGCTTATACCGCGCCGCAAGCTGCGCTATGATCTCACCATCGGTCATGGTGTCGCTGCCGCTCACCGACTTGATGGCCGCATCCTTCCACCGCGCCACACTGCGCTCGATACGCTTGTAACCAACCAATTCCGGCGGCAGACCCGCTTCGCGGAAGATCTTGGTGGGCGACTCCCCCGCAAGATATCGGATGGTGCACACTTGCCTGAATGTGTCGGAATAGGTGATACGATCACGAGTCACATTGGAAACAGCCGGCAATCCACGCAACAGTTGAATCTCCTCGTCACTGAATGCTCCCCCACTGCGCATCGCAATACCTCCCATTGATGCTTCATTGCTTTCTTTTGCGGATGTGCCTGCGATTCTATGGCCCTCCTTCCGTGCAATACCCCCACTTCACTCCCCTGACTAACAGCCCCCATAACGGTTCACGTTTCCAGATTCCGTTTGTTGCAACACATCCCACTGAAACGCCTTATACCCTCGAAAAACGCAATGTCCACCCACATCGGGTGGCACGTCCAAAGCAACGTAATATGGCGCAATCCAAGCAATCCCACATGAAATACAGAGCAATACAAAAAGGCCGACCCATAATGGGTCGACCTTAAATCACTCCGAATTGGCGTTCTTAACGAACACCGTCAGAGATGGGCGATCAGGCCTCGGCGTTCTGACGAGACTTGATGGCGATGGTCACGCCAGCGCCAGCCACGAGCAGAGCCACAACGGTGAACAGCATAGTTCCCGCAGCGCCGGTGAGCGGCAGCTGGGTGATGGACTTGATGTTCTTCACGGTCTTAGCAGACGTGTCGACCAGGCCCCACGGATCGGAAGTGGCGGTCAGAACAGCTGAACCGTCCTCCTTGCTGAAAGACACAGTAAAGCTCGGCATGATGTTGAGGTAGGCATCGCTGGCGCGCACAGTTTCCGTGACGGTGTAGATCTTGGTCTTATCAAGACCGGTGAAAGACAGCTTGCCATCAGCACCAGTCTTGACATCAGCAGTTGCGCCCGAAGTGGCAGCAGAAGCAGCCTTCTTGTAGGAACCGTCCTTCTGCTTCACGAAGTACAGCGTGGTGTCACCGTCCTTTACCTGGAAGGTAACGTTCTCAATGCCTTTGCCATCAGGATCCACCTTGGTGAATTCGAATTTGCCAAACGTGGTCGGGACCTGAACCGAGGTGCCATAGTTGTCAAGCTTGTTGACGACACCATTCTCGACGTCAGCTTCGTCATTGATCACTGCTTCAAAGGTGACCACAATCTTCTTGCCTGCATAAGCGGACGGATTCTCCACCTCGACATCGAAAGATGCGGTACCATTACCCGTGAAATCACCAGTCGGGGTAACACTGAAGTTGCTCGCAGGTTCAGCTTGGCGCTCCGCATTAGCCTCCTCCGTAAAGAACTGGAAGCTGTTAGCCTTGATGGTCAGACCCTTGCTCGGAGTATCGGTGAACTTGAACGCGGTCGGAGCCGGGTTCGCGACAACGCCGGTAAGGGTGTAGGTCAGAGTGTCACCGATGGCAGCAGAAGTCTTATTGACTTCCTTTGTCTTTTCGGGGTTGTTGGTGTTCTTCATGTTCACGGTGTTGGCGCCCCGAATCGGATCAGTCAAGACCTTATCAGCAACCGTGCCGGAAGCGACAATCATCGGGATTGCCTGGGTCACAGAACCAGTAGCAACCGCAGAGTCAATGAACACATAGATACCTGCCTGCAAAGACACGGTGGCGGAATAAGAGCCGTCTTGTGCAGCAACCGGGTTGCTCAGCGTAACATCAGTTCCGCTAGTCAAATGGCCTTCGCTCTCCAAAGCATCGGCAAACTTACGAGTTGCCGTAGGAGAAGCCCATGGGCGAACATCAGAAACATCCAGTTGGCCGGCATTCAGGGCTGCGGCCAGATGGTCCACCTCAGAATCCGTAGTATCTACACCGGCAGCCTTCAACGCGGAGTCAACGGCAGTCTTATTGTTAGAATTCGTCACCACACCGTAAGCAACGTTCTCGCCGGAACCATACTGAACATAATCGCCAATCTTGTATGCTTTCAGGTTGGCGTTGGTCAGCTGTTCAGCGGTTTCAGCGGTGAACGTGAACGTTGCTACGCCCGTTACCGGAGTACCAGCAGCGTCATCGGCCTGTGCGCTGGTTGCGCCCAGGGCCATGCCACCCAGCAGCGTCGCCGCGGCGGCGATGCCGGCGAAAAGTTTCCTCATCTTCATGAGAATCCTCTCTTCCTTATTGTTTGATTACTTGTTTTTGCAATCGCGGGAGGCGGGAACCCAACTTGCTTCCGCGATCCGCAAATTTTGATTTGCCGGCCGGAATGCCCTCAAGTTGGTAGGCATTCCGGCCTCACACAGCAACTCAGACGAGTCGCTTCTTGTTATTCCAAATTTCGGCAGCGCCGATAAGCAGCACCGCGAGTCCGCCGATCACGCCACCGACCAGTAGCCACTGGCGTCCCGTCGCACCACCCGTCAACGGCAGCGCCGACACCGCGACATATCGGTTGGTGAAGGTGACAGGTTCAGTAGCAGCACTTTGCGATTCGGGAACTGCTGCACCGTTGTCATCCAGCACCTTGGTCACGGACTTCACGGAAGCCTTCCACTCTCCGTTGGAGTCCTTCGCGACAGTCACGACAACCTCATACTTCGCCTGCGAATAATGCAATGAAGCGATAGAGCCCTTGACCTCCGTCACGTAATACGTGTAAGAGGCATCGCCAGCGTTGTAAGTGATGTTGCCGAAGGACGCGGTATGGCTGCCCGAATCGGAGTTCACCTTCACCGTGCAAGGTTGATCGGCTTCGCACTTATCCGGCAACGGCGCATTGCCCTTCGCCGCCAGAGTGAAATCGAACGTGTCGGAGGTCTTCCACTCGCGTCCGGCCAGGTCCTTCTTCACCGAAATCGCGTTCTCCAGGGCAACCGTCTTCAACGTGTTAGTGATGGTCGCGTTCAACGTGCCCGCATCGGCATTGGAAGACCACACCATCTGCTTGGTCAAGTCGACATTGTTTCCCGTATAGGAGACGTCATATCGGTCATCACCAGAGATTTCCGCCACGGAATACGTGTATCCAGGAACCAGGTTGTCGACAGTCGTCTGCCAACCATTGCCCTTATTCAGCGTGATTACGCCACCGACGTCCTCCAGCTGAGCATTGGAATCGCCGCTCTTCTTACGCTGCAACTGCACCGTAACGGAACCGTCATCATGCTTGCTCGCACCATCCGACCATTGCTTGACGATCTTGATCTTGCCGAGCTTCACCTGCACCACAGGATGCGGATACTCGACTTCAGTCGGTGCGCATGACGTAGTTCCATTAACCTCGGTAAGCACGCAATAGTTCAATCGCGCGTCCACATTGGAATAGAATCCCGGCTGGCCCGCAGATGCGGTGCCAGTATTCGGCTCTCCCACATTCGGGTATTGCTGGTTGCCGGCATAAGTGGCATAGGCGGCATCGCTTGGCTTGACCTTGAAGGATACGTCGATGCTGTCGGCTTTCTCAGTAACGATACCGTCTGTGCCGTTAAACGTCACCGTCACCGTGCGATTGCCAGATTGATCGACACCGTACGTGGCCGTATATCCGCCCGTCAGCGCCTTATTGCCGTTTTTCACCGTCACATACTGTGTGATATCGGCACCGTCGGCCACGCCAGCGAAATCGACCGGGTCGACCCACTGGGACAAGGTGTCAGTGATGGAGGAGACCTTGATCTTCGCGGATGAGGTGATGCTGGAATAGATCTGGCCGAATGCTTGCGTCAGCTTCTCAGCATTCGTGCCATCGAATTCCTTACCGTTCACTGCCTTGGCTTCACGGGCGAAATCGGACATTCTATTGGCGTCAGTCGAAGCCTTCACCACATAAAGCGAAACATTACTCTCCCGCCTGTTGGCCTCGGCCAGAGCGGCAGCATAGTTGTAACCGTAGTAATTATCACTACCCTCGGTACCTGCACCATGCACACCCTGAGGTGTAGTACGCCAATCATCATCAGGATTGCACCTTTTTTTGCTGCACCCAATCGGATAATTGGATATACGGAACGTCGGATTGCCATCGGACAAGAAAATGATGTGCTTCTTCACGCCCGTGCGTCCTTGCAGATCATTCGCCTGCTTAAGCGCAGCCTCCCAGTTGGTTCCACCATCAGGTTTGCTGGACACAGCTGTTTTAATCTTGCTGACAGATGTGGTGAAGCTCTGCTTAGTCGAGGCCTTGTCGCTGAATGTCACAACCGCCATTTGGACTTGTTGAGATTCCGATAATTTGGAATTCGCCTCGGTCAGTAATTTCTCAGCAAGCTTATTTGCCGCGTTCTTCGCGTTAGTATCACGATTGTCGTTTTTATCCTGCATACTGCCGGACTTATCCATAACCAGCACAATGTCGGCTGGCGTGACGGTAGTGGTTTCGGAAGAAGCGCTATCACCCGAAGCATTCAAATGCAACTCGTACTGGTCGCCATCACCATCGACCTTTTCGATGGTCTTATTGTTTTGTGGCTTCACATTGGAATTGATAACAGTCACATGGCTGGTATCGCTCACCTTGAAAGAATGGGTTTCCGCATAGGAACCACCATTTCCATCGTTGTGCTGCGACAACGCCTCACCATTCGCGGAAACAGTGTATTTGCCGGAATTCAGCTCACGCACCGAATAGGTTGTGTCATCAGAGAAATCATTGGATTGCACACGAGCAAATCGGCCTTTGGCCAAAGTGATCACACCGTTCGAACCGGTGTTCAAACCAGAGCTGACAACCTGATTGGTGGACGCATCGTAAACGCTGTATTTGCCTTCATATGGCGTTTGCGAGCCATTGGCGAACAGCTGGAATTGGAACTGTTGATCGGCTGGAATAGCGCCCAATGTCTGCTTTTCAATGTCAATGGCCTTGGACGGCTTCACCGGCAAATTGAAGCTGATCTTGCAGTTGGATCCGCCGTCGCCGCGTTCCAGATAGAAGAAGCTCAAATGATGGGTTTTATATGCAGCGGAATCCCAGTTCTTGCCCGCATTACTGAATGCCTGGTTAATTGTCGTCGCGCGATCCAAACCATAACTTTGATTTCGATCATACGTGATATTCCCAGTAGCAAAATCAATCGTTCCGCGTATCGCCTGATGGATACCGCCCAAATCAAGCACCAGCACACCATCGATGAACACCCACACATCGTCGTCACCGGTGAAATCAAACACCATGTTCTGATTGTTGACTTTGCCATCTTTAGGCATATAGAAATCGGCCCCAAGGTTCATGCCGAACGAATACCTATTGGCGTCGCTGTCATTGCCAAACGGCGTGAATAACGGGTCACGATTCCCGCTCTGGGTCTGCTTGGTCAATTCGAATCGTTTGCTATTGCGGTTATATTTCGCATATTTCGACGCCGCATCGAAACTGTAATTCCCTTGACCATCCGGAGTCAGCAAACCACCTTCCGGCATGTAATTAGTCACAGCATTATCAAACGCACCACCGAAGAGATAATCCAGCGATCCGTTGCCATCCGCCATGGTCGGATAATCGTTAGTCAGCAGAGGCTTCACAATGCCCGCGTACGCACCTTTGCCATCTTGAACATAGCGGTTATAGCCGGTTTCGTTTCTTCCGCTCATAAAATGCAACGCATGATTATTGTTGATGGAGCTGCGATTGTAATCATGCAGACCAATGCTGATACCATTCTGCTGCTCAACAGTGGCATTGACGTCATCGGCTAGTGCGGCAGAAGTGGTGGCGTAGCCCATGCCACCAAGCATGGCGACCGCGGCTACCGCAGCTACGATTCGCTTGGCAAAGTTCCCCTTTGGCTTTGGCTCAGATTCATGTACATGCCTCATGTGCATTGTCCCCTTAATACCGCGCTTCAACGCGGTTTCCGTCTCTAACACCGTCCGCGCATCACGCACCGGCACATGCCATGTCCAGTATGGATACACTTCCAGCGCTCCAACCTCGAATGTAGGAGAAAAGACGTCGGGAGATGCACACCCTAAGTGCAGGAAAGTCGAGGTATCATACCATCGTCAACCGTTGCAATCGCAACGTTTCACAATATGGGTGATACCCGAATAAAAAGCCGGCAGGAGGCATCGGCAAACAGCGGTCGTTATCCGCGCTTCGGCCACCAAGCCGCATGCCTACGGATATGCCACGGTCGCCCGCGCAACCATGCCAGCAGCAGACCGAGCAGCAACGTGGCCACCGCGGCCGTGGTCGCAATCGTTCGCGCATCCTTCGCCGCATCATGCTCCGCCGGTACCACGTCGGGAATCGGCGAGCGCACCGCAGAAACCAACAGTCGATGCGTATTAACGCCGTACGGGGTGCACGTCATCAACGTCACCCGGTCTTCGCTGGGAACGATCTTCAGCTTCGACGTATCGTTCGGCTCGATCACGGAAATACGGTCCACCCGGTAGCCGAGCGTGCGGCCCATCACTTCGATGTAGAAGTAGTCGCCGACGCGCATTTCATCCAATCGGGTGAACATCATCGCATCCACAAGCCCGCGATGCCCGGTGATTACGGCATGCGTGTTCTTGCCGCCCACCGGCAGACTACTGCCATACAAATGCCCCGCACCGGACGCAAGTGCCGACTGCGACGTGCCATGGTAAATCGGCAGTTTCACGGAGATTTTCGGAATACGGATAGTGCCCATCACACCGCTGCCGGAATCCAGCAGGCTTTGATATTCCGTATCTTTGGCGCTGGCGCTGTCTGATTCGTTGGAACCGGATTCGCTGGACCGCGAGCTGCCCTGCGCCTGGGAGAACGGATCCTTCGCCTCGCCGAGGATCGGCTGGCCCGATGCGGCGAGCCGTTTGTTGTATTCCTTGGCCGCGGCGATCGCGTCGTCGGCCTGCGGATACGGCCAACCCGCAACCGCACGCGCGGACTGGTCCGACGTATTCGACAGTTCGTGCGCCGACCGGTATTGCAGCATCGCCGGAAAACCGCCGATGCAAATGGAAATGACGATCAACAGCGCAGCGGAGACACGCATGGCGACGGTTTTCCTGCGGCGGCCACGCCGTCTGCGCATATCGTCGGAAACGTCGATTATCTCGTTGAAAGACGGTTCTGCGCCTTCCGTACGTTCCATGTTTTTCATACGTTTCGCACGCATCACTGGATGAACTTCCGCAGCACGCGTTCCAGCTCGTCGATACGCAACGCCTGCTTGGCTATCAGCATGTCGCATTTGTTGATGGTCAGCTGTGCCTGTGCAAGTTTCGACAGCATATCCTGCGATGCGCGCGATTCCTGCAACTTGTCCGAGCCTTGCGATTGCACGCCGTTGCTTCCCGACGCGCCAACGTTTCTCGTCGCGACGTCGCTTCCCGACGTCCCTGCCGCGCCAGCGCCATAAAGATCCACCACGGACTGATCCACATCGTCTCCGCGCAGTTCGATGGCTTCCAGCTCGTCATCACAATCCTGCATGTAATGGTTCGTATGTTCGTTCCTGCGCTTGTTCCGCTCCTCCTGCTGCTTCCAGCGCGCGATGCACCGTTCCACGCGCTTGTAGCCGATCAGCTTGGGGTCGAGACCCGCCTCCCGAAAGATGGCCGACGGCGATTCGCCCGCGTTGTACCGGCACATGACCTCGACCTTAAAGCGATCGGTATACCGGATATGGGATGGGCTCACGCTTTTGACCGCTGGCAGGCTGGCCAGATACGCACGCTCCTTTGCTGTGAATTTGCCATCAATCATTTTTTACACCCCCTAAATCGCCTAAACAGCTCGATTCAGCATCATATCGGGCTCTTTCCATTAACACCCTCGTTAAAACCCTCGAACGAAAGACCCATCCCCTTCAACGAAAAGAGGGGGCCAACCTTCAAACAAAACAGTCCCGCCATTTTCCACGGATAATAAAAGCTCATAGACCCCCCCCCATAAAATTAACAAAAACTTAACCTCACCCCCAGCGCGTCATGGGGGTCACCGCGTATCCGAGCACCGTCACGCAGACTCACTAGGCTGGAAACATGACGCAAGAGCTCGTTTCATTAACCATCATCATGGCGGTGGCGGCCGTCAGCCCAATCGTGGCGCAGCTGATCCCGGGCAAGTTCATTCCGCAAACCGTGCTGCTGCTCGCCGCCGGAACCGCGCTCGGCCCGTACGGACTAGGCGTGATCGAAGTAAACGACGCCGTGAAACTCTTGAACGAGCTCGGCATGGCGTTCCTGTTCCTGCTCGCCGGCTACGAAATCGACCCCAAACGACTCGCCGGACATCAAGGCAAAGTCGGACTGCTTACATGGGGAATCACGCTAGGCCTCGCCTGGCTGGTTGTGACATTCCTTCCGTTCTTCACCAAGCAAGGCATCAACGGCGTGGCCACGGTAATCGCACTCACCACCACCGCGCTCGGCACGCTCATGCCGATTCTCAAGGAACGCAACCTCGAAGGCACCCCCATCGGCGACGCCATCATCTCGTACGGAACGTGGGGCGAACTCGGCCCAATCCTTGCCATGGCCATCCTGCTATCCACCCGAACCGGCTGGCAAACCATGCTCGTGCTCGGCGCGTTCCTTGCCATCTGCCTACTGTGCGCGATGCTACCTACGAAAGCACTGAGAACCGGCCATCGCCTGTACCGTTTCCTTACGGAAAATGCGAACACGTCATCGCAAACGCTCATGCGACTGACCACATTCCTGCTCATCTTCCTTGTCACCATTTCCGCACTGTTCGAACTTGACGCGGTGCTCGGCGCGTTCGCCGCAGGCTTCATCCTGCGTTACATCATCCCCGACGGCAGCAAGTCGCTGGAAATGAAGTTGGAGGGTGTCGGCTACGGCTTCCTCATTCCTGTGTTTTTCGTGGTGTCAGGCGCCGCGATCAACGTGCGCGCCGTGGCAAGCCGGCCCGCGCTGCTCGTCGCGTTCATCGTCATGCTCATGCTGATTCGCGCGGTGCCCGTATATGTTGCGCTATCGCTCGACAAACGCGAGAATCCGCTGTCATCGCATCATCGCGTCACCGTAGCGCTGTATTGCACGACCGCGCTGCCGATCATCGTCGCCGTCACGTCGCTGGCGGTGAAGGTCGGCACCATGCAGAGCGACACCGCGTCGACGCTGGTCGCAGCCGGCGCGATTACGGTGTTCCTGATGCCGCTGCTCGGCTCGATCACGTATCAGGTGGCCGACATACACCCCGTCACCGCGGTTCGGGAGATTGCGCACACGCCATCCGATTGGCGGACGATCGTACGCGAACATGCGCAGGTACGTGCGCTGCTGCACCATCAGGACCGGCTCAAGCGTATGGCGGAGACGTTGAAATCGCTGGAAAAGCAGGAGGGGCTGAACGGTTTGGACAGCCGTCGCGCCGAACTTGTGGAACGTGCGCGCCTCGAAATCGACCGCCAACTCAAGGAACTCGGCCTCGACCCGCAGCTCACCACCCAACTCCCCCACAACTACCGCTACCCGAAGAACTGAGAGGGCTTCGGAGGGGCGCTACTCCACGGACTTGAGGGAGCTGATGGGGTCGATGCGGTCGAGGACGGGGTTGACGAACAGCTGCACGAGCAGCGCGAAGGCCATGGTCGCCACGGCCGCGATCACGTAGCTCAGCGGCTTGACCTCCACCTCGAAATACAACGAGGGCATGTTGAGCGCCATCGTCAGCATGCCGCCGACGAGCCGGCCGAGCGGCAGGCCCAGTATCACACCCATGACGGTGAGGATCATCATCTCACGGTTCACGTAATGGTGCACTTCGCGGTCGAAGAAGCCAAGCACCTTGAGCGTGGCCATCTCGCGCACGCGTTCCGACACGTTCGTATTGGCGAGCGTGAACAGCACCACAAGCGCCAGACCGCCAGCGAGCGCCACGATCAGCGCCACCACCGCGCCCATGAGGTCGAATTTGAAGCTGTCGGCCATGTGCGCGCAGCTTACGGCCTTCATCACCGAACTGTCCTCTTCGAGCGATTCCGCATAGTCGGTTTGCGAAGTGTCGGAGCCGGAAAGCTTGGCGAGCATGGCGTTCCACGTCAGAGCCTCGGAATCCTCGGAACTCTTGGAATTCTTGGTGTTCTTCGCGTCTTTCGAGTCGAAAAGCTTGGCGTAGTAGGTTTCGCTTACATACACATCCGAGCCGATGAGGTTGCGATTCACCGCGCTCACCTTCGCCGTGGCCCGCACACCGTCGCCGTTGGTCAGTCGCACCTTGGAACCGGCCTTGACGCCCAGCGCGCTTGCCGCCGACTGCGCGACGATCACGCCATCGTCATCGAGTTTCAGCGAACCGGTTTTGCCGACGCCGGACGTGCCCAGCATGCCGGACGAGACCGGCTGCAACGTGACCATTTCGCCCAAATCGGACAGATGCTTTTCCGGCACCGCGACCAGCTGGATGCTTTCGCTGCCGCTGCTGCCGGCCTTGCCGCTGTCACCGTCGCCACCGCCCGAAATCGCCAGATCGCCCGATTCTATGCGCACGTCAAGCGACGACGTGACGCGCCCGTCTGACGCGACCTTCGTGCGCATCGCCGACGCGTCCGAATCGTCGGAAACCACCATCAGGTCGTACTGGTAGATGTCGCGGTATTGCTTGATGCCGAGGTCTGCGACGGTGTCGTTGATGGCCAGGCCGCAGACGATCAGCGCGGTGCAGCCGGCCACACCGCCGACCGTCATGATGAGGCGCGACTTGAAGCGGAAGATGTTGCGCGCGGTCACTTTGCCGAGGAAGCCGATGCGATTCCAGACCGGCCGAATCCGTTCCAGCAGAATGCGCGAGCCGGCGCGCGGCGCTTTCGGACGCAGCAGCGAGGCGGGCGTCTGCCGCATTTCCTGCACACACGCGTAGATGGTGGCGGCGAGCACGCCGACCACGAACAGCGCGATGCCGAGCGAGCCGTACAGCCAGTCGTATTCCAGTCGCAGGCCGGGCATCACATACATGCCTTGCAATACGACCAGCAGGAACGCAGGAATGCCAAGGAAGCCGGCGATCAGGCCGAGGCCGCCGCCGATGAGGCAGGCGAGCAGCGCGAACAGCAGGTAGCGCGACGCGACCGCCAGCCGCCCGTAGCCGAGCCCCACGTACGTGCCGATGAGCGAGCGGTCCTCTTCGACCATGCGCGCCATGGCGGTCAGGCTCATCATCACGGCCACCAGCAGGAACACAATCGGGAACGCGTTGCCGAGCGACTGGATGGAGTCGAGGTCGGATTTGAGCGCGCTGAACCCGCCGAGCGACTGCCGGTCCTGCACATACCAGCGTACTTGCGGAATGCTGGTTTTCAGCTCGTTTTCCTTGGTTTTCAGCGTTTGTTCGGTACTTGCCTTCTGCTCGTTCAATTGCGATTGCGCCTGGTCGAGCTGCTGCTTGGCTTGCGTCAGTTCGGGACTAGCGGCGATGATGGTTTCACGCATTGTTTCACGCGTGGTTTCGTCAAGTTGGGGGGTAGTTGCACCTGCGGCCGCCGCCGCACCTGCGTTCGCGCCGTTTGCCGCAGCTCCCGCAGCTGCCGCGCCCGCCTGCATGCTGACAATCTGGTCGACCTGCTGGTTGAATTGCTGCCGATTCGCGTCGATCTGCGACTGCGCGTCCGCGAACTTCTTGTCGGCCTCCGCACGCGCGTCGGCGATCTTCCTGTTGCCCGCGTCGAGCAGTTCCTGCCGGCGGGTTTTCACGGTGCCGTCGATGCGGTCGGTCACCTGCTTGACGGTGTTTTCGTACGATTCGTCGAACGTGCTTTCGGCGGCCGCGCCCTTGACGAGCAGCGTGGCGGACGTGCAGAGGGTGCCGGTCACGCCATCGGACGGCGCGAAGAACGTGTAGTCGGTGGTGGCGGTGGAACGGAACGAGGTCATGGCGGAGTAGCCGTCCGGGTTGCTCAGGTTCTGCGGATCGAGCACCACGCCCACGATGGTGAGCTTGGTCGGGAAGCTCGGCGCCTCGTCCGTGCCGTTCGTTTCATTCGTGCCGTCCGCACCGTTCGTATCGGAAGTATCGGAAGTATCGGAGGAAGCCGATTCGGGGGTTACGGTGAGGCGGCTGCCGATATGCTTGCCCGAATCGCGAATAAATTTTCGGGTTACCGCGATTTCGCCGGCTTTTTTCGGCATGCGCCCTTCCTGCAAGTATGGCTGGTCGATGCCGTCCGTGCCGATTTCCTGCATGGTCGCCGACTTGCGGCCGTCCAAATCGAACGTCACTTCCTGCGACCGTTCCGCCTGCACTTTCGCAACACCGTTCACCTTGCGCAACGCGGCGATATCGCCGTTCGACAGGCCCGCGGTGGACAGCACCTGGACGTCGTGCAGGCCCTGCGCGTCGAAAAAGCGGTCGGTGCTGCGGAACGCGTCACGGCAGCCCGCGTAAATGCCGGTGAGCACGGCCACACCGAGCAACGTGATCATGGCGATGGAAATGAATCTTTTCCACGAATGCGCCCACATTCGCAGCATGTCCTTGACGAATGCCATGTCGACCTCCGTTCGTAGCCCCTCATTCCATTGAACACCATGAAGCTTGGAAAGACGCGCCAAACCGCACATCCGCAACACGTGTCCAAATCGCGCGTTCGAATCGCACAGCAATCACGCGAATCGAACTTCTAAACCAAACAACCCGTTAAGCAAACCAGACATTCCGGAACGAACAAACCAACACTTTGCCCGCCGCTTCCCGCTACAATCGGGAACGTTCCCTCACAAAGGGCGAATCGCAAAAAAAGCAAGCAAAACAAGCACATGCAAGCGTGCAACAGCACGCAACGCAAGCAGCGAGCGCAACGCACAACGCGCAATCGCAAGGAAACAGAGAAGAGGAAATCTCCATGAGCGACGTCACCGCCGCAAAGAAGCCGCGTGGAACCGACGACGTGCCGGTTCCGCCGACGCTCCGTAAATCGTTGAAAAACCGCCATATCCAGCTCATCGCGCTGGGTGGCGCCATCGGCACCGGCCTGTTCTACGGCTCCAGCGAATCCATTCAGCTGGCCGGCCCGTCCATTCTGCTCGCCTACCTCGTCGGCGGTCTCGCGATCTTCATGATCGTGCGCGCTCTGAGCGAGATGGCGGTCGAGGATCCGAAGGCTGGCGCGTTCAGCTACTACGCGACGCGCTACTGGTCACGGCGAGCGGGCTTCATTTCCGGCTGGAACTACTGGTTCAACTACGTGCTGGTGGCCATGGTGGAGCTTGCCGTGGTCGGCTCGTTCGTGAACTACTGGTTCCCGAACATTCCGAAGTGGGTGTCGGCGGCGGTGTTCCTCGTGGCCATCGCGGCGCTGAATCTCATGGGCGTGAACAAGTTCGGCGAATTCGAATTCTGGTTCGCCATCATCAAGATCGTGGCCGTGCTGGCCATGATTCTCGGCGGCCTGTATGTCGTGATCGCCAACGTGCCGACCGCGTCGGGCATTCGCGCGAGCTTCGCCAACTGGTTCACCGTGGACGGCGGATTCCTGCCGCACGGCCTGATGACCCGCAACGCCGACGGCACGTGGACGGGCCTCTTGATGGCGCTCGTCGTGGTGATGTTCAGCTTCGGCGGCACCGAACTCATCGGCATCACCGCCGGCGAAACCGAGAATCCGCGCACCACCATTCCGAAGGCCACGAACGGCATCATCTGGCGTATTCTCGTCTTCTACATCTGCGCGCTCGGCGTGATCATGGCGGTGATTCCGTGGAGCAAGATCGACGGCGATTCCAGCCCGTTCGTGCAGATCTTCGATTCCGTCGGCGTGCACGCGGCCGCCGGCATCCTCAATTTCGTGTGCCTGACCGCCGTGATGAGCGTCTACAATTCCGGCCTGTACGCCAACTCCCGCATGCTGTATTCGCTGGCAAAGCAGGGCAACGCGCCGGCTTACCTGGGTAAGCTCAGCAAGAAAGGCGTGCCGGTCGGGGGTGTTATCACTTCCGCGATAATTATTGCGATTGCCGTTGTCGTCGTGTTCGTATGGCCGGAATTCGCGTTCAATTACCTGATGTCGATCGCCACGATCGCGGCTGCGATCAACTGGATCATGATTATGATCACGGAGATCAAGTTCCGTCGCATGGTTGCGGCTGGCGATGGCCCGGCCGAACTTAAGGGGCTGAAGGGCAAGGAAGCGCTCGACAAGATCGCGTTCAAGCTGCCGTTCGCCAATGTGACGCCGTACGTGGTGATCGCGTTCATGCTGCTGGTCGTAGTGCTCATGTGCTTCTCCGCAAGCTACCGCATCGCCGTGATCGCCGGCGTCATCTGGCTGGCGGTGCTGTTCGCCGCCGCCCAGCTTGCGCTTGGCAAGTCCGGCAGCGAGCGTGGCGAGGACGCGGCGGTGATTGTCGACGCGGCTGCCGCAACCGCTGAGTAATCGCAAGAAACACAAAACGGCCCCCTCTTCCGGCTTTTGTTACCCGAATCGGCTGGTTACGGTAACAAAAGCCGGATGGGAATGCCGTTTTTGCGATTAGACGGGGCGATTAGACCGGCGCGACCAGACCGACGGCCTCAGTCAGCGGTGTCGTCGGGGGTGACGGGCTCGGCGGGCTCGGCGTGCTCGGCGGGGGCGGTATGGTCGGTCAGGTCCAGACGGAACGGCTGCGCGGGCAGACCGTCGTCGTTGAACAGCGGAGCCGGACCCCAGCTGCGCCACGCGTATCGCATCGCCACCGGCTCGGGCACATCCGGAGTCGCCAGCGTGATCGTGCCGATGCTGCGGCTGTTAATCGGAATGCCGAATTCCGTGGCGTTGTAATCGACCACGTTCACTCTGGAATTGACGAGATCATCGATGTCGCAATCCACGAAAATCGCGGCGGTCGCCGGGTGGAACATACCGTCGGAACCGGCCAGTTCGAAGCCGGAACGTTCCGGCACGCGCACCAAAGTCGGCAGCTGGCCATCGAAATCATCGTCGCCACTGCCGGGCGTGGTGCCTTCGAAATGCAGGCCGTGCGCATAGCGGAAGAACAGGCGTACGCGGCCGTTCGGGTCGCATCGGAAGCCCAGCACCGTCGGGCCGTGCACCGGAACGCGATCCATGCCGTAGATTTGCCGCAGCGCGCAATTGGCAAGACGTTCGCCGGGCGTGCGCTTGTCCAGCGGGTGGATGTTGTCGTATTCGCCGCAGTCGATCGTGCAGATGGCGTACACGTTGTCTATGGACTGCGCGGCGTCCCATTGCGCCTCACGCAGCACCGGCCAGCGCATCGGATCGTTGCCGTCCGCAGCCGTCTTGCCGTCGATCCATTGCGGCAACTGCACGATGAGGAACGGTAGATTCTCGCTCCACAGCGCACGCCATTCGCCGATCATCATGCCGAGCAGCTCGCGGTAGAAACCGCAGTATTGCTCGTCTTCCTCGCCCTGATACCACAGAAAACCGGCCAGCGAATACGGCATGATACGTTCCAGCATGGCGTGGAAGGGGCCACACGGACGCCACTGCGACGTGGGCGTGAGCGGCGGCGGCCACGGGCATGCACCGAACTGTTCGTTCAACTTTTCCTGCGCAATATCCGAATCGGCTTCGCGCGCGGCAGCGACATTCGCATTCCACTCGTCGACTTGCGATTCCCATTCGCTGGTTTCCAGTTCGAACTGCTGTTGCGTCTTGCCGGCGATCGCCCGCTGGTAACGCGTCAAGTAATCGCGGCCGGCATCGCTGGAATTCAGCGCGTCCTCGCTCATCCAGCAGCTGATCGACGTGCCGCCGATATAGCAGTCGACAATGCCGACCGGCAGATCGGAGTCGAGTTCGGAGCGCAGCTTGCGTGCGAAATAGTAGGCGACGGCGCTCATCACGCCACTGTTTTCCGGCGACGATTCCTGCCAGCTCGACGTATTTTCCGCATTGCGATTGATTACACCGGTTTTGGGCACATTGTAGAAACGCAGCAGCGGATCGGCGCAATCCTCAAGTGCTTCGTCGGCATGCTCGCTGTTACGCAACTCAAGTTCCATATTGCTTTGGCCGCCGGCGAGCCACACTTCGCCGATAAGCACGTCGTCGAATTCGATGGCATCATTGCCCGCGACGATACGAAGCGTGTACGGACCGCCTTCCGGTTGCGCGGGCAGCATCACGCGCCACTGCGAAAAGCCGTTGACCACGTTCTGCGAAGAATAAGCATGTTCCTGCGCGATCAGGGAGCCGTCAAAGTCGTGTATTTCCGCCACAACCTCCATACCGGCGCAATCGGCAGCCAATGCGCCGAACACCGCAATGGGCTTGTTGCGTTGCAATACCATGTGCGAGCCGAAAATCGCGGCGACATGCAGCACGCCCGAGACATTACGCTCCTCCACCTGCTCCATCTGCGCCGTCATTTCGGAACCAGGCGCAATCCCCGTCGCAGTGACCATTGCTTCAGCTTCCTCATCAAACAATCCTACGTGCCTATCCTAAGCCACTTTCCTACCAAAATGCATGAAGCGTCACCTAAATAAGCACATGCTTGCCCACACAAACGTCATTTTCAGCGATCGAAACGTCGCTTCGGTAGGGGCTTAATCGCAATTCCCAACGGAAACAACATTCCAACGGCCCGAAACGTCGCTTCCGTAGGGGTTTCGCAGGAAAGGTATCACGATTGCGCCGCAACGAATTTTTTACGATTTCGCGGCTCACTTTGTGGACTGGATACGTACCAAAACGGCCGCTCCGGTAGGATGGACCCCAGTTTGCAGGACAAAATCCATGCACGAAACCACGAATTTCATCTGCGAATGGTAGAAACCCGAACGCTTTCCAAGCGTTCACCCCACTACACAAAAGGAGTGCCAAGTACAATGGCTGCACAAATCTGGTATGAGAACGACGGTGATCTCTCGGTCCTCGAAGGCAAGAAGGTTGCCATCATCGGTTACGGTTCCCAGGGCCACGCCCATGCGCTGAACCTGCGCGATTCCGGCGTCGACGTCGTCGTCGGCCTGCGCCCGACCTCCAAGTCTGTCGAGCACGCCAAGGAGCAGGGTCTGGAAGTCAAGTCCGTTCCGGAAGCCGCCGCCGAGGCCGACATCATCATGATTCTGGCTCCGGATCAGTATCAGCGCACCATCTGGGCCAACGATATTGAGCCGAACATCAAGCCGGGCGCCGCCGTCGCCTTCGCTCATGGCTTCAACATCCACTACGGCTACATCAAGCCGACCGAGGACCACCCGGTCTTCATGGTCGCCCCGAAGGGCCCGGGCCACATCGTGCGTCGTGAGTACGCCAACGGCCGTGGCGTTCCGGTCGTCGTGGCCGTGGAGCAGGATCCGCGCGGCGACGCTTGGGACATCACCCTGGCTTACGCCAAGGCTCTGGGCGCTCTGCGTGCAGGCGCCATCAAGACCACCTTCACCGAGGAGACCGAGACCGATCTGTTCGGCGAGCAGAACGTGCTCATGGGCGGCGTGAACAAGCTCGTTGAAATGGGCTTCGAGGTCCTCACTGACGCTGGCTACCAGCCGGAGATCGCTTACTTCGAGGTCTGCCACGAGCTGAAGATGCTCGTCGACCTCATGAACGAGGGTGGCCTGAACAAGGCCCGTTGGTCCTGCTCCGACACCGCCCAGTACGGCGACTACACCAACACCGTCATCAACGAAGACTGCCGCAAGCGCATGCAGTACCATCTGAGCCGCATCCAGGACGGCTCCTTCGCCAAGGAGTTCATCGACGATCAGGACGCTGGCGCTCCGAAGTTCAAGCAGCTGCAGGAAGAATACGGCAACGTGCGTATCGAGAGCGTTGGCCCGAAGCTGCGCGCCATGTTCTCCTGGAACAACGGCAAGGATGACGACGCTGACATGGCCACTTTCACCGGCAAGATCGCCCGTGGCTGAGTAACGTCTCGCATTCATTGCGATTAATCGCATTAACTGCGATTGAAGGCCGCCGCCCAAGTTGGGTGGCGGCCTTTCGTTATGCCGGAACGTACGCAACCGTCGCACGCACGACAATATGCAAAAAGCGCCGTCCGCACGAAGCGGGCGACGCTTTCTAATTCGCTAAATAGCTTATGCAGCTAGCGAAGCAATCTCACTGAACCTGGGTACGAGCGATCTTGCCGTTGAAGGATTCGGCCATATCGGCATCGGCGTCCGTCTGGTTGTTCCAGGAGAACATGGCGCGCAGCTTCGGGCCAACGGTCTCCAGGTGCGGGTGGCTGTACTCTTCCTGCAGCTTCTTGAACTTCGGAGCGCCAGCGGCCTGGTCATCCATGAACTCCTTGGCGAAGGAGCCGTCCTGGATGCGCTTGAGCTGGTACTGCATGCGCTTCTTGGTCTCCTCGGTGATGACCGTGGAGGTGTAGTCGCCGTACTGGGCGGTGTCGGAGCAGGACCAGCGGGCCTTGTTCAGGCCACCCTCGTTGGCCAGGTCGACCAGCATCTTCAGCTCGTGGAACACCTCGAAGTAGGCGATCTCCGGCTGGTAGCCAGCCTCGGTCAGCACATCGAAGCCCATATCGCACAGGTGGTTGATGCCACCCATGAGGACGTCCTGCTCGCCGAACAGATCGGTCTCGGTCTCCTCGGTGAAGGTGGTCTTGATGGCGCCTGCACGCAGAGCGCCCAGAGCCTTGGCGTAAGCCAGGCACAGCGGCCAGGTCTTGCCATCCGGATCCTGCTCGACGGCCACGACGACCGGGACGCCACGGCCAGCGGCGTACTCACGGCGCACGATGTGGCCCGGGCCCTTCGGGGCGACCATGAAGACCGGATGGTCCTCGGACGGCTTGATGTAGCCGTAGTGGATGTTGAAGCCGTGGGCGAAGGCCAGAGCAGCGCCCGGCTTCAGGTTCGGCTCGACGTCCTTCTTGTACACGGCGGCCTGGTACTGGTCAGGCAGCAGGATCATCACCACGTCGGCTTCGGCAACGGCGTCAGCGACGGACTTGACCTCGAGGCCCTGCTCCTTGGCATACTCCACGGACTTGGAGGTGGGACGCAGGCCGACGACGACGTCGACACCGGAATCACGCAGGTTCAGCGCATGGGCGTGGCCCTGGGAACCGTAACCGAGGATGGCCACCTTCTTGCCATCGAACACGGACAGATCGGCGTCCTTTTCGTACCAGATAGTTGCTGCCATAATTGGCGCTCCTTTATTGTTATTTTTTGCGATTCGGAACTTGTTTTTTCCGAACAAACTCGCTATTTTCTATTCTTTTTTCGGTTGTTATCACGGCGAGTGATTCCTAGGATGTTGCTCCCCCCGGATTGTGTCCGAGGAACCACTCCACCTCTCCTGCGGAACTGTTCTAGTACCGCTTTCTTTATGATGTCTGTTGGCGTTCACATAGTGGCTATATTCACGTCAAACGTTTTTTCTAAGGCTCCGAGCCACCCCAAGCGAAGCAGCCCGGCAAGCCGGTCGGCGTCACTTGGTGAAGTCGACGTTCTTCGTTTCCTTGCAGCTCAACACCGCGATGAGGCAGCACAGGGCCATCACACCGAGGTACAGGCCCACGGAATGCACGCCCCAATGATGGGACAGCCAAGTGGCGATGGTCGGCACGAAGGCCGCGCCGACGATGGCAGCCAGGTTGTAGCCGATGCCGGAGCCGGAGTAACGCACGTTCGCGTCGAACAGTTCCGGCAGGAAGGCGCCGATCGGACCGAACGCGGTACCCATCAGAGCGAAGCCGATGCACAGGAACAGCAGGTTGGTGGCGAAGTTGCGCTGACCGACGACCGCCGGATCAAGCAGGAACGGGAACAGCAGGGCGAAGGCGATGAGGCAGCAGGAGGAGATGATGATCACGCGCTTGCGGCCGAACTTGTCGGCGTTCACGCAGGAGATCACGATGAACGCGGCGAACACGCAGACGGCGATCATCAGCATCAGCAGATACTCCTGGTTGGTGAAGCCCAGGTTGCCACCACCCTGCTCGACGGTCTTGGTGCCCCAAGCGAGGGACCAGGTTGCCAGCGTGTAGAACAGCGTGTAGGTGACGGCCACCAGGAACGTGGCCTGGATGACTTCCTTCCAGCTCTTCTTGAACACTTCGGTAAGCGGGGACTTGACGACCTTCTTCTGCTCCTGGGCCATACGGAAGATCGGGGTCTCCTCCATCTGGACGCGGACGACGAGGCCGACGATCACGAGGATGGAGGACAGCAGGAACGGCACGCGCCAGCCCCAGGCAAGCATCGCGTCATTGTCGTTGAAGGTCTCCAGCAGGAAGTAGGTGCCGTTCGACAGGAAGAAGCCGATCGGAGCGCCCAGCTCCGGGAAGGAGCCGTACAGCGCGCGCTTGTCTTCCGGAGCGTTCTCGGTGGCCACCAACGCGGCGCCGGACCATTCGCCGCCAAGGCCGATGCCCTGCACGAAGCGGCATAGGCACAGCACGGCGACGGCCGCGACACCCCATTGGTTGTAGGTCGGCAGGCAGCCGATCAGGAAGGTGGCAATGCCCATGGTGAGCAGGGAGACCACCAGCGTGGTCTTGCGGCCCATACGGTCGCCGAAGTGGCCGAACACCAACGAGCCCAGCGGACGGGCGATGAACGCGATGGCGAAGGTCAGCAGGCTGGCCAGCAGCGCGACGGTCGGATTGGTGGTGTCTCCGAAGAACACCTTCGGGAAATAATTCGCAGCGGCGGTGCCGTATGCGTAAAAGTCGTAGAACTCGATGGCGGTGCCGACCATGGATGCTGCGATCACGGTTTTGACCGAATCGCGGACCATCGCCTGCGCTTTGCCAGCGGCCGCTTCGACTGTACTCATTGATGTACTCCCTGTACGTCCTGTTACCGGCTCCCAGCTTCCGCCGATAACGATGTTGTTTGTATTCTGTTTTCTGTTGTGCGCTATGCCGGCCGGCTTCAAAAGGTTTTCGCTGCGTCTGCCTTGTGGGCTGCAACAAAAAAGACCCCGCATCATGCAGGGCCATCAACGTGTGTGTTACGCGCGCCTCAAACCCTGCCTTCGCTGGCGAGGGATTGAAGCCGCTATGCTCGAATCAGTCCGCCAACGAAAGCGGAATAATAATTCGTGCGGACAGCAGTA
>OHAG01000527.1_pt1 | contig 30791 bp, 31 predicted proteins | sample 1577081 | NCBI WGS metagenome assembly OHAG01 (sample SAMEA3541513, study PRJEB24748) | human gut metagenome | biome: human gut; feature: human-associated habitat; material: faeces | place: China | collected 2012
TGATTTACTTAACAAACTTCACACACATCACACTAACTTACTCGCACACTTTTTTTCAAACCAGCTCCGACTTCTGATTTATTTACCAAACTTATACACAGATCACACACTAACTTACTCGCACACTTTTTTTCAAACCAGCTCCGACTTCTGATTTATTTACCAAACTTATACACAGATCACACACTAACTTACTCGCACACTTTTTTCTCAAACCAGCTCTCACTCTGATTTGTTTACCAAACTCATACACACATCACACTAATTTATTCGCACACTTTTTCAAACCAGCTCTGACTTATGATTTGTTTACCAAACTCATACACACATCACACTAATTTACTCACACACTTTTTCAAACCAGCTCCGACTTCTGGTTTGTTTACCAAACTCATACACACATCACACTAACTTACTCGCACACTTTTTTCTCAAACCAGCTCTAACTCTGATTTACTTAACAAACTTCACACACATCACACTAACTTACTCGCACACTTTTTTTCAAACCAGCTCCGACTTCTGGTTTGTTTACCAAACTCATACACAGATCACATACGATACTACTTTAAGAACCCAAATACATAGATTCTCTCTAACATTTTAATCTATGACTTCAAGTCACATGATTAAAAATTGGTATCAAAACAAACTACCCTTGCATACCGCATAAATTTCCGATTAAATTTTACCGATATATCCCCACTTTCGACATAAATTTTCAATCTATTCTATTGATTAAATTCTTTACGTTGCCAGCCATAAAGAATTTAATATAAAATAGTTGATTCTAATCAATTTAATATATCTACTACTTAATCAATAATCATTAATAAAAACAAGATTAAACCTATGGCTTTAAGACGCATATTGAGCTTGAGCTACACCTTGCCGCTTATACTCAACAACTAAAACCATCATATCGTCTTTAATTTTTCCTTTATGTTTACTAACTGTTGCTTGAAGAATATTTTTTGCTATATTTTTGGGGGATTTCCCCATTTGATTTAATATGACTTGTTCTAATTCCTTTATATCTGGATACTGCTCTACAATACCATCGCTACACATGAGTAGCACATCATCTTCTTCTAAACTTAACGTTACATGATCAACTTCTTGATCACTCATGACGCCAACTGGAAGTTGAGCCAAATTAATTAATTCAATTTGATGATTTCGTACAAGAAACGTAGGTGTCGCTCCTTTTTTGTAAAAAGTCGCCCGCTGACGTTCCCGGTCAATCATACAAATATCTAACGAAAAAAATCTTTCGTTCGCATTGGAATGTTGTTTTAATTGCTGTAAGGTTTGAATGGCTGTTTTAATTGGAATATTAAAACTTAGCAAACATTTCAAAATTTTTAAAGCTTCTGAGCTCTCTTTGTGAGCCAGCTCGCCATTTCCCATTCCATCACTAATTGCAATAAACGTTTGACCATTCGTGAAATTCTCATAGATATAACTATCACCTGAAATTTTATTTCCATCTTTCCCAACATAAGAAACCGCATGATCAATTTTAAACATATTAGAGGAATAGACTTTTATTTTAGTTTGTTTGCCCTTCGTTTTCTCAACAATCAATCGAAGTGGTTCATTCGTAATACTTTCAAGTATTGCTTGAATGGACAACAACGTTAATTCCTTCGGGGGCGAATTTATAACTAAATCCATCTTAATGAGTCTAGGATAAAGACTCTTAATCTTAATATCCGAACACCTCACGTGAATTCTTGCTAATTCTTCTTTAATTCGATTAAACTGTAATTCAAAGTCATGACGATCATACATCATCGATTGCATCATATTATCAATAGCTAATCCAATACAATCAAGAATCACATCGACTCTGATTAATTGACCTTTGCCAATAAACGAACGTAGTGATTTCACTAACTGTTGAAAATTCACTAGTTGGTTAAAGAGTTGACTAATCGTATAGATGTTCAATCTATCTCTTGTCTCTCTCTTTGGCTTAGGCGAAAATGTTTGTTTCATTTTCGTTACGAGTTCCATTCTTCTCTCCTCCTAATGACCTTAACTAATTGCTCCCTCCCCCGGGCTCAATTTGTAAGCCTATATTACCATCCGTCTAGTAGAGAATTTGTCACTTTATTGGAAGCATTTAAACTTTCGAAAGACACATTTTTTACATCTTCGGCACATCTATTAAAAAAATTCCAGCCTTTCTACCTCGTTTTACAGCACTCGGCAGTAATTGATGTCAAAACAATTGAAACCTTTTAAGGAAAGATGAATAAAAATTCATTCACCAACATATAATACATGTTTAATCTTTATTAAAATTTTGATGTTGTAGCAAATTGTAGATAAAACAAAAAGGCCAATCTAAAAAGATTGACCTTTTTACTAATTAGATAACGGCTTTCCCTCGCCATCCACCACGTTTCCATCTAATATAGAAAATCACTGCACGTACACACTCATCAAGTGCCATCGCCATCCAAATTCCTACTAATCCCCAACCTAAAACAATTCCGAACACATAAGAAAGTAACGTTGCTACTCCCCACATCGATAACACACTAATAAAGACTGGATATTGCGTATCACCTGCCGCTTGCATCCCACGAATAATCACAATATTCACTGCACGACCAAGCTCTAAGAAAATTTCAATAAATGTAATCGTCTTTAATAAAGATAAAACGTCTGGATTTTTTGTGAAGATTCCAAAAATATGATCACTTAATAAAAAGACACTGGTTGAAATAATTAATGTAATAATCATTGTAGGACGTAAAGTTTTTAAACTACGTTCATACGCAGCATCCTCTTCACGCGCTCCCACTAAGTGACCAATAATAATTTGATTGGCTTGACCAACAGCTGAAGAATATAAATACGATAGCCATGCAATCATATTCGCATAGACGCGAGCTGTAATGACTGCTGTTCCTAACATATTTACACACATTAAAATAACCATCTGCGAAAAATTGTACATGACACTTTCTCCACCCGCAGGTACACCAATGCGCAATAATTGCTTAAACGTCTCTTTCGGGAAGGGGCACAAATATTTTAAATGTAATTCCCCTTCAATACGTTTCGAAAATAAACGATAAACTAAAATTACTCCAATGAAACGACTAAAGACACTAGAAATGGCAATCCCCATAATGCCCATTGAAGGTAACAATACGGCGTTGCCAATAATATTTAAGACGTTCACGATGACTGAGATATACATCCCCTGCTTCATCAATCCATTACTTCTAAAAATCGCTGAAAAACTCATAAATAGTGCCTGTAAGAAAACTAACCCACCTACAATATTTAAATAAACTTGTGCATCTGCATGTAATTCAACAGGCATCTTCAAGGCATTAAATAAAGCGTCACTTCCAAAGAATAACCCTGCACTAATGATAGCACTAAAAATTAAATTCGTAAAAATTCCAACCGTATAAATCTCTGAAACCTTCTCTTTATTTTTTGAACCTAAATACTGTGTCACCATAATGGTAATGGCCATCGTCACAATACTAAACGTAATCGTTACAAAGTTCATAATCGTATTTACATTTCCGATAGCTGCCACAGCATTTTCAGAATATTGACTCATCATCATCTGATCAACATTTCCAACAAGCATCTGTAAAACAAGCTCGATGAAAATTGGCCACGTTAATTTAAATAACAAGCCTTTATCATTCATATTTAATGTTTGACCCATTTTATTCTCCTTATAATTAACTAAATTTGTGCACCTCAAAAAAGACAACAATGGATTTTAACATCTATCTTGCATAAAGTAAATATTTTTATTTTCTAATATTAGTTGACAATTATTAACCAAAACTATATATTGTATATACACTATATATACAATATAACACAGAGGTGATGACGTGGATTTAATCATTAGCAACTCAAGCAAAAAGCCTATCTACGAACAGATTACCGATCAGATTAAACAACAAATCATGTTCGGTATTCTAAAAGAAGGTGATTCTCTACCATCAATGCGAGCTCTTGCACGTGATCTTCATATTAGTGTTATAACAACTAAACGTGCTTATGAAGATTTAGAACGAGATGGCTTCATTGAAACAGTGGTAGGAAAAGGAAGTTTTGTTGCAAGTCACAACAAGGACTTACTAAAAGAGGAACACCAACGACAAATCGAACAACATTTAATAAACGCCATCGAGCTTAGTAAACAATGCGGAATTACTCAAAATGAGCTAATTCAAATTTTAAATATTTTATATGTTGAGGAGGGATAACAATGGAAAATGCCATTGAAGTAAAAGGATTAAGTAAAAAATATAATACCTTTTCTCTCGATAATATTAATCTAGTCGTTCCCAAAGGATATATCGTTGGATTAATCGGAGAAAATGGAGCAGGAAAAAGTACAACCATCAAATCTATCTTAAATTTAATTCAAAAAGATAGTGGTACCATTCAAATCTTTAATCAAGATCACGCTAAACATGAAAAAGAACTCAAAGAAGACATTGGTATTGTCTTTGATGAGTCCCATTTTCCTGAACAATTAACAGGAAAAGATTTAAATCTTATTATGAAAAATATTTATCGTAACTGGGATACGCCCCTCTATATGAACTACCTTCATCAATTTAATATTCCAGAGAAAAAAATTATAAAAGAATTTTCCCGTGGAATGAAAACGAAACTCTCTTTAGCCGTTGCACTTGCCCATCATCCGAAACTATTAATTTTAGACGAACCAACCAGTGGACTCGATCCAATAGTTCGTAACGAAATTCTTGATATCTTTTTAGACTTTATCCAAGATGAGGAGCACTCAATTTTAATGTCCTCTCACATCACAACTGACTTAGAAAAAGTCGCAGATTATATTATTTTCTTACATCAAGGAAAAATAATTTTCTCTGATGCAAAAGATGATTTACTTACTGACTACGCCATTATTAAATGTAACGAAAAAGACTTTCATCTCATTGAACCAGTGGATATCATTAAGTATAAAAAATCAGCTTATCAGTACGAAGTTCTTATTAAAAATAAAAAACAACTCACACGAAAATATCCAAACTTAATTATCGATGCGGCGTCTATTGAAGATTTAATGTTAATACATATTGGGGGGAATAACTAATGAAAGGTCTACTTTTAAAAGATTTACTAAACTTAAAAAAATCAATTAAACTGATGCTTATCATCGGAATTGCTTATTCTATTTTCTTTTCAACATTTGAACCAACTACTTTAACTGGTCTTTTAACTTTATTATTTGCGATGCAAAGCTTAAGTTCATTTTCTTATGATGAATTTTCTAAATGGGATTGTTATGCATTAAGTATGCCCCTCTCAAAAAAAGATCTCGTATTAAGTAAATATATTTTATTTATTGGATTTCCAATCATCGGATCTTTTCTTTCAATTATCATCACCATCACCGTGTCTTTAATTAAAAACAATCTTAATATGTTAGATATTCTATCAGGAAGTATGGGCTACTTATTCTCAATAGAAGTTCTAATGCTTATTCTACTTCCATTTGTTTTCAAATTCGGAATTGAACGTGGACGATTAATAATCACGTTAATCAGCTTTGGAAGTTTTGGAATTTTATTTTTAGCCGCTAAACTCATTCAACAATTTAACATCCCGCTTCCTTCATTAGAAATAATCTACGATTTAACACCAATCATCCCATTTATCGCTATAGCTTTAATTGCTATTATTGCTTTTATCTCCTATCAAGCTTCTACTCGAATTGTCGATAAAAAAGAATATTAGTCTATAAAATGTCCCCTAAGGAGTAGACAAAGAAAAAAGTTTACCCGCTAGGGGATATTTTAATTCCCCCTTAGGTTGTATATGTTTTATTCCCTGAGACTTTCCATCAAAACATCTAAACGCCTCTGAGTACTTCTTTACATAACCAAAAAAAACCATCCGAAATTGGATGGTTTTAGAATATATATACTAAACAAGTGTCGCTTAATTAGTTAGAACGACGACGTTGTGTTTTCATGTTCTTTTTAAGAGCCGATTGTTTTTCATCGCTATCTTTTAAGAAATTAGTGATTGCTTTATCTAGGTCTAAAGCTGGACGAGCTGGCTTTTCTGGGCGAGCTGGTTTCATTGAAAGGTTAATTTTCCCTTCTGGTGTCACCTCTTTAACGCGCACAGTTACTTCTTGACCCACGCTGACAACATCTTCAACTTTTTCTACGAATTTTTCAGATAACTCACTAATGTGTACAAGTCCTGATTTTCCATTTTCTAATTCCACAAATGCACCGAACTTCTTCACACTCGTGATTTTACCATTTAACTTTTGACCAGCTGTGATTGACATAAAAATCGACAGTCCTCCTCATAAATTTTTTATAATTTTAATTTAATTATTCTTGTTCTTTTGGAAGCTTAAATAATATTTCGCCTTCCTCAGATTTGAAATACTTCTCGCGTGCAAGCTTAGCAATATAATCTTCATTTTCAAGTTTGCTTATTTCGTTGCGATAATATTCCTGTTTTGCGATTAACTCATCATATTGTTGTTGGTATGCGGCTAAATTTTCTTTAGCTTCAGTAAGTTTAGCTAGACGTCCTGTGTACATAAAAGCTCCCGCTACGATAAAGAATCCTATTAAAAGACTCATCGTTAAAGCACGACGATAGAGCATTTGTCTTCTTCTTTTTCTATTCTTCTTCTGTATTAAGGTTAGTTTTCTTCTTGCCACGTCGTCTCTCCTTCTTCTTACTTGACATCCATTTTCCCAATTTAGCTAAAGGCGTATAAAATAAAAGCTTTAAGATTCTAAGAAACAACATTATTATATCAGAAACAAGCTTGTAAATAAACATAATGGGTGAAATTACTAAGATATTCACTACTTTTTTTATAAAGTGTGCAATTGTGAATAAACTTTCTCCTAGCATTTCTAGATCACGATGCAGTGGTTGTTTTAAGAACTTAAAGTAAATGATAGCTCCAACAATTAAGAAAATTAAAATGTACAGATGAAAGATACCTTCATTGACATTATATATATAGACAAAAGTGAGGGGCACTTGAATTAACCAATATAAAATAATAATGACCCATTGCATGTAATAACTAAAGAAAATCTCCTTTACGATGCAAACAAAATCTAATGTCACACCAATAAAAATTCCATACAATAGGACATGAATCATGAATTGAAACTGAACTGATAAACTCATTATTTAAATAATTTGCTAAAGATTCCTTTTGAGTCTTCACCAACCATGCCAAAATCATCATATTCATAACCAGTGATATACCCAATAATCGATAGCTCTCCTTTTTCAAGATCTAGATTTTTAAGCTCTAAATCCATACCCCTCACCGTTAAAATCCCCATTGTTGTGTCAATCGTAAATAACTCGCTATCAAAGCTTAATAACTTCTTAATACCAGTGACATCCATCAATTTACGCTCCTTCATTGACACTTGATGATAACCTAATAGTGTGCTTGGTTTTTGCTTCATATAAGACTCTTTCTCATAAATGTTCATATTCTCTTCCCTCCGTTATCTGTTTTATCACTAGAACTTATGATTGCTCTAATTTAAATATAACTTCGAGTCGAGAAACACATTGTTTCTACCTTATATTTTATGATTTTGCGTTACAACTTGTTCACTAAAACGACTTGATTTCATCATATTTTTATCCCCCTTGTCGTTATCAGGCATCAAGATGACGAATTAATTTTTTTATTAAGTAGCCAATGATGATCTCAAAAAACATAACTAATAGGATCAGCACAATTGTCCAAGCAAAGACAGCTGGCATATTTAAATACGTCTTTTCATAGTTTAATTGTTGGCCAATTCCAACCTGACTTTGTCCCATAACCTCAGCCATGACCATCACTTTAAAAGACAACCCAATAGTAGCCTGAACCCCACTACTCAGTATTTTTAAAAGTTGTGGATAATATAGGGCCTTAAATGTTTCAAAATGAGTGGCTCCAAATAACAAACAAACGTCCAACAAATCAGGATCAATATCATTCATAGCTCCTCTTATTAATTCATACAACAGTGGAAAGATAACGAGCGCCATAATCATAATTGGCCCCAAGTCACGACCAAACCAAATCAATAAAATAATCGTCACAGAAATCGTAGGCACCGTCCGTAAAAAGGTCACTATCGGAGACAATAGCAGTCGGATGATTTTAAAATACCCAGAAAACACACCTAGTATCAAACTAATGATAAAAACACAGCTAAACGTCATCATGGTCCTCACTAACGTCACCCAAATAATACTCACAAAAGAAGAACTAAAAATAATTCGGTATAACTCAGTAAAAATCAACAAGATAGAAGGTAAAATAATAGGTTTATCTACTATCTCGACTGCTAACTCATAACCAACCATTAACCCTACAATAATTAATAGACTATACCGATTCATCACACTTCCTCCCTTATTTAATCTTACGGATGAAAAAGATAACTTATGTTAGATTATCTAAACTCTATGCTATAATGCGCTTGGATTATGAAGTATTGTATAAAAATTATTGAGGTGATTTTTACACTCATCGAAATGTTGTGTGTTTGATGTTTATTAATCATCTTTTTAATATATGTTTACCGCGCTATTAGACTTGGATTTTTTCTACTAAAATAAACATTTCACAAACAAAAATAGGTCATCTGACATAGATGACCTATTTTTTATAGATTTATCATAAAAAAGCACTTAAAGAATACCTTCAAACTGAATTCACAAAAGTGATTCTCTCTAGAATCGACGTTAAGTTAGACAACAGAATAAAGTGTATCTTTAAGTGTTTAATGACAATTACTTGGCAGGTGGTCTTTCCCCTGTTTCCCCTGCTCTCTTTGTCGGCTACCAAACCGAGATTCAAGTAACTATCCTTTATAATATATGCACTTCAAATTAAAATATACTACTTATTTTATTAAATAATAAAAATCATCTTCCGGTAATGCACCGCCTACTGTCTTCGGATCAAATTCATATAGTTTTTCTAAATAAAGTTCAATCTCTTCTTTTGCTTCTTCCGCTGTTTTAAACATTAAATTAGAATTTGGGGCTGATGCTGTAATGATGGGTTCTGGCATCTCAAGTCCTGTCTCAATTGCTTCTTTTGCCATCTCAGCTGGTGACTGATTCGCAAACTTAACGCTTGTTTCTACCTGTGCTAATAAAGGTTCAATGACCTCTGGATGATTTTCAATTAAATCTTTATGCACGAATAGACTCGCTTGTGGATAAGAAGTCACGCCATATAGCTCTCCCCATTGCTCTTGAAAATCAACAACAACGTTCACATTTTCTATTTTTGTTTTTAAAACAGATAATGAGGGCTCAGCAATCACAGCTACATCAATTTCTCCCGCTGCAAACATAGATTGAACATCAGAAACACTTGCTAAATATTCAACCTCGACAGAATCAAGTATTCCTTTTTCGTCTAAAATCGTCTGTAACACAATATCGGGCGTACTTCCTTGACCAAAGGCTGTAATTTTTCTTCCCGCTAAATCATCAAATGTTAACTCCTCATTACTAATTAAATATAAATTCCCCCAAACTAAAGTCGCGACTAATTGATAAGGCAGCTCTTTTTGATAAAGTGTCGCCCCTAAATTTGTTGGTGCGACAATAACCTGTGATGTCTCAGACGTGAAAGCTGCTACTAGCGGATCACTTCCTTGAACATATGGTTGCACGGTATAAGTAACATGATCGCCTAGCTGAGGTGTTGTCGCCACTAAATGAGCGAGTGCCATCGCTGTTGAGCCACTCGGCACTAACATATCAAATGATATAGGATCAAATTGAGGTGTTAATTTTATTTCCTCACCTGAATCATTTGTTTGATTTTGTTCAACGACTTCAGGTGTTGTAGTTGATGGTGTTTCACTCTGCTGATCTTCATTCGCACATCCGACTAATCCTAATATAAAAATAAAAATCGCTAAAAATCTTTTCATCTAAAATTCCTCCCTATGCATTCTGTCTAAGATTATACCTAAGGAATACTTATTTTTCTTTAGGAATCATTAGTCACTTTTCGCACACATGATGCTAAACTCATCTAATCATGTAAGTAATTTAATAAAAATATCGGACCTTATCAAAAATTCAAAAATACCCCATGTAGCATCTCGATAAAATTACCGTTATTTATGTAAAGTTTTTATCTCTATCTATCCTTTTGTCGCTTTATGTTAAAAACATCATAACCTCTATATCTCTAGATAAATAGATTTGTTATAATAGGAAAGTATTTTTTATATCATGGAAATAGGTGATTAGTTATCAGTGATTTCAATTGATAATGGCTCCTTCCTTTCTCATGTTGATATCTCATGAGAAATCTTATGGAGTGTTACATATAGAATAAAACGTCATCAGTACAGCTATTAGCTGAAACCTTATTCTAATTGTTTATTTTACAAAAATCCCTTTATAGTGGACTACTATCCGAAATTATAAAACAGAAAGGAAATATATAATGAAAAATAAAAGCTTTTTCGAGCGCGCCTATACTGTCATGGAAATTCGTACAGGATTTGCAACTGGGCTTCCTGTTTTAAGTGGCGGATTATTTGGGGCGTACTTAGCTGGACACTTGAAACTAATTCCACTTCTCTTAATGTTTGTCACTGGATTTTGTCTAAATATCGTGGCAAATGTTTCAAATGAAATTCGTGCTTATCTAAAAAATGAAGAAAATGAGAATACTTTCACTCATCATGCTGGAAGTGAAGGACTCGTACGCGGTGATGCAACATTCAAAGATAGTATCATTGTCTTACTATTTTTCTTAGGAATCAGTGGATTGTCTGGAATTACCCTTGTTTTAATCACAAATAATTTTAATATTCTAGCGATTGGAATTTTAAGTGTCATTGCCGCTGTTTGCTACTCACTTGGGCCAAAACCTTATATTGTTTATCCAGTTGGTGAGCTTGTTTCAGGACTCTTTGTTGGAGCTATTAGCACCATCGTTTCAGCTTACTTACAAACAGATGTTCTTAACGCCCCGATTATTATCTATTCCATTATTCCAATGATTATGACCATCTTCTTAATGTCAACGAACAATACTTCAGATTATGAAAAAGATAAAGGAACTCGCACGACTTTACCTCATGTCATTGGATTTAGAAATTCAATTAAAATCATTATCCCTGAAGCTTTAATCATGATTGCCGCCTGGCTATCTCTTTACGCTATGGGGAGTATTACCCTCCTTATGCTTGTCACAGGTTTTTTAATTTTCTATTACTACGGATATGTCCGTTGGTATAAAGACTACTATCAAATTAAAGAACACTATCCGACAATGGGGCGTGACTGGGGACCACGTCCATTACTTTTAATTTACAGTTTCAATATCATCTTAGGTTTAGAATTCTTTGCTTACCTATTACTTCAATAAAAAACTATCGATCAATCATCAATTCATTAAAAATAAGGCTGTATCTTTTCGTGATACAGCCTTATTTTGTTAGAAAGAATATGTTTTAGGAGCATTTGCTAAAACGTCAGCAATAACAGCTTTTGCTTCATCTAAATAAAACACTTCGAAGATAGGATTATCCCCACTCATTCAAGAAAATTCTAATCCTGAATAGTTACCTTAACTCTTTACACCAACTTAAGATAACTGTTTTTATTAATAAAAGCATAAAAAAGGTCATCCTCCAATGACCTTTTTTAATTAATCATGGAGTATGACCTCATTTTGATTATTCAAAAATTTCGATTCCTGTCACTTCATCTAAAGATGGGCGCTCGATACGCTCTTCTGAAATAATTTCATACATATAAGCCGCATCTTGTTTTTTCGTTGAATCTTTAATATCTGTTACACGGACTTTTAAAATTTTATTTCCATAGTATAAAGTCAACTCATCACCAACTTTAACCGTTGAGCTTGATTTTGCGACTTTCCCATTAATCTCAATACGTCCTTTATCAGCCACCTCTTTTGCTAACGTACGACGTTTCACTAAACGAGACACTTTTAAATATTTATCTAAACGCATATAAATCTCCTTTCAAACGTTGAATGCAGTTATCCACAATTTAATTTCCACGCTACAACTCTAGTAAAAAAAAACGATAACACCATTATTTAATACCTATTTTAACTCAAACCTTTTATAGCCCTACTAGTTGAGGAAATGCACAAGTTTTTATTATTTAATTTAAATTAAGGTTCAAACTCTGTACTATCCCATCAGTTGTAGATGCCTTCATTTTGTAAAAGATGGGGTCCAACCCTATTTCATAGGTGGAACATAAATAGTTGTTAAATTATCCAATTTGAAGTTATGATCTAATTCATAAAGTTTAACCCATTTTAATTCGGCGATGTTACTTCCCGCTGCTTTAACGATACAAACCTCATACTCATCATCATAAACTTCCATTAAATCTAACTTTAAATTTGATGCTGTTAATTGGTCGAATACTTGAGGAACAATTAAATGTTGTTTAGGAGCAATCGCTTCATAATCAAAGTCTAATGCATCCATCACTTGTAGCCCTTCAATTGGATCAATGGCAAGTGCAGCAAACATCGGATCTAAGAAACTTTGTCCTCCAATAATTACTGCCTCTGTTTCAGCCACTAAACGTTTCACTGCATATTCAGCCACACAAGGATGACCTGGTGTTGCATAAATTAAATCTCCTTTTTTGGCTTCTTCTTTAATGGTTTCAATAATTTCTTCATAAACAGCCTCAAATGTTTCATGCTTCATATAAACATCATCAAAGGCACAATACTCAATTTCATTTTCCTCTAAGAAATTAATCATTGGATGTTCTGCTGTTCTTAAAAATAATGGTAAACCAGATTTTAATTTGGCTACTACGCCTAACGTTAACTGAGACTCATCCCCAGCTCCAAGTCCTACAATGTAAATCATCTCATGATGCCCCTTCCTATCTTCAATCTTATTACTTATCTTGGTCAGAAATTGACCCTTTATTCAATTACAATTCTGCTGGCTTTCTTTTGGTAGATGTTTGCTTCTTAGCAGGTTTCTTTCGACGTTTAGCCCCTTTAGAAGCGACCTGTGAGGTCATTAAGAAAATTCCCATAATCACACTATAGACTAACACACCAGCTCCAACCTGAATTGCCAATGAAATAACATTATATACACGTACATCATCTAATCCAGATAAAATATTCGGAATCTGTGGCTCTAAATATGCTAATACTAGCCAAAGCCCAGCTGTTGAAAAGCTTACTTTTAATAAATTAAAGAATGACTTCTTATACATCATCTTTCTAAACTGACATAAATTTATCAGTGCCATCATTGCCAGTGAAGCAACTGATGCAATGGCTGTTCCAGAAATACCTAAACTTTGAGTTAATGGTCCTGTCAATACGACTTTAACTAGTACACCTCCCAAAACAGCTGCTAATAATTTCGAATATTGTTCTTCCTGCTGCATAATTGCTGTGCATAAGAAAATAAATGGATAAAATAAAATCTGTAATGTTAATAACTTCAATGCTCCAATCCCATTTGAATCTTTAAATAACGCAATATTTAGCTCATCTACGACACTAAATAACCCCACGCAAGCTGGGATTGATAATGCAATCACCATAAACAATGAAGCATTAAACACCTTTTTACGTTCCTTCGAATCTCTTACTCCTGCCATTTGTGGAACAGTTGATGAGACAATCGCACTCGTAAAGACAGTCGCTGTCTGAATAATTGGTAATCCTCGATCAAAACTCCCTTTAAGTGACATGGCTTCTAATGCAGGCACCCCACTATTAACAAGTGAATTAAACACAAAGAAACTATCGATTAATTGGAAAATAATTAAGATTCCTGCACTTAAGAATAAATAAACACTTTTCTTAAAGAAATGCGGGCGATGGGTCATCTTTAAATAAATCCCTGGACTATCGTCCAACTTTTTAATCATTAAATAAGCAATTGCAAGTAATGGACCACAGAGTCCACCTAAATACGCAAAATAAGCTAACTTATAAACATTTTGTCCTTGAACCATCACTAAAGCAACAATAATCGCCATCACTCGGATCAGCTGCTCAATGGTTGAAGAATAGCCCACAACATGAATCGTTTCTGCCCTCGTTTGAGCAACTCCTCGCCAATAAGAAATAGTAGGAATTAGTAAGAACGCTAAACCAACCATCCGAATCGGCCAACTCAATTGCATATCGCCCATCGTATAAGCAATCAAATGGCTACCTAGAAATAATCCTATAAATGACACAAGACCAAAAATCCATAATGAATTTTTAATATACCGCTTAATATCCTCACTATATTGATACGTTAATAATAATTCCGCAATAATCGTTGGTAATACGACTCCATTTAATGTCGTATAAATCCCGATTAAAGGGTAAACTTGTTGAAAAACGTATAATCCTTCATCACCTGAAATATTTTGATACGGCACTTTATACAGCAAACTTAATAGCTTAACAAAAAAAGCCGTGATTGTTAAAATCATCGTCCCTTTCATCCAACCCGATTTCATAACATCTAAGCCTCCCTAGCTTTCACTCTATTCAAATTAATATTATATCATCAAAACAGGCAACAATTAAAAAAAGGTCAAATCATTTCATAAAAAAATCAAATTTTTTCATATAAAAGAAATAAATCCGTCCATTTTTCCTTTTGATAAAAAAGATTAAAAAAGTTATAATAAAAAGGTTATACAAAAACATTTAACACAAACTATGTTTAGCTTTTTTATAGAGGTGATATCACATGAGAATGACAGGAGACAGTCCATTATGGACTAAAAACATCGAAGAAGGAACAATGTATCCTCCTCTATCACAAGACATTAAAACTGACATCGTCATCGTCGGTGGTGGAATAACAGGTGCGCTAACCGCTCACTACTTTATGAAACAAGGCCTGAGCTGTGTCTTAGTTGAAAAAAATCAAATTGCACACCATGCAACTGCAGCTTCAACTGCCATTTTACAATATGAAATCGATCTAGGCTTAAATCGATTAATGTCGATGGTTGGTGAACAGAATGCTCAACATGCCTTTCTATTTGGTTATCAGGCAGTCATGGAAATCAGCCAAATCGTTAAAGAAATCAACAGTAACTGTGACTTTACCTTCAAACCATGCTTCCTTTATACACAAGATCCTCGTAAAGTAGACTATATGGCCGATGAATGTAAATCACGTCAGGCGATTGGAATTCATTGCGAACTGTTTACATCAGAAACACACCAAAATGAATTTAGCTTCAACTTCGAAGCAGGTGTCTATTCACATTACGGAGCAGCTATCATTAACCCTGTTCAATTTACACGTGATTTAATTGAGTACAATGTAAAAAAAGGACTGCAAGTGTTTGAAAATACAAATATCGTTGACTATAACTTATCCTCACGTCAAAGTGTCTTAATAACAGAGCAGGAATTCACCATTACAGCTGATAAAGTAATTATCTGTACAGGATATGATGCCTTAGAATGGTTCAAACATGAAAAGCCATTCTATACACTCAGCCGCAGATTTGCTATTTTAACGAAACCTGTAGAAAACTTCCACGGATGGAAAGAAGCGTGTATCATTCGTGATGATCAAGATCCATACACTTATCTTCGTCCAACCTTAAGCAACTCGATTATTATCGGTGGAGAAGATTTAGAAATCGATGACTTAGATGGTGAAGTAGCAAATATGGGAGATCGCCACCCATTAGCCTTACAACAATACCATCAATTACTACGTCGCGTGCGCCGTATGTTCCCACAAATCGAAAATATTAAAACAGATTGCTGGTTCCACGGATTATTCGTCGATACAAAAGATGGACTTCCATTTATCGGGAAACACCCAGATTATCCAGGCGCTTACTTCAACCTAGGATACGGATCAAATGGGATACTTTACTCTTTAATCGGAGCTAAATTAATTTCTCAAGACGTAGCTGGGAAAAACCCAAAAGAACTAGAAATCTTCAAATTCAATCGTTACTAAAAAAGAGCGGACCACTCGGCTCTTTTTTTCATACTCCTAACTTTCCCATCATAAACTTTCAAGACTAGAGCTTTATGAGAAGTGAGGAAGTCATCTTGGCGTGTCCAAACTATCATCATAATCAAAGCGATTCTAATCCAAACTGTCCACAATCAGCGCCTAAACAAAAGGACGATGCTACCTCTAAAAAAAGCATCGCCTATAAAAGATTCTTTCGAAGTTTTTCTTTCATCACGATAGGGATTGTTCTTCTATGTATTATCTACATCTTTATTTATTTTGTCTTCTCTTCACCAGAAATTACTTTCATTAAAAATCAAGTCATTGAATCTTATGAAGAACAAAGCATCGGAGAAGCCCTGGATGAGTTTTTCTATCATCCAACTTGGGAGCTAATTGAAGAAAATACAGTCAAATTTAACGGTGAAGCGTATTTTGGAGAGGATGAAGCACTGTTTACGATTCAATTTAAAGTTAATTTAGAAACTGAACAATTTGATATTACTTCCTACTCTATCAATGGTGAATCCCAAACATTTGATCAATTCATTCGATTATTAGATACTATTTATGAAAGATAGACATTCAACAAAAGAACTTCTATTCCTTTGAACCTCTGAAAAGAAAAACAAAAGAATCGATTAATCCGATTGTGACGAAACTAATCCACTTTCTAACTCTAGAAACAATATCTTATCCCCAAAAGAGCATAATGATGCAGTGAAAAAAAGAAACCTCAATCAAACCCCAATATTTATCACTAGGTTTACTTATTGAATCCATCATTATTCCAAAAATAGCAAAAAGCACAATTGGTAGTCATAACAGAAACAACTATCTTTTCATCACTAAAAAGAAAACTAAATCTAATAGAAAAAGGGACGAGGTCCCTTTTTTCATGTTATCATAACATTAACTCAACGACGAAGGAGACATAGCCCTGATGAAACTAGAAACCGAAAACTTAATTCTTTATCCCCTGACTAAATCACTCATTCAACAAATTTTAAATGATGAAGTGACGGACTACTCAACAAAAGAATGGCTAACAGAAGATAACCGTACACTTTTAACGTGGATGTACGAAGAACTTTACGCCTTCATCCCACCAAAAATCGGCTTCACTTCATGGATTTTCATTGAAAAATTAACTAACCAAGTCATTGGTGATGGTGGATATAAAGGAAATCCTGATACACGTGGTCAAATTGAAATTGGATATGAAATCATCGAATCTAAACGTCAAAAAGGCTACGCGACAGAGGCCATCGAAGCGCTTCTAGAGTGGACTCTGACTCAAGATGAAGTCAAATCAATTATTGCTAAATGCCACTACAAAAACATCCCTTCCCAAAGCTTACTTGATAAACTTGGTTTCAAATTAATTGGTGAAGAGGATGAAATGGACCTTTATCAAATTAAATTAGAAGACAATTCATTTTTAAGTATTAGTAAATACGTTATGACAGGAATAATTACTGCATGTCTAATTATTCCAATCGCTAAAGTAGTCAAACATATCAAAAAATCGAAATAATCAACTGTATTAAAAAACCACTCGACGATTAACGTACGAGTGGTTTTATTTTTAATCTTTTAAAATATGATTAATGACACGCTTGGCATTTACATGGGTAATCCCATCAATATCCATACTACTATATCCTCGATTAACGAGTTCATCAATCACATTATTTGCTGAGGATGCACTTTGACAATCGATTAAGTTCGATTCTAAATGACCATCCCCTAAGTAATTCATAAAATCAAATCCAAGTGCAATATGTCGTGTACCAACTAACTCTCGCAGATAATCAATATGATCAACAAGGGATTCTACATCCGGCTTTAATTGATTCGTAAAATGCGGTACTGCCGTCACGCCAATAACACCATCTACCAAAGCAATTTCTTTAATTTGCTCATCCGTTAAATTTCTTGGATGAGGAGTAATTGAGTAACAATTCGAATGAGAGGCAATGACAGGCTCTTTTGTTACCGATAAAATATCCTCAAACGTTTGAATACTAGCATGAGAAACATCAATCACCATTCCAAGCTCATTCATCTTTTGAATTAACTCACATCCTAATAGTGATAAACCTGTCCCATCCTTACAACCAATCCCAGTTGCAAATTGATTCTTTTCATTCCAAGTTAACATCGCATGTCTAAATCCTTTTTCATAAATTTCAACTAAATGATCGATATCTCGAAGCGATGCCAAACTTTCAAGTCCTAAAATCACATTGACTTTATGATCAGCCCAATCCCCTTTGGCGGTTACCACTTGAACATCGGGTGACTCTTCTAGTTCCTCTATAATATAATGAATTGCTTGATCAAAATTATTATGTAATAGCTGATTAACATCAGTATAGTACGTCCAAATTCCCCCAGTCACATTCCCTTCTAATAATTCAGGAATATGATATGACTCAACAATACCACGTTGTCCTCTTAAACGCTTCTCAACAATATTATATAAAATATCCGTGTGCGTATCGAAAATCAAAGGTTTCCCCTCCTTATAAACACAATCAGATTTGCATCTAATTACTACCTATTATAGCTTATCTCTATTCAAAAAAGAGCAAATTTTTTTCCCTTTTTTCCGACAAAAGAAGTGTAAAAATATTAAAAAAGCCTACGAAATTTAATTCATAGGCTTCTCTTTCATTAAGCTTCTTCTTCTTGATTAAATTGGCTATTATATAAATCAGCATAGAATCCATTTTGATCCATTAATGTCTCATGATTTCCTGTTTCAATAACATCTCCATCTTTCATTACTAAGATAACATCAGCTTCACGAATCGTTGATAAACGGTGAGCAATAACGAAGCTTGTACGACCTTTCATTAAGGTCTTCATCGCATTTTGAATTTGTAACTCTGTACGTGTATCAACACTACTTGTTGCCTCATCTAAAATCATAATTTCGGGATCAGCTAGTAGTGCACGAGCAATCGTTAATAACTGTTTTTGACCTTGAGAAATATTTGAGACTTCTTCATTTAAAATCGTATCATATCCTTCTGGTAAAACACGAATAAAGTGATCAGCATGAGCTGCTTTAGCTGCCGCAATAATTTCTTCTTCTGTCGCATTCTTTTTACCATAAGCAATATTATCACGAATTGTTCCATTAAATAACCATGTATCTTGTAAAACCATACCGAATTTTTTACGTAAATCAGCACGATTCATCTCTGTAATATCAACATCATCCACTAAGATACGTCCACCATTCAATTCATAGAAACGAAGTAATAAATTCACTAATGTCGTTTTACCTGCACCAGTTGGCCCAACAATAGCAACCATTTGTCCTGGTTCCGCTTTAATATTCATATCATTAATTAAAATACGATCCTCGCGATAACCAAACTTAACATGTTCAAACTCAACAGCTCCACAATCAGCTTTTGCTTTAACCGGATTTACTGGTTCTGGAATCACTTCTTCTTCATCTAATAATTCAAATACACGCTCTGCTGATGCAACCGTTGACTGAATAATATTTGAAATTTGAGCTACCTGTGCAATGGGTTGAGTAAATTGACGGTTATATTGAATGAACGCTTGGATATCTCCCACAGTAATACGTCCTTTCGTTACTAAAACCCCACCTACAACAGCAACAAGAACATAGCCTAAATTTCCGATAAAATTAATAATTGGCATCACTAATCCAGATAAAAACTGAGCTCGCCATCCTACATCATAAAGACCTTCATTAACTTCATCAAATTCATCAATGGCTTTTTTCTCATGACCAAATGCTTTAACCACATTATGTCCCGTATACATTTCTTCAATATGACCGTTTAATTCACCTAATTTCTTTTGTTGACCAATGAAATATTTTTGTGAACGTTTAACGACCATCATCATTAAAATCCCAGATAACGGAATGACGATGATTGAAATTAATGTTAAAAGCGGGCTAATCGTTAACATCATAATTAAAACCCCAACCACCGTAGTGACTGATGTAATAACTTGAGTAATCGACTGTTGCAAAGTTGCACTAATATTATCAACATCATTTGTAAATCGGCTTAATAATTCTCCATGTGTATGTGAATCGAAAAATTTTAATGGTAATCTTGCTAATTTTTCATCAATATCACGACGTAAATCATAGACAACCTTCTGAGAAACTCCTGCCATAATAAATTGTTGTAAATAACTAAAAGCTGCACTTAAAACATATAAACCAATTAAAATTACAACAATATTCCAAATATATGAAAAATCAATTGGCGATGGAGTTGGATTTCCTCCTACCAACTCTAAAATTGGACGTATTAACTCATCTGTAATCTTAGCCATAATTTTTGGAGAAATAATTGAGAAAATAACACTCGTAATAGCTGCAATAGCAACTACTACTAAACCAACACGATATGGTTTTAAATATTTACTTAAGCGAACTAACGTCCCTTTAAAATCTTTTGCTTTTTGATTACCCGCATGTGGGCCATGTCCCATAGGTCCAGCCATAATTATTCCTCCTCTCCTTTTTTAAGTTGAGATTCGACAATTTGTTGATAAATCTCATTTGTTTGTAATAACTCCTCATGTGTTCCCATACCAACTACATGTCCTTCATCCATTACTAAAATACGTGTTGCGTCCATAACTGTACTTACACGCTGAGCCACAATAATAACTGTTGAATCCTTTGTTTCCTTCTTTAACGCTGCACGTAATTGAGCGTCAGTTTTAAAATCTAAAGCTGAAAAACTATCATCAAATAAATAAATTTCCGGCTTACGAACAATCGCACGAGCAATTGATAAACGTTGCTTTTGTCCACCTGATACATTTGTTCCTCCTTGTGAAATTGGTGACTCAATTCCCTCTTTCATTTTAGAAACAAAATCTGTTGCCTGTGCAATATCTAAAGCATGACGAACTTCTTCGTCTGTCGCATCTTCTTTACCATATAAGATATTATCTCGAATAGTTCCTGTAAATAACATAGCTTTTTGAGGAACATACCCAATTTTGGAACGCAACTCTTGTTGATTCATGTCACGAACATTAACACCATCAACTAATACTTCACCTTTAGCCGCATCATAAAAGCGTGGAATCATATTTAAAATTGACGATTTACCTGATCCAGTTCCACCAATAATCGCTGTCACTTCACCCGGCTTAGCAACAAACGAAATATTTGAAATTGCATATTCTTCTGCACCCTCATAACCAAATGAGACATTTTTAAATTCAACATAACCTTTTAACTGAGGTTGAATAGCTTCTTTAGGCTCTTGAATCGGAGATTCCATTTCTAAAACTTCATTAATACGAACAGCCGATGCTTGAGCACGTGGAATTAAAACGAACATCATCGTTAACATTAATAACGAGAACATCACTTGCGTTAAATATTGAATAAAGGCCATTAAATCCCCAACCATTAAGTCTCCATCATTAATTCGAATTCCACCAAACCAGATAACAGCAATAATCGATAAATTTAAAATTAACATCATTAATGGCATTAAAGCTCCCATTAAACGGTTAGCCATTGTAGCAATTCGAGATACTTCTAAACTAGCCTGATTGAAACGTTCCTGTTCTGCCTCTACCTTATTAAACACACGAATTACTCGAATTCCTGTTAAATTTTCACGGACAACTAAATTTAATTTATCAATTTTATTTTGCATCTTTTGGAACATTGGTAGCGTAAACTTGGCGATAATAGCAATCGTCACGATGATAATTGGAATCACCACTAAAATAACTTTTGATAATTCCACATCTTTACGAAGTGCCATAATCAATGCACCCACAATCATTATTGGTGCACTTAACATCATCCGCATCATCATAATAACAACCATTTGAACTTGGTTAATATCATTTGTTGTACGCGTAATTAAAGACGCTGTACCCATCTCATTAATTTCAGTTAATGAAAATGATTCAACTTTTTCAAAAACTTTCTTTCTTAAATCACGACTAAATCCCATCCCGATTTTTGATGAAAGATAACTCGTTAAAATCGTACACACTGTCCCTAATAAAGCCACTAATAACATGACACCACCTCGTCCAAGGATATAGGAAACATCTCCTTGAACAATTCCAGTATCAACAATATCTGACATTAAATCTGGTAACTCTAGATCCGTCAGAGTCGAAATAAACACTAGGACTAAAACACCGATAACTAACGTCCAATAAGGTTTTAATCCTTTAAATAACTTTAACATGTCTATCTATTCCTCCCTTAATCACTAAAATTCGCTATTAATTTACTGAAAATAGCTCTTGTCTGCTCTAATTCTTCTTTTGAAAAATTTCCGAAAGATCTAAGATTTAGTTCTTTAAAAATTTCATTCACAATTTTTGCCTGACTTTTACCCTTTTCAGTTAAATAAACATGCGTCACTCGTTGATCAGCTTCACTACGTCGACGTTCAATCACTTCATCACGCTCCATACGTTTTAACATAGCACTAATTGTCGCTGCTGTCACACCTAGTTTTTGAGCTAGTTCAACTTGTGTTGATCCTTCACATTGAGATAAAGCATGAACAATCGCAGGTTGTGCTCGGCACAACCCTTCTTCGTCTAATCTTCGTTGAGCGATTGACATTTGACTTCTTATCAAATGACTAAACATAATAGCTACCTCATTGATTTCTTGACTATTCAACACAACTCACCTCACATTAAACTAAAACTATCTTACGACACTTATAATAGTTAGTCAACTAACTATTAGTTAACTAATTATTTTACACAATTATTCCACAAAGATACCAATTTCATTTTATAAAACTTACACAGCGACACCCTTTAACCAAATACAAATCATACATGTTATAGTACCTACTCCTTGTTATATAGTTAGTTTGAAACAGAAATCAAAAAATTACGCATTAAAAAATAAAAAAGCAGAAAATCATTTTGATTTTCTGCCTAACTTAATTAAAAAATTAAATGTGCAATTAAAGCAATCACTGGTAATGTGATTAATGTACGTTGAATAAAGATAATAAATAACTCTTTTAAATTAACAGGTATCTTTGAAGCTAATAATAAAGCTCCAACCTCAGATAAATAAATTAACTGAGAAACAGACACGGCTGCAATGACAAAGCGAGTCATCTCACTCTCAATTCCAGATGCTAAAACAGATGGCAACAGCATATCAGCAAATCCCGCTACTAAAGTTTGAGAAGCTGCCATAGCCTCAGGAATTTGTAATAACATTAAAACCGGTAAGAATGGTAACCCTAAAATTTTGAAAATTGGCGTATACTCAGCAATCACTAAAGCAATCGTTCCAACTGCCATAACAATTGGAATAACTGCTAGCCACATATCTAACACATTTTTAAACCCATCAATAAAAATAACTTGAATTAAATCCTGTGATTTCGCCTTTTCAATTGCCTGAGCAAACCCATGAGAAAAATTATTTAATCCAGCCAGTGCTTTCTCGTTCTCAACCTTTAGCGTGCCATCAAAGAATCGATCCTCTTTTCTAGATAATGGTGGTAGCTTCGGTAACACAATAGCAGCTACTAAACTTGCAATCGTCACTGTTACATAAAATGGAACAAACATATTTCCAAGATTAACCGTATTAATCACGACTAAACTAAACGTAATCGATACTAATGAGAACGTCGTTCCAATGACAGCTGCTTCACGCTTCGTATAGAATCCATCTTCATACTGCTTACTTGTTAATAAAACTCCGATTGTCCCATCACCTAACCATGATGCAATACAATCAATCGCCGAACGACCAGGTAAATTAAAGACTGGACGCATTACTTTTGATAACAATGTCCCAACAAACTCTAATAATCCAAAGTTTAATAATAAAGGTAAGAATAACCCTGCAAATAAAAATACGGAGAAAAGAATTGGGAGCAGATCATATAAAACTAATCCACCCGTGTTTAACGAGAAAATGGCCTCGAATCCTATTTCATAAACAGCCATAACAATAAAAATTGCTGCTAAAATACGAATCACAAACCAAACAGGTGTCACATTAAATAAATTATTTAAAAATTCATTTTTAAGAATGAATTTCGGTGTAAATAACTTCGTTACAATCGTTCCGATCGCTGTAATCATCACTAAAAATAAAACCACTGTCGGTAAAACATCTGCAAAGTGTGCTTGAACCCAATTTGATAACATCGCAATCGGAATCGTAATCCCACCAGCCTGAGAAACAGGAAGCATAAATAACGTCACACCAATTAAAGAAGGAACTAAAAACTTTAATATTTCTGAAATCTTATATGAGCTACACGAGCCTTTAACTGGAGCTTGATTGTTTTTATTCATAATTATTACCATCCTTATAAAAAATTTTTTCTTTGATTTTATAAGTATACTTGGTAGGCCAAAACTTATCAACCATTTTAACGACAATAATCATCTTTTTACAACAAAAAAGAAGACCCTTTTTTACTATTCAGTCTTCTTCCATGCCACAAGAACAATCTCTTCGTGAAACGTATTAAAAAACTCTTGTTCCATCATTTGTAATGCTGCAATTTCTTCATCTGTTAACGATGCAATCTCATAATCTTTCAATCCGATCACCTCATCCCTATTATAACCACTATCACCTTACTCATACAAAAAAGAGACCGAATCCGGTCCCTATATTCTAAACTCTGCATCTACACCATATACTCTTTGATTTAAAATACGACGATATGCCTTTTGTTCTTCTTCCTTTAATGCTTTAAAAGAGGACATAATTTTTAGTTCAACCATATCTGTTGTTGGATTTAATGGCGGTTGATAATGTGGATAAAGATTTAAAACAAACCCTAAACGTTCATAAAATCCAACTCGTCGTTTCGTCACTTTATCCACAGGCGGTTCCACTTCTAAAATAACGGGATGATTACCCGCTTCTGATAAAATATCTTGAACTAACTTTGTCCCAATTCCAAGACCTCTGGATAATGGTGTACAAGCTAAATGTTCAATATATAAAAACTCATCAAACACGTAATATGCACAAAAGCCTAATAATTCCCCTTCCTGCTCATACGTCTTCAAATGATAGTCCGAACGTTCAAGTAATGCTTTTTGACCTTCATAACTTCTAAATTCATCCCTTGGAAATGATTCTTTCATAATTTCATAAACTGCATCAAACAATTGATCCAAATTATCACCTTCTGCATAAAACTTAGTCATATTGCACATAATAACATGAATTATTCACATTTACAAGAAAGTTAATATATGGAGGCCAAACAATGAAAATAAATCCTGATTTATATCATGGCCACGATCAATATACTAATTTTTTTGAGGGTTGGTATTTTAAAATCGTAGACGCCACTGCAACTTATGCCTTAGCGTTTATTCCTGGAATCTCTCGCAGTGAAGATACACGAGATCATCATAGCTTCATTCAAGTGATTAACTTAGTTAATCATTCCTATCACTATTACCGATATAGTATAGATGATTTTTACTCAAATAACCGTCATCTAAAAATAAATATCGGAATTAATGAATTTAGCTTTAATAAAATCTACGTCAATCTCGAACAAATTCACGGCATCTTATACTTAGGATCACCTACGAAATGGCCAGATTCTAAACTCAATCCAGGGAGCATGGGGATTTACAATCACCTTCCCTTTATGGAATGTTACAGCCAAGTATGCGCAATCGACGGGGATATTGAAGAGGGTCATCTAAAAATTAACGGACAAGTAATTGATTTTAGTAACGGAAAATACTATATCGAAAAAAATTGGGGAAAGAGTTTTCCTACCTCATGGATTTGGGTTCAAAGCAATAACTTCGAGGATCACCGAGCAACTGTAACGTGCTCGCTCAGTATTGTTCCATTTCCACTCATTAAAGAATTTCGTGGGTTCCTGATTGGTGTCACTGTCGATCACAAATTCTATCCTTTTACAACGATGAACAATAGTAAACTTAACATTACCGTCTGTGATCGAGACATCATCCTATGTGCAACACATGATAATCTCCAACTCATTCTTAAAACAAAAAGTAAACCAGAAGACTTTGTTGAATGTTACGGACCTAAAAACGGAAAAATGTCACCAATACTTGAAGAAACACTTAAAGGTGAAGTCGAGATGACACTTATCAATACGAAAAAAAATCTACTAATCTATCATGGAATTGGAAAAGCGTGCGGCATTGAATATGGTGGCGACCTCTCCAAACTTCTTGATGACTAAAAAGGGGCTATCTCAAAATGAGATATCCCCTTTTTATATCAATTAAACTTATCCACATACCACGAAATCGTCGACCTTAATCCATCCTCGAATGTATACAAAGGCTCCCATCCAAGTTCATATTTAATCTTACTTGAATCAATCGCATACCGTAAATCATGACCTGGACGATCCTTCACAAATTCAATCAACTCATATGGCTTACCCAGTTCATCCAAAATCAGCTTTACAATCGTTAAATTCGAATACTCATTATTTCCACCTACATTATAAACTTCTCCAATACGCCCTTTATGTAAAATAAAATCAATAGCCTGACAATGATCCCAAACATGTAACCAATCTCGAATATTCTGCCCCGTTCCATATACAGGTAACTTTTCATTTTTCATTGCCTTTAAAATCATCAATGGAATTAACTTCTCAGGAAACTGAAAAGGCCCATAATTATTTGAACAACGAGAAATCGTGATAGGTAATTTAAACGTTCTCCAATATGATAATGCCAATAAATCTGCACTAGCCTTCGAGGCAGAATACGGACTAGATGCCTTCAATGGGAACATCTCTGTAAATAAAGTATCATCCTCTAATAATAAATCTCCATACACCTCGTCGGTTGATACTTGATGGAATCTCTTCACCCCATAGCATCGACAAGCATCCATTAACACTTGAGTTCCTAATACATTCGTCGTCAAAAATGAACTCGGATCTTCAATTGAACGATCCACATGACTCTCAGCGGCAAAATTAACAACCCAATCAAATTGTTCCTTCTCAAACAATTCAAAAATAAACGCCCTATCTCGAATATCACCATGAATAAATCGATACTGTGGATAATCTTGTACAGCTCCGTTATTTTCTAAACAACCTGCGTACGTTAATAAATCTAAATTAATGACCTCATAATTGGGATACGTCTTCAACATATACTCAATAAAATTACAACCAATAAAACCTGATCCACCCGTTACTAACAACTTTGTCATAGCTATCCCCCGTAAAATTACATAAACTAAACTATATTATACTTATAATCAAATCTCAAAACAATAGACGGTATTTACTAGTATAAGGAAAGAACGGTATAATAAATAAAAATACTTTTTAAGGAGGATTCATCTCTATGACAAAACCTCGTGTACTCGTAGTCGATGATGAACGTGAAATTAGAGAAGCCATCCGTATTTATCTTCGCGGGGAAGATATTGAAACTATTATGGCTACTAACGGTCAAGAAGCTGTCGATTTAATGAAGCAACAAGACATTCATCTAATTCTAATGGACGTGATGATGCCAGGCATAGATGGAATAGTTGCCACAAGTCTCATCAGAGAATTCTCAAATGTTCCCATCATCATGCTCACTGCTAAGTCAGAAGACACTGATAAAATCATGGGACTTTCGCTTGGAGCAGATGACTATATTACCAAACCCTTTAATCCAATGGAATTAGTTGCACGTGTTAAAAGCCAACTTCGTCGCTATTTACAACTCGGTTCGCAAACTGTTACTTCAAGTACTAATCAAGATATCCTTGAAGTTAATGGCCTACGTATCAACACTGCAACAAAGCAAGTCTTTGTAGATGGAAAAGAAGTTCGTCTGACACCAACAGAATTCAAAATTCTTAGTCTTCTCATGCGTAATAAAGGCCGTGTTTTCTCTATCAGTGATATCTATGAAAATGTCTGGGATGAACCCGGATATAACGCAGAAAATACCGTTGCCGTTCATATCCGAAAAATTCGTGAAAAAATTGAAATTAACCCCCGTGATCCTAGATATCTTAAAGTTGTTTGGGGAATCGGCTATAAAATTGAAGCTTAGATTTACCCAATTATATAATATTCATACTAAGGGGATACTTATATTTAATTATTCCGAATTACATCAACTAAATCACCGTTATAATTTAAATCACCAATCTTCAAATGCTACGACATCCCACAACTAGCATTACTGATCGAATCAACAAATGACCGTGTCAAAACTGGAATGGTTAAGTTATTACAATCAATACAACATACAATTAGTTATAACCAACACCCAACTGAAGCAAAAAATGAACCACAATCTAATTGGACAACAAGGTATCGTGTTGACATCAACTTAGTACTATTAGTGCCGCCACAAACAAAAGAGTTTGAAAAAAATTATAAAGAGCAATATCATCAATTCAAAAAAGCAATCAAGGAATATGAAAAGTTACATAAAATTGATCGTAAAGAACCATTAATCTAATCTGATATAGACCATAGCAAATCGTGCTGTGGTTTTTTCTTAGTATTAAGAATTTCTTAAGAAATCAACTATGTAATTTTTAAGATATAGATGTTACTCTTACAATAGAATTAATAAAATAATGGAGTTGAACTTATGAAAAATAAAGAGGACATGAATCAATCTAGAGTCCCAGAACCTCTAAAAAAAAGCTGGATTAAATTCTTACTTTCTTGTTTTATCTTCTTACTATCCTTTAATTACATCACTGATCAACTAAGGTTTGGTCAAATATTCCCACTTAATTATTTTCAATCAGATCAATATGCTATACAAGTAGTACAATTTCTAGATTCGTTTTACATAACGCAAATCCAATTACAAAAACTTCAAATCCCATTAGAAGAGATTGAGGTGACTAAACAAGAGATTCTTGATGCAAAATTTGATAGCTATCAATATGAACAATACCTTTATGATGACAATACTGGCGAACACTATTCGATTAATACCTTAACTGATGAGCAAATCAGAGATATGATTCAATATGATAAATATCAACAATATCAATCTGAAGTCTCTCACTATAAAAATACATACTATGACCAACAAGATGCTTTTTATTATGATATAACTGATAGTAATGGAAATCATTATACTAATGTAGTCTTAGAAGAAAAAGATTATCTAAATATTATTGAAATTCCCTATAAAGGAAAAAATGTTTCGAATTTTAGTATTGTTAATAGTAGTGCTCGTGATAAAGGAATTAGCGGAACACTCTACCTCCCTAAATATCCAATGGGAGAATCAACAATCCAAGGTGCATTTATTCAAAATATAACAACTAAAGTTATTTGGATTGAAGCAATTCTTGCAGCGATTATCCTTGTCATTCCTATCTATCGTAATTTTAAAAAAATTAAAAATACACAACTTAATATCCCACCCCAATACAAGTGGATTGAAGATAAATACTTGGACTTACCTATTGAATTCAAAGGTCTAATCTTCCTAGTAACAGTGTACATATTACAAAATATGAACCTAACTACATACTATCGATACTATGGAAATCTTTTATCTTATGGATTCAAATTAATTCTACAAGTTATTATCCTATTATCTATTTTATACTTCTTCTTTTTACAACTTAAAGGAATTATCCATCGAATAAAAAATCCAGAGTTATTTAAGCAAGAATGGTATAAAGGATTTTACATGAGTAATATTGATGATTGGAGTAAACTACCTATTTATCGTAATACATTTATACGAATCACTGTATATTCATGTATTATTGGGATATGGGGAATAATCTGGGGATTTTGTTTCCATGACTATGGGGCATTCCTAGTTATTACGTTTATTAGTGTAATACTCGCACTCATTCTTTTATCTATCATTAAAAAACGCACTAAAGCAATTCAGGCAATTGCTGATACTTTATCTAAAATGGCAAATAACGAAATAACATCTGAAATCTATGTTAAAGGAAATGGTCTTATTGCTAATATTGCTAAAGATGTGAATGCCGTTCGTGAAGGATTTGCAATCTCAAATCAAAAACAATCAAATAGTGAAAGATTGAAAACAGAATTAATTACAAACGTTTCTCACGATCTTAGAACACCTCTAACTAGTGTTTTAAACTATGTCGACTTAGCTAAAAGAAGTGACATCACAGAAGAAGAACGACAAGAATACTTACAAATCATTGATAATAAATCGAAACGATTAAAAGTATTAATCGATGACTTATTTGAAGCTAGCAAAATGGCTAGTGGAGCTGTTGAATTAAATAAAGAACAAGTAGATTTAGTTGCCTTAATGTATCAAGCACTAGCAGAATATGAAGATCGATTTGAAGATCAAAAATTAATTGTTAGAACAAAAACTTCTAATCAACACATGTATGCCTATTGTGATGGAAGAAAAATGTACCGTGTATTTGAAAACCTATTTAGTAATGTAATCAAATACGCACAACCCGCAACACGAGTATACTTAGAAATGACTTATGAAGGTTCTGAAATTATCATAACATTAAAAAATATATCGAACTATGAATTAGGATTCGACGTATCTGAACTAGCTGAACGCTTCAAACGAGGAGATAGTTCTCGCCATACAGAAGGTTCAGGACTCGGACTATCCATTGTAAAATCAATTTTAGAATTACACGGAGCAGCATTTGAATTATCACAAGATGGTGATTTATTCAAAGTTATTATCAAAATAAATACACTGTAAAATAGAGGTTCTATAATATTTGGTGTGGGTGATTCCCACACTTCTTTTATTTGGAATAAA
>OHAG01000531.1_pt1 | contig 30732 bp, 8 predicted proteins | sample 1577081 | NCBI WGS metagenome assembly OHAG01 (sample SAMEA3541513, study PRJEB24748) | human gut metagenome | biome: human gut; feature: human-associated habitat; material: faeces | place: China | collected 2012
TATCATGCACTCTTAAAATTTTCAGTACTGGTCTGAATTCACAGGCCCATTATAGTCCTTAATGCCCGTCCAGGGGCCACCATATTCTCCGTTTAAACCACCGGCCAAGATGATGGTAAGGTCACTGTCTTCATTCTCCCCACCTGTCGTTTGAATAAGATTATTCGTTATATTCGCTGTATTGTTTACGACGCTTCCCTTAGAGGGCTGATTATTATTGTCATTCCAACCATCGCCACCGGATAAGACAATATACGCATTGTCATATACAGAGGAATACGCATACACATTACTATCCGAAAGGGTCAGGCTATTATGTTCTGTGTTAAAATAATCCGAATGGCCACCACCGATTTCTACTTGATGATATTCGTAATTAGCCCCAATAGTACTTTGCTGGATGGTGGTGGTATTATCCCTGACGGTAACGTTGTCGCCTTCGCCCCCATCCGCATAGCCGCCATAGACCTGGACCGTTGAGGCGTAATTATCTGCATCCATGGTGCCGTTGGTCATGAGTACGCTGTTATTGGCTACAGTACCCGTGCCTGTGTACTCACCTACTTTGTTCAAATACGCGCCGTATAGGTTTTTTCCGACAATACCTTTGTTAACAGTAACGCTGTTGTATTCCAAGTCGGCGTCGGTGGTGCCGGCTATGGCATAGTACCCGCCGGCGACAACGTGACCATAGCCGCCATCTAAAATATCTACATGGTTATTGGTTACTGCGCCAATTTGCAGCGTATCAGTATTCTCATCATCTAAATAGGTTATAAACGCGCCACCATAGACGTCGTTGGCCATGCCTGTACCGGAGATGGTTACAGTGTTATCGTGTACGTTGCCAAAGGTTGTCGCGTTTTCATCAGCTGAGATTTTGGCCCCAATGAGACCGCCATAGACAGTGCTGCCAGGCCCTCTTCTCATGTCATATCCCCCGCCGCTAATGGTGACGGAGTTGTTCTTTACATCGCCGGTTGAGGTAAAGGAAAGGCCATTTGCATAATCAGAAAAGTAACCATTCATGGATTGCGGTAAGTTAAATTGATTATTCAACGTCCCTTGAGCGCCACCGTAGACCGTGTCATAAAAGGTAGCGCCTTCGATATTTACGGCGTTACCAGAGACGGTACCTGTATAGGAATAGCCGCCGTACAGGTTGCTTACAAAATGGTCACTATATGGATCTCCAAATTCTGTTACTCCCGTGAGCGTAACCGTATTGTCTGTAGCGTCCCCTGTGAGGGTGAAACCGCCGATGGCATCATATTGCACTCCGCTCGCGTTGTATACTTCCCCAGAGCTTGTTGGCCAATTGACTTCAACCGTGTTCTGATTTACATCCTGGGTCATGGCCAAGCCACCGGCCAGCCAGCCTATGCTTTGACCATTTCCTATATCTTGGTCATTCAAGATCAGGGTATTGCCCGTCACGGCCCCTGTCGGGCCTGCCGATACGGTCTCAGCAGTCGTTGGATCTGTAATGGGCGCAGAAATTATTCTTCCCTTATGATTAGGATCGTCAATATGCTTACTTAGCGTATCCGCGTCAATGGTAGAGCCTGCTACGGCGCCGTATATAACACTATTGGTAATCGTCATCGTATTGCCACTGGCGCTATCCTTGTTATTATCGACATAGACCTTCGTAGCCGAAAGAGCCCTAGTCTTACTGTCGAAAGTGGTGTCCTTCGTGTCCGTTATCGTTTCTTCCGCCTGAACCGGCATGACGATGGGTCCCAGACTGGTGAGGCCGGCTAATACTAGTATAGTTAGCAACTTCCTTCGATTTTTCATGACAATTTCTCCTTCCACTTAGTTCTGTAGAATGCGCCCCCAAATACGCCTACAAAAAACATCTCATTACTTTATATTATATATTGTTTTTATATATATTAAAACGTATTCAGGTATAACGATTATTAAGGAATTAATAAGAAAAAAGCCAGACCGCTCTCTTTGATGAGAACGACCTGGCTAATTTGGTATTGCTGATGATTTAGTTGCACTGTCACTACTTCATGATTGAAGCGTGCTTTCCCCGCATTGCGGGGAGAGTGCCGGACGCGCAGCATCCGGCGAGAGAGGCGCAATGCCCCTGTGCAGGCATTGCGGCCTTACTTCTCCATGCTTGAGAAACCCAAGCATGGAGCCAACTAGTAGTAATAATGTTGATGTAATGAATCGAAGCGGGGATAGAGGTTGATTCTACAAAAATACGCTAGGTGGCGCCTTTTTAAAACGCCCGGCTAATAGTGGCACTGTACGTCGCACCGCGCTGTACACCTGTCCAGCCTGTGAGTTTAATATCAGCACCCCATGGGTGGTCCTTGGTAATCTTGCTCTGCCAACCAATTTCTAAGAGTGCACTAGAGCCTTTGACACCGGCTGTTGGCGTTTCAAAGGTGCTATAGCGGGCCTTAGCATTGTCGCCGAATTCGTAATTCCAAGCTAAGCCTGCATAGAACGAACTCGTAGCATCCAAGTCTTTCGTCCAGCGGAAGCCCAGACGTGTGCGGTACGAGTTAACCGCATCGAGGTTGTACTGGGAAGTGCCTTGATCAGAGTGCGTCTGTACGGCGTCGCTAGCCAAGTGGGTCCAGAAGAGTTTACCGTAGAAGTCAAAGGAGTCCTTGTCTTTCTTGACGATCTTTCCTGCTCCAGCCATAGCGCTCACGTAGGTGGCACTGCTGTCATAGCTCACCATATGACCATGGATAAGGCCGTGGAAATCACCAGTGATTTTGCCTGCATGGACCATAGCTTCGTAGTGGAAACCGTTATTGAGGTCCCGGCGGGCTAAGAGGCCGGCACCTACGTAGTGCTGGTTACCGTCGCCGCGGGCGCCATCGTCGAGGTGGCTCGTATAGTTGCCATTACCGTATTCGAGGAACGGCATGAGCGTGTCCGTGTAGTCTTTCTGGTAGGTCCGGTTGACGAAGCCCAGGTTGGCATTGAAGCCATACGTGTCGATGTACGAGCCCGTATCGGCACGCAGGTCGTGGCCGCCTACGACGAGGTAAGGCGTGAATTTTTCTTTGACTTCGGAGTTATCGTTCCAGGCCATAAGGGCGCCATCATAGGCGTTGGTAGCAGCGAAGTCAGAGGCCGTATGGATGTTATTGATGGCCGCTGCCCGGTCTTCGGCAAAGAGTTTCGTGTCCGGATTAATTGTCGGCACATCGTCTTCAGGAATTTCCAGGACAATGGTGTTGTCGTCGAGGCGGCGGATTTCTACTTTATGCTGAATGAAGGCATCGTCCATGACAATGTCCATACCAGAAATCATGCTCAGAGAGGCTATTTTGGTGAGATTGCTCGTCGTTGCCGTAGTGAGTGCCGTCGTGTCATCAGTAGCATCTACGGCAGCGCTCATGAGACTCATCGTCTGGAGCGTACCTGTCGTGCTGACTGTGTCGGTAGTGCTCGTGTCTTCTGTCGTCGTAGTCGTGTCTTTGACGGCGACGTTGATGAGCTGGCCCACATTCAGTTTGACCGCATCAGAGATCCCGGCCTGGACGATAACGCCATCGACGTCGGCGTTACCTGTGACCGTGAGCATTGTGTCTCCGGCGACCGCATCAGGAGCTATATAGAAGTTGATGGTCTGGAAACCGCCCAAATTGGTGACAGTATTTCCTTTGCTATAGACATTCAGGGTATTGCCCTTGCTTTCAACGGAGCTGACGCCGCCGTAGAGACTGACCCCGCTGCCCAGCGTACCGCCGTAGAGGTTCACCGTATTATTATTCGCTGCGCCGGAATCGGACTGACCGCCGGTGATGGTACCTGTGATGGTGCCGCTGTAGAGGTTCACCGTGTTGTTCGAGGCATCGCCGCTCTTATAGGTAATGGTTTCTGTTTCCAGCGTAGACGGGACAAGTGTTCCCGTGCCTTCCTGCTGCACCAGGCTGGCCTCCAGGCTATCCGATACTGTCATCATAGTGCCAGGGTCGGTAGTAGGGATTTTATAGGTTGTAATGGTCGCGTCCTGTGCATAGCCGCCCCAGACAGAGCCTACGGTGCCGCCGCTGATATTTACGGTATTGCCCGAAGCGGTCATGCCGCCAGACGTGGGCATCTCACTAGGGCCTGCCATGAAGATTGGGGCTTGGGCCATACTCATCATGATGGATTGGATGGCGTCCAGGCCGGTGTTGCCGGTTCCCCCGCCGTATACAACGTCAACCTGGCTATTGGCCAAAGAAACGGTGTTTCCCGTCGCCGTGCCCAGCAGGGTATAGCCGCCAAAGACGTTTTTGGACGTACTGCCAGACAGGACTGTCTGGTTGCCTTGGGCATTTCCCGCAGCTGAAAAACCGCCAAAGACGCTTTCGGCCTGGGAGCCCTGGCCCAGGTAGACCTGGTTTTCTGCAGCCGTTCCTGTGGCAGCGATGGCACCGATGATGCCTTGTGTCGCCGTAGAGCCGGACAAGCTGACGCGATTCTTGTTTGCCGTTTCCGTATTGGTATAGGTAATGGCCGTGTCTTCGTCCGTTGACCCGGCGGTCGCCATGGCGCCGATAATATTGGTAACAGTGCTGTCTGTGAGCTGTACCAGGTTGTCATTGGCACTAACGTTCAGGGACAGGGTATACGCCGGGGTTTCCGCGTCTTCCGTGAGGCTGGCTGCGGCGTCTTCCGCTACGGTGACGTCACTTATACCAATTGCTATGCCGCCCAGAACCGTGTCTGCCTGGCTGCGGACGAGTGAAATCCGGTTGCCATCGGCATGCGTGCTGGCCGTATAGGCCGTTGTATCGGCAGCGAGTTCTGCTGCATAGTCATGGTAGGCGTAGCCGCCGATGATAGAAATACCCGATGCAGCCACAGGCAGGTCAGCCATTTCTTCTGCAGAAGTTGTCACGCTGCTGTCGATAAGCACTACCTGGTTGTTGCTGGCGCTGGCCGTGGCGTTGGCTGGTGTTTCCAGTGGGGACATGCTGCCCTCATAGGCTGCGCCGCCGATGACACCGGCAGTCTCTCCAAAGGGCGAGGACATGCTGTAGCCGTATGGCATATACCGATACGAGAGATAGGGATTGGCTACGTCTACGTGGTCCAGGGCTACGCTGTTGTTATCTGCGCTGCCCATGAAGGCCGTGCCGCCAATGGCACTGGTAATCGTTACATTGGGCGTCATTTCGCCGTCAGCTGTGACAGCTTTTCCCGTGATGCTGACTGTATTTCCACTGGCATCACCCATAAAGGACTGGCCGCCGCCAACTTGGGCGAAGGCTGCCGCATCCTTTTGGTACGAAATCGTGACATGGTTGTCGTTGGCACTGAGTGCAGGAAGGGTCGTGCTGTCCAGATCGATGCTTCTCACGAAATCTACATAGCCGCCGTACACATTGCCGCCAAGCAATTCTTCTCCATAAGAAGTGGGGACTACTGCTCCAGTTACTGCCGAGTTGATGAGGGTCACTGTGTTATGGCTGGCCCCTGTTTCTATGGTGCCGGTATTGGCGGTGCCGGTACCGGTTACGGCCGTCGTGTCTGCTGTGGAAGCTGAAGTGGTTTCTACAAGGCTTGTGGCCAGCAGGCTGGCTGCTGCACTCGATCCATTGGAAACAGCAACTCCTGTCATACCGGAAAGGCTACTACTGCCCAGACTTACATAGCCGCCAATGACATTGCCGCCGTAAACCATGGAGGAATAAGGAAAAACGGTGGCATCCTCCGAAATAAAGGAACTCAATTCCCTTGCCTTTTCTAAGAAAGACTCGTTGATGCTGCTCACATCGCTATTGACCAGTTTCACCGTATTGTTGTTGGCGCTGAGCGTATACGCAAGCGACTCTGCATTGGTGCCTGTGCTGACCACGTATAACGAGTTCCCCAGTAAATCGCTGGTGGCTATGGTCAGCGTATCTGTCTGCAGCTCCGTATCCACAGCAGCAGAGGTGCTCGTAGCATCGGTATTCCCCTCATCATACACCGTTTCATTAAAATAGTTATAAGGTGTGGTGCCGATAAAACCACCAACTACATTGCCGGCAACGGAAGAACCGGTCAGTTCCACCGCATTGTGATCTGCCTGCAGCGTATAGGACGCCTTGAGGGTGGAGGCACTATTCATATTAAGATTTGAGTTTGGCAAAGAAACATAGCCGCCATAGACGTCGCCTTTGGATAAGACATAGCCTAACCGACCCGTAAGAGGCAACTCATCCCCGCTCGACGTCTTGTGCCAGTAATTCGCAAAGAGTTCGCTCGTGACAGCTGCATTGGTAAGCCGCACCGTATTGCCGCTGGCACTTTGGCTGGACGTGAGCGTGGTGACCGGTGTTTCTGTCTCTGTAGCGTCAGCCGCGGTCTGCACAGTATACAAATAGGTAGGGATGTATAGGCTGCCGCCGTCTCCGGCATAGCCGCCGTAGACGCTCCCCTGTACGGTTGTGTTTGTATCTAAGGTGACCGTATTTCCGTCTGCTTTGATGGAAATCTCCGGCGAGAGCGTGGCCATAGTGGTTGAGAAATACGAGGACGAACTGTCCCCGGCTGCGCCGCCATACACAGATCCAGACACGGTTGTGCTGCTTGCCTGCACAGTATTTTTATCGGCCTGCAGCTGCAAGCTGGTCAGTCCTTCGGGGTCTACGTATGAAGGAATCGCTTGCGCACTCACCAGAGATGAACTCAGTAAATCTGTCATATCGCTGGTAAAGGTTGTATTCGTATACGCTGCTGCCGCCACCTGTCTAGAGTCGGTAAGGTCACTTACGCCGCCGCCAGCCGCACCGCCGTAGAGGTCGCCGGATACACTAGCATTTGTGATAGACACATGGTTATCTGTAGCCGAGCCGCTTTCCACGGCACCGCCGTAAACCGTTGTCAGGCTGACATTGGGCATCTTTTGGGTTTCCGCAGCGGTGCTCTGCACCTGAAGTGCAGCTATTTCCTCAGGGTAGGACAGCAGGGTTCCCGTAATGGTCACGTAGTTGTTTGCCGCTTCGCCAAAGGTGTTGAAGCCACCTACAGTGGTCCCATACCAGCTGCCCTGGCCATTTTCATCTCCTGTGATCTTCACCTGGTTAGCATTGGCCGTGAGGTTCGCCGCTTGTGCGCCATTTACGACATAGCCGCCAAACGTAGAGGAAACGCGTTCCATATTGGTCAGGGTCACTGTATTGTCGTTGGCCCCGCCCTCTGTATATTGAATTGCAGCAATGCTGGCAGGAACAAACGGTGCATACACCGCCCCGCCATAAATGGCTCCTGCAGTTGCCTGGTTTCCTATTACTTTGTTTTCTGCAGCGCTCAAGGAAACGGTTGTCAATTGATTGGCTGTGTCGGAAGAAAATTCACCATTGGTCTCAGTCCCGTTTGCGTTCAGGCTATCCGCCAACGACAGGTTGGAATTGGTGACATACTCTTCTTCTACAGGAAAATCATCAGAAGGCAAAATGGCGGAAGAGCTGAGAGCAGCGGCACCGCCATAGACAGCATTATTAATTTCGCTGCCTTGGTTCAAGGTAACCGTATTTTTGTAGGCCGAAAGCGTCAGCTTTTCCGGCAAGGTGGTATCAGAAGCGGCAGAAGCGGCAGCGGTTTCGTCTAGCGAAGCCGCGAGGCTGACTGTCATAAGCTCCACCATGCCTCCGCCATTACTGCTAGGAATACTGCCGGAACCTGCGAAGCCGCCGTAGACCGTGCCTGGTGCTGCACCTGCATTGATAGTTACGTCATTGCTATAGGCATTGCCGGAGTTGGTTTGGCCGCCATAGACAGTGTTTGCTTCTGCATTTGTCAGGGTTACATGATTGTCATAAGCATTGCCGGAATCCGTTTGGCCGCCGTAAGTATCTTCATTGACATCTGCTTGCTTTTCTAACGTCACGTAGTTTCCGTAGACATTGCCGGAATCCGTTTTGCCGCCATAGACCGTGTCTGCGTCTGCATTTGTCAGGGTTACGTGATTGTCATGGGCATCGCCGGATGCTGTCTGGCCGCCAGCAACAAAATCATCATCTTCAATGTAAATGTTGTTGTACTTCTCGCTCTCTATATACGCTCCAGTAAGCTGGACCGTATTACCGCTGGCCTCGCCTGCGTCCGTATAGCCGCCCACTACAGAGCCAAGGTACACATCCTGCAAACGGTCATCCGTAATGGTCACCGTATTGCCATTGGCGGTGAACAGCGTATCCTGTGTATTGCCGGTCACGTAGCCACCATAGATGGAACCATATTCGCTGTCATCATTTTCCTTTACATCCGTATTGGTAATGGTGACGGTATTGTTATTGGCCCCCGTTGCGGCAGTTACAGAGCCAACAGCCGCAGCATCCAAGTAGCCGCCGGCAGTACGTGTGCCCAGCGGAGTAGTTTCGTTCGTCATACCCGTAACGGCTAAGGTATTGTAGCTGGTCTGATTCGTATAGGAAGTGCCAGCCAACAAATCCGGAACGGATCCTGTCACGGTTTTCGTAACCGTAACCGTTTTCGTAGCCGGGTCTATAGTCCCAACCGTAATCCCAACAGGCGTCTCCGCAGTAGTTTCTGCTTGAACTGTCTGGACATTGATGGCCAGACCGAAAAGGCTGGCCAGGACCAGGGCAGTCAAAGTGCTGTACTGTTTTTTCATTTCTCTCTTTCTCTCCTTTTGCTCATACCAGGCACATAGCACACGCTAAGCCTTACGACTCCCCCAATGTGTGCCTGCACCTTCCTTCAACACTAATGTAAAAATTCACCTTCTGTATTTTGGTCGCACAAAAAGGCAAGCTCTTACAATTACTTGTACGCGCACAAAGGGATTGCCCAATAGACCTATGGATCTACTACCTGCACGTACCCGTTACATTCCCATATTTCCACGTGCAGAAATTAGTAGACTATTCTGCTCTATTATAAGGGAAACATAGCAAAAAGGAAAGTGTATTCATTATGCAAATTAATCAATAAGGGTATGATTTCTATTAGTATGCGTTATCGTTAACTGGCTAACAATCCGCATTATATCACATAGTTTTATTATTTTTAGTTATAAAGTGAAATTGAAGCCGTATGTTTATAACAAAAAGAAATCCCCTGTATACATCCAAACCAGGAAATATACAGAGGATTTCAATCTGATATTCTAATTGTAATAGCTTTCTCCGAGAGCGGAGAAAGTGGTTCCGAAGGAACCGATAGAGGTTGAATACACAGAAATGAACCCCTTCAGACCCAGTCGCTCCGCGACTGGCCCAGCTCCCCCATAGGTGGCGTCTTTCTTAGAACGCCCGGCTTACTGTCGCACTATACGTTACGCCCCGTTGTACGCCAGCCCAGCCGGTAACGCGTACATCGGCGCCCCAGTCATGGTCTTTATCGATCTTGCTTTGCCAACCCAGTTCCAGTAAGCCACTCGAACCCTTGACGCCGGCTGTAGGCGTTTCGAAGGTGCCGTAGCGGACCTGCGCATCGCCGCCAAATTCATAATTCCAGGCCAGGCCTGCGTAGTACGAGGTCGTCGGACTTACGTCTTTTGTCCAGCGGAAGCCGAGTCTGGTGCGGTACGAGTTGATGGAATCGAAGTTGTACTGGGACGTTCCCAGGTCAGAGTGCATTTGGACGCTGTCGCTGCCCAGGTGGGTCCAGAATACTTTGCCGTAGTAGTCGATGGAGGTCGTGTCTTTCTTGACGATCTTCCCTGCTCCGACCATGGCGCTGATGTACGGGGCGCTCGTGTCGTAGCTGACCAGGTGGTTGCGGACGAGGCCGTGGAAGTCGCCTTTCATTTGACCAGCATGGATGAGGGCTTCGTAGTAGAAGCCGCTCTGGAGATCTCTGCGGGCCAGGAGGCCGGCGCCTACATAGTGCTGGTCGCCATCGCCGCGGGCGCCGTCGTCGAGGTGGCTCGTGTAGTTACCATTACCGTATTCGAGGAACGGCATGAGCGTGTCTGTATAGCCCTTTTGATAAACCCGTTTGACAAAGCCCAGGTTGGCATTGAGGCCTTGTGTATCGATGTAGGAGCCTGTGTCGGCGCGGAGGTCGTGGCCGCCCATGACGAGGTACGGTGTAAAATCGCCTTTGACAGCCGTGTCGAAGTTCCAGGCCGTGAGGGCCCCGTCGTAGGCATCGCTGGCAGCGAAGTCGCTGCTGTTGTTGACGAGGTTCATCGCCGAGGCTCTATATTCGGAGAAGAGCTTCGTATCGGTGTTGATGGTCGGCACGTCGTCTTCAGGGATTTCCAGGACGATGGTGTTGTCGTCAATGCGATGGATTTCCACTTTATTCTGGATAAAGCCACTGTTCATGACAATGTCCTTATCAGGCATCATGCTCAGGGAGGTTATTTCCGTGAGGTCGTTCGTAGTGTCAACGCTCATGAGTTTCATCACGCCTGTATTTTCAGTTTGGGAGGCCGGTTCTTTCACGATGAGATGGATGTGCTGGCCTTTTTCCAGTTTTACCGAGTCTTCTACGGCGGCCTGCACAGCAGCACCGTCTACGTCGGTCGTGCCGGTAACGGTGAGCATCGTATCTTCGGCAACTGCATCAGCCGGCACGTAGAAGTTCATGGTCTGGAAGTTGCCCAGATTGGTGACAGTATTGCCCTTCGTATACAGGTTCAGCGTGTTGTCTTTGCTTTCCGTGGAGCTGACGCCGCCGTAGAGGCTGACGCTCTTGTCCAAGGTACCACCGTAGATGTTGACGATGTTGTTGTCAGCTGCGCCGGAATCGGACTGGCCGCCGGTGATGGTACCGGTAATGGTACCGCCGTAGATGTTGACGATGTTGTCCGAGGCGGGGCCGCTCTTAATGGAAATAGTTGTCTGATTGGCGTTTATCTCATTTGCTGCAAGGTTTTCAACATTACTTTCTACTTCAGCGGCAGCCTCTTCTTCCTCATCCTCTTCCGTATACGTGGGCAGAGAAAATTCCACATCCTGCGCATAGCCGCCCCAGACGGAGCCCACCGTGCCGCCGCTAATGGTGACTGTATTTTGGCTCGCTGTAAGATTGGCTTTTTCTGACATCTGTTGCAAAGTCGATGCTGAGAAACCAGTAGCCATCCCTTCGGAAAGTACCAAGTCTTCACTCAACTGTTGCAGCGCAGAGGCATTGTCCTTGAGGCCCGCTAAGCCGCCATAGACTGCCGTTGCTTCGCTGTCAGAGAGGAGAACGCTGTTTTTGTCCGCCTGCCCCTGATACAACACGGAACCGCCAATGACAGTGCCTGCTTTTGAGCCCTGCAGGAGGGCTACTTTATTTTCCACGGCCGAGCCTAGGGTAGTCATACCGCCAACGATGCTGTGACCGGCAGTGGTTCCGGACAGGCTGACCTGGTTTTGGTTTGCCGTGGCAGAGCTGGACGTCTGCAGCAGGTCCGAAAACGAGGTTGTGTCGGAATTTGCTGCAAGGTTTACCATGGAATGGGCAAAGCCGCCTAGGACGCTGCTCTCAACCTTGCTGTCGCGCAGCGCTACCTGATTCCCATTAGCCTCGGCCCGGGTAGTCACGGTGATTTTTTCAGGAAGCGTTACTTCTTCCAAAGCCGTAGCGCTAGGCAAATACACTTCATTCTGGCTCTGGGCATAGCCGCCCAGGACCAGCCCGGCGGTGCTGTCTTCCAGATATACCTGGTTGTCATTGGCTGTCGCGGTTTCTGTATACCCTATAGTAGATTGCACTGAGCTACCCAACGCGTAAATCCCTTGAGAAACATTGATGTTGGCATAGCCACCATAGACAGAGCCGCCGCGCCGTATGGAATCAATGGTACTGCTGCCGTCGGAAAGCGTGATGGACTCTGCCAGCGGAACGGTCACGCTGGTGGCCGCAGATTGGAGCAGTGTCACGTGATTGCGGCTGGCGTCCAGGGTAATCGTAGTGTCGCTACTGCCTTTTGCTTCACTTGCCGTATCGTTTGCTTGGTCCACTGCCTCCGCGCCTGCTACAGAAACTAACTGCACATCCAGCAGGGAGGAGCTATCCGTTGCTGCAAATTCTTCAATTTCATCAATTTCCTGCTCAGTTTCAGCCTTCGTCGCTGTTTCCACTACGTAGGGGCTGTTCGTAGGCGATATGCTTGAACCGAGAATCCCTGACGTATCAAAATTGGCAAAGCCGCCATAGACATTGCCGCCGTAGACAATGGCAGAAACACTGCTATCCACATCCTTGGCGGCCAGGTCTTCACTGGAAAAGCTTTTACCGGCAACGGTACTATTCTTCAGCCATACGCTATTGTCGCTGACGCTTCCTGTCAGGGACTTTGTCTCTGCGACGGTGGAAACTATCTTCTGCTGCGACGGAAGGAAAATCCCAGAGGCCAAGGACGTGTTCAAAAGCTCCGTATTGCCGGTCGTCTGGTCTGCGGCCAACGCATTCATTTCTGTAGCTTCTTCTTCCAGAGGAACCATCACATCAGAAATAGCGTTGCCCATGAAACCGCCGTACACGTGGCCGCCTGGGAGTGTTGTCTGGTCCAGGGCCACCTGGTTGGCTTTCACGTCCACGTTTAGAGCCACATCACTGCTCCCCGTTATATGTATAGTAGGAGTCGTCTGCACTTGAACCGCTGCCATACTTATAGTGCTGTTATCAGTCACTATATAAGAATTTCCCGTATTGAAATGTACACTGCCGCCGTAGACATCGCCTGCTATGCTCAGATTTGTAGTAGAATAATCATTTACCGCACTGAGGGTGCTGCCTACGGTGCTCTGGCTCAGCTGCACCGTATTTTGGCTGGCGCTCAGGTTTACCTTCTCAGACAAAGCTTCATCATAGTAGGTATCTGTGGCAGTCAGCATAGACGCATTGAGGCTATACGCTGCATTAGAAATGATGCTGGGATTAGAAGAACTATAGGCTACGGCGTCGACCAAGCCACCGTAGATGCTGCCTGCTGCTGCAGCCCCTTGTTCCAGCAGGACCTGGTTTCGGTCCGCACTGCTTGTCACAGTGGCACTTTCTTCAACCTTCGGAAATGAACTAACAGGTATAAGGCTGGGCATTCCTGTTGTGGTTAGGTAGGTTTCTACTTTGCCGCCATACACGTTGCCGCCGTGGGTAATGGTATCATTGCTGGAGCCTGGCAGCTCACTAAGGTCGATAGAAACATTCTCGACAGCTCCGGCGCTCAGCTGCACCGTATTGTCATCGGCGTGCTGATTTATATTACTTGTTTCTGTGAGCTTCGGCATAGCCGTAGTGTCCGTAGCTGCAGCCAAGCTCCCTGGAAGCAGCGCATTGTCACCCAAAACGGCCATCTGCAGCGCTATGCCATACGAGCTAATCACATCCGGTGCGCCAATCAGGCCGCCGTACACATCCCCTGCCACGTTGGAACGGACCAGCGTGACCGCATTGTGCGATGCCGCCTGGTCCTCCTGAGATGTTATTACCCTATCGGGTACCGCAGAGCTTGACTCAGCAAGCAAAGACGCTTCCGGTAAATTATTGGTTCCATTGGCAGCCAGAACGCTCATATAGCTCGTAGACGGATAGGAGTAGATTACAATCGGAGAGAGTGTGGAGGAGATTCCCGAAATACTGATGACACTGCCGCCAATGACATCACCGGCTGCAATCAAAACGCTTCGACTGCCAAGAGCATAGGGGGTTTCCATCACTGCCGGGGCTGCCTTTACGTTCGTATCGGTAAGCTGCACCGTATTGCCATTGGCCTCACTAGCCGTTTTTGTGGTGAACTTCAGCTCAGCCTCTGCAGCAGCCGTATTTTCTTCACTAACCATGGAGGTCACCAGGAAATCTGTGTCCTGTGCCGCAACTAGGGAATTGATCGATGCCGCCGCATACTCTTCTTCCTCATCTTCCCCAGCAGCGACCTGTACTGTAGAAATAGCCCCCACCGTACCACCATAGATGCTGCCGGTGATAGCCGCCTTTTCGGCCCCTACCTGGTTGCTGTCTGCCTGCTGCGACAGGCTGTTTTCAGCGTCAGTGCCTCCGTACGGTCCCATTAGCATCATGCCGGCTGCAACTGCACCGCCGTAGACATTGCCCGTTACGGTCACAGAAGGCTCTAACTGCACGATATTCGTATTGGCCTGCCGGGTTATAGCTACCGCACTGGTGGTCGGGATACTATTGCCTGGCAAGACTTCCTCCAGTATAGAGGACATGGGCAATGCTGCTAGGCCAGTACTATTCACCACGCCGCCGCCTATATTGCCGCTTATACTGGAAGCTCCGCCTATGCTAACCGTATTGTTATTTGTGCATTGCGTGAGGTGGGCCGTCATGTCAACCTCTGCCTCATCTGCATCCGCTTCCTCCTCTTCCTCTGCAACCTGTTCGGTCACCAATGACGTTGGGAGGTTAGTATCCATTACTGCTATATAACTCTGATTGTAATTACCGAAATCGATAATAGCATCCGTGTCTTCGTCCAGGAGGCCGCCATAGACGTCAGCTGTATTTGCCGAAGTTACGCTTACCGTATTGTAATCTGCACTGACGGCCCCGTTAACGGCCACCCCTGTCAGCGTGCCTGCATCATCTTTTGTCAACGCTATAGCATTACCCGTGAGTAAGGGAGTGCCCACAGCAAGACCGCCAGCCACAAGACCCGATGTTTCTGCCACAGAAAGGGTAACATTGTTAGCGTTGGCACTGCCTTCCTCAATCATGCCGCCGATGACGCTTCCAGAGACCCACAAATTAGGGCTGGTTTCGTCCCCTAGTGTAATCGCCTGGCCGGCCAGGGATACCTTGTTTGCATTGGCATCACCATAGGTGGTATAGCCACCTGTTACGGTACGATACAGGCCGGGCGCAATCTCTTCGCCCTCAGTCTGCGGCGTATGGGTCAGGCTCACCTGATTTCGGCTGGCACTTAGCGGCGCTGACACTGTGCCGTCCACCTCTACATAGCCGCCGAATACAGCAGTTCCTTGTCCCAACTTGTCCGGATCATAGGTATCGTCCAGGCCAGTCGTCTGTTTGATGGTGACGGTATTACTGTTGGCTCCGGCTGCCGTATCTAGCGTAGTCGCAGTCGTATTGGCCGCCAAGGCGGTATTAGCCAAAGCAGCCACCTTATCGGTCGCAGTAGTTTCGGACGTAACGGCATCACCCGTCGTAAGGGAGACATAGCCGCCGTAAATTGTTGGGGAATCTTTGAGTATTAATTGGGATGCTGTGAGATTTTCCACGCTTACCATAGCACTTTCCACGTTTATTGTGGGATTTTCCACACTTACCGTATTATTATTGGCGCTTACGTCAAGCTGCGGTAAGGCCGTACTGGTACCGGCGCTTTCTGCAGAGGAACTTTCGCCCGTAAGAGAACCCACATCCAGTGTCATATAGTCATCGGGCAAGCCGTTGCTTTGAACCAGATTGCCCGCCAACAAGTCCGCCACATTGACATTCATGGTGTCATAGCTTTCATCATCATTAGCTTCGTATTCTGTTGTTCCATACGTCACAGCGCCGCCGTAGACATTGCCGCTCACGCTGGACGATTTCAGCGTAACCTCGTTGTGATCGGCATGCAGAGAAACAGGCCCCGTAACTGTGCTTTCGCTGCCTGTGGAAGGTGTACCGCCTGCTACGTTAACCAGGCTGGCCCCCAGGAGATCCTCCACCTTGACCGTTACCGTTTCAAAATCAGTTTCTTCAGAAACGCTTTGTAACTGTGAGCTATTATCTTCTGAATTATCTAAATCAGCAGTAGTACCATACGTAACAGCGCCGCCGTAGACTGTGCCTGCGTCGGCATTTGTCAGGGTTACATGATTGTCATAGGCATTTCCGGAATCCGTTTGGCCACCGTAGACAGTGCTTATATCTCCAAAAGCACCGCTGGTCCCTTTGCCGCTAACTTCTTTCTGGATAGTTACGTAATTGTTATAGGCATTGCCGGAGCTGGTTTGGCCGCCATAGACCGTATCTGCATAGGGCGCCGCATCGCTAGCCTCTTCGTCGCTAACCTCTTCCTTGATAGTCACGTAATTGTTGTAGGCATTGCCGGAATTGGTTTTACCGCCATAGACAGTGTCTGCGTCCGCATTTGTCAAGGTTACGTGGTTGTCATGGGCGTTGCCGGAATCCGTCTGGCCGCCTGCAACAAAAGTATCATCATTATATCCAGCGAAAATGTTGTTGTAGCCATACTCATAGCTATCCTTACCGTCAACAGTAACTTTAACTTCGGGAATATACACCCCAGTAAGTTGGACCGTGTTGCCGCTGGCCTCGCCTGCGGTCGTATAGCCGCCCACTACGGAGCCCATGAATACATCATTCTTACGGTCATCTCTAATAATAGTTACCGTATTGCCATTGGCAGAAAGAGGTGTATCCTCCGTATTGCCGGTTACGTAGCCGCCATAGATGGAGCTATATTCAACTTCAGTCACTTTACCAGCATTCTCATCATAAGTTCCTGCTTCACTCTCATTCAACATAGCCGTATTGGTAATGGTAACGGTATTGTTGTTGGCCCCCGTTGCAGCAGTGCCAGAGTTAGTATTCGTAGCATCCAAGTAGCCGCCGGCCGTAAACGCGCCCAGCGGATTATTCTCCGTCAGGCCGGATATGGTCAAGGCGTTGTAGCTGGTCTGCTTGGTATAGGTAGTGCCATACAGCGGATCCGGAATCTTGTCCGTTGACGGCAGTGTTTCTACGGTTGTTACCTTTGTCGTGTCTGCCGAATCCACGGTCCCCATCGTGATTCCGGCAGTCGTTTCCGCCAAGGCCGGTGGTCCACTGATAGACATACTGAATAGACTGGCCAAAACCAGCATGGTTAATGTACTGTACTTTTTTCTCATAGCATTTTCTCCTTCCCTAACTGGAAGGCACAAAACGCCACCATCTCATACAAGACAGCCCCCAAAAGGCGGTATTGTACCCAGTTTCTCCACACTATCACAAGACGGACACGGATTTTTTTAAACCCATAAAGCAGCAATCTTTACTTTAGTCACGCACTAACAAAAGCAGATTGCTAAAAAAATACGTGTCCAAACCATTGACTGTAACATTTTATTATTAATTTTATAGTCATATCGTCTTGTCACATAAATTATAATTATATTATAACCCATACGATAAAATTATTAAAGCGTTTTATTATGGAATTTTTCATATAGATTTTATTTATCATTTAAAGTTATAAAAACAAGAACATATGTCAATTTAATTTATAGTGCTAAAAGGCAAAAAAGATCCCTCTTGCAAAACCAATACAGTTTTGCAAGAGGGAATTTTTCAATCTTAACGCTACTGCGATGCCGCAAAAGCTTTCTCGTGCTTTCCCCGCATTGCAGGGAGAGTGCCGGCCGCGCAGCATCCGGTGAGAGAGGCGCAATGCCACGAAGGCTTTCTCCGAGAGCCTTCCCCATGTGGGGCGAAATATGCCTGTGTGCACGATACGGCCTAACTACTACTAGTAGTAATAATGTTGATGTGATAAAGCAAAGCCGGGACAGAGGTTGCATACACAGAAATGACCCCCTTCAGGCCCAGTCGCTCCGCGACTGGCCCAGCTCCCCCACAGGTGGCGCCTTTTTAAAACGCCCGGCTTACTGTGGCACTGTAGGTAAAGCCGCGTTGTACACCGGCCCAGCCAGTGACGTGAAGGTCGGCACCCCAGTCATGGTCTTTGTCGATCTTGCTTTGCCAGCCCAATTCCAGTAAGCCGCTCGAACCCTTGACTCCGGCTGTAGGCGTTTCGAAGGTGCCGAAACGGACCTGCGCGTCACCGCCAAATTCATAGTTCCAGGCCAGGCCTGCATAGTACGAAGTCGTCGGGCTCACGTCTTTCGTCCAGCGGAAACCGAGTCTTGTGCGGTAAGAGTTGATGCTGTCAAAGTCGTATTGCGACGTGCCTAGGTCAGAGTGCATCTGTACGCTGTCGCTGCCCAGGTGAGTCCAGAAAACCTTGCCGTAGTAGTCCATGGAGTGGTTATTTTTCTTCATGATTTTTCCTGCTCCCAGCATAGCGCTGACGTAGGCAGCACTCGTGTCGTAGCTGGCCAGATGCTTGCCGATTTGGCCGTGAAAATCGCCATTGGTGCGACCGGCATGGATGAGAGCTTCGTAGTGAGTACCACTAGCCAGGTCTCTGCGGGCGAGGAGGCCGGCGCCGATGTAGCGTTGGTTGCCGTCGCCACGGGCGCCGTCGTCGAGGTGGCTCGTGTAATTGCCATTACCGTATTCGAGGAACGGCATGAATGTATCCGTATAGCCTTTTTGGTAGGTCCGTTTGACAAAGCCCAGGTTGGCGTTGAGGCCGTATGTATCTACGTACGAGCCTGTGTCGGCGCGGAGGTCGTGGCCACCTACTACGAGGTAGGGCGTAAAGTCGCCTTTCGTGTCTGTGTCGAAGTTCCAGGCGGTGAGGGCGCCGTCGTAGGCGTTGGTGGCGGCGAAGTCGCTGCTATTGTTGACGAGGTTCAATGCTGCTGCCCGGTCTTCAGAGAAGAGCTTCGTATCCAGGCTAAGGGTTGGCACGTCGTCTTCAGGGATATCGAGGACGAGGGTGTGATCGTCGAGGAGGCGGATTTCTACTTTATTCTGAACAAAGCCGCTGTTCATGACGGTGTCCTTATCGGGCATCATGCCCAGGGAGGCTATTTTCGCGAGGTCGCTTGTGGTAAGGTCGCTTGTGGTGAGGTCGTTTGTGGTGAGGTCACTTGTCGTGTTCACGCTCATGAGGCTCATGGTGCTGGTTTCGGTTTGGGTGGCCGGTTCTTTCACGATGAGGTGGATGTGCTGGCCTTTTTCCAGTTTTACCGAGTCTTCTATGCCGGCCTGGATGGTAGCACCTTCTAAGCTGGTGGTGCCGGTGACGGTAAGCATCGTATCCTCAGCACCTGCATCAGCCGGTACGTAGAAGTTTAGCGTCTGGAAGTTGCCCAGGTTGGTGACGGTATTGCCTTTGGTATACAGGTTCAGCGTGTTGCCCGTACTGGTCGTGCCTACGCCGCCGTAGAGGCTGGCACCGCTAGCCAGGGTGCCACCGTAGATGTTGACGATGTTGTCGTTGGCTGCGCCGGAAGCGGACTGGCCGCCGGCGATGGTCCCTGCGATAGTGCCACTGTAGATGTTGAGAATGTTGCTATTGGCTGCGCCGGAATTGGAATACCCGCCGGTAATGCCGCTATCAACAGTACCGCTGTAGAAATTGATCGTATTGCCTGTGGCTGTGCCGGACTGGGAATAGCCGCCTGTAATACCGTTCTCAACAGTACCGCTGATGAAGTTCACCGTATTATTATTGGCGTCCGATTCTGCCTGACCGCCTACAATATTCGTATTGTTGGTGCCACTGTAAAAGTTCACTGTGTTGCCATTGGCCGTACTGGAATCGGACTTGCCGCCAATGATGCCTTCCGCAACAGTGCCGCTATAGAAAGTCACCGTATTGCCATTGGCAGCGCCGGACTGGGAATAACCGCCGGTAATCCCCTTATTTACGGTACTGGCGTCGACGTTCACCGTATTGTCATTGGCATCGCCACTCTTGTAGGTAGTCTCGGTTGAGCTTAAATCTCCCGCCGTCATTATGTCCATCATAGCGTCGGAAGCTTCGACCACCTCTCCCGTGACTGCATCGACCATTACGTCGTCGTCTACATTATAAATGATTTTTACCTTCGGTTCTGCTGTGTTCGTATCCATCACAGAATTCACCGCATAGCCGCCGTAGATGGCATCCACCGTGCCGCTGACCAGGTTCACCGTATTGCCACTGGCGCTGCTCACAGAGCTCGTTACTGTGGGTACGTAGGCTACATCCGTTAAGGTTGCCGTGCCTTGATCCACATAGTCTCCATCTTCCCGACTATACTTTTCAACCGATGTGTAGGCCACAGTCGGCAGACTTTCCAGCAGGGTGCTGCGAAGGCTGCCTGCGTCCGTGCCCAGGATACCCGCTGCGCCGCCGTAGACGTTCTTTGCCGTGCTGCCGGAGATGGTGACTGTATTGCCCTTGGCTGCGCCTACGCCGGAAATACCGCCATAGACATCAGCGGCCGCAGAGCCATTGACCAAGGTGACCGTATTGCCTTCGGCCGTGCCCTGCATGACCAAACCACCCAAAACCGGGCCATTAGCCTCTACCTTGGCCAGGGAGACCGTATTTCCCTGAGCGCTTTGGTCCGCCGCAGCTGTGAGAGAAAGAACCCCTGTATCAATTTCTGTAATGTGAAAATATTTATATATTTCTTCGCCATCATCAAAAGTTACGTAATCATAAAGCGATTTCTGCGTGGGCAGGACTGTTGTGCCGCCTACGACGCTGCCGCTGACCTTAGCATTGGCCAAGGCTACGCTATTGCTGTCCGCACTGGTGCCGCCGGTATAGCCGCCAATGACGCTTTCCGCCGCGATAGTACCTTTTTCCGTGCCTTGAAGAATGACCTTGTTGCTATTAGCTGCCCCGTAGAGGGCTGCGCCGCCTAGGACATCTCCATAGGACGTTCCTTGATCCAAGGTTTGAACCAGCTGTACAGTGTTTTCGTTCGCCTGCGCTTCTGCAATGCCTGTATATTCTGTGGGCACTACATAGCCGCCGTAGACAGATCCCGTGGAAGATGCATTTGTCAGGAAAACCTGGTTCTTATTGGCTGCTATCCCATCAGCCTGAAATAATTCGCCTGGCTGAAAATCAGTATCATACGAAAGCCCTGACAGGGTGATGCCTACAAGGCCGCCATAGACGTTGTTGTTTAAGGTCGTATTGGTCAGGCTCAGGGTATTTTCATTGGCTGTGCCGTATGCGGCAATGCCGCCGGCTGCAGCTACATTGATAGCCGGTACCTGAGGAAGCCCCGAATCCGGCCCCACTTCCCACGTATCAGAAAGTAAAACCTCAGATTCCGACCAGATGGTCAGATTGGTGCCGCCTGCTTCTAGCTGCTTGCCACTCACGGTGACCTGGTTGGTATTGGCCGAGCCAGCTTCAGTATAGCCGCCCACTACCTGTCTATACATGGCCGCCGTGTCCAGGTCGTACGAAACGTCTACAGTATTACCCTTAGCACCGGCATTTTCCGCATCAGCAACGATATAGGTACGGTTGCTATCGATAACAGTCGTAGTCTTGGCTGCGGCATCCGAGCTTATCGATGGTATTGCATAATAATTTTCATACAGGGGAATGGATAAATAGCCACCAAAGACGACGCCACTGTCCCTTTCATTGGATCCATCTTGACTGATCATGCTGTTCTTCAGGGTGACCGTATTGCCACTGGCGCCATTCACAGAGAGGCCCTGGGCCTTGCCGCCGTACACAGCTGCTGCCTCCACATTTTCCAGGTATACTGTGTTGCCCTCGGCATTGCCTAGCTTTTCAGCGCCATAATCATGATTCCCGCCAATGGCAACTTCGACTGTCGTATTGAAGATGCTGCCATTGGAATCCGGTGTTTTAAGTAAGCTGCCAGTAATGCTTACGTTGTTGCCAGCGGCATTGCCTTCATCCACGCTGCCGCCATAAACAGTTTCATAGGCTGTTACCTCATCAAGGTCAGAAGAAATCGTTACCTGGTTTCCATTGGCCGTAAGAGGCGAATAAACCTTATTGTTAGAGGAATCATATTTTGCCAGCCCCCCATAGACGTTGGCGCCATATTTGTCGGTATTGGCCAGATTCGTCAAGGTGATTGTATTCTCGTTGGCCCCGGCACTCAGGGCTCCCGGCAGGGTGTAGGTATTGCCGTCAATCGTATAGGTAACAGTCGTCGTACCGTCTGCGTTGGTCGTGGTTGTTATCCCGCTTGGGAGCGTATCTGCTACTGTCATGTACCCGCCATAAAGCCGCTCACCCGTAGATACATTATAATATTTATAAGCGTTGACGGGTACAATCACGCTGTCCTCAATAGTAACGGTATTCTTGCTGGCGCCGCTAAGACCGGCCAGCCCCTTTTCCACATAGCCACCAGCGATCCTAGCTGGCTCAGCCCTACCAACATATATTGTGTTACTAATAATGCTTGGAAGCGTGACGCTTTTCAAGTACACTTCGTTTTTTTCGGCAGTAATTAAGCGATTTCCGCTGCCTTTGGCATACCCGCCGCTGACATCGGTGACAGAGATATTATTCCCTGTACCTGTAATGCTCACGCTGTTCCTATCCGCATTGCCATCTTTCGCGTTGCCACCATAGACCCATTGATAGTCTGTTGGCGTGGTAAGAGTGGAGGAAATTATTACCTGATTGTCATCGACTGTAAGGGGAGTCGAAGTATTTAACGAAGATTGGAAACTATCTGAGGCATCTCCACCATAGACGGAGAGGTCGCTGTTGCCCCCGTCTAGGCTATGTTCCACATTCGTTAAGGTAACTATATTATGATTGGCACCGGTGTTTGCTGCGGCCGGGAGCGTGTAGGTTATCGTTTTATTATTTTCCGTATAGCTTACTGTCGTCGTACCGTCAGCGTTGGCCGTAGTCGTTGCCCCTTCCGGCAAATCCGTTAGCCTCATGAGGCCGCCATAAATACCGTTCACGCTGCCAGTGACGGTACTGTCCTCAATGGTGACCACGTTCCTATTGGTGCTGCTAAGACCGACCAAGGCCCTGAACGCATAGCCGCCATTGACACTAGCAGCCACATTGACGTTTGTTAGCTCCACTGTATTGTCGTCAGCACTGCCGCCGTAATATTCCGTTTCCCCGTAGCTGCTTCCCGAAGGAGCACCCCCACTTGCACCGCCGTATACCCCATATCGTATGGTCAGATTATTGCTGCCAGTCTCATCTTTTGGTCCGGTAACGGTTACCCTATTGCTGTCTGCATTGCCCAAATTCGTATAACCACCGTAAATGTAATTGGATTCCGCTTTTCCCGTCAGCTCTTTCAAAGTAACCTCATTGTCCGTGACGTTTATAGGTCTGAGTACGGCGGCTGTGTCCGAAGGTTTAACTTCCCCATAGCCGCCGAAAGTACGCCATAAATCAATACTGCCGGTTGCAGAAACACTGTTGCCGCTAACCGTAAAAGTGACCGCGGGAGATGTGGTTGCCGTACCGTCTGTTAGCAGATAGCCGCCGTAGATACGGTAATTTGTATAGAAAGTGGCACTATCGGCAATCACCTTGTTGCCCTTGACGCTGACCTCCGTTTTTTCCGGCAAAGCCGCTATTTCGTCAGCAGTTAGGCTTAGACCGCCACCGGACATATCGTCATGGATATTTTTCCTGTTGCTGATATCAGTTACTTTATCGGTAACAGTGGTGACGACTGTGTCATCGGCCAAGGCCGGCGGTCCGCTGAGGCCCAGGCTAAAGAGGCTGGCTAAGACCAAAACGGTTAATATACCCCTCTGTTTTCTCATGATTCATTCTCCTTCCCAAAATTCCCAAATAGTCTCAAACTTATCCAGTGCAAAGCGCACGCCCCAAGTTCTTTTGCAAGCTTCCCCAAAGAGTTTTTGCACCGATTAATCCACCATTTTATACGGTAGAGTTATATTGCTTTACATTATATATTATTTCATTATATGTATAAACTCATTTAGTTATAATAATTAAAAATGTGTTAATAAGAAAAAAGCAGTTTCCTTCAGATCAAGACAGACGCTTGTCTGAAAGAAACTGCTTTGCAATCTCCCCAGGAAAAAGCACACCGCTAATAGCTTTCTCATGCTTTTCCCTTAGGAGAAAGAAAGTGGCCGCGAAGCGGTCGATAGCGCAATGTCCCTGTGCGGGCATTGTGGCCTTACTTCTCCATGATGGAGAAACTCAAGCATGGAGCCAACTAGCAGCCCTTACCGCTGATGCGATACCGGCCCCTAGAGGTTAAATACACAGAAATGAACCCCTTCAGACCCAGTCGCTCCGCGACTGGCCCAGCTCCCCCATAGGTGGCGCCTTTTTTTAGAACGCCCGGCTAACGGTCGCACTGTAGGTCACGCCGCGTTGTGTTCCTGCCCAGCCAGTCACGTGAAGGTCGGCACCCCAATCGTGATTCTTATCCATCTTACTCTGCCAGCCTAGTTCCAGCATGGCACTGCTGCCTTTGGTACTCGGGCTGGGTGTGTCGAAGGTGCGGTATTGGGCGTGGGCATCACCTTTCCATTCATAATCCCAGGCCAGGCCTGCGTAGAAGGATTGTGCCTGATTGAGGTGGCGGGTCCATCTGAGACCGAGTCGCGTGCGGTACGAGTCAATGGTGTCGAAGTGGTAGTTGGCTGTGCCTAGGGCCGAGTGCACTTGTGCAGTGTCGCTGGCGAGGTGGTTCCAAAATACCTTGCCGTAGTAGTCATATGTTGCGTTTTTACCGGCTGGCACGAGTTTGCCCAGGCCGAGCATGGCGCCGACGTAGGTGGAGCTGCTGTCGTAGCTTGCCTGGTAGCCTTCAATGAGGCCTTTGAAGTCGCCGTTTAGGCGGCCGGCGTGAAGCATGGTTTCATAGTAGAGGCCGTCAGTTTGGTCGCGTCTCAGGAGGAGGCCGGCGCCTACGTAGTGTTGGTCGCCGTCGGCGCGGGCTCCGTCATCGAGGTGGCTCGTGTAATTTCCATTACCGTATTCGATGAAGGGCATGATCGTGTCCGTGTGGCCTTGGGCGTAGTCTTGATGGACGAAGCCTAGGTTGGCATTAAGGCCGTTCGTGTCGACGTAGGAGCCGGTGTCGGCGCGGAGGTTGTAGCCGCCTAGGGCTACGTAGGGTGTAAAGGCACCGCTCAGGCCGTGGTCTGCGTGGTAGGCTGCCGCGGCACTGGCAAAGCCGTCAGTGGCGGCAAAGTCGGCGGCGTTAGCCAGGATGTTCACGGCTGTGGCGCGGGCTTCGGCAAAGAGTTTCGTGTCTTTGGAAAGGGTAGCTTGGTCGTCACCGAGGATTTCCATGACGATGGTCTTGGCGTCTTGTTGTTTGACTGCTATGGGTCGCGTGACGAAAGCGGCGTCGGTGATCGTATTGAGGCCGGCCAGGGTGCCGTAGGTGGTATTATCTGTGGTGATGCCACTCGCGTCGTACAGGAGGTTGATGATGTCGCCACTTTTTAGCTGCGTCGTGTCGGCTACGCCGGCTTTGATGGCAGCGCCTGTGACGTCGGCTGTGCCATTAACGGTGAGCAGGGTGTCGCCGTTTGCCGCATCAGCCGGGACGTAGAAGTTGAGGTTTTGGAAATAAGCCAGGTTGCCGACGCTATTTCCTTTCGTATAGACGTTGAGGGTGTTGCCGGTACTCATCTGGCCTACGCCGCCGTAAAGGCTGAAGCCGGTCGTGAGGGCGCTGCCAGTGAGGTTGACCGTATTGTCCAATGCGTCACCATCGGCGGAGTAGCCGCCAGCGATGTAGTTGGAGAGGGTGGAGAGGTCTGTGGTGGTCGCGTCATCGGTGACTGTCAGGAGACTCATCGTCTGTGCGGTTGTCGTGTCCGTCTCTTCCGAAGTATCTGTATCGGCTACGCTCACAGCTGCGCCAAATGTACCGCCAGAGATATTGACCGTATTACCCGAAGCCGTGCCACTTGCCGTATAGCCGCCGGCGATATAGGAATTGCTGCCTGACGCTGTGCCGATGGTGCCACCGGAAATGTTCAGTGTATTTCCTGTGGCGTTGCCCAGGACGGTATAGCCGCCGCTGACGTAGTTCGTATTGCCGGAGACAGTACCGATGGTGCCGCCAGAGAGGTTCAGCGTGTTGCTTTGGGCGTTGCCATCTGCCAGGACCATGCCGCCGGCTGCATAGTTTTCGTCCAGGGCATTTACGCCGATAGTGCCGCTGGTGATGGTGGCTGTGTTAGAGGTGGCATTGGCAGGATAATACGTATAGGTGTAGGTATTCACAACCGTTCCTTCATTCCAGTCCCGGCCTACGGCAACGCCGCCAGCGATATAGTTTTTGTTCCCTGTCGCGGAGGCAGCAGCCGCCCCAATAGTATTGCCGGAGATATTGAGAGTATTGCCTATGCTGTCCTGGGCGCCAAACCAGTAACTGTTGTTCAAAATGTTAGCCATATACCCATTCAGCCCGCCTGTGAGCATGACCCGGTGCCCGGCATTCAGGACGATTGTATTATCTGTCAGCGTGGCCGTATTGTTGGTTACATTTCCTTCTGTATCCGCTGCAGCTGCCACATACGCTTTTTCACCACCGGCCAGTATGATCCAGTGGTCCTGATTCAAGTTAGAAAGCTGAAAGGTGCTTCTGGAGACGGTCAGTGTATTATTGGAAACTGTATCATAATCAGCATACCCGCCGGCAAGGGTAATGATATATGACTTCGCCGTACCGATTGTGCTGTCAGAAACAGTGACTTCATTGCTGTCTACGGTGCTTCCGGTATATGCATCAGAAAATACGGACCCGCCAAAGATATCTATGCGGTAAAAATCCGAGCCGGATGACGGATTGACTGTAGCATTTGTCACAGTCACACACTCCCTATTTTATTTGTTATTTAAATTATTTGATAACAAATTAGCAAAAATTGGTCATTTTTCCTAATCTTAATATATCAATTTATCATATCATATGACAGCCAAAATATAAGAAAAACGCCATACCTAAGCCATTCTTATGGGTTTATTTTTCTGTTTTGTATAGCTATATGTTCTTCTATGAATTTATTAAAAAATTACAATTCTCCGTTGATATTTACTATTTAATGTGTTAGAATATAACTGTACTTAGAGATAAGCAAATAAGTAGTTTCGCCGAGGAGGTAATGTATATGAATCAGAATTTAGCAAAAGCATTAAACGACCAAGTAATTTTTGAATTCAACTCTGCCTATCTGTATTTGGCACTCTCCCTTTCCATGGCTGACGCACGCTTCAAAGGATTTTCCGGCTGGCTGCGCACACACTATCAGGAAGAAATGAATCACGCCTTTAAGATTGTAGACTACCTCGGCAGACGCAATGAAAGCGTTACTCTTGGCGACATCAAATCTTCTGCAACCAAAGTAGACAATCCGCTGAAAGCAGCTGAAATCGTCCTTTCCCACGAACAGCTCATTTCCGGTAAGATCAACGAACTCTACGCACTGGCAACAGCAGAAAAAGACTATGCAACAGTAAACTTCCTCGATTGGTTCGTCAACGAACAGGTCGAAGAAGAAGCCATCGCCCGCGATCTGGTCGATGAATTCACCTTTGCCGGTGACAGCCGTGCAAGCCAGTTGTTTGTCGATTCCAAACTGAACGCACAGTAAGACCCCACTTTAGTAGCAAGGTTCCCTCCTTCCCAAAGGGTACCCCTCCATACAAAAAAAGAGCAGCTAATAGAACTGATCATTCTGTTGCTGCTCTTTTTTTGTGCTTTTTTAGGGCTCCTTACACGGTCAGAGCCGCTTCTACACGCTACATTGCCTGCCAATATCCATAAGTGAGAAAAAAAATTTTACTTATTTGAACGCTTCTGCCCCATTTTGGCAAAACCATCATAATACAGCCTGTTTTGCCGCTATCAATCATAATTTTCTATTATCGAATATTTCGTATTAATAAGTATTTAACATTGACAGTAAAATGACCCCTTTTTATTATAAGTTTAAGGTACACTCTTTCATATTTTATAATTTTAACTTCTAACTTAAAGAGTGTCTTACTACCTTGCGCCTTTTTGTCTTCACACCTGGAAGAAATACGTTCTTCCTCTTCTTGCATCTTCCCCCAGATGCAAAGACTAGCAAGCCGACTCACTTGCGAAAAAAAAGGGGCAATCAGTATGACAAACAGCAAAAAAAAGTATCTCCTTCTTTGTCTTTCGGCATCCTTGGCACTGCCCATTTCTGCAGCGCTGGCGCAAGCTCCACTTGACAATGGTGGCATTGTGCCGGGCACGGCTGTGACGACCGGCTCCATTGCCATTGGTGATGGCAGTACGGCTGGCCGTGACGACATGAGTAATCCTCAGGATCCGGGGGACCGCACGACCGTAGGCAAGCGGGATAACATCGCCATCGGTGTCGGAGCGACAGCCGACGGCGGCCGCGTCATTTCCATTGGTGAAGACGCCGGCAAGGGCACAACAGATAACTGGAATATCCAGAACGTCAACATCGGTACCCAGGCTGGTGCCAACTCCAAAAAGGATTTCAGCGTCGCCATTGGCTATCAGGCAGGCTACATCGAAAGTGACACAGCCAAACAAAACCAGGCCGCTGTAGCTGATGGCAACCGTAGCTCTAGTGTCTTTATCGGCAACGATGCCGGCCACAATGCTGCTTCTTATGGCAATATTGCCTTGGGCAGCCGTGCTGGCGAAAACATTACGGACACGAATGCCGGCCACAACATTCTCTTAGGTGCGAATGCCGGTCAGGGCCTTTCCAGTAATGATGGTAAGAATATATTCTTCCCTGGCTATGGTCCCGGTGCTAACATTGCCATCGGTCAAAACGCAGCCCAGTTCTTATCCGGTGATGATAATATCGCCATCGGCGGCATTACCGGCCGTAACTTGAAAGGCGATAACAACATCCTCATGGGCCATTTGGCTGGTGATGCTTCCTCGGCGAACGCATCTGTCATCATCGGCGGCTATGCTGGCGGCACAGGCATGAACAATGACCATGGCGTCATGTTAGGTAACTTCGCTAACGGCGGCGCTCCTGCCGTCGCCAAGGCCTACGGTCTCTCGACGGATACGCGCAACGTCATTTCCATTGGCTCTTCCCCTGTTGCCCTGGGCAAAGAATCGACAGCTATCGGCTTCAACGCCCGGGCTGTCGCCGATAACACCAACGCCATGGGCCGCATGACCAAAGCGACAGCACTGAATGCTACGGCCATCGGCACGAATGCCGTAGCCAGCGACGAAGATACCATTGCTATTGGCACAGATTCTATTGCCAGCCACGAACATGCCATTTCTATTGGTAAAGCAGCCGCTGCCCAAAACAGTGACTCCTTGGCAGCCGGCACGAGTGCTACGGCCAATGGCTCCAGCTCCGTCGCCATCGGTAATGGGACACTGACAAGCGCCCGTAATACCGTAGCCATCGGCAACGGCAGCCAGGCCATCGGCAAGAGCGGTGTAGCCATCGGCGACGGCGCTACAGCCGGTTCCGAATCCAGCAACTATCTCTATGGCAACATCGCCATCGGTACAGGCGCCTCTTCTGCCGGCGGTATCGCTATCGGTGATAACACCAAGGCTGCAGATTACAGCTTGGCAGCCGGCCTCTATTCCGAAGCTGGCAACCGGGCCGCTGCTGTAGGCTATTCGAATCATGCTACGGGCGGTTTTTCATCTTCCCTGGGCGTAGGCAACCAGACGACTGCAATCTCCTCTACGGCTGTAGGGAATGCCAACGTGGTAAGCGGAGCAAGTTCTGCTGCCGTAGGCGTAAGCAATAATGTAGCCCAGATAAATACGTTTGTCCTGGGCAGCAACGTTACGACAACCCAGCATAACAGTGTCGTCCTTGGCGGCGCTTCTACCGATCGGGCCGCTACGAATGAAACGAAGGGCACCATTACCCTCTCCGACGGCACTACACGTGAATACAGCGGCTTCACAGGCACCAGCCCTGTAGGCGTGGTCAGTGTCGGTGCTCAAGGCCGGGAACGTCAGATCATCAACGTAGCAGCCGGCAATATCTCCAGCACTAGCACCGATGCCGTAAACGGCAGCCAGCTCTACAGCGTGGCCAATGAAGTAGGCAAGAACGCAGACGCCATTACCAACATCGATACGAAGATCGATAACGTGGCTACGCATTACTACAGTGTTAACAGCAGCGAACAGGACGCTGGCTCTAATTACAATAATGACGGTGCCACAGGCAGAAACGCCCTGGCAGCCGGCGTCAATACGTCCGCACGGGGCTTTGAATCGACAGCTATCGGCTATGGCGCAAAGACGACGCAGGATAATGCCGTCGCTATCGGCAACGGCAGCCAGTCTATCGGCAAGAGCGGCATTGCCATCGGTACCGGAGCTACAGCAGGTTCGCCTGACAGCAACTATATTTATGGCAATATCGCCATCGGGACAGGTGCAATGTCTGCCGGTGGTGTCGCCATTGGTGATAATGCCAAAGCAGGCAGTCACAGCTTGGCAGCCGGTCTCCGGTCAGAAGCAGGCGACCGGGCAGCTGCAGTTGGCTATTCGGATACAGCTTCAGGCCAATGGTCCTCTGCTCTCGGCGTAGGCAATGATGCCACAGCGCTCTCGTCCACTGCCGTAGGTAACGGCAATACCGTAAGCGGCGAAGGCTCTGCCGCCGTAGGTGTACTCAATAATGTAGCACAGGCTAATACCTATGTCCTGGGCAGCAACGTGACAACGACCCAGGCAGGCAGCGTTGTCCTCGGCTCAGATTCTACTGACCGGGCCGCTACGAATGAAACGAAGGGCACCATTACCCTTTCCGACGGCACGACCCGTGAATACAGTGGCTTTGCAGGCACGGCTCCTGCAGGCGTGGTTAGTGTCGGCGCTGCCGGTACGGAACGACAGGTTATCAACGTAGCAGCCGGCAATATTTCCAGCACTAGCACTGATGCCGTAAACGGCAGCCAGCTCTACAGCGTAGCCAACGAAGTTGGCAAGAACGCTGACGCCATCAGCAATATCAACACGCAGATTACGAACGTCACCACCGAAGCCGGTAAGCACACAACCGTCAAGGCCGGGGATAACAAGAACCTGACCGTTACGGAAGGCACCAATACAGAAGGCGGCAAGGAATACACTGTCGACCTTTCCGATACCTTCACGATTGGCGGCCCTGGTAAAGACGGCAAGGACGGTACGGACGGCCACATCGGCATCGATGGTAAGGACGGCGTTTCCGGTGTCGGCATCGATGGCAAGGATGGCATTTCCGTCAAGGGCGACAAAGGCG